>JAABUT010001966.1_pt1 | contig 21385 bp, 22 predicted proteins | sample 5559281 | NCBI WGS metagenome assembly JAABUT01 (sample SAMN10711880, study PRJNA513359) | rock metagenome | isolation source: Antarctica rocks | place: Antarctica: Victoria Land, Ricker Hills nord | collected 2016-01-04
TCGCTGCTCTCGACAGCCAGGAAGCAAGGTTGGGATATGCTCGAGACACTGACCACTCAGCCCGACCGCTTGATCAATGACCTACGCATGGCTTAACCCCGCTGAAAGACCTGGGCTGTTACTCGTCTTCAACAAACAGGACACGAATTTGAGGCATTCACACCTTGCATGCATTGCCGGTCTTTGAGACCTATGGCTGAGGTATGGTCTTGTAAGCACACTTGAACCCTCGCGTCGCATGCACGTATTCTTGCGTCGTGCGTGACTAAGTTCACGAAACCGTGGGTCAGCTTGGTGCAGCGTCTTTATATTCGCTGGTCAGTGCAGGGCGACGTAGATTACGAGATCGCCATGAACGACCCAGAGCAGACCACACCCACTCAGTCCGAGCTTACTGCTTCGGGTCGAGGCCTCGTCTATCAGCATGTGTTCGAGACGGCCGTGCATAGGACCCGCATGGCCATGGCGCTTGCCGATCCCAACTTGCCGGACTGCCCTCTCGTCTACGTCAACCCTGCTTTTATCGAACAGACGGGCTACAGTTCGGAAGCGTGCATAGGGCGTAACTGCCGTTTCCTGCAAGGGCCGGAAACCGATCCTGATTCTGTGCAGCGCATTCGCCAGGCCCTCGCGGAACGCCGCTCCATTGAGGAGGAGCTCTATAACTATCGCTCCGACGGCTCAGGGTTCTGGAACGCGCTGTATATCAGCCCAGTGTTCGACGACGACGGCCGGCTCATCTACTTCTTCGCCAGCCAACTCGACGTCAGCGCCCGCAAGGAGGCACTTCGCCGTCAAACCCAGCGCCTGGAGAGCATGGGCGCCTTGGCGTCGGGTGTCGCGCACGAGTTCAACAACCTGCTGACGGTGGTGCTGGGCAGCCTTGAACGGGCGGCCGCCCACACCGTGAACGAGAACCAAAAGCGGTATTTGGCGCGTGCGAACTGGGGCGCGAAGCGTGCCGGACAGTTGGCGGGCGAGTTGCTGTCGCTGGCCCGGCGCCAGGTCAACGAGGATCGGACGATAGACCTGAACCAGGTCGTACGCGACTTCGAAGGCACCTTGGCGCAGATCGTACCCCAAGGCGTGCAGGTCCGCCTCGACCTTGCACCCACGCCGGTCCTCGTGCGCCTCGACCCCAGCCAATTAGAGCTGGTGCTGCTCAACCTCATCCGTAACGCTGCAGACGCGATGCCTGGGGGCGGACAGGTGAGCATGACCACCCGCGTGCTCTCCGGGCCGGAGGCGGCCTCAATACTTAACGGTCACGAAGTGGTCGAGCTGGTCGTCGCGGACACGGGGCAGGGCATGCCACCTGAGGTCATGGAGCGCGCAACGGAGCTGTTTTTCACGACCAAGGCGGCCGGCAAGGGCACCGGCCTCGGCCTGTTCCTGGCGCTGGAGTTCGTGGACAAGTCGGGCGGCCGGCTGACGATCGACAGCAAAATGGGTCAGGGTACAAAGATGCGGCTGGCGTTCCCGCGTGCAACTGAGCAATGACCTAGGACCGCGGCAAGATCTCCAGGAAGCAAGAAACGGCCGTTGGCGCAGGCCGACTAAGCGGTCGCCAAAGCTGGATGATGGGCGCGCTCATGGCGCAACCAGTCATACCAGCTCTCCATGCCGTCGCCGGTCTCGGCTGAAACCTGCAGCACCTCGGCGGAGATGCCGGCGATCTTGCGATGGATCGACTTGGCATATTTGGCCGCCGCATGCTCAGCCAGGATCGGGATGTCCTCCACCCGGTCGCGCAACGGCGACAGGTTCAACTCGAAGCCGCGCAGGCGGAAGTACAGGTCGCGCCGGAAGCGGTTCTGCTCGACCAGCTCCTTGAGCCGCTGGTTGGTGGCGGCGATGATCCGCACGTTGGTATACTTGGTCACGTGGCTTGCCAGGGCTGTTCAACGCTTACGGATGGCAGTGAGTGAGAGCGGGTTTTTGATGCCTGCGAGACCGGCGCGGTAGCGGTCCTGGCTGAGCGTGTCGGTCCGGTTGGCTTTAAGGATGTTGAAGGCGAAGCTGCGCAAACGGGCGAACACGCCGGGGTTGGTGCGGATGCGCGAGCGGTCTTCGCCCAAGGTGACGTCGCGGCTGTGATGGGAAGTGTTCTCGATCTTCCAGTGCGCACGGATGGCCTCGGCGGCGCGGGGGGCGGTCACCGGCGTGTTCGAAACGTAGAAGGACGATGGCAAGGATTCCGTCCACGCGTTCACACAGGCGTGGCCGTGACCGGTGGTTGCTTGTAGCTGGGCGATTCGAGCGCAGCGGCGGTCTCCGGAGTGCGTCTCAACCGGCCCACAAACCAGGGTTTCCGGCACGATAGCGGTATGGAGGTAAGAAGGCCCGCTTTCCAGGCTGCTAATCGTACCGGAACTGCGTTGCACAATCAGCGTGCCGGTGCAAAGGTCGCACATGGCTTCCGGCACGAAACGGCGCACATCTTCCCCGCCCACACCCGTCCCCACTCCGCTGGACGCCGGTGCCGGGCTGCTGATCGGCTACGCCCGGGTCTCAACTGAAGACCAGAAGCTCGATCTGCAGCGCGATGCCCTGGCTGGGCTCGGCTGCCATCGGGTGTTCGAGGATCGAGCCTCTGGCGCGCGGACAGATCGACCAGGCCTTGCCGACGCACTGTCCCACCTCCGCCGCGGCGACACACTGGTCGTCTGGCGCCTTGACCGTCTCGGCCGAACCACCCACCAACTCGTCAACCTGCTTGAGCAGTTCGAGCGCGAAGGCATCCGCCTCCGCTCTCTCCAGGACGGGATCGATCCGGCGTCCGTCATGGGCAAAGCCATGCTGCAGATTGGCGCGGTGTTCGCCGAGATGGAGCGCAACTTGCTGCGCGAGCGCACCAAGGCAGGCTTGGCTGCTGCCCGGGCGCGCGGACGGCTCGGAGGGCGGAAGCCACGGCTCTCGTCCGAGGGCCTCGACACGGTGCGCCGGCTCATGGCTGATCCATTGCTGACCATGAACGAGATCGCGTCTCGCCTCGGCGTCGGCCGGACCACACTGTACCGTGCACTCGGCCGGGCACGGGCCGAGCCGGCTGGTAGCACAAAGGCAAAGGCGGCGAGCAAAGCGCGCGCCCCTGGTCGAAAGCCCCGTGTCACCGCGGTCGCCGACGTGCCAAGCTAGCCGGTTGCTAACGCGATAGAGAATACCCCAGCAACGTACTCAGGCGAGACACTTTCCACCTCTCGTATGGGTTATTATGGGCATTCTGAGACGCGAGTGTGAGCGGGTTTAGAACCTGCCGAGACGAATTCTGCCTCTTCGATCCTCTGGGCTCGCGACGTAGCGACCGGTCTTGGTGAGTTGCCCCGTGCTACTTTGCGGCTGACGTTGCGAATGTTGGGTCGACCCCTCCCTGCACAGATCAGGGACCACGCCGTTCAGCGCCTGAAAATGATTACGACCCCCGATCTTGCGACGGTCCCGCGTGCAACACCAGCGGCGCTGCCGATTATTGATGTCGCCACGACCAGCACGCCAGACCAAACATCGCTCCGCAGCCCGTGCCTGAGTGTTTCGTGCCGACGACATGATACCGCGTTCAATACCGCTACCGCGCAGATTTACGCGCTTGGGCCTTCCGGCCCAACTTGCGGCTCACCCCATACCGCGCAGCCAAGTCGCTGACCGTTTCCGATCGCGCCAAGGCCTGAATGGCCAGGTCCTTGCAGTTGCTCCCGGGCAGCCTCGCCGCTGCGCCAACACCTTGATCCATACTCGCACCACCGCTGAAAGCGTGAGGGTGCCATCATCCGCCTTGGCAGCTCCAATCCGCTTTCCCGTGTAACCCAGCTCTGAACCACACCCAATTTTGCACCAAGGTCACGCTGTGGCACCATCTACAGATACCCGGTCCAGCACCCGCGCTGCAGGTCCACCGCATCTAGAGCGCGGTAGTAACTCATCAGCCCACCGACGAGCAGCCGAGCCATTCCTTTGGCCCAGACTGGGCGCACGGGCGTGTCCGGCATCATCCATTCCGTCTCTGGCCGGCCTAGCACGCGCAGGCTGACGTCACGTCCCAGCAATGTGCCGAAGGCAATGCCGCGACCGCTTAGCCCGATTGCCGCGATCAAGCCTGGGGCCAGGCGGTGTATATGCGGGTAGTGGTCCGCCGTCATGCCCACCCAGCCAGCGACCGCGTGGTCCCATACCAGCGGCGGCAGATGCGGGAACAGCGACTGCACGCGCTTTGTCGCGAGGACGGTACGGCCCGCGCCACGGTTGCTGAAAGCCGGACCATCCACGCTCACATGCAGGCGGCCGTCGGCGCGCAAGCGGATGCCGGAATAAAGCCGGCGGCTGTCGGTTATGGCTTGCCCGCCCGGCAATATAGTATGGCGCAGGGTGTCCGATAGCGGTTGACTGACCACCTGATATCCACGCAACGAAACTATGCTGCGGCCGAGACCCTGCCATAGATCGCCGGTGTAGGCGTCGGTTGCCAGTATCACTTGATCCGCCAGCAGTTCGCCGATAGGGGTGCGGATCTGCCATCCCGCAGCCCCGCGGCGAAGTTCCACCGCCGGACTGTCCTCGAAGACCCGGCCGCCAGCGGACAGCACGGCCCGGGCCAGGTCACGCGCATAGGCGAGTGGGTTGATGCAGCCGCCGCGCCGGTCGAGCAGCGCCGCACCGTAGAACCGTGTGCCCGTCATCGCGGCCAGGGTATCACCGTACAGCATGGAAACGTCGGCCCCGCGCCGTTGCTCGATGGTCGCGCGCTGCTCCAATCCGGCCTGCGCCGCCCTCGTGTGGGCCGCGAAGATCAGGCCGGCTCGGATCGCCTCGCAGTCCATCCCGTGCCCGGCGATCAAGCAAAAGACCAAGTCGGGCCCGCCTGCCAGCCCGGTGATAAGCCGCTCCCCCCAGTCCGGCCCGAACGTGGCCAGCACGTGCGCGCTGTCGTGCTTGGCGTAGGGGACCACCTGGCCGAACGCGCGGCCGGAGCCGCCCCAGCCAATCTCTCGCGCCTCCAACACGACGACCGCGCAGCCGGCCCGCGCCAGGTGCAGCGCTGCCGAGAGGCCGGTGAAGCCGCCGCCGATGACCGCGATGTCCGCTCGTTCAGGTCCTGCCAGGTTGGGAAGGCGCAGAGGCGGGGCCGCGCCCTGGTACGTTTCGGGCAGCGGCGTTGAATCATCCAGCGGTCCTCGACCCGACACGCCGTCAGTCCACGACGATGAGGTCCCGTGGCGTCTGCGACAGCATCTCCACGCCGCTGTCGGTGACCAGGACGTTGTCGATCAGCCGCACGCCCAGCCCCTCCTCCGGCAGGAACACCGCCGGTTCCACCGACACGACCATACCCGCCAGCAGCAAGTCGGTGCTGCCACCAAACATATTGGGACTCTCGCCCCAGGACGGCGGGAAGCCCGGGGCCATGCCATACCCCGTGGTATGCGCTCGGTATTGGTCCAGCCCGGCCTCGGCGATGACCCGCTTCACGGCCTCGTGCGGCACGATGGCGGGCACGCCGGCCCGCATCTCGGCCAGGCAAGTGTCCGAGGCTCGGCGGATCACGTCATACAGGCTGGTCAGCCGCGCCGAGGGCAGGCCCAGGCTCCATTGCCGTCCGAGCGTCGCGGTGTAGCGCCGCCGGGCCGCACCCATCTCGACCAGCCCGGTGTCACCCCGGCGCATCCGGCGCTCTGTGGGGCCGCCCAGCGCGAAGGCACTGCGCTCCCCGGTCATTAGATTCATGGTGCTTGCCGGCAGGCCGCTGCCGTTGCTGAGCAGCGTGTGGTAGGCGACTGCGGCCAGCTCCAACTCCGATACGCCTTCCGCGACAGCGCCGATCAGCTTCTGCAGCGCCAGCGCGCCGATTCGGCTCGCCTCACGGACATAGGCGATCTCGGCAGGCGACTTCACCGCGCGCAACGCCGTCAGCAGATTGCAGGGGTCCTGCACCAGCGCATCGCCCAGCATCGCCTTGAGGCGGACGTAATGACCGGGCTGCAAGTAGCCGCCGGGCACCTCCATCCCGACGCGGGTGCTGCCGATCCCCAACTCGCCGAGCAGGGCGGAGAACGCCTGCATCGGATCCTCCGGCTCCGCGCCGTTGTAGCAACGCAGCTCGTCCGCCATCGTGTCGGCCGCGAATTCGATCCGTTCCGTGCCGCGGGTGAACATGATCAGCTTGCCGGGTTTGGCCGAGACGGGCAGGCACTGGAAGACGGTGTAGCTCTTCGTGTCCTGGCCGATCAGCCAGCGGATCGAGACCGGGTGCAGCACTAGCAGCCAGTCCAGCCCGGCCGCCCCGATCGCGCCGCGCAGTCGGGTCAGGCGGTCGGTGAATTCCGCAGGCGTGAAATCATGCTTGGACATGGCTCAACCTCTATGCACCTTGGGGGTCGTGGCCGAGCAGCTCGGCTTCCACGAGTTGCCAGACCTGGGCTTTCAGCGCGGTGTAGGCGGGGGAAAGTTGCACCGAGACGTGGCGTGGCGTGGGCAGAGTGTTGGCCAGCACCGCCCTGATGCGGCCGGGCCGCGCCGACATTACGACAATGCGGTCCGCCAGGATCAGCGCCTCGTCGATCGAGTGGGTGATGAACACTGTCGTCTTGCGGCTCGCCGCGTGGATGCGCAGCAGTTCCGCCTGCATGACCTGCCGCGTCATGGCGTCCAGCGCTGCGAAGGGCTCGTCCATCAGTAGCACCTCCGGATTGGCGGCCAGGATGCGCGCGAGCGTCACGCGCTGCTGCATGCCGCCCGACAGCTCGGCGGGGTAGCGTTCCTCGAACCCGGTGAGCTTGACCAGATCGATGAAGCGCTGGGCCGTCTCGCGCCGCGGTGCCCGACCGATGCCCTGCATCTTCAGGCCGAACTCGACGTTGCCGCGCACCGTCTTCCAGGGGAACAGGGCGTAGGATTGGAACACCATGCCGCAGCGGGGCTCGATCCTGGTGATTGGCGCGCCGCGCAGCATCACCTGCCCGGCGGAGGGCTGCAGGAAGCCGGCGAACAAGGCCAGCATGGTGGACTTGCCGCAGCCCGACGCGCCCAGCAAGCAGACGAACTCGCCTTCCGCCACATCGAGCGAGAGATCTCTGATGGCCACCAGGCGACCGGCCTCGCCGCCATCGAACGATTTCGTCACGTGCCGGGCGGACAGAATGGGCTCAGCCACGGCGGCCACGCTCCCAGGGCAGCAGCAGCCACTCCAGGCGGAGTGCCAGCCAGTCGGCAACCAGCACCGTCAGCGAGATGCACAGCATCCCCACCAGAACCAGCGGCAGGTTGCCCCAATCCTTCGCCTGCCAGATCAGCGCTCCGAGTCCGTTCTGCGCCGCGATCATCTCCGCGGTCAGCACGCAGGACCAGGAGATCGCAAGGGTGATCTTCAGGCCGGAGATGATGCCGGGCAGGGCGCCGGGCAGGATGATCTCGCGCATCAAGGCCAGGTCCTTCGCACCCAGGTTGCGCGCCGCGCGCAGCAGCAAGGGGTCCACGCGCCGCGTGCTCTCGTAGGTATAGAGCAGGATGTAGATCCAGGATCCCATGAACACGATGGCGACCTTCTGCAGCTCGCCGATTCCCAGCCACAGGATCGAGAGCGGGATCCAGGTGATCGAGGGCAGGGGCCGCAGCAGGGACACGAACGGGTCCATGACCGCCTTCGCGGGCCGCCAGACCGCCATGACGATGCCGAGCGGCACGGCGACGAGGGCGGCCAGCGCAAACCCCAGGAAAACGCGCCGCGCCGAGACCGCCGCGTCGGTCAGCAGATCGCCCCGCATCAGGGCGATCCGTCCCGCATGCAGCACATCGCCCGGGGAGGGCAGGAATATCGGCGCGATCCATCCCAAGGCAGTGGCTGCCCACCAAAGCGAGAGCACCACCGCCACGGCCAGGACATTGATTGCCAGCAGCCAGTGCGTGATGCGCAGTCGCCGTCCTGTCTGCGTCGCCGGCGCGTCGAGGACAGCCTCGCTCATCTGGGCGCTGGGGTCAGGGCTTGGGAACGAAGCTCACGTTCTCCCACTTCGTGGTATCCGGCAGGGATGGAATTTTGCCATTGTCGTACAGCCATTGCGCTAGGTACTGCATCTGCGCGCCATGCAGCTTCATGTGCTCCTGCCAGCCCTCCTGGCCGAAATACTTGAACGTCTTCATGGCCGCGAGCACTTCCTCGGGTGTTCTCCGGAAATAGTGCGCGACGGTCTCGGCCGTCTCCTGCGGGTGCGCGTTGGTGAACTCCACGCCCTTGAAGATCGCGACCGCCAGCTTGCGTGCCAGCTCCGGCTGCTCCGTCGCGAGCTTGCGGGAGATAATCATGATGTCCGGCGAGGCCATCGTGCCGAACCGCTTGAAGTTTGGCGTGTCGCTGTCCAGGCCCAGCAGCTTGCCTCCGGGCGTGCCGTTGCGCACGTTGGTCAGCAGCGGCTCCCAGACGCAGGCAGCGTCCACATCGCCCTTCGCCAGCGCCGCCGCCATCTCGGGCCCCGGCAGGTTCACGAACTGCACGTCCCGCTCGGTCATGCCGGCGTTCTCGAGCAGCCCATTCATGGTGATCTGCGCCGACGTATTGGCCGCCACTTTCTTGCCGCGCAGCGCCTTGAAGCTGTCGAAGCCAGGCCGGGCCCAGCAGCCCTCGTTGCCCGGGGAGTCGTCCACGTTGGCGAAATAGGAGAAGGTCTGGTTGCCGCGCGCCATCTCCACGATGGCGGCGATGCGGCCGAGGTTGCTGAACGCCACCGAGCCGGCCGTGAGCGCCGCGATGCGGTCGCCCGAGGAGGGGATGTTCTTCAGCTCCGTGTCGATTCCCTGTTCCTTGAAGAACCCCTTGTCGATGGCGAGCATGATCGGCACATGGCCCCACCAGGTGTTGGAAGCGGCGATGTCCAGCTTCACTTGCGCGGAGGCCGCCGCCGCCGTCAGCATCAGGGCCGTCAAAGCTCGGGAACACAGGGCTCGCAGCGTCATCGCACGGTCCTTTCCTGGGCTGTATTACTCCGCCGCCACGGCCGTTTTGCTCTCGAAGCGCGGGATCACCTGCCGGCCGATCAGCTCGATGGAACGCATCACCTGGTCGTGTGTCGTGCGCCCAGCCTGCAGGACGAAGATCATCTGGTCCAGCCCGGCCTCGGCCCACTTGTCCACCACCCGGCAGATCGTGTCTGGGTTGCCGCCGATCGCCATGCCGTCCTCGATCAGCTCGTCATTGGTGCGGTTGCGGAACTTGCTCACCACGCCCTCCACTCCCCCGGCCGTGGCGAAGCGCACCGAGTTCAGCTCGGCGTCGTTGTCGCCGTTATACCAGCGGGCGGAGGCGCAGGCCATGTCGCGACCGGTGCGGTCGTCCTCGTGGCAGAAGGCCAGCGCGAAGCCGGCCACCTGCTCGTTGGCATAGGCGCCCAGGAACTCCTTCGGCTCGGTCGAGCGGATCGCTTCGCGATATGAGCGGATGGCGTCCCGCGTCTCGGACACGCTGTTGCGGGTCACGCCGATCACGCCTAAGCCCTGACGTCCGGCCCGTTCGTAGCTGCCGAGGTTTGAGGCCGCGGCCCAGAGCGGCGGGTGCGGTCGTTGGAGGGGGCGCGGCAGAACCTGGCGGGGCGGCAGGTCGAAATGTGTCCCCTTGTACCCGCTGAACCGGTCCTCCCGGAACATCTGCATGACCGCCTCGGTGGCTTCCTGCGCGCGCTCCCGCTCCTCGGGGCGGCCGACGCCGAAGGCGTCGACCATGTAGGGCGTGGAGCCGCGTCCCATGCCGAACTCGACACGGCCGTTGCTCAGCAGGTCAAGGGTCGCGACCCGCTCGGCGATAGAGTAGGGATTGTTCACCGTCATCAGCACGACGGAGAACCCAACTCGTATGCGCGACGTGCGCTGGCTGATCGCCGACAGGAGCATGTCCGGGCAAGCGCTGTGGCCGATCTCGGCGAAGAAGTGCTGTTCGGTGATCCAGAAATATCGGAACCCGGCGCCTTCCGCCGCCTCGGCCTGCGCGATGGCATTGTGATAGGCGTGCAATTCCGAGTTGGCGGCCCAGGGGCGCGGCATCTGGATCTGCGTCATCAGGCCGAATTTCACGATCAACTGCCCCGCGCTGAGGCACGAGGAAACCCCATGCCGACCCGAGGACGCTAGCGTATCTGGCGAGCCTGCGTCCAAGGCATAACGAGTATAGGCGATATAACCGGTTCGTGGGATCATCCATCATGGACACGAAGGCGCTGCGCTACTTCCAGGCCGTGGCCGAGTTCGGCAGCTATAGCCGCGGCGCCGGGTTCCTGGGCATCTCCCAGCCTGCCGTCAGCCGCCAGATCCGCGGATTGGAACTGGACCTCGGCCGCCCGCTCTTCGTCCGGCACAGCCATGGCGTCAGCCTGACCGAGGCCGGCCGTACCCTGCTGGAGCGCAGCCAGGCGATCCTGCGCCAGTTCGACCAGGCGCGCGACGACATCAGGGGCGACCAGGCCGGACCGTCGGGCACGGTCACGATCGCCGTGCCGCCGGCCGCCGGCATCTTCCTGGTCCCCGAGCTGACCCGTCGCTTCGCCGCGCTCTATCCCAACGTGTTCCTGAAGATCGCGGCCGGGTTCAGCATCTATATCCATGAATGGCTCGTGCGCGGCCGAGTGGACCTGGCATGCCTGCACGATCCCGTGCCGCAGCCCGGCTTCGTCGTGACCCCACTGGCGCGCGAGGAGGTCTTCCTGGTGGGAAAGCGTGGGGAGTGGGCGCCCCCTCGGGGCTACGTCCGCACGGTGGACCTGGCGGGGGTGCCGCTGATCCTGCCTGGCCGGCCCAACGCGTCGCGCCGCTTGCTCGATGGCTGGCTTTCCCGCCGGGGCATCCGCCTGAACGTGCGCATTGAGGCGGACGACCATCTGATCATTCGGGCGCTGGTGCGGGAGGGCATCGGCTGCAGCCTGCTGACGCAAGGCGCATTTCTCGCTGACCTGCGGCTGGGCGAGTTGCAGGCTTGGCCGTTCCGGCCGCGTGCCTTCTGGGGGCTGGCGTTGATGGAAATGCCGGACGAGCGCCGGAGCGCCCCGGTGAAGGCGTTGGCCGAGCTGGTGCGGACGACGGCGCGCGACCTGGTGCGCTCCAAGGCCTGGCCCGGTGCTCAACTCTACGACTGATACCAGACGCCATCTGGCCTGACTCAAATGTGAGTAGGTGCGGCTCGGGGCTGAGTGATCCGGTTTGCCTGCATGGTGGTGGAGGCGGGCATGACGGTTGCGATCACACGGCTGGAGCATACTGCGGCGCTGCGCTGCCATGCGACCCGGTCGGCGGGCATGGACCGGCAGACCCTGCGTGACTGGGTGCATCGCTACAACGCGGACGGCCTTGCGGGTTTGGGCGACCGGCATGGTGGTGGGACCAAGCCCCGGCTGTCGGTGGAGCAGGAAGCCGAGGTCGCACGCTGGATACGAACAGGCCTCGATGTCGCAATGGATGGCGTCGTGCGCTGGCGCTGTATGGACATCCAGGCGCGGATCGCGCGTGAGTGGGACGTCACCTTGCATAAGCGCAGCGTGGCCAAACTGCTGCATCGGCTCCGCTTCGCCCGCATGTCCACGCGCCCGCGCCATCCCAAGGCGGACGTGGCAGCGCAAGCGTCTTTCGGGCCGGGTTCACCGCCCTTATGACCGCGGCGCTGCCGGAAGCCGTGCGGGTTGCCAAGACCCCGATCGAGATCTGGCATCAGGACGAAGCGCGCGTCGGCCAGCAGGGCACGTTCACCTACGTTTGGGCCGACAAGGGCAGCCGGCCCGCTGCCCTGCGCGACCAGCGTCGCCAGTCGGCCTACCTGGGGTAGGTTCGGGATACGTGCTTATGCCGACTTCCGGGTTATGCCGACCAACCTCGTGAAGTGCCGGTTGCGCGCTGCAGGAAAAGGCATCCTGCCCTTTGTGATCTCGGCATAACCTGACGAGCGTTGGCCATCGCTCGTCTCCATCGACCGCTCCCAAAACCAGTGTGGATGCTGAACTTCCCGCCCGCAATCACGCCGGCGACAAGCTTTTGACCTTCCTCATCGCGCCCTAATTATGCCGAGCTGACCGCGACGAAAAAGCAGTCTAACCCCGGTCGAGCAACTTCTGATCGGCATAACCCGGAAGTCGGCATAAACGGGTAGAAAGTGGTCACAAGAGACCATCCGGCCCAAAAACCTTTGTCGGTCAAGCACTTGACGTGTCGCCGCGGGCCGAACGGTGCCTTCGTATTCGGACGCTTCCGTTAGCGGCCGCCCTCGGTGTCCGGAAAGGGGTCCGCCACCGGTGGCAACCAAACCATGCTATTTCAATAGGATAGCGGGATCGCTCGCGCGTCCAGCAAGGTGAACCTTTACGGACACCATCGATCTGGGACACTGCTTCGGCTTGTGGGTGATTCTCGCGCGTATCCTCAACCAACCCCAGGATGGCGAGTGGCGAATACCGCGGCTGCCCACCGCGGGTCGTGCGCGGTTCGGCCGCCCACGCCGCGATCGCATCGTCGGTGAACCAGATCGTCAAGCTACCGCGTTGACGCAGGCTGAGGACACGCCCACATCGGCCGGAAAACCCGTATTAGGCTCTCTGCTCGTCGAGCGGGCTGGCACGGCCCTGATGGCCTGGCTGCGCTGTGCACTAAACCCTACTGATTTCACCTCTTCAAAGCCCAGCATTTCCGGGCCTCTTTGGTGTTCGCCTGTGTTGTGCACTTTTCTAGAGATAAGTGCACAGTCGGCGATGCCTGGTCCCATCACAGATGCCGTGACAAGTGCCAAACCTCTGTGAAAACTGGCTTTTCTGCCTCTAACCCGGGTTTTCGGGTGGATGCGGTCGTGTCCTCAGGCTGGCGTCATAGGCCGGCCAGTTCGTCACCTTGCGCCGCTGCCGCGGGATGTGATGGCGGCGGTCCTGGTTCAGCTTGAACGGCACAATGGGCATCCGGGGTTTGGGAGGGTGATCCCCTACGTCACCCAGCGCCTCAGCACCACCGCCCGATCTATGCACCACGCTGGCGTAGCGCCCCAGGTTTTTGACATTCCCGTCGATCGGCCTTGTTGTCGATCGGCATTCTTTGGAGGCGCATCAAACCGTCCGGCGACGGATGCCGGCCTCAGGGTCGCAAGAGGATTTTAGGAACCCCGCTCCGCCCGGCTGATAGTTCGGCGAAGGCCGCCGGGCCATCGGCCAGCGGACGCTCCTCCACCCAGTCCAGTGTTCCGAGCGTGCCTGACGCGAGCGCTGCCAGCGCCTGCTGGAGGTCGGCTGCAGTGTAGGTGTAACTTCCAAGAACCGTGACCTCATGCAGCGTCATCCGGCGAGCATCGAAACCGCCCTCGTTGTCCTGCAGACCGATGTGTAGAATGACTCCACCCGGTGCTACGGCGGCGGACGCCGCACGTCGCGTCGCCATCCCGCCGACCGCGTCGAACACCAAATCGAAACCACCGCCGTCGGGCCGTGTTGCCTGGGGGTCAAACGCCGCGATGCCGGCGCGGCTAGCAGTCGCGCGCCGTGCACTGCTCGTTTCCGCCAAATGCGGCCTCGGCGCACCCCAGGCCGTGAGGTAGAGCCCGGCCAGCAATCCGATCGCACCGCCTCCGATCACCAGTGTCCGCGCCTCCGCCACCGGCCGGGCCAGCGCACGCGTGGCCATATGCAGGCCGTGCAGCACGCAGGCCGCCGGCTCGGTCAAGGCTGCGGCGACATCGGACGCGCCGTCCGGTACCGCAATCAAGTTTGACGCCGGGGCAGCGACGCTGTCCGAGAAGCAGCCCGGAAGCTGCATGCCGATCATCAGCCTACCCGGACACAGGTTCGTCCGTCCCTCTGCGCAACGCGTGCAGCGACCGCAAGGGATAAGTGGATTGACCACCACCCGGCGCCCGTCCGGCATGCGCCCGACAGCCTCGTGCCCCAAGATCATGGGCGGCACCCGCCGTGGATCGTGGCCGCGGTATGCATGCAGGTCCGAACCGCAGATACCGGCCGCCGCGACGCTTACGACAATGAGGTCGTCGGCTCCCGGATCCGGTTCGTCCCGCACCGCCAGGGTGTCTGCCCCAAGATATACCAGAGCTTTCATCGCGCAGTGAACCCTCCATCCACGAAGACGGTCTGCCCGGTCACGTAGTCGGACGCGGGCGACGCCAGGAACACAGCGGCGCCCTGCAGGTCTTCGTTCCGGCCGTTGCGGCCGACGCAGGTGCGCGCTGCCAGCGCCTCAGCACGCCGCACGTCGGCAAATACCGGCGCGGTGAGCGCGGTCGGGAAAAATCCCGGGGCAATGGCGTTGCAGGTCACCCCGAAGCCGCCCCAAGCCTCGGCCATCGCACGCGCAAGCTGCACCACCCCGCCCTTGGCAGCGCCATAAGGGATGGAGTCCGGCATGGCGCGTGCCGACTGCAGGGAGGCAATCAGCAGCACCCGCCCCCATCCAGCCGCGCGCATGCCCGGCATCAGCGCCTGCGACAGGAAGAACGGCGCAGCCAGCATAACGTTCAGCTGCGCGTCCCAATCAGCGTTCGTCACTTGGTCCCAGGGCTGCCGGCGGTTGAGGCCGGCAGCGTGCACCACGATGCTGGGGGCGCCGAACGGCACCGCCGCACGGACAGCCAATGCGTCCAGCCCTGCACGGTCGGCGACGTCACCCGCGCAAGCGGCGGCGCCAGGCCCGATCGCAGCCGCCCGGGCATCCAACACAGCCGCTCCACGGGCACACAACACGACACGCGCGCCGACATCGTGCAACGCCCGGGCGATCGTCAGGCCGATACCGGACGACCCGCCGGTGACCAGCGCCACCCGTCCGTCCAGCCGAAAGCGCTCCAGCACGCCCATCACGCCTCGACAGGCGTGCCGAGTGGTAAGTTGTGGTCGGGGAACCAACGCGCGAGCCGCAGGTCGGCGGTGCGGGCATGGGCCTCCATCCCTTCCATGCGGGAGATGCGGGCCGTGACCTCTGCTAGGCCCTTCGCACCCTCTCGCGTCGCCTGCTGCCAGGTGAGCGGGCGCAGGAACTTGTGGACGCTCAATCCTGCCGAGTAGCGCGCTGCTCCCTTGGTCGGCAGCACGTGGTTGGGACCGCTGCATTTATCGCCGAACGCGACCGTGGTCTCCTCGCCCAGGAACAAGCTGCCGTAGTTCCGCAACCGGTCACGCCACCACGGCAGTTCCGCGGCGTGGACCTCCAGGTGTTCGCACGCATACTGGTCCGAGAGGGCGGCGGCCTCCTCGCGCGTGCCGCACACGGCCACCTCGCCATAGTCGCGCCAAGCGGCGGTAGCGGCGTCGCGCGCGATGGGCGGCAGCGCATCGATCAGTGTGGGCACGCGGGCCAAGACGGTAGCGGCCAGCGCCGGGTCGGTCGCGATCAGCCACGCCGGGCTTTCGTGGCCATGCTCGGCCTGCCCGACTAGGTCGGCCGCCACGATCTCGGGATCGGCGGTGCGGTCTGCGATCACGCAGACCTCGGACGGGCCGGCAAACACATCGATGCCAACGCGGCCGAACAACATACGCTTGGCCTCCGCCACGTACTTGTTGCCAGGCCCGACGATGACGTCCGCCGGCCGGCCGGTGAACAGGCCGAACGCCATGGCCGCAACTGCCTGCACCCCACCCAGCGCCAGGATAGTATCGGCGCCGGCTCGGTGCATCGCATAGAGAACCAGGGGATGCATCGGCCCGCCCCGATGAGGTGCGGAACACGCAACGACATGCTCAACCCCCGCCGCCTTTGCCGTCGCGATGCCCATGTAGGCACTGGCGATGTGGGCATACCGCCCCGCGGGCACATAGGCCCCCACGCATGCCACCGGCGCCATGCGCTGCCCGGCGCGCACGCCCGGCGCAACCTCGATCTCAAAGTCGGACACGCTCGCCCGCTGTGCGTCCGCGAAGCGGCGTACGTTGGCGATGGCGGCGTCGATGTCTGCGCGCGCATCGGCGGGGATGCTGGCGGCCACGCGGGCGATCTCGTCCGGCGGAATGACAAGCTCGCCGGTCCAGCCATCGAGCTTCGCAGCGTAGTCGCGCACCGCGGATTCACCGCCGGCCTCGATGGCGGCGATCATGCTGGCCGCCACCTCGCGCGCCAGATCCTCGTTGCTGGCGGGCGTCCGTGCCGCCTGCTTCAGCCAGGTCGTGGCCACCGCTATTCTCCCATCGCGAAGGCCCGCAGCTTCGGATCGGCGGCGATCCGCAGCAGGAACTCGTCGGTGATGAAGGTGCTGGGGTCCGGCGCCGCCTGCAGGGTGCCGGATGCGCGGAGATAGCTGCCAAGCCCGGTGAACCAGCCATCTACCGTCGAGGCACCCGCGCCGCGCGACAGCAATTTGATCTGCTCTTCGAGCGTGAAGGTCGGCCGGGTGTCGATCTCGGCGGCAAGGTATTGGTCCGGCAGGGTAACGCCACCCTGGTCGTAGAAGCGGCGCATCAGGGCGATGGTCTCGTCGCGATGCGTGCGCTGCCAGGCGATTGCGCGCAGATAAACGGCGAGAAACGAGGCGACCTCGGCGGGATTTGAACGGGCATAGTCGGCGCGCACCACGAGCGCGCCGGGCACGGCCGTGCCGGCCTCCTTGCCCGAGCAGACGACGACGCCCGCCGCACGATCCTGCAACGTGTAGATGTTGGGAGCCCAGACGCCGGCCAGCGTGCCGTTGCCGCTGGCGAACGCCGAGATGATCTGCGCCTGGCCAAGGTTGACCAGCTGCATGTCCCGCCGGTTCAGCCCCCAGCGCTCCAGGCACGCCAGGGCGGCATACTCACCGGTGCTGTTGGTGGTCAGCAGAAGCTGCTGGCCCTTGAGGCTCGCCGGATTGGCGCGGATACGATCAACGTCGGCCTTGCGGGCGACCAGCGCATTGCCGGCGCTCTCGTCGTTGGTGATGCCGATCGTCAGCAGCCCGAAGCGCTGGGCGCCGAGCACAGCCGGGGCCGACCCGGTCCCGCCGGCGTCCCAGGACTTGGCGGCGACTGCCGCCACCTGCGGTGCGCCGGCGGCGAAGGTGGAGAACTCGGGCGCCAGCCCGGCCTCCTTCCACCATCCCTTCTCGGTCGCGACGAAGAACGGCAGCGCCCAGTACAGGGCAGGCTGGTAGCTGACCTTGATCGCAGTCTCAGTTCTTGTCTGGGCCGCCGCGGGCACGGCAGCTAGTATGCCGAGCGCCAGAGCCAATGTCCTCAGCATCGCATTCCCTCCTTCATTCAATCATCATGCCGGATTTGATCACGCAGCAGCCGCCAGACTTGCGCCCGCAGGTGGTTGAAGCCGGGCAGCTCCATCACACTGTCGATCGGTTGCTCGTTCCAGCCTTCGGCGTCGCGGGTCGGCCCAATCTCGACCACTTCGCGCAGCCGGCCCGGGTCACGCGCCAGCACAACGACGCGATCAGCCAAATAGACCGCTTCGTCCACCGCATGCGTGATGAACAGGACGGTGCGCGGCTCGCGTCGCGTCAAGCGGACCAGTTCCTCCTGCATGACCGTGCGGGTCTGGGCATCAAGCGCGCCGAACGGCTCGTCCATGAGCAGAACGTCCGGCTCGATCGCATAGGACCGGGCGATAGCCACCCTTTGCTGCATCCCGCCGGAGAGCTGGTGCGGGAACCGGTCCTCCGCACCCTGCAGGCCCATCAGCTGGACGTAATGCGCGATGGCCTCGGATTGCTTCGCACGACTGGTGCCCTTGCAGCGCAGGCCGAAGGCGATATTCTGACGGACGGTCTTCCAGGGGAATAAGGCGAATTGCTGGAAGACCACGGCGCGATCGGGCCCGGGCCCCGTGACGACTGCGTCGCCCACACGCACGGCGCCGGTCGTTGGCTGGTCGAGCCCCGCCGCCATGCGAAGCAGGGTGGTCTTGCCGCTTCCAGACGGGCCGACGACGGCGACGAACTCACCGGGCGCCACGGTCAGCGTCACGTTGCTTACAGCCACGAACTCGCCGCTCGGGGTCGGATAGGCACGGCCCACCCGGTCGAACTGGATCGCCTTCATGCCTGCCCCCAATGCATGCGGATCGAACGCTCCGCCTGGCGCAGGGCCACGTCGATCAGCAGGCCCACCACGCCCACTGCCAGCATGCCGGCCATCACCACGGCAGGCGCCAGGTTGCCCTGCGCCTGGACCATCACGTAACCGATGCCGGCCGCGGCCACGATCAGCTCCGCACCGATCAAGGACTGCCACGCGAGTCCCGCTGACACCCGCAGCCCAGCCACGATCGAGGGGAGCGCACCGGGCAGCAGGACTTCGACGATGACGCGTAGGTTTGAGGCGCCGAGCGTCTGCGCGGCCTCGACCAGCCGCTCCTCCACCAGCTTCGCCCCGCGATAGGCGTTCACCACGCAAGGCGGGAATGCACCGGCAAAGATCACCAGCACCGGGCCGCCAATTCCGGTGCCGAACCAAAGCGCCGCGAACGGCACCCAGGCGAGAGGGGCCACAAAGCGCAAACCCTCGAAGACCGGGGATACGATATCGTCGAGCAACGCCCACCGGCCCATTGCCAGCCCCAGCGGGACGCCGATCACGGCCGCCAGCCCGAAGCCGAGCGCGAAGCGTCCCAGGCTGGCCACCATATGCTCCTGGAGAGTATGCCCGGCGAACGGCACGCTGAGCATCCGCCATGCCGCCTGCAGGACTGCACCCGGCGCGGGCAGCACCTGCGGCGACACCGCGCCGGTCGTGGCCGCGACCTGCCAGGCGCCGAAGAACAGCACCGCCCCCACGAGCGACAGCCCGAAGCACTCCATGCGGCCCGGTGGGCGGGTCAGGTCCGCCAGGGAGTGAGCCTCCGCTCTGCCAGGGCCATGGCCTGCGTGGTGGCGGCGCCGAGCAGGCCCACGGACACCATGGCCACGACGATCATGGCCGGAAAAATGTCGCGATAGGCAGAATCCAGCACGCGGCCAAGCCCGAAGAAGGCGCCTACCAGTTCCGCTGCCACCAGCGTCGTCCAGCTCGCCTGCATTGAGAGGCGCAGACCGGTGAAGATCATCGGAAGCGCACCCGGCACGATCACTTCCAGCAAAAGGCGAAGCGGCCCAGCGCCATGCACCTTGGCAGCGGCGATCAAGGTCCCGTCAACCTCGCGCACGCCGGCCACCGTATTGATGACAGTCGGCACGAAGGCGGCGAACCAGATCACCAGGATCTTGGCCGCGTCGCCAAGCCCAAGCCAGACGATGGCGAGCGGAATCCAGGCAAGCGGCGGAATGGGCCGGAGCAGCATGAACACCGGGTTCACCAGCGCCTCGACCCGGCGGCTGACACCGATGGCCAGCCCGAGCGGAAGCGCCACCAGTACGGCGGTGGCAAAGCCCATTAGAACAAGGCGGGTGCTGTACCAGGCCTGCATCACAAGCGTGCCGCCCGCATAGCCATCAGTGAAGATCTGGTTGAGGGCCGTCATTACCTCGGCCGGTGAGGGAAGTCGGGCCGGGCCGATTGCCCCGGTGGCGGTCACAACTTGCCAGACCACGAGCACCACCGTCAGGCTGCCAACACCTGCAATCCGCCGCTGTCTCTGTGCGCTGCGCCGTTGCCCCACCATCGCTTTCCCTCCCCAGGGCGTTGTTGTAAGCGTTTACAAGTAAAATCACGCAATTGACGGGGCTGTCAATGGGCAGCACTGGACGCTCTGCAGTCGGTTACGAAGGGGCTATGGGTCTAGAGAAGATTACCATCCGCGACGTCGCGATGGCCGCCGGCGTATCGACAGCAACGGTCAGCCGGTCGCTGAATTTGCCTGAACAGGTGACGCCCAAGCTCCGGGCTCAGGTAGAGGAGGCGGCTGCCCGGCTCGGCTATCTCGCGCACGGCCCGGCTCGGGCGCTTGCTTCACGCCGGAGCGGAACGGTGGCGGCCGTCGTGCCCACACTCGACAACCCGGTGTTCGCCACCTGCATCGACGCCCTGGAGTCGAGGCTGGACGCGCATGGCCTGGTGCTGCTGGTCGCCCGCACCGGCTATGACCCCGAGCGCGAGGCGCGGGGGCTGCGGGCGTTGCTCGAACGGGGGGTGGACGGTGTCATGCTGGTGGGCGTCAGCCATTCGCCGGAAGTCTGGCGCTTGCTGCGGACCGCGCGCGACGTGCCCGCTGTCTTAACATGGTGTGAGGGCAGCGGCGCTGCGCTGCCGTGCATCGGGTTCGACAACGTTGCCGCGGCGCGACGGGTGGTGGAGCACCTGGTCGGCCTCGGCCACCGCCGGATTGCCATGATCGCGGGCATCACGCGCGGCAACGATCGGGCGGCCGCGAGGGTCGAGGGCGTGCGGCAAGGGCTCGCTGACGCCGGGCTGCCGTGGCCGGCGTCGCGGCTCACGGAACGGGCCTATAGCGTGGCGGATGGGATGTCCGCAGTGCAGTCCCTGATGACGCTTCGGCCCCGGCCGACAGCGGTAGTGTGCGGCAACGACCACCTGGCGTTTGGCGCCTTGGCCGGCGCGCGGGCGTTGGGGCTCCGAGTTCCGGGGGATTTGTCGGTTACCGGGTTCGATGATCTGGACTTTGCCGCCCACGCGACCCCCGCCCTGACCACCGTGCGTGTTCCGGCCGCCGAGATGGGGCTAGCTGCCGCCGATCATTTGGCGGCGCAGGCGGCCGGGCAAGCGCCACCTCCGCTCGCCGGGCTAAAGGCACCTCTCGTGCTACGTGAAAGCACCGGACGGCGGTCAGAGCAGTGATCGTTCTGCTGGGCGACCCTGCGGACCGCGAGCCGTTTTGCGGATGTGGAGCGGACCAGGAGCTTCTGCAGGTTCTTCACGGGAGCATCAGGAAGTGTGGGGTGCTTCGAATGAAGAGACCACCAACAGCTCGGCCGTTGAACATTCTTTAGCCCGCTCAGACGCAACACCCCACACTTCCTGATGCTTTCCTCCAAGACCGAAATCCACCCCCCACAGGTCCATATGCGATAGCACTGGGCTGTGTGAGGATCTCACTTGTCACCATTGCCACGCTACTGCAAATCACCTGACCCGGCGCGTTGGCGCCGTCGAGGTGCAGGTCACTCAGGATTTCTGCACTTCGGGCGACCACAGTCGCCGGGTGGGTCGGCAGGATGACGGCGTCGAACAGCAAGGCGGCAGTCCAGGTAGTGCGTTGCATGACGGCTCCGGCGCTTCAGGAGCGTGCGGTCGTGCGGTGCCCGGCGAAATGCGTGCAACGCAAGCTGCAACGCTTGCCGTTCGGGTTTCGATGATGCCAGTCTTGCACTCCTGACCAACCGGCCCTGTCGTTCAATGTGCTGCATGAGGCATGAAACACCGTGGCTTCTTCTGATAATTCGTAACTGCCCAGGTTGCTTGTGCGGGTTCAGCTTACGCGCAGTTCCGCGATCAGGCCATTTGGGTCTGCGATGAGTGTTCGCAGGATATTCCAGCCCTGCTTTCTCGCCGTCGAGAGCACCGAG
>JAABUT010001968.1_pt1 | contig 21363 bp, 15 predicted proteins | sample 5559281 | NCBI WGS metagenome assembly JAABUT01 (sample SAMN10711880, study PRJNA513359) | rock metagenome | isolation source: Antarctica rocks | place: Antarctica: Victoria Land, Ricker Hills nord | collected 2016-01-04
CGTCCTCGCCCTGGGCCAGCGGGTAGGCGTTGCCTGCAGCGTCCTTCACGACCACCTCGCCGTGAATCATGTAGCTGCCGTTGTCGAGCGCTGTGATCTCTGTGGTCATGACCGCAGCGTGCCACGCTTGCGCGCGCGGCGCGTCCGCAGTGGTCGGGCCGGTCAGTTCGAGCCGCGGCGAGCAAGGGCGAGTCGGGCGAAGTGCCCCACCACGGGCTGCCAGACCTCGGCCACCTCGTCGAGCTCGGACAGTGAGCCGTAAAGGACAGCTGCCGGGTCGAGACCGGCCTCGACGAGGGCGTCCGCGTCCGTACCGACCCAGTCGTGCACCATCTGCGGGGGCGTCTCGATGTGGAACTGGAGCCCCCAAGCGCTCCGACCGATCCGGAAGGCCTGGTGGGCGTAGCGGGCGCTGCTGGCGAGCAACAGCGCGCCTGGCGGCAGGTCGACCACGGCGTCCCAGTGCCACTGCACGACTGGCGGGGTGAACGGCAGGTCGTAGAACAGCGGGTCCGTCGCGGCAGCATCGCGCTTGGCCACCAAGCGAGCCCCGAGCTCGGGCCCCTCCTCCCCCGGTGCCGTGCGACCGCCCATCGCCTCGGCCAGCAGCTGCGCACCCAGGCACACTGCCAGCACGGGCAACTCGTCCCCGACGGCCCGGCGCAGCAGGTCCTTGGTCTGCCGCAGCCAGGGGGCCGACCGGTCGTCGTAGGCCTGCTGCGGTCCCCCCATCACCACGAGCGCCTCGTGGCCCTCGGCGCGCTCGGGCAGCTCGTCACCGTTCCAGGGCTCGAGGACCTCAAGGTCCAGACCCTCAGCGGGCAGCCAGTCCGCCAGCCAGCCGGGCCCCTCGCCGGCGGCGTGGGTGAGCACGAGCGCGGTCACAGGACCGGGAGGTAGCGGCCGAGCTCGAAGGGGGTGACCTCCTGGCGGTAGGCCTGCCACTCCTCGCGCTTGTTGCGCAGGAAGAAGTCGAAGACGTGCTCGCCGAGGGTCTCGGCGACCAGTTCGCTGCGCTCCATCACCTCGATCGCCTCGGCGAGCGAGCCCGGCAGGGGGTTCATCCCGAGCGCCCGGCGCTCCCCGTCGGACAGGGTCCAGACGTCGTCCTCAGCGCCCGGCGGCAGCGGGTACTGCTCCTCGACGCCCTTGAGGCCGGCCGCGAGCAGCAGGGCGAAGCACAGGTAGGGGTTGGTCGCGCTGTCCGGGCTGCGCACCTCGATCCGGGTGGAGTTGCCCTTCGTCGGCTTGTACATCGGCACGCGCACCAAGGCGCTGCGGTTGTTTGACCCCCAGCAGACGTACGGCGGCGCCTCACCCCCCGAGACCAGCCGCTTGTAGGAGTTGACCCACTGGTTGGTGACGGCGGTGATCTCGGCCGCGTGCCGCAGCAGGCCGGCGATGAAGTGCTTGGCGACCGAGGACAGGTGGAGCGGGTCGTTGCCGTCGTGGAAGGCGTTGCGGTCGCCCTCGAACAGCGACAGGTGCGTGTGCATCCCGCTGCCCGGCTCCCGGCTGAACGGCTTGGGCATAAAGGTGGCGTACACGCCCTGGGAGAGCGCGACCTCCTTGATGACGTGCCGGGTGGTCAGGATGTTGTCTGCCGTCGACAGCGCGTCGGCGTACCGCAGGTCGATCTCCTGCTGCCCGGGCGCGACCTCGTGGTGGCTGAACTCCACCGAGATCCCGAGCCGCTCCAGCATCGTGATCACGGTCCGGCGGAAGTCGTGGGTGACGTCGTGCGGCGTGAGGTCGAAGTAGCCGCCGTCATCCACCGGCTCGGGGACGCTGCCGCGCGGCGGCAGCGACTTGAGCAGGAAGAACTCGATCTCGGGGTGGGTGTAGAAGGTGAAACCGGCATCGGAGGCCTTGCCCAGGGCGCGCCGCAGCACATGCCGCGGATCGGCCCAGCTCGGGGCGCCGTCGGGCATCGTGATGTCACAGAACATCCGCGCCGTCCCGGGCGCCTCGCCCCGCCACGGCAGGACCTGGAAGGTCGCCGGGTCCGGCTTGGCCAGCATGTCGCTCTCGTGCACGCGGGCGAAGCCCTCGATCGCCGAGCCGTCGAAGCCGATGCCTTCGGCGAAGGCCCCTTCGAGCTCCGCGGGCGCGATCGCCACCGACTTCAGCGTCCCCAGCACGTCGGTGAACCACAGCCGGATGAAGCGGATGTCGCGCTCCTCCAACGTACGAAGGACGAACTCCTGCTGCTTGTCCAAGCTGATCATCCTTGCCGGTCAGAGGCTGGGAACGCCTGGTCGGTGCGCATCCGGTCCGCAGCAGCATCCACCTCCGCCGCTGACCCCACGTTACGGACCTGGCGATCCCGCCCCATCGCGGGCGCCCCCGCTGTCGGGCGTCCTCGCCCACCGACGTCAGGTCCGCGTACGACTGTCCGGCGTGCGCGGCGACGTCGGCAGCAAGCCGGATGTCTTGGCAAGTTGAGCCAGCCGCGCGCGCTTCTCGTTCTGCGGAAGCTGCTTGATCCCGTAGAGGTGGATCTAGAGGCGACTGACTGAGTAGTTGAGCCACCGAAGACGGGTGAAGCGAGCGGCGTCAGGCGAGGGTGGTGATCGTCACTGCGGGCGAGCCTCAGTCGAGGCGGCGAGGCGGTTCGGCATCTACCTGTCCTGCGCGCCCAGGGGCGGCCAGGAAGAGGCTGGCACGAAACACGTCGCACTAGCCAGCAGGAACTCGGGCTCGCATCTCGAAATGCTCACCTGCGTACCCCTCCACGTCGGGAGTCCCATGTCCTCGCTGCGTCACACCGGCACCCCGCGCCGTCCCCTGCTCGCGGTGCTGGCAGTCCTGTCGCTGGGGCGCCCTGGCGCTCAACGCGCCCGGTACCGCCCAGGCCGCACCGACTGGGCACGGTTGCTGCTGTGGCAGCCGCGCCGGCCGCGGCCTCGAGCAACGGCGGCAGCTCGCCTTCGTTCAGCCACGGCTCCGTCGTGGACATGCAGCGGTCCGGCTTCGAGCCGGGCATCCAGGTCGACTCCCAAGACCGGCTCTACACCTCGGTGCCCTACGGGTTCTCCGACACCCAGAGCTTCCTGTGGAGCTCGGAGGACCACGGCAACAGCTACCAGCTGATCCCCGACCAGTTCGCCACAGGCAAGACCCAGACCTGCGTCGGCGGCGGGGACTCCGAGCTCGCGGTCGACAACAAGGATGACCTGTTCTTCAGCGACCTGCAGGGCCTGACCAACCTGTCCAACAGCGTCACCACCGACCACGGCCGCAGCTTCAAGGCGAGCTGCACCGCCGCGCCGAACGTCCCGGTCGACCGGATGTGGTACGCCGTCCACGGCAGCCTCGGTGACAAGGACTTCGCCATCTATGAGGAGTACGACGATGTCGCTGGCGGCGCCGACCCGAATAACCCCGGCACCAACCAGCTGGTCGAGACGGTCAGCCATGACGGTGTGAACTTCACGCCGCTGCTCAACGAGGGCCTCACCACTGATCAGAGCTGCCTGGGTGGCGGCGTCCTCAACTGCGTCACCAACGACGAGGGGATCCCGGGCAACCAGGTGCTGTCCAAGGACGGCAAGACCCTCTACATCGCCCACACCAGCGCCGACGGCAACAAGGTGACCGTCAGCATCGGCACGCTGGGCAAGAACGCGGCCGGCCAGCCGAGCGCCTCCTGGAAGACCGTGCAGGTCAACAAGGACACGTGCCCGGACACCAACGGGAAGCCCGGAAATAAGGAACTCTGTGGTGCGGCGCTGTTCGCCACCATCGCGCAGGACACCGCCGGCAACTTGTACGTCGTGTCCGCCTCGAAGTCGCAGCAGGCCGACGGCACGCAGACCAGCCCGTACAACGTCCTGCTGTGGCACTCGAAGGACGGCCTGTCTTGGGGCAAGCACAGCACGGCGTCCTCGGGTGGCAGCAACGCCTTCCCGTGGATCACTGCAGGCGACCCGGGCCGCGTCGACATCACCTACTACCACGCGACCGAGTCCAACGAGGACAAGAAGTTCGCCTTCGACGACCTGAAGCACGGCTCGTTCACCGTCGAGCTGGCGCAGTCCCTGAACGCGCTGGCCGATGCTCCGTCGTACACGCGTACCACGGTCAGCGAGCACCCAGTCAAGTTCGGGCCGATCTGCACCGGCGGCCTCAGTTGCACGACCAGCGGCGGCGACCGGAGCCTGGGCGACTACCTGCAGGTCAACCACGACGCCCGCGGCGCGGCGGTCGTCGCCTACGTTGACGACACCTCCAACGCCTTCAGCACCGGGGCCGGTTCGGGCGCAGCGACCGCCGAGACCGGACCCGGTGAGATCGCCCGGCAGATCGGCGGCCCGAGCCTGTTCGTCAAGCAGCCGACCGTCCGCGGTCCAGCTGCCGGTCCGGCGACGCCAGTGGACGCCGTCGCCGACCCGTCGGGCGACACGTTCTACAGCGCCAACGGCAACAAGACGCCGGCCGGCGACAACCTCGACCTGACCGGCGCCACCATCAAGGACGACGGCAGGGGCGGCGTTCTCGTGACGATGAAGGTCAAGAGCCTCGCCAGCCTGCAGCCGTCACCTACTGCCGGTGGGCTGACGGCGGAGTGGATCACCCGCTTCACCACCTACAACGCCGGCAAAACACCTGGCAACGGCCACATCTTGTACGCCGGCATGGAGTCGGTCGTCGGCGGGTCACCGACCTTCTTCGCGGGTGACACCAAGCGCACCAGGTTGTTCATGACCTACGAGCAGGACAAGTCCATCAGCGGCAGCTACACCAAAGCCGGGCTGATCACTCTGCACGTCCCGGCCGCGGATCTGGCCGAGGTACCGACGGCTCGGACCACCGACCAACGCACGTTGTACTCGGCCACGGCCTTCACCGCGACCACCGTCGGGGGCCTGAAGGGCAATCCCGAAGGCCTGTTCAACCTCACCGACGCCACGACGCCCTTTGACCACGTCGTCGGCGCCGGCACACCTCGGGCCACCGGCGGATCGGGAAGCACGACCGGCTCGGGGACCTCCAACGGCACGGGAAACGCCAGCGGCTCCGGGGCTACGAGCAGCTCGGGCACGGGCAGTAGCTCCGGCAGCACCGGCTCGGGCGTCGTCAGCAACGCTTCGGACAGTCGGACGTTGGCAGCCACCGGTTTGGACGCTGCTGTGCCGGCCGCCGGGCTGCTGGTCCTGCTGCTCGCCGGGCTGACGTACCGGCGCCGCCGCAGCTGACCGGCCGGCGCGATGGGCTGGGGACCGCAGCCGACCGGCCGGCGCGATGGGCTGGGGCGGCCGGCCCGCGGGCCGGGGTCGAATCGGCAGGGCCTCCTACCCTGACGGGGCACCCGGGCCGCTGCAGGTGACGCCGCGCGTCCTGGTGCCTGAGGCGGAGCTGTCCTGACGCTTCTCGGGTCGCGGTCCCACCAGGGAGTCGACGCCCAACGGTGTACTTCGAGCACCTCGCGCTCATCCGCTTCGACGTACGAGCGCGTCCCTCGTGAACGCGCTCGGCAAGATGGCTGGCCTCCGTGAGCATCGGCCTACTGGCCCCCTGGGCTGACGACCGGAAGCGCGGCGCTACCGCCTGATCGTCGCGGCGAAGATGTCCAGGTTGTACGGCGCGGGCTCGGTCACGCCGGTCCAGACCAGCTGAGCGGCATTCGCCGTCGACACGATGCCGTTGTAGTCCCCGATGAACGGGCGGAACGTGCCGCCGCTTGGCACTCCCCACTTCGACGGGTCGAAGCCGCTGGGCGTAACCCGGGTTCGGCGCCAGGTCGCGCCGCCGTCACTGCTGGTCGCGTAGGTCAGGTCCACGAGCTTGTTGGTGCTGTACCCGCGGTCGTAGAAGGACAGGTCGAGGCGCCCGTCGGGAGCCGTGCTGAGCTCGGTCTGGAACTGGTCGCCCGGTGAGGAGGCCACCGCCTTCGGCGCGCTCCAGGCCCTCAGGTCAGTCGCTGGGGCGGACTGCACGTACGTCTGGGAGTAGGTCCCCTTGATGTCGGCGTAGCTGACGTAGAGCCGGCCGTTCTTCGTGTCGAACGCCGGTACCGGGTAGCTGCCGCCGGCGCGGAAGGCGCCGCCGGAGATGTTGAAGCAGGTGGGCGGGAACAGGCAGGTCGGGTCGGCGAGCGTGCCGAAGGCGATCGCGGCCGACCACGTGCTGCTGCCCCTAGCGAGCTTGCTGACGTACAGGGCGGTGCCCTTGCCCCCCTGGATGCCGTTGTCGAAGGTCAGGTAGGCGTTGCCGGCCGGGTCGGTCACGACCCGCTGGTCCTGGTTGTTGCGCACCGGGCCGGAGGTCACCTGCGTGACGGTGAAGCTGGCGCCCTGGTTCCGGCTGATGGCCACGTTGACCGGCGAGTGCGTGCTGTTGCCGTTGAACTGCGCCCAGGCGACGTAGATCCAGCCGGTCTTCGGGTCGACGTGGATGTTCTCGTGGTCCGGGAACTGCCCGTGGGAGCCCTTGGAGACGCCGTTGCCGCTGCCGGTCGAGACCCGGGTCAGTCCGGTCTTCTGCCAGGTGCGACCGCCGTCGTAGGAGCGGTTGAGCAGCAGCGCGATCTGGTACGGCGAGGTGAAGTTGAACGCCTGGCAGACGAAGTAGGCCACCTTGCCGTCCGGGCTGAACGCGATCGTGGGGTCCCCGCCGGCGTCGTACGCGCCGGTGCCGGGGACGTTCGGGTCGTTGGTGTACTTGGTGATGCCGGGCAGGAAGCCGTTCGGCAGGGTCGCACTCCAGCTCCTGCCCCCGTTGAAGCTCGTGTTGAGCGCGCACCCGTCGTTGTAGTTCCAGTCGTTCGCGCCGGTGATCATGTTCAGCGGATTCGCCGGGTTGACGGCCAGCGCCGTCTCGTTCTGGGACAGCGCATCACCCGACGGGGCGCTCTGCGAGACCTTGACGACGGTGACGCCGGTCGCAGCCGAGGTGGCCGGGGACGCCGACGCGCCGAGGGGGGCGGAGGCGAGGACGAGCCCGGCCGCGCTGGACCTGGCCACGACGAACAACGGCAGACGGCGCACCAGCAACCTCAATCGGGGTCGGGACAGGCGAGGGCCGAACGTACGCGGCCGTTCGAGGATTGGGAAGGGGGTGCGGCGGGGCATGCTTGCTGTGGCAAGCAATCAACGAGCACCTCACCGTGACAGGAGAATTCGTGACCACGAGCACGACCCAGCCCATCGCCAGCAGCGGCACCTTCGCCCTCGGCGGCGACCTGACCGTGCACCGCCTCGGCTACGGCGCGATGCAGCTCACCGGCCAGGGCGTCTGGGGCGAACCGAAGGACCCCGACACCGCGAAGGCCGTCCTGCGGCGCACCGTCGAGCTCGGCGTGGACTTCATCGACACCGCCGACAGCTACGGCCCGTACGTCTCGGAGGACCTCATCCGCGAGGCGCTGCACCCGTACGGCGACGTCGTGATCGCCACCAAGGGCGGCCTGACGCGCAGCGGCCCCAGCGTCTGGGAGCAGGTGGGGCGGCCGGAGTACCTGCGGCAGTGCGTCGAGATGAGCCTGCGCCGGCTCGGCGTCGAGCAGATTGCGCTGTGGCAGCTGCACCGGATCGACGGCCAGGTCCCGGTCGAGGACAGCCTCGGCGCGATCAAAGAGCTGCAGGACGCCGGCAAGATCAAGCACGTGGGCCTTTCGCAGGTGAGCGTCGCCGAGCTCGAGCAGGCCCGCAAGGTCGTCGAGGTTGTGAGCGTGCAGAACCTGTACAACCTGGCGGACCGCTCCAGCGAGGACGTCCTGGACTATTGCGAGAAGGAGTCGATCGGCTTCATCCCGTGGTTCCCGGTCGCCAGCGGCGAGCTGGCCAGGCCCGGTGGCGTCCTCGACGAGATCGCCAAGGACCACAGGGCGACGCACGCCCAGCTGGCGCTGGCCTGGCTGCTGCGCCGCTCCCCCGTGATGCTCCCCATCCCGGGCACCAGTTCGGTGGCGCACGTGGAGGAGAACTGCGCCGCCGCCGAGGTCGAGCTGACCGACACCGAGTTCCAGGCGCTGTCCGGTCTGGCGTCTTAGCGCTCGTACCGGTACCCAAAGCCCCGGACCGTCGTCAGGCGGTCCGGGGCTTCGCCCGCGTCGGCGAGCTTTCGGCGCAGCGAGGACACGTGCATGTCGAGGGTCTTCGTCGAGCCGTACCAGTTCTCGTCCCACACCTCGGCCATCAGCCGGTCCCGGCTGACCGCCGAACCCGCCTCGGACAGCAGCATCGCCAGCAGGTCCATCTCCTTGGGTCGCAGCGCGAGCTCGACGTCATCCACGAGGCACCGCCGGGCCGACAGGTCCAGCACGACTCTGCCGGCAGCCAGCCGGACCGGGCCGGTTCCCGGCGTACGCCGGCGCAGGTGCGCCCGCAGGCGGGCCAGCAGCTCGGCCAACCGGAACGGCTTGGTGAGGTAGTCGTCGGCACCGGCGTCCAGGCCGATCACCACGTCGATCTCGCTGTCGCGGGCCGTCAGCACCACCAGGACCGCTTCGGGCAGGGCGTCGCGCAACCGCCGGCACAGCTCGACCCCGTCCAGGTCGGGGAGGCCAAGGTCGAGCAGGACGAGGTCGGCGCCGAGGTCGGCGAGCTCCTGTGCGGCCGCTGCCGTGGGGGCGAGCGCCACCTCGTACCCCTGCGCGGCGAGCGCGGCGACCAACGACGGGCCGATGTCCTCGTCGTCCTCGACGACCAGCACGCGGCTCATGCGCTGTGGTCCGCGGCCGGCAGCAGCACGGACAGCACCGAGCCAGGGTGCCCGACGACCAGCCGGCCGCCCTCGGCCTCGGTCAGCGACCGGGCGAGCGCGAGCCCGATGCCGTTGCCGCGCGCGTCGGCCGAGCGCCGGGTGAACGCGCGCTCCGGGTCGGTCCCGAGACCGTCACCCTCGTCCGCGACGTCCAGCGCCACGCCCGGACCCGCGCGTCGGGCGGTCACCGTCACCGTCCCCCGGCCGTGCTGCAGCGCATTGTCCAGGAGCACGTCGACGACCTGCGACAGCGCCGTCCCCGCGCAGGCCGCGTCCGGCAGGTCGGGCTGCTCCTGCGCCACGAGCTCCCGGCCGCTGTCCTTGACGACGTCCTGCCAGCGGTGGCCGGCGTCGCGGACCGCCGCTCCCACGTCGCACCTGCCCTGCTCCCCGCCGGTGTCGCGGGCCAACGCGAGCAGGGACGTGACCGTCGTCTCGAGCCCGTCCAGGCGCTGCAGCGCACGGCGCAGGGCCTCGTCCCGGTCGGCCGTCGGGTCCAGCAGGGCGCTCTCCAGGCCCAGCCGCAGTCGGGTCAGCGGTGTCCGGAGCTGGTGCGAGGCGTCGGAGCTGAACGCCCGCTCGCGCTCGAGCAGGGCGCCGAGGCGCCGGGCGGTCTCCTCGAGGGCGGCGCTGGCCGCGTCGGCCTCCAGGAGGCCGGTGCTATGCCCGCGTACGGCGAAGTTGCCGCGCCCGAGGGCCTGCGCGTCGGCGGTGAGCTGCTCGAAGGGCTGGGCGAGCGCCCTCGCGCGTCGCGACCCGACGAACCACGCGAGCGCGATCACGACTCCGGCGACCAGGACCATGGCCAGCCAGGTGAGGTAGGTGCGCTCGACGACCTGTTCGTCGCTGCTCGCCGCCCGCACGACGACCCGGCCCCCGTCGTCCTTACTGAACGGCACGATGACGACCACCTCGCCGTGCACGAGCCGCTTGTCCGAGCCGCCCGAGCCGTCGGCGGCGCGAACCGCCGGGTCGAGCCGGGGGCCCTGCCCGGACAGCAGGTTCCCGTCGCCGTCGTACAGCGCCAGACGGGTCGACGGGTCGCGCGGCCGGGGCAGGGTGATGCCCGGCCGGGACAGCTTGTCGTCCGGGACCGCCACCAGCACGTGTGCGGCCTCGGCCTCCAGCCGGCTCTCCGCGCTGTCGCGGTAGAGCAGGGCGACGGCGGCCCCGAGGGGCAGGCCCACCAGCAGCAGCGCCAGCGCCACGGTGCCGACGATGGCCGCGCGGACCCTCCTCCGGACCGAGCCGCGCTTCGCCACGCGGCAAACTCTAGGAGCCCCCGCACGGCTTGACCCAGTGGTGACCGGGCGCTGACCAGCCAGCTCGACCCGCGTCCTTCGGGCCGGCCACCTAGGCTCGGCGCATGGCGCAGCTGCGAGTCGGCCTGGCCCAGGTCAACGCCACCGTCGGCGACCTGCAGGCGAACGCGGACCTGGTCAGTGCGTACGCGCAGCACGCCGTCCAGTCCGGCTGCCACCTCGCGGTGTTCCCCGAGATGGTGCTCGTCGGCTACCCGCCGGAGGATCTGGTCCTGCGGTCCTCCTTTGTCCAGGCGTCGCTGGATGCCCTGGAGTCCCTGGCGTTGCGCCTGCAGGCCGAGGGCGCAGGCGAGCTCGCCTGCGTCGTCGGCTACTGCGGCCGGACCGAGCTGCCCGCACCCTCGGTCGGCCGGCCCGCCGGCGAGCCGCAGAACAGCGCCGCGGTCCTGCACCGGGGCCGCGTCGTGGCCCGCACGGCTAAGCACCACCTGCCGAACTACGGCGTCTTCGACGAGTTCCGGTACTTCGTGCGCGGCGACCGGCTGTGCGTCGTACGGCTGCACGGGGTCGATGTGGCGCTGACGATCTGCGAGGACCTGTGGCAGGAGGGTGGGCCGATCAAGGTCAGCCGCGAGGCCGGTGTCGGGCTGGTCCTGTGCATCAACGGCTCGCCGTACGAGCGGGGAAAGGATGACGTGCGCGGCGGGCTGGCGAGCCGGCGGGCGGTCGAGGCGGGCGCCGCACTGGTCTACGTCAACCTCGTGGGCGGCCAGGACGAGCTGGTCTTCGACGGCGACTCGCTCGTGGTGGACGCCGAGGGCCGGGTGTTCGCACGGGCCCCGCTCTGGGACGAGGGGCTGATGTGTGTCGACCTCGACCTGCCCGTCGCGACGAGCGAGCGGTCGGGGCCGGTCGACGCAGCCGACGGCACGACCATGACCGTCGAGCGCACGGTGCTGTCGCGCGAGCCGCTGCCGGCGTACGAACCGCTGGTGCCGGGGATCGCGGCGTCGCTGCAGGACGAGGCCGAGGTGTGGGGGGCGCTCGTGCTGGCGACCCGCGACTACGTGCGCAAGAACGGCTTCTCCTCGGTCGTGCTGGGGCTGTCGGGCGGAATCGACTCAGCGGTGGTCGCGACGATCGCCCGGGACGCCCTCGGCCCGGACGCGGTGCACGTCGTGGGGCTGCCCAGCGACTGGTCGAGCGGCCACTCGGTCACCGACGCCCAGGACCTGGCCGAGCGGCAGGGCCTGCACTGGTCGCTAGTCCCGATCAAGGCGATGGTCGACGCCTACACCGCAGCCGTCGAGCTGCACGGGCTGGCGCTGGAGAACCTGCAGGCGCGGGTGCGCGGCACGACGCTCATGGCCCTGTCCAACCAGCACGGCCACCTGGTGCTCACGACCGGCAACAAGAGCGAGCTGGCGACCGGCTTCTCCACCCTGTACGGCGACAGCGCCGGCGGCTTCGCCCCCATCAAGGACGTCCCGAAGTCGATGGTGTGGCGGCTGGCCAGATGGCGCAACACCGTCTCGGAGGACATCCCGCCGGCGAGCATCGACAAGCCGCCGTCCGCCGAGCTGGCGCCGGGACAGTTCGACAGCGACCGGCTCCCGTCGTACGACGTGCTGGACGCGCTCCTCGACGCCTACGTCGAGAAGGACCTGGGACGAGCGGATCTCATCACCACAGGTTTCGAGCCCGAGCTGGTCGACCGGGTCGTACGGCTGGTGGACACCGCGGAGTACAAGCGGCGGCAGAACCCGCCCGGGCCCAAGGTGACCGGGCGGGCGTTCGGCCGGGACCGGCGGCTGCCGATCACCTCCCGCTGGCGTGAGACCCCCGGCCCGGAGCCGGTCGAGGTCAGGCCGGAGACGGCGTCCTAGCGCCGCATGCCACCCTGGACACACGTCCGGGGACATCTGCCTCGAGACCGTCCAGGAGGCTTGTATGAGCACCGATCTGACCACCCTCTACGGCGGGGTCACCTCCCGCCGCGTCACCACGCGAGATCTGCAGCTGGCCAAGGACCGCGGCGAGCGCTGGGCGATGCTGACGTCCTACGACATGCTCTCCGCGCAGGTCTTCGAGCAGGCCGGGATCCCGGTGCTGCTGGTCGGGGACTCGGCCGGCAACAACGTCCTCGGGTACGCCGACACGGTGCCCGTCACGGTCGAGGACCTGCTGCCCATGGTGCGCGCGGTGGCGCGCTCGACCGCCCGGCCGCTGGTCGTCGCGGACCTGCCGTTCGGCAGCTACCAGGAATCGCCGGCCCAGGCTCTGCGTACGGCGGTCCGGTTCCTGCAGTCCGGCGCGCAGGCCGTCAAGCTGGAGGGCGGCGCGCGCGTCGTCCCTGCCGTGCAGCTGCTCGTCACCTCCGGCGTCCCGGTCATGGCGCACCTCGGCCTCACCCCGCAGAGCGTCAACGTCTTCGGCGGCTACCGGGTGCAGGGCCGGGGCGACGCGGGCGAGCAGCTCGTCTCCGACGCGCTCGCGCTGCAGGAGGCCGGGGCGTTCGCCGTCGTGCTCGAGGTCGTGCCGGGCGAGCTCGCCGAGCGGGTCACCAAGGAGCTGCTCATCCCGACCGTCGGGATCGGCGCCGGCCCGTCCTGCGACGCGCAGGTCCTGGTCTGGACCGACATGGCCGGCCTCACCCCCGGGCCCGGGCCCAAGTTCCTCAAGCGGTACGCCGACCTGCGCGGGGTGCTGTCCGAAGCGGCCTCGGCGTACGCCGACGACGTGCGCGAGGGCCGCTACCCGAGCGCGGAGCACGGCTACTCCTGAGCGTGCGGCGCTCGACGCTGGGGCGCGGGGCGCGGGGGCGCTCGGCGCTCGGCGCTGGGCGCGGGGACGACACCCCGGCGCCGCCCTGGCCTGCGGCGCTCAGTCGATCGCGGACGTCACCCCGGCTCCGGCCGGTCCGTCTACGTTGATCACGATGGGACCGCTGCCCCGGCGTACGAGCACGACCTCGGCGAGCTCGCCGGTCGGGTTGCTCTCCCGGTGCACCGTGTGCGCGGGGACATGCACGAAGTCGCCGGGAACTGCGACCGTGGTGGTGCCGTCGGAGGTCTCGACCTGGAAGGCGCCGCGCACGACGTAGGCGACGGTGTCGTGCTCGCCGTGGTGGTGCCAGCCGCTCGTGGCACCCGGGTCGGTGCGGGCGACGCCGGACCAGATGCCGTCGAGCACGACGGCCTCGTGCCGCGCCATGCCGGGCGTCGAGGCGCCGGGGGTGAGCGCGTCGGCAGCGACCTTGCGTATCGGGGTCTCGGTCATGGGCCCTAGTCTCGCGTGCCGGCCCTTCCCGCGCGATCTTGACGGTATGGCGACCTGACGCGGCGTGTCGCGCACACCAGCGTCAAGATCGCGGGGTGGGGGGGACGAGTGGGGTGAGCTGCGCCGTGAGCAGCGCCCGGGCTTCGACAAGCGACGGGCCGTACCAGGTGAGGTGGCGCCCGCTGACGCACGCGGACGGCAGGCCGGGGAAGGCCTCCGGACCGTCCGTCGGGGTGAAGGCGTACGGCTCGTCCGGCAGCACGACCAGGTCGGCCTCGACCGGCGGGGTGAACCGCGGGTAGCGGTCCCCGGAGGCCGCGAGCACGTTGTCGACGCCGAGCCGGGCGAGCACGTCGCCGGCGAAGGTGTCCCGCCCCAGCGCCATCCAGGGCCGGCGCCAGATGGGTACGACGGCGAAGCGGCGCACCCCGTCGTACGCGGGGGCCCAGGTCTGCTCGGCCTCGGACAGCCAGTCCGGGCGGTCCAGGCCACAGGCGGTGAGCATCCGCGCGAGGGAGTCCAGGGCCTGTGGCACCGTCTCCGGCGCGGTCACCCAGACGGCCAGCCCGGCTGCGCGCAGCGCGTCGAGGTCCTCGAGGCGGTTCTCCTCTGCATTCGCGAGCACCAGATCGGGCCGTAGATCGAGAACGGCTGGGAGCAGGGGGTTCTTGGTGCCCCGAACGCGGGTCACCTGCAGGTCCGAAGGGTGCGAGCACCAGTCGGTGGCGCCGACCAGCAGGCCAGGTGCGGTGACCGCGACAGCTTCGGTGAGCGACGGCACGAGCGAGACGACTCGGCGCACCGGACCGACAGGCTGCCTCTCACCGAGGTCGTCAGACGTCGGTGACACGCAGCCCCGCGTGCGCCTTGTAGCGGCGGTTGACCGAGATGAGGTTCGCGGTGAGGGCCTCGACCTGGTGGGCGTTGCGCAGCCGTCCTGCGAAGACGCCGCGCATGCCCGGGATGCGGGCGACCAGCGCCTGGACGACGTCGGTGGCCTCCCGGTCGTCGCCGAGCACCAGCACGTCGGTGTCCAGGGTGGTGACGGCCTCGTCGAGCAGCAGGACCGCGCTGACGTGGTGGAACGCGGCCACCACTCGGCTGCCCGGCAGGACGGCGGCGGCCTGCTCGGCGGCGCTGCCCTCCGGGACCGCCAGCGCGAACGCCCCCTGCTTGTCGAAGCCGAGCGGGTTGACGCAGTCCACGACGAGCTTGCCCGCGAGCGGTTCGGCAAGCCCGACGAGCAGGTCGCGGTGGCCCTCCCAGGGCACGGCCACGATCACCACGTCGCCCGCGCTTGCGGCGGCGGCGTTGTCGGTCCCGCGGGTTCTGCCCGGCAGTGTCTCGGCGGCAACCGTAGCCCGGGCCGGATCACGGGAGCCGAGGACCACCTCGTGACCGGCGAGGGCGAAACGTCGAGCCAGGCCACGGCCCTGCTCGCCCGTGCCACCCAGCAAGGCCACGACGAGCCCGTCGACGGCGGGAGCAGCAGGCGCGGCCATGGCGAGAGTCTGGCAGGAGGCGCCCAAGACCACCCCCGCGAGCAGCAGGAGATCGGTCGGCGACGACGAAACACCCGTGAGACGGCAGCAGCAGCGAAGGAAGGGCGCACATGGACAGCAGGCCCGGCCTCCTGCGCCGTAGCGTCCGCCGCCGCCGGAACGGCTCGGTGGCCGATGCTCTCGCCGCCTGTGAACCAGCGACGCACCCGGCCGGCGCGGTAGGCGAGTCGACGGCCTCGGTCCCGGTCGGCGGACCGCGTGTCATCGGCCTCGACGCCCTGCTGCGTGAGCTCGACGGGCTGCGCCGGACGCTGGAGACCGACCTGTCCCTGGCCGCCTCTGCGGTGGACGCCCAGGCGATGACCCTGGCCAGAGACATCATCGCTGGGGGCCAGGCAGAGCTGCGCGTCTTCGAGGACCGGGCGCTGGGGTACCTGAGCACCCTGCCGGGCACGGCTCCGTCACCTGCCACCTCGCGCCCGGCCGCAGTCCGGGTCCCGGCCGGAGTCCGGGTTCAGGTCCCGGGCCCGGTCGCGGTCGCGATCCGGGTTCCGGTCGCGGTCCAGGCCCCGGTCGCGGTCTCGGCCCCGGTCGCGTTCCCGCGGCCCCGTCGCCGCTTGGTCCCCGCAGCCCCCCTGATTGCGGCGGCCGCACTCGTCGCCCTCGCCTCCGGCGTGCTGCCGCACCACGTGGCCGTCAGCGGTACCCCCAGCGCGCCAGCCCTTTCCGCCGCGGCCATGAGCAGCTACGAGCGGTTGGCCACGCTGGCCAGGGACGGCGGCAGCGCCGATCAGGTCCGTTCGGCGGCGCGGGCCCTGCACGACGAACTTGCTCCGTTGGTCGCCCGCGCCGCGAGCGATCCCGCGGCAGCGGAGCAGGCGCTGGCGCTGCTGGGCAGCGAGCAGGACCTTCTCCGGGGGTCCGGGCACCGTCGCGAGCTGCTCGGCGTGCTCCTGCAGGCGCAGCAGCTCGCCCAGCGGCTGGCGGCTGCACTTGCGCCTCCCCCGCCCCAGCGGGTTATCCCGGCAGCCGCTCCTGCCGCCACGACCGCCACGACCCCCGCGACCGCCACGGCCCACGTGGCCGTGGCGCCGACGGCCGCAGCTCGCGCGGCGGTCGCGCCGGTTCGTCGTACGACGAGGGCAAAACCGAGCCACAGCTCGACCGCAGCGGCGCGACCAGCGGCGCGCCCGGCCGATACCGGCCGCTCCAGTGCGGCAGCCGCGGCCCCCGGCTCGACGCCCGCACCGGTGCCGGGCACCAGACCGACGCTCCCGCCGAGCACGCAACCGACGCTGATCGCGCCGCCGCCAGCGTTGCCGTAGCCCACAGGGCAGGCCACGCCAAGCCGCCCCGCGCCGTGCCGCCCGGCGGGAGGAGCCGCTCAGGGGACGCGCCCACAGGCATACCGGCTCGGCTCGCGTCGTACAGCACCCATGGGGCCTGTCGCGCTCAACAGGGATCGGTACGGCTGCGGGCGGCGGCCTCGGTCGAGCGAGGCGGCCGTCACTCGGCGGCAGCGAGCCTCGCTCCGTGGCCGCCGTCCGTCGACGACGGCCGGCTCAGTCGACGACGGCCGGCTCAGTCGACGACGGCCGGCTTGGTCGAGGTAGCGGCGGGCTCGGTCGAGGTGACGGCCTGCTCGAGCTCGACGACCGGGAGGTAGACCCGCGCGCCCTCGTCCAGGAACTCCGCGCTCTTCTCCTGCATCCCGGCCGCCAGGGCGGCCTCGGCGTCCAGGCCCTTGTCGGCCGCGTACTTGCGCACGTCCTGGCTGATCTTCATCGAGCAGAAGTGCGGACCGCACATGGAGCAGAAGTGCGCGGTCTTGGCGGCGCCGGCCGGCAGCGTCTCGTCGTGGAAGTCGCGGGCCGTGGTCGGGTCGAGCGAGAGGTTGAACTGGTCCTGCCACCGGAACTCGAACCGGGCGTCGGACAGCGCGTCGTCCCAGGCCTGCGCGCCCGGGTGGCCCTTGGCCAGGTCCGCCGCGTGCGCCGCGATCTTGTAGGTGATGACGCCGTCCTTGACATCGTCGCGGTCGGGCAGCCCGAGGTGCTCCTTGGGCGTGACGTAGCAGAGCATCGCCGTGCCGTACCAGCCGATCATCGCCGCGCCGATCGCGCTGGTGATGTGGTCGTACCCGGGCGCGATGTCGGTCGTCAGCGGGCCGAGGGTGTAGAACGGCGCCTCCTTGCAGACCTCGAGCTGCAGGTCCATGTTCTCCTTGATCTTGTGCATCGGGACGTGGCCCGGGCCCTCGACCATGACCTGAACGTCGTACTCCCAAGCGATCTGGGTCAGCTCGCCGAGGGTGCGCAGCTCGCTGAACTGCGCCTCGTCGTTGGCGTCCGCGATGCAGCCCGGACGCAGGCCGTCGCCGAGCGAGAAGGTCACGTCGTAGGCCGCCATCAGCTCGCAGAGGTCGCGGAAGTGGGTGTAGAGGAAGTTCTCCTGGTGGTGGGCGAGGCACCAGGCGGCCATGATCGAACCACCGCGGCTGACGATGCCGGTCTTGCGGGTCGCGGCCATCGGGACGTAGCGCAGCAGCACCCCGGCGTGCACGGTGATGTAGTCGACGCCCTGCTCGAACTGCTCGATCAGCGTGTCGCGGTAGACCTCCCAGGTCAGGTCCTCGGCCTTGCCGTTGACCTTCTCCAGCGCCTGGTAGATCGGCACGGTCCCGATCGGTACGGCGCTGTTGCGCAGCACCCACTCCCGGGTGGTGTGGATGTTGCGGCCGGTCGACAGGTCCATGACGGTGTCGGCGCCCCAACGGGTCGCCCACGTCATCTTGTCCACCTCCTCCTCGATGCTCGAGGCCACCGCGCTGTTGCCGATGTTGGCGTTGATCTTGACGAGGAAGCCGCGGCCGATGGCCATCGGCTCGACCTCGGGGTGGTTGACGTTCACCGGCAGTACGGCGCGCCCACGGGCGATCTCGTCCCGGACGTACTCCGCCGACACGCCCTCGCGCAGCGCCACGAACTCCATCTCCGGCGTGATCGCCCCCTGCTTGGCGTACCGCATCTGCGTGACGGTCCGGCCCGGCAGCGCGCGCAGCGGCTGCCGGGTCGAGGCGAACACGCTGTCCAGGTTCCGGTGGTCCCGCGCCTTGAGGCCGTTGTCCACCGGCTGCACCGGCCGTCCGTCGTAGGACGCGGTGTCCCCGCGCTCGGCGACCCAGCCGGCCCGCAGCGCGGGCAAGCCCAGGCGGATGTCGGTGCGCAGGTCGGGGTCGGTGTACGGGCCCGAGGTGTCGTAGAGCACGACGCTGTCGCCGGTGGCCAGGACCACCTGGCGCATCGGCACCTGCAGGTCCGGGCGACTGCCCTGCAGGTAGGTCTTGCGGCTGCCCGGGAACGAGACGCCGGAGGCCGGCCCCTCGGACGGACCGGAGATCGTAGTGCCTGTGGTGCTGGTGTCGAGCGCTGTCATCAGAGCCATCCCTACGCCGGTACGAGCCGGATCAGGTGCGAACGGTCAGCGGCCGGTCCTGCCGCCCTCTCGGCCTCGGCGTGAGGCTCCCGCGGGTCGGCCCCGACACTAACCGCACCGGGGCGCTGATGGTCGCTCAGCCGCCTGTTGTCCCTGTGCTGCAGCACCCGGCTTCCACCTGAAGCACCGACCGGGGCGCCGTCACGCCGGCTCGAGCAGGAAGTCGGCCTCGCGCAGCCGTCGGGTGCGCCAGCGGTAGGTCAGCGTCGAGCCGGGCCAGTTCTGGGTGTGCCGGCCGCTCGCGGTGCGGTACCAGCTGTGGCAGCCGTCAGCGAACACCGTCCGGCCGCTGCGCCGCTGGACCTGCGCGTCGAACCCGCTGTGCACCTCCCGCCGCACCTGCATGGTCCTGACGTCGCCGGCAGCCAGCCGTCGGGCCGCCTGCACGACGTACCCGATCTGGGCCTCGACCATGAGCAGGACGCTGTTGTGGCCCAGGTTGGTGTTGGGGCCGTAGACGAGGAACAGGTTCGGGAACCCGGGCACCGTCATTCCGAGGTGTGCGGAGGCGCCGTCGCGCCAGACCTGCGAGAGCTCCTGGCCGCCCACGCCGCGCACCTGCATGGGCACCAGGAAGGCCGTCGCCCGGAAGCCGGTGCCGAAGATGATGGTGTCGGCCGGGTACTCGACACCCTCGCCGTCCACGACACCGTGCGGCCGGACGGCCACGACCTCCCCCTGCACGAGCGAGACGTCGGCGCGCTGCAGGGCGGCGTACCAGTCGTTGGAGACCAGGATCCGCTTGCACCCCATCCGTTCGGCCGGGGTGATCGCATCGCGCAGTGCGTGGTCGGCGACCGCCGTGGCGAGCCTCCTGGAGAACCGCTGCTGGATCGGCGTGAGCAGCTTCGGGGAGTTGTTGAACCCCAGGCTGCGGGACTCGTTGTAGCAGTAGTTGCCCAGGCGGCTGGCCTTCACGATGGCCGGCACGGCCGTGAAGGCCTGCAGCGTCCCGGGCCGGTACGCCGGGTCGCGTTTGGGCAGCACGTACGGCGCGGACCGCTGGAAAACGGTGACAGTGCTGGCTGTTTGGGCGATCTCGGGGACGAACTGGATCGCGCTCGCGCCGGTACCGAGGACGGCGACGGTACGCCCCGTGAGGTCGTGCTCGTGGTCCCACCGCGCGGAGTGGAAGGCCGCGCCCTCGAAGGTGTCCAGGCCCGGCAGGTCGGGCTGGGCCGGCTGGCTGAGCTGCCCGCACGCGGACACCAGCAGATCGGCCACGAACGTGGACCCGTCGGACAGCTGCAGCTCCCACTGCTCGCCGCTCCAGCTCGCGAGCAGGACCTCGGTCGAGAAGCGCACCCGCCGTCGTATGTCGTAGCGGTCGGCGATCTCGCGCAGGTAGCCCAGGATCTCGCTCTGCCGTGCATAGCGGCGCGACCAGTCGGTCTTGGGCGCAAAGGAGAACGAGTACAGGTGGCTGGGCACGTCGCACGCGGCGCCCGGGTAGGTGTTGTCCCGCCAGACGCCGCCCACGTCCTCGGCCTTTTCGAACACGCTGATGTCGTCGAACCCGGCGGCAGCCAGCCGGATCGCACTGCCAATCCCCCCGAAGCCGGAGCCGATGACCGCTATGCGCAGGTTTCTCACGCCTCGATGCTAGGCGGGGCCTTGTCCGAGCGTCTGCCGCAGGGCGTCGATGAGCCGGTCGGAGGCAGCACGGTCGCGGACCGCGGTACGCCAGTGCTCGCCGGTCAGGCCCGGAAAGGTGTCCCCGCGTCGTACCGCAATCCCCTTGTAGCGCAGGACTTCTCGCACGTCCGGGCGCCCTTCGACCCGGCACAGCAGGTACGGCGCGACGCTGCCGGGCGTGACCTCGACGCCCAGGCTCTGCAGCGACTGGGCCAGGTGCTCGCGCTCGACGACGGTCTGCGCAGCGTCCTTGACCGCGGCGGCCACGGGACCGCGGGCCAGGCAGGTCTCGAGCGCGACCAGCGCGGGCGTGCTCACCGACCACAGCGGCTGCGCGTCCCGGAGCAGCGCGACCAGCTCCGGCGGGGCGAGCAGGTAGCCGACCCGCAGCCCGGCCAACGCCCACGTCTTGGTGAGGCTGCGCACGACGACCAGGCCGGGCAGGTCGCCCCGGTGCGCGAGCGACTGCGGCTCCCCCGGCACGGCGTCCATGAACGCCTCGTCGACCACGACCGTGCGGCCGGGACGGCACAGCTCCGCCAGCCGCTCGTGCACCACACCGGTCGGGTTCGTCGGGTTCCCGATCACGACGAGATCGGCCTGCTCGTCTACGTCGGCGGGGTCCAGAATGTAGGGCGGCGCGAGCACCTGGCGGTGCACCCGGTGGCCGGCGGCGAGCAGGGCGGCCTCGGGTTCGGAAAAGGACGGGTGCACGCACACGGCGTACGTCGGGGTGAGCGCCCTGGCTAGCAGCACGAAGGCCTCGGCCGCCCCTGCAGTGACCAGCACGTCGTCCGTCGCCCGGTCGTGCCTGCGCGCCACGGCCGCTACCGCGCGGGCGGGGTCGGGGTAGGAGGCGAGCAGGGGCAGCGACCGCCCGAGGCGGCTGAGCAACCACGCAGGCGGCGCGCCCAGTCGGACGTTGACCGCGAGATCGAGCAACCCGGGCCGGAGCTCGGCGTCCCCATGGTGGCGAAGGCGGTCCAGGTCGTCCCGGTCGCCCCGCGCAAGGCGGTCCCGGTCGTCCAGGTCGTCCCGGTCGCCCCGCGGAAGGCGGTCCCGGTCGTCCGGGTCGTCCCGCCGGAGACGGTCGCGAGGATGCTCCGCCATCAGTGCGGGTGGGGGTGGGCATGCGGCTGCGCGGGGTCGTCGGGGTGGTGGTGCGGGGTCTGCGGCCGGCCGACCTTGTCCTCGACGCCGGGCAGCGCGGTGCGGTAGGCGCAGGTGTCGCAGTTCATCCGGATCGGCGCTCCCCCGATCTCGCTCCAGCGCTCGGTGACGAGCGTGACCAGCCGTTCACTGGGGCCGAGCAGGCCGGCCGTCCGCACCTGGACCTCCGGGTGCTCCACCGCCCACTCCCGCGCCTGGCGGCGGATCCGGTCGGGCAGGACTCCCTCGAACAGGAAGTACGGAACGACGACGACCCGCTGGTAGCCGAGCCGCACGGCCCGGTCGAGCCCGGCCGGGACAGACGGCTGGGCCAG
>JAABUT010001970.1_pt1 | contig 21320 bp, 14 predicted proteins | sample 5559281 | NCBI WGS metagenome assembly JAABUT01 (sample SAMN10711880, study PRJNA513359) | rock metagenome | isolation source: Antarctica rocks | place: Antarctica: Victoria Land, Ricker Hills nord | collected 2016-01-04
TGCACCTGCCCCATCCAGCCGAAGCCGATCACCGCGACACCGATCGGTCGGGTGCTCACCTCATCCGCCCGCGGAGCGGAGAAAGTCGATGCTGCGGCGGACGTCGCGCACCGGGCCGTCGGCGTCCGGGGGCTCGCCTTGCAGAGCACAGTCCTGCTCGAGCACGTACCACCCGCGGTACCCGACGCCTTCCAGCGCGGCGACGATCGCGGCGATGTCCAGGTCGCCGTCGCCGAGTGGTGTGTAGAGGCCTGCGCGAACCGCGTGAATGTAGCTGGTGTCGCCGGCGGAGACCGTTTCCGCGACGGTGCTGTTCACGTCCTTGAGGTGTACGTGGGCGATCCGGTCCGCGGCCAGTGCGAGCAGCTCCGAGGGCTGCATCCCGCCGATGACGAGATGGCCGGTGTCCAGGCACAACAGGATCTCGCTCGAGTCGAGTAGACGCAGCACGGAGGCGCGATCCTCGATGGCGGTGCCGACGTGTGGATGCAGGGTCGGCGTCATGCCGTGCTCACGGACGACCCGCTGCACTCGATCGAGATTGGCGAGCAGGACGTTCCACTCGTCGTCGCAGAGCCGGACCTTGTGGTCATAGCTGCCGTCGCTCGATTGCGCGGCGAGCACGACGAGCTCGGACCCGCCGGCGGCCAGCGTCGCGATGGCGTCGGTTGCCTCGGTGAGGTCGAGGGAGGGATCGACGTGCAGGGGGACCGGCAGGAACCCGCCGACGAGGTGCATCTGGTGGTGGCCGAGCAGGTCGCGTACATCGCTCGGCTGCGCGCCGAGGTAGCCGGTCGGGCCGAGTTCGGTGGCCGTCAGCCCGAGCTCGCGCATCTCACCCAACACGCGGCCGGGGGGCATCTCGTGCCCCCAACCAGGTGCTTCGCAGACTCCCCACGAGATCGGGGCGCCGGCGAGGCGGTCGACGATCGGCGCAGCGGCCATGGACAGCTCCTCGGGCTCAGCGGTGACAGGTACTAGAGCGCTCTAGTCGTCCAGTATGCTGGCGGCGTCCAGCTGGTGTCAATGTGCGAAGGATGTCGATGGCGAAGGTCCCGAGGGCGTCGACCGGGCGGCTCGACCGGCACCCGACCCTCGAGGACGTCGCCGCGGGGGCCGGCGTTTCCCGCGCGCTGGTCTCGATCGTGATGCGTGCCGTGCCCGGGGCGAGCGAGGCGACCCGGCATCGGGTGCTCGCCGTCGCCGAGGAACTCGGCTACCACCCGGACGCTCGCGCGCGGCTGCTGGCCGGCCGTAGGACGCGGCTGCTCGGTGTCACCCTGGCGCTGAACAACCCGTTTCACGCCGACGTCGCGGAGGGCGTCTACGCCGCCGCCGAGCCGCTGGGTTACCAGGTCGTGCTAAGCGCAGTGACGCACGCTCGCACGCCGGCTCAAGCCATCGAGACGTTGCTGTCCTACCGCTGCGAAGCGGTGCTCCTCGTGGGGCCGCTCGTCACGCGCAAGGCGCTGGGCGCGCTGGGTGAGCGGTTGCCGGTGGTCGTGGTCGGGCAGCCCACCCCGTACCCGGGGGTCGACGTCGTGCGCGCGGCCGACGCCGTCGGGATGCGCCTGGCCGTGGACCACCTCGTCGAGCTCGGTCACCGGCGAATCGTCCATGCCGACGGCGGCCGCGCCCCCGGTTCGGCCGTTCGCCGCAAGAGCTATCGGGCGGCGATGGCGGTCCACGGTCTGATCGACGACATCAGGGTGCTGGCCGGCGGGGAACGGGAAGAGGACGGTGCGGCAAGCGCACGGACGCTCGTCGGGGAAGGGTTACCGGACGCAGTGATCACCTACAACGACCGCAGCGCGGTGGGACTGCTCGATGTCTTCGCGCGCTCGGGCATCGCGGTGCCCGGCGCCGTGTCCGTGGTGGGGTACGACGACAGCCAGGTCGCGCGCCTGCCGTACCTGCGCCTGACCACCGTCAGCCAGGACATTCCCACTCTGGCCGAGCTGGCGGTGGGGCGCGCAGTGGCCCGTGTGGAGAACGAGCCGGTGGCCGAGCGCGAGCTGGTTCTCGCGCCGCACCTGGTGATCCGGGGGACCACCGCCGCGGGTGCATAGTCATGCAGTGCCGTTGCCCACGATCGGAGTGTGGAGTTGTGCCCGAAGATGCGTCTGTTTCTCGCGTCGCCGTGATCGGCGTGGGCCGGATGGGACTGCCGGTCGTTGCCAATCTGGTCCGGGCCGGATACCAGGTGCGGGCTTTCGACGAGCGGGCGGAACCGAAGGCACATGCCCTAGCGCTCGGCGCGCACTGGGCAAAGTCGTTGCCTTCCGCGATCGCCGGTGCCGAAGTGGTGCTGACGGCGCTGCCAGGCAGCCCCGAGTTGCGGTCGGTGATGCTCGGTGACGGCTCTGCCGCGCCCGGGCTGCTCGATCGCCTGCCGGCCGGGTGCACCTGGCTCGATCTCACCAGCGCGTCGCCGGAGCTGGGAGATGCGTTGTCCCGCGCAGCTCGGGCTCGCGGCATCGGCTACCTGGACACCGCGGTAGGCGGTGGGGTCCACGCCGCGCAACAGGGCTCGCTGACGCTCTACGTCGGGGGAGACCACGAGCTGCTCGAGCGACACAGATCGCTTCTGACGGCGATCGCTGACGCGGACCGCATCCACTACATGGGCGGCTCCGGCAGCGGCTACCTGACGAAACTGCTGGTCAACCTGTTGTGGTTCGGGCAGGCGGTGGCCACCGGGGAGGCGCTGCTACTCGGTCAACGTACCGGCCTGGATCCGTCGTTGCTGCGCGACGTCTTTACGCGCAGCGCCGCGTCCAGCGAATTCGTTCGGTCCTACCTGCCGTCCCTGCTCGATGGGGACTACCTGACGACGTTCGGTCTCGATCGGTGCGTGGAAGAACTCGATTCCATCGAAAGGTTCGCGCGCCACCAGGCGACACCGTTCGAGCTGTCCTCGTCGGTCGCGCAGGTGCACCGCGACGCGCTCGCGCACTTCGGGTCCGTTGACGGTGAACTCATGGCCGTCGCGTACCTCGAACACCAGGCCGGGGCTCGCCTGCGACGTGGGTGAACCACGCATCGATGATCGGCGGACCGCCGCTCTCCCTCATGCGCGTCCGCCTCGCAGCACGGAATCCGCCATGGCAGATGTGGGAGGGTGATCGAGCAGCTGCCGGCGCAGGAAGGACAACTCGGCCTCGACCGCACGCTCGTGCCCGTCCAGGAATGGCTCGTAGTGCCCGCCGGCCATCCGGACCAGCTCGCCGTGCGGAGCGCGGTCGGCCGCACGGATCGCCGGACCGGGAATTGCGGTTTGGTCTTGGTCGCAGACGAGGACGAGCAGCGGGCACTGAACCCGGGACGCGTGACGCCCGGGCCGGTAGAACGCCAGGCGCAGCGCGGAACGGGCGGCGACGCTCTGCTGCCAATCCGGGTACCGGTTGCCCGGGTTGAGCGCCCGGACGCCGTCGCGGAGGGCGTCCGGCGTCGAGAGCATCGCGACGGTCCCCGGTCGCCCCACGAGCGGCACCAGCAGGGGCCGGCGTCCGGCGAGCCCACCCAGCACGTCGAGGATGGCCCGGCCGGTGAAGCGCAGCATCGCCCACGGCTGCTGATGGCTCGACGCGTTTCGCAGTCCGGCCGGCCCGTCGGCGTTCGGCGTCTGTGCGATGGCCGCCGCGACCTGTGGTGCGCGGGCTGCGACTTCGAGGACATAACCGCCGGACGCGGAGAAGCCCCAGATCGCGAGCTTGGTCGCGTCGACGCCCGGCAGGGTCGCGGCGAACGCGATCGCGGCGTGCCAGTCGGCGAGCTGATCCTTGATCGGCAAGACGAGGCGCCGTTCCCCTTCGCTCTCGCCGAGACCGCGGTAGTCGAAGGCCAGGACGGTGTACCCGGCGTCGTGAAAACGTTGCGCGAAGAGGTCAGTGGCCGGCTCTTTGGTCACCGCGAATCCGCCGGCCATGATCACGCACGCGCCGTTGGCGCCCGGATAGTGCCAGGCGGCGCACTCGGCGTCGCCGCTGACGAAGCGAACCTTCTCCCGCTGCACGGACACCTGCATAGCAACCTCCAACGTCAACCCGTCCCATCTACGGAAAGTGAACCACGCGGTTCACTCGACTGTCCACTCAGGTGATGGACGACGCTCTGCATGGGACGGTCGGCGCGGCGAACAGCTATCCGGGCGCGGCCTCCTCTCTGTCCAGCGCGCGGCTCAGGGCCCTGAACCCCGCGCCGATCCCAGCCGTGTCGCCGCTTGTCCGCGCGTCGACCAGAAAGCCCCGTAGGGCACCCAGGATCATTTCGGAGACCTCGAGTTTGCGCCGGTCGGACCAGTGCTCCGGACAGATGGACAACAGGGTGGGCAGATACTGCTTGGAGTTCTCCCGGCCGAGCGCCGCGTAGCGAGCCGGGTCGTACATCGCCAAGCCAATAGCCTGATCGAGGACCACTCCCTCGTCACCGACGAGGACGGGCCATAGGGCGCGCACGCGAGCCGCCAAGGATCGGCGGGCCGGCCCTCGGGTGGCGGCGGCCAGCCCCTTCCTGATGCGCCTTTCGCGCAGCCGATGGACGGCCTGCACGAGCAAATCGTCGGCTCCCTCGAAGTGGTAGAGCAACACCTTGTGCGTGGCGCCTGCCGCTCGGGCAGCGCGCCGGAGCGAGAAGTCGACCAGACCGTTGACCGCGAGGTCGTCGGTGACTTGATCGAGCAGTTCCCGGCGTCTGGCCTCGCCGCGCGGCGAGCCTGCCGATCGCCGGTAGCCTGCTCGCCCGTGCGCGTCCTGCGGCCCAGATGCATCCACCTCAACAGCATCCATGGTGAGGATTCTCGCGCGTGGCAAGACGTCCCCTAGCACGCGCGACACGCCCGAATGCGGTTCAGCTGAACGCGCGACGGATCACCCGGCGTAGCGCAGCCAGATCGCGCCGAGCGGCGGTACGCGCAACCGCGCCGAGGCAGGCTGTGCGTGCCACGCCTCGTCACTCGCCTCCACGCCGCCGAGGTTGCCCACGCCGGAGCCGAAGTACGTCTCGGCGTCGGTGTTGACCACCTCGTCCCAGCGGCCGGCGAAGGGCAAACCGAGGCGGTAACCCTCGTGCGGCACGGAGGCGAAGTTGGCGATGCACGCCAGCACCGAACCGTCGTCACCGAAGCGCAGGAACGAGTAGACGTTGCCCGCCGCGTCGTTCGCGTCGATCCAGTGGAAGCCGGCCTCCACCGTGTCCTGGGACCACAGCGCCGATGTGTCGGTGTAGGCGTGGTTGAGATCGCGGATCAGCCGTGCGATGCCACGGTGGCCAGGGTCCTCGAGTAGCCACCAGTCCAGCGACCGGGATTCCGCCCATTCGCCGCCCTGGCCGAACTCCTGACCCATGAAGATCAGCTGCTTGCCCGGATGCGCCCACATGTAGGCATACATCGCGCGCAGCGTGGCGAACTGCTGCCACCGGTCGCCTGGGATCTTGTTGAGCAGCGACCCCTTGCCGTGCACCACTTCGTCGTGCGACAGCGGCATCACGAAGTTCTCCGTGTACGCGTACATCATCGAGAACGTCAGCTCGTTGTGGTGGTACTGCCGGTACACCGGCTCGTGGGCGATGTAGTTGAGCGTGTCGTGCATCCAGCCCATGTCCCACTTGAAGCCGAAGCCGAGCCCACCCAGATGGGTGGGCCGCGTGACACCCGGCCAGGACGTCGACTCCTCGGCGATGGTCACCGCGCCGGGCACCCGCTTGTAGACGGTCGCGTTCATCTCCTGCAGGAACCCGACTGCCTCGAGGTTCTCCCGTCCGCCGTGGATGTTCGGCTCCCAGCCGCCGGTCTCGCGCGAGTAGTCGAGGTAGAGCATCGAGGCCACGGCGTCGACACGCAGGCCGTCGATGTGGAACTCCTCCAGCCAGAACAGCGCGTTGGCGACGAGGAAGTTGCGCACCTCGCTGCGGCCGAAGTCGAAAACGTACGTGCCCCAGTCCAGCTGCTCGCCGCGGCGGGGGTCGCCGTGCTCGTAGAGGGGCGTGCCGTCGAAGCGGCCGAGCGCGAACTCGTCCTTCGGGAAGTGCGCGGGCACCCAATCGACGATGACCCCGATGCCGGCCTGGTGCAGCGCGTCGACGAGGTAACGGAATTCGTCCGGGCTGCCGAAGCGCGCGGACGGCGCGTAGTACGACGACACCTGGTAGCCCCACGACCCGCCGAACGGGTGCTCGGCTACCGGCAGGAATTCGACGTGCGTGAAGCCGGTCTCCACCATGTATTCGACGAGCTCGTCGGCGAGCTGGCGGTACGACAACCCCATCCGCCACGAGCCGATGTGCACCTCGTAGATCGACATCGGCGCCTTGTGCCACTCGGTCTTCGCGCGGCGAGCCAGCCACGCGTCGTCCTGCCACTCGTAACGCGAGGTCCACACGACCGACGCGGTGGCCGGCGGAGCCTCGGTGGCGAAAGCCATCGGGTCGGCCTTGTGGCGCCACCGGCCGTCGGCACCGAGGATCTGGAACTTGTACCTGGCGCCGTCGCCGACCCCCGGGACGAAGATCTCCCAGATGCCGCTCGAGCCCAGCGCGCGCATCGGCAGCGCGCGGCCGGACCAATACTCGAAGTCGCCCTCGACGCGCACGCCTTGCGCGTTCGGCGCCCACACCGCGAACGACGTGCCGGTGACGGCGCCGCCCGGGGTGTCGTACGTGCGTACGTGCGCGCCGAGGACCTCCCAGAGATCCTCGTGCCGGCCCTCGCCGAGCAGGTGGAGATCGACCTCGCCGAGCGTGGGCAGCCAGCGGTAGGGGTCGTCGACCGTATGGGTGTCCGAGCCGTAGGTGACCTCGATGCGGTAGTCGCCGGGCTCACCCGTGACGGTGGCCTCGAAGACGCCGCCGTCGTGGACGCGCGCCATGACCTGCCGTGTCGTGCCGGTCACGACAGCCACCGCAGCGGCCCCCGGACGCAACGTGCGCACCACCGTCGAGCCCTCCGGGGTCGGGTGCGCACCGAGGATGCCGTGCGGGTCGTGGTGCGCGCCCGTGACGAGCCTGTCGAGTTCTGACTTGTCCACCGTCATTGCGCTCACTGCGTGTCTCCGTCTGCACCGCTCGCTGCGCTCGGGTGGATCCGTCGACCCACTGCCTTCGGCAGGTGAGCGTGGCTCTTCGCGCAAGCGCTCATCGCGCTGTGGTCACCTTGATTCACGGTTTCATCCCTGGTCGGTGGCGAGTCTGGTCAGCGACGCGAGGGGGATCGCGAGCCAGCTCGGTCGGTTGCGCGCCTCGTACACCGCTTCGTACACGGCCTTGTCTGCTTCGTACGCGCGCAGCAGCACCTCCTGCTCGCGGGGGTCGCTGCCGGCCGCCTCCGCGTACCCGGCGCAGAACGCGTCCCGGTTGCGGGTAGACCATTCGCCGGCGCGATAGGCAAGCTGCGAGTCGTAGCCCGCGTCGCTGATGCGGTGGTGGCCCGCGTAGTCGAACGAGCGCAGCATGCCGGCGACGTCGCGCAGCGGGGAGTCGAACTCGCGGCGCGCGCTGATCTCGGCCATCGGCTCGCCTTCGAAGTCGATCAGCACCCAGCGGTAGACCGTGCGCAGCGCCTGGCCGAGGTGCAGGTCCCCGTGGATGCGCTGCACCGCCACCGAGCGGCCGAGTTCACCGGCAGCTGCAAACGTGGCGTCCAGACCGTCCGCGACATCGGCCAGCGCAGGGACGATGCCGACCGCTCGCCGCAGCCGCTCGCGCATCGCGGCGGCGCGTTCGTGCAGTTGCTCGCCCGAGGCCTCGTGGGTGCCGAAGGCCGCGACCAACCCGTCGTGGACGTCGGCGACCGCCGCGCCGAGCCGCTCGGCCTCTCCGGCGAAATCGCCACCGGCCTCCTCGGCGTGCAGGTCTGCCTCGGCCATCAGGTCGCGCACGCTCGCGGTGGCGAGCACCCACCCGTCGGTTGCGGAGGTGAGGAACTCCTGCAGCATCGCCAGCGAGGTGGGCGCGCCCTCGACGTCGGCCTCGGCTGCGCCCAGCAGCCGCGCGACGTGTTGGGCGCCGAGCCTGGACAGCTCGCCCTGCACCTCGATGTCTGGATTCAGGCCTGGCTGCAAACGCCGGAAAACCTTCATGATCGCCACGTCGCCGAACACCATCGATGTGTTCGACTGCTCGCCGGTCAGCACGAGGCTCGGCCGGTCGACCGGGATGTCCTCGGGCGTGTCGGTGTAGCGCACGAAGCGGACCGCGCCCTGCGTCGACGCATCTCGCATGCCGCGAAGCCATTGCGGCGTCACGTCCTTGTCGTGCAGCGCGTCGTAGATCCAGACCGGGCCGGAGTCCGATTCGACGGTGCCCAGCAGGACGTGCTCGAGAACTTCGACCGGCTCGGTTCGCACGACCAGCGGCAGCTGGTAGGTCTCGGTGTCGCCGTCGGCGTAGGTGACATGCGCCGCCCATATCGTCAGCGCCTGCTCGCCGCCGAGCTCGGCCAGCGGGGCCATCGTCACCCGCGGGTCGCGGCCCTTGCCGGCAAACCAGCGCTGCGTGGGCAACCACGCCTCGACGAGCGGCTGCACGTGTTCAACGGTGATCACTACGAGTCCTCGCCGGTCGGCGGCTCGCCGTGCTGCTGATGCACCCGCGGGATGCGCAGCCAGTAGAACCCGTGCCCGGCCAGGGTGAGCAGGTAGGGCAGCTCACCGATCTGCGGGAAGTACGCGCCGCCCATCAGCTCGATCGGCTGCACGCCCTCCCAGGGGCGCAGATCGAGCTCGACGGCCTGCGGGAAGCGCGAGAGGTTGTTGACGCACAGCACGATGTCGTCGCCGAGGTGGCGTACGAAGCTGAACACCGACGGGTTGCTGCCGCCGAGATCGGTGAACGTGCCGACGCCGAACGCGGGATTGACCTTGCGTACCTGGATCATCCGGCGCGTCCAGTTCAGCAAGGACGACGCGTTGCGCGTCTGCGCCTCGACATTGGTCACCTGGTAGCCGTAGATCGAATCCATGTTCACCGGCAGGTACAGCCGGCCGGGGTCGCAGGTGGAGAAGCCGGCGTTGCGGTCTGGGGTCCACTGCATCGGCGTGCGCACGCCATCGCGGTCGCCGAGCCAGATGTTGTCGCCCATCCCGATCTCGTCGCCGTAGTAGAGGACCGGCGAGCCAGGAAGCGCAAGGAGCAGCGCGGTGAACAGCTCGATCTGGTTGATGTCGTTCTCGAGCAGGGGGGCAAGGCGTCGGCGGATGCCGATGTTGGCCTTCATCCGCGGATCGCGCGCGTACTCCGACCACATGTAGTCGCGCTCTTCGTCGGTGACCATCTCGAGCGTCAGCTCGTCGTGATTGCGCAGAAAGATGCCCCATTGGCACCTGTCAGGGATCTGCGGGGTCTGATCCATGATCTCCGAAATGGGGTAGCGCGTCTCGCGCCGCACGGCCATGAAGATGCGCGGCATCACCGGGAAGTGGAACGCCATGTGGCACTCGTCGCCGCCGGTCGCCGGGTCACCGAAGTACGCCACGACGTCGGCCGGCCACTGATTCGCCTCGCACAGCAGCACGCGGTCCGGGTAGTCGCGGTCGACCTCCTTGCGCACCCTCTTGAGGAAATCGTGCGTCTCTGGCAGGTTCTCGCCGTTCGTGCCGTCGCGGACGAAGAGGTAGGGCACCGCGTCGAGCCGGAACCCGTCGATGCCGAGATCGAGCCAGAAGCGCAACGCCTCGATGATCGCCTGTTGCACGTCGGGGGAGTCGAAGTTGAGGTCGGGCTGATGGCTGAAAAAGCGGTGCCAGTAATACTGCTTGCGCACCGGGTCGAAGGTCCAGTTCGACGGCTCGGAGTCGACGAAGATGATCCGCGCATCTGGGTACCGCGAGTCGTCGTTGCCCCACACGTAGAAGTCGCCGTACGGGCCGTCCGGGTCGGATCGGCTCGCCTGGAACCACGGATGCTGGTCGGACGTGTGGTTCATGACGATGTCGATGATCACCCGGATGCCACGCTCGTGCGCGGCGTCGAGAAAGGCCTTGAAGTCCTCGATCGTGCCGAACTCGGGCAGGACTCCGGTGAAGTCGCTGACGTCGTAGCCGCCGTCACGAAGCGGGGACGAGAAGAAGGGCGGCAGCCACAGGCAGTCGACGCCGAGCCAGTGCAAGTAGTCGAGCTTGTCGCGCAAGCCGCGGAGGTCACCGGTGCCGTCGCCGTTGGAGTCGGCGAAGCCGCGCACCAGCACCTCGTAGAAGACGGCGCGCTTGAACCACTCGGGGTCGCGGGACACCGGTTCGCCCGATCTCAGTGCGCTGGAGGCGGGCACGGTGGACGTGGTCACGAGGGGTGTGGTCACGAATCCTTCCTAGCAGGCGCTGCGATCGGGCAGCGAACCTCGTTCATGCTCTTCGGGGTGCGCCGAACCCGACGCGCGTGAGCGGCTGTGCGGTCAGTGCTCTTGGGGATCGGGGATGAGCACGCCGCGGGCTTGTTTGAGGATCAAGACGTGCTTGCTGGTGGGTCCGGTGATCGGCCCGTCGATGTCGGTCCAGCTGATGCCGCCGTTGAGGCTGAACTGCGCGCTCCAAGTCACCGCCAGCGTCACGGTCACGGTCCCGGTGTGCAGATAGGTATGGCCGTAGTAGTGCTCACATTGCTTGGTGTTGCAGGGGTCGTGCTTGGCGTCGTAGATCTTGCCGGGATCGGTAGTGCTGTCATGCTTTCCGTCGCCGAAGTCCCAGTCGGCGTGCTCGAAGCCGATCCGCAACCGGACCTGCTGACCCAATACCTTCGCCGCGTTCAGCGGCCGCTTCGTGGCGGTGTCGGCCCACAGGATCACCTCGGCGTTGACCAGGGCGGTGTCGGTCCAGGCTGAAGCGACCCGGACCTTGGGCAGCAACCGCTGCGCCTGTTCGCGTAGTCCGGCCAGCGCAGCGGCCGGCGCCGGGGCGCCCGGGCACCAGATCTGCGGCCTGGACCACTTGGACTTGACCCGAGTCTGGGTGGCAAACGGCGTGGAGCCGGTCAACGCGCTGCCGAAGCATTGGTGCACTTGGTCGCCTCCGCCGGCGCATGGGTCGGGCTTCGTCGCGCCGCACACCACCGTCCGCGTCGGCGGCCCGCTGTCCGCGGAACCACCGGCCCCTCCCGGATCGGCGAGGACGCACTGCTTCACGATCTTGAGGTGCGACGTGCCACCGAACAACGTCTTGACCGTCGTGGTAGTGATGGTGCACTGCTTCCCTGGCCCGGTCGCCTGAGCAGATCGCGGATTCAGCGAAGGCGGTCCACACCACGCTATGGCGAATAACGCAGTCATGATCAAGCGTGCGATCCAGGATCTGGTCTGGATCGAGTCAGCCATTGTCTTCGCCTCGTATCTGGACGATCGTCCACCCTTTGCCGAGCCATTTCATGCTCACGAGTTCCCGGAATCCGTTGTGTGCAACATCGGGATGCGAAGCTCGGCTATTGCGGTCGACGAGCTCGCCGGCACTAATATTGAGCACGATGCGCACTGACAGATCGGTGCGCTGCGGCCCACCTCTGACCAACTGGCCGACCTGCACAATCGTCAGTCGACCGCCGAGATAGTGCTGCTTGTCCCGTTGGGCGTTGTCGAGCGCGAGCCGGGTCACGCGGCATTGCGTGCAGCTTGGCTGGTAGTAGCGGCGCATGTAGGTGGAGCTGGTGGTGGCATAGCCCCAGTCGATGGTCTGGATGAAGAATTTCGCGAACGCGCGTGCCCCGTCCGCGGTGTGCTTGGTCGCCGCTGTCGGCATGACCGGGGGACGCTCGCCCGGCTTCGCGTTCGGGCCGGTCGTGGGCACATCCGCCGGAACGGTCGGGCTGGCCGGGGCGCTGGACGTCGGGGTGGACGGTGGCGGGCTGGATGTCGGCACCGCCGTCGAGCTGCCCGGGTCGAACGGCGATGACGACGTCGGGTCGGCGCCGCTACTCGTGCACGAGGACAGCAGCGCGGCAACTAGGGCAAATGTCGCGATGCCGCCGATTGGTCGCACAGGCAGATCATGCCCGACCCCACGCCTTCCCGCACCGCGCTGTCGGCAACCTGTGGATGGCGTCCGCCGCGCGACGGTTGTTACCGCCTAGCAGCAATAACTCTCCACTCGTGAAGGTGAGACGGCACTTGCGCAAGGTGGCTGGGCGTTCCGGCGCAACACTTGTTACGCGCGCTGCACCGCTAACACGTGGGCGCATCGGCCGTGCGGGTCGAGGCGCACGTAGTTGTATTGGCCCCACTGGTATTCCTCGCCGCTGAGCAGATCGCGCACCGTGTAGCCGGCGTCCCAGTCCATGCCCAGCGCCTCGAGGTCGACGGTCACCGTCGCCTCGCGCCAGTCGTGCGGATCGGTGGTGCACACGACGAGCACCGTGTCGCCGGTGGCGACGTCGCGCTTGCTGAAGGCGAGGATGTCGGGGCTGTCGGTGTGGTGGAAGTGCACGTTGCGCAATTGCTGAAATGCGGGGTGCGCGTGGCGGATCTCGTTGAGCCGGGTGATCAGCGGCACGAGCGAGCGGCCGTCGGCCTGGGCCGCGGCAAGGGCGCGCGGACGAAGCTGGTACTTCTCCGAGTCCAGGTATTCCTCGCTGCCCGGCTTCGCCGGCAGGTGCTCATAGAGCTCGTAGCCGGAGTACACGCCCCACGACGGCACCATCGTGGCGGCCAGGACGGCGCGGATCGCGAAGGCGCCCGGGCCGCCGGTCTGCAGGTACTCGTGCAGGATGTCCGGCGTATTGACGAAGAAGTTCGGCCGCATGTGGTGCCCGGACTCCGCGAGGTGCTCGACGTACTCGACAAGCTCGTTCTTCTCCGTGCGCCAGGTAAAGTACGTGTAGCTCTGGTGGAAGCCGATCTTGCCGAGCTCGTGCATCATCGCCGGCCGGGTGAATGCCTCGGCGAGGAACAGCACGTCCGGATCTGTGGTGCGTACCTCGGCCAGCAGCCACTGCCAGAAGTTCAGCGGCTTGGTGTGCGGGTTGTCGACGCGGAAGATCCGCACCCCGGCCGCCACCCAGTGCCGCACCACTCGCAGGCATTCGGCGTAGAGGCCCACGGGATCGTTGTCGAAGTTCAGCGGGTAGATGTCCTGGTACTTCTTGGGCGGGTTCTCCGCGTACGCGATCGTGCCGTCCGGCTTGGTGGTGAACCACTCGGGATGCGACGTCACCCACGGGTGGTCGGGTGCGCACTGCAGCGCGAAGTCGAGAGCCACCTCCATGCCGAGCTCGTTCGCGCGCTGCACGAAGGCTGCGAAGTCCCCCATCGTCCCCAGCTCACGATGGATCGCGTCATGCCCGCCGTCGCGTGAGCCGATCGCCCAGGGCGAGCCGACGTCCCAGCTCGCCGCCACGAGCGTGTTGTTCGGGCCCTTGCGGTTGACCTCGCCGATCGGATGGATCGGCGGCAAGTAGACGACGTCGAAGCCCATCGAGGCGACGTAGTCGAGGTGCTCGGTTGCGTCCTTGAACGTGCCGTGCCGCGCCGGCTTGGCCGGGGATACCGGGTCGCCGGCGAGTTCGGCGCCGATCGAGCGTGGGAAAAATTCGTACCAGGAGCCGAAAAGCGCGCGCGACCGGTCGATCCACAACGGGTAGCGCGGCGACGCGGTCACCATCTCGCGGACAGGGTAGCGGGTGACGAGCACCTGCAGATGCGTGTCGAGAGAGCGAGCCACCCGGTGCGCGACGTCCAGTGTGGTGTCGCGCAGCGCGCGTGCGGCGGCGACGGCGCGCGGGCGATCGGGCTTGGGCAGCGTCGTGGCGAGCTGGTCGAAGATGCGCGCGCCGGTCTCGAGATCGTTTGCCAGATCCTCGCTGCCCTGGCCGGCTTCCATCTTGACGGTCACCGCGTGGTGCCAGGTGGCGAGCGGATCGCTCCACGCCTCCACGGTGAACGTGTGTGCTCCAGGCACCTGGAGCACGACGTCGGCGTGCCAGCTGTCGGTGCCGACGGCACCGGGACGCATCCGGATCTGCGCGCTCTCGCGCCCGCTCGTGTCCCGCAACACGACGCTCGCGGCAACCGCGTCGTGGCCTTCCCGGAAGACTGTTGCGGAAATGCGGATCGGCTCGCCCACCACCGCGCGGGCGGGAAACTCGCCCGCACCGGTCGAGCCGACGACCGGGCTGATATCGGTGAGTCCGAAGCGTCCTACCACTCAGGACACGTTACCCAGGAAGCCCTTCCCGTCGTCAATACGGCAGCGGATCGACGCCGTCCCTCGGGCACGCCGACAGTGACGCGGCACTGGCCGACTTCCACTCCGCGATGCGCGAGCACTCATCCGGGCTGGCAGGTCACGCGGCCCAGGGCGCGGCGTCGATGCACGGCTATCTGTTGGCGTTCCACACGGCGGGTGACTGACATGGCACAGGTGACCGGCGACGCCGACGGGTTGCGGCGCGAGGCCCGCTCGTGGGGGCGCAAGGCGCAGGTCGCGGACAGCCAGGTGCGCCAGCTGCGCCACACGGCGAACGCCGTCGGGGTTAGCAAGTTCACCGGGCCGGCCGGCGACCGGGTGCGCGCCTACCTGTCCCAACTCGAAGGCGCCGCCTCGTCCATGGCGAGTGCCTATGAACTCATCGCCACGATGGCGCCACGGGTGGCCGATGCCATCGACGACGCGAAGCACGCCGAGGCCAAGCGGGACAAAACCAAGGACGAGCTCGCGAAGGCGAAGTCCGAGCAGAGCGACGCAGCGGACGCCTACCTCGCGGCGGAGGCCGCGTTGAAGGCGACGAAGGCCCACCCACTCCCGTCGGCATTCGGGCTCGAGGCGGCGCGCCAGCAGGAATTCAATGACGCCAGGCGTCGACTCGAACGAGCCTTGGAGGAAGTCGATCGGGCCGAGCGGGCAGCGAAGTCCGCCGAGCAGGAGTTCGAGCGCGCCGACCACGCCCGTGACCGGCTCAGCGCCAAGTTCGCCGATCTGTGCCGCACCCAATCGGCGGCGATCAAGCACTCGGCGGCTGCCGCCCCGGCACCACCGCCGATCGGCGGACAGTTGGCCAGGCAGCTCGGGGTGCTCAACATGGGCAAGGGTGGGCTCAAGACCCTCGTCGACATCCAGCGGGAGCTGATCAAGAACCACTACAACCCGCTCGACGGGCACGGCATGCCGCTGCGCGATGCACGCAGCTTCGGGACGAACGAGACGAAGTTGTTGGGTCTCATCGACAAATGGGGTCAGCGCCTCGATCACGCCAACACCGTCGTTGGGGTGGCGATCCCGGGCGCCGTGAGCACGATCGAAGCGTTGCGCCACAAGAACTGGACAGCGCAGCAGCGCCAGGATTACATCTTCAACCACACCTTGCTCGAAGCCGGCGGCGGCATCCTCGGCGGCACGCTGTGCGCGCCGGCGGGTCCGGTTGCGGCGGCAGCGTGCGGCTACGCGGGCGGTACGGCCGGCAAGGCGCTCGAGAAGTCGCACAGCATCCGGCGGTTTACTAACGGGTTCTCGCACATCGTGCTGACCCCCGAGATCGCCCCGATCACCGACCTTGTGCACGGCCATCCGCTCAAGGCGGGCGAAGATGCGCTGCTGGCGCCAGGAAAGATCGCCCACAACGCATCGAGCACCCTGCTCGACACCTACCGCCACCCCGGCAAGATTCTCGACGCCGGCGGTGACGTGGTCAGCGACGCCAAGGGTCTCGGCAACTTCCTCAACGACAACGTCCCGATCAGCCCGAAGAACATGACCAAGGCCTTCGGTGGGCTGGCCCATCTCCACCTGTAGCGCCCTGGCCCGAAGCTCACCGCGCCGAACCCGAAGACCAGTCCCGTAAGCCCTTACGGAACTGCTAGCCTCCGGGTGCGTGAAAGCACTACGACGGCTGACGGTTCGCGCGGCTTATCCGGCGGAACTGGCCAAACTCGGCGACATCGTCGCCAACTTGCGCTGGTCGTGGCACGCGGAATCACTCGACCTGTTCGAGTCCGTGGACCCCGACCGCTGGCAGACCTGCGGGCACAACCCGGGCCGGATGCTCGGCGAGGTCAGCGCCGAACGGTTTGCACAGCTGGCCAAGGACCGCAGGTTTTTGCGTCGCCTGGACGATGTCCACGACGACCTCACCGACTACTTGACGCAGCCGCGCTGGTACCAGAGACAACCCGACGAGTTCCCGGCCAGCATCGGTTACTTCTCCCCGGAGTTCGGCATCACCGAGGTATTGCCGCAGTACTCCGGCGGCCTCGGCATCCTGGCCGGCGATCACCTCAAGGCAGCCAGCGACCTCGGCGTCCCGATCATCGGCGTCGGCCTGCTCTACGGTGCCGGCTACTTTCGCCAGTCGCTCTCGCGCGACGGCTGGCAACTCGAGACGTACCCGTCGCTCGACCCGCAGGGCCTGCCGATCACCGCGCTGGACAACGCCGACGGCACGCCCGCCCGGGTCTCGATCGCGCTGCCGCCGAGGGGAGCTGGCGAGCCGGGCATGTCGCAGTCGCGCACGCTGCGTGCCCAGATCTGGATCGCGCAGGTCGGCCGGGTCCCGCTGTTGCTGCTCGACAGCAACATCGAGGAGAACGACGCCGACGCGCGGCAGGTCACCGACCGCCTCTACGGCGGCGGCAAGGAACACCGCCTCGAGCAGGAACTGCTGCTCGGCGTCGGTGGTGTGCGCGCGATCCGTGCCTACTGCGCGGCTACCGGCATGCCCGCGCCCGCGGTGTTCCACACCAACGAAGGGCACGCCGGCTTCCTCGGCGTCGAACGCATCCGCGAGCTCGTCGAACGCGACGGCCTGAGCTTCGACGAGGCTCTACGGGTGGTTCGGGCGGGGACCGTCTTCACCACGCACACGCCGGTGCCCGCCGGCATCGATCGATTCGAGCGCGACCTGGTCGCCGCGCACCTCACCTCGATGGGTGCGCTGCCCGCCGAGCGTGTCCTCGACCTCGGCGCCGAGGAGAACCCGACGATCTTCAACATGGCGCACATGGGCCTGCGCATCGGCCAGCGTGCCAACGGGGTGTCCCTCCTGCACGGTGCCGTCAGTCGCGGAATGTTCGCCGACCTGTGGCCGGGCTTCGACGAGTCCGAGGTGCCGATCACGTCCGTCACCAACGGTGTGCATGCGCCGACGTGGATGTCACGCGACATCATCGAGTTCGCCGAGCGGGAGGTCGGCGCCGCGGCATTGGACAGCGGCGAGGGCTGGGACGCCCTGGACAAGGTCGGCGACCCCGAGCTGTGGAGGGTCCGCAACACCTTGCGCGCCAGGTTGGTCGGCGAGATCCGCCGGCGGGTGCACGAGTCGTCGCTCGTGCGCGGGATGAGCCCTGCCGAGCTGGGCTGGACGGCGTCCACCTTCGACCGGGACGTGTTGACAATCGGCTTCGCGCGGCGGGTGCCCTCCTACAAGCGGCTGACGCTGATGCTGCGCGATCCGGAGCGGCTGCGCGCGTTGCTGCTCGACCCGCAGCATCCCGTGCAGATCGTGATTGCCGGCAAGAGCCACCCGGCAGACGACGGCGGCAAGCAGCTCATCGCGCAGATGGTGCGCTTCGCCGACGATCCGGCGGTGCGGCATCGCATTACGTTCCTGCCCGACTACGACATCGGCATGGCGCGCTACCTGTACTGGGGCGTCGACGTGTGGTTGAACAACCCGCTTCGCCCGCTCGAGGCTTGCGGCACGTCGGGCATGAAGGCCGCGCTCAACGGCGCGCTGAACCTGTCGATCCTCGACGGCTGGTGGGACGAGTGGTTCGACGGCGACAACGGCTGGGCCATCCCGTCGGCTGACGGGCTCGCCGATCCCGACCGCCGCGACGACCTCGAGGCCGACGCGCTCTACCACCTGATCGAGAAGAACGTCGCGCCGCGCTTCTACGACCGGCAGGCAGACGGCGTGCCCACGCGGTGGGTGCAGATGGTGCGCCACACGCTCAAGACCCTGGGGCCGAAGGTGCTCGCGACCCGGATGGTCGCCGAGTACGTGCGTCGGCTCTACGCGCCCGCCGCCTTGTCGTCGCAGCTGATGACGGCCGACGATTTCGCCGCTGCCCGCTCGCTGGCGCGGTGGACACGGTCCGTGCTCGACGTCTGGCCCGAGGTGGCGGTGTTGCATGTCGACTCGCAGCTGTCCGGCGATGGCGACGCGCAGGTCGGTGACGCGTTGACGTTGCGCGCCGAGGTCGCTCTCGGCGGCCTGTCACCGAACGACGTGGACGTGGAAGCGGTGTACGGCGCCGTCGACGGCGAGGACCGGCTGGTCGACGTCGCGCACACGTCGCTGCGGTTGGTCGAACAGATCGACGGGACGAGCCGATTCGAGGGGGAGGTGCCGCTGCACCGCACCGGCGGATTCGGCTACACGGTGCGCGTGCTGCCGAAGAACGATCTGCTGGTCAACCCTGCGGAGATGGCCCTGATCGCCACCGCCTGAAGATCCTTAGAAAGAATCTGATCGTTTCGGATTGACCCGACTGACGACTTGGCGTAGGAAAGTGATACCGGTCACGCAAGCGGGTCGAACCAGCGGCTCCCCTGACCACATCGGCTCTTCCGGAGCGGCCTCATGCCCACCGATGCAGCGATTGCGGCGGAACAGACACTCATACACGTGCTGTGGATCAACGCGGGTCTCAGTTGTGACGGGGATTCCGTCGCGCTGACCGCGGCGACCCAGCCGACGATCGAGGAGATAGCGCTCGGCGCGCTACCCGGCCTGCCGCAAGTAGCAGTCCACTGGCCGCTGATCGACTTCGAGTGCGGGCCGAACGGCGGTGCCGACGACTTCCTTGAATGGTTCTTCAAGGCCGACCGCGGTGAGCTCGACCCGTTCGTGCTCGTCGTCGAGGGCTCGATCCCGAACGAGAAGCTGCACGCTGAGGGTTACTGGTGCGGATTCGGCAACAACCCGGAGACCGACCAGCCGATGACCACGAGCGAGTGGCTCGACCGCCTCGCCCCGAAGGCCACTGCGGTCCTCGCCGTCGGGACGTGCGCAACCTACGGCGGCATCCACGCCATGGAGGGCAACCCCACCGGGGCCATGGGCGTGCCCGACTACCTCGGCTGGGACTGGAAGTCGAAGGCCGGCATCCCGATTGTCTGCGTGCCCGGCTGCCCGATCCAGCCCGACAACCTGTCCGAGACCATCACCTACCTGCTCTACATGGCGACCGGTCAGGCGCCGATGATCCCGCTGGACGACGCGCTTCGCCCGACCTGGCTGTTCGGCAAGACGGTGCACGAGGGCTGCGACCGCGCCGGCTACTACGAGCAGGGCGACTTCGCCACCGAGTACGGCTCGCCCAAGTGCATCGTGAAGCTCGGCTGCTGGGGCCCGGTGGTCAAGTGCAACGTGCCCAAGCGTGGGTGGATGAACGGCATCGGGGGCTGTCCGAACGTCGGCGGCATCTGCATCGGGTGCACGATGCCCGGCTTCCCGGACAAGTTCATGCCGTTCATGGACGAGCCGCCAGGCGGCAAGCTGTCGACCACCGCGTCGAGCGCGTACGGCAGCGTCATCCGCAACCTGCGCACCATCACCACCAAGACGCTGGACAAGGAACCGAAGTGGCGACACACCGGAGCGCAACTGACGACCGGCGCCAAACGAACCTGGTAACGCCCGCCCCGCCCTGGCGCCTGACGGGTGTAAGCCAGGCGCGTCATTTGAGCACCGTGCACCCGTCTCGCCGACGAGAGGAATTCCCATGACCGCCACCCATCCGCGGCCTGATGCCAAACCCACCAAGCACCAGGTGAACGAGAACCTCGTCGAGATGGCGTGGGATCCGATCACCCGCATCGTCGGCAGCCTCGGCATCTACACGAAGATCGACTTCAAGCAACGCGAAGTCGTCGAATGCCACAGCACGTCGTCGATCTTCCGTGGCTATTCGATGTTCATGAAGGGCAAGGACCCGCGCGACGCGCACTTCATCACCAGCCGCATCTGCGGCATCTGCGGTGACAACCACGCCACCTGCTCGTGTTACACGCAGAACATGGCATACGGGGTGAAGCCACCGAACCTGGGTGAGTGGATCGTCAACCTCGGCGAGGCGGCCGAGTACATGTTCGACCACACCATCTTCCAGGAAAACCTGGTGATGGTGGACTACTGCGAGAAAATGGTCGCCGAAACCAATCCAGGAGTCCTCGAGCGGGCCAACAACACCGAGGCTCCGCAGGCCGGCCTACACGGCATGCGCACCATCGGCGACATCATGCGCTCGCTGAATCCCTTCACCGGTGAGCTGTACCGCGAGGCGCTGCAGGTCAGTCGCTACACGCGTGAGATGTTCTGCCTGATGGAGGGCCGCCACGTCCACCCCTCCACGCTCTACCCGGGCGGCGTGGGCACGGTCGCCACGATCCAGTTGATGACCGACTACATCTCGCGGCTGATGCGCTTCATCGAGTTCATGAAGAAGATCGTGCCGATGCACGACGACATCTTCAACTTCTTCTACGAGGCGCTGCCCGGTTACGAGCAGGTTGGGCTGCGCCGCACGTTGCTCGGCTGCTGGGGTTCGTTCCAGGATCCCGAGCACTGCAACTTCGAGTACAAGGACATGACCAACTGGGGACGCAAGATGTTCGTCACCCCAGGCGTCGTGGTCGACGGCAAGCTGGTGACGACCGACCTCGTCGACATCAACCTCGGCATCCGCATCCTGCTCGGTTCCTCGTACTACGAGGACTGGACGGGCCAGGAGATGTTCGTCAAGAACGACCCGCTCGGCAATCCGGTAGACGCGCGGCACCCGTGGAACCAGCACACCAACCCGCGCCCGCAGAAGCGCGACTTGGAGGAGAAGTACAGCTGGGTGATGTCGCCGCGCTGGTATGACGGCAAGGACTACCTGGCCCTGGACACCGGCGGCGGCCCGCTCGCGCGGCTGTGGTCGACGGCGCTGGCCGGCCTGGTCGACATCGGTTACATCAAGTCCACCGGCAACAGCGTGCAGATCAACCTGCCGAAGACGGCGCTCAAGGGCCCGGTCAGCCTTGAGTGGCATGTGCCGCACTATGGGAGCAACACGCTCGAGCGCAACCGCGCCCGCAGCTACTTCCAGGCCTACGCCGCTGCGTGCGCGCTGCACTTCGCCGAGAAGGCGCTCGTCGAGATCCGCGCAGGCCGCACGAAGACCTGGGAGAAGTTCGAGGTGCCCGAGGAGGGCATCGGCTGCGGCTTCACCGAGGCAGTGCGTGGCGTGCTCAGCCACCACATGGTGATCCGCGACGGCAAGATCGCCAACTACCACCCGTACCCGCCGACGCCGTGGAACGCGAGTCCGCGTGACAGCTACGGCACCCCCGGCCCGTACGAGGACGCGGTGCAGGGCCAGCCGATCTTCGAGGAGAACGACCGCGAGCACTTCAAGGGCATCGACA
>JAABUT010001971.1_pt1 | contig 21316 bp, 14 predicted proteins | sample 5559281 | NCBI WGS metagenome assembly JAABUT01 (sample SAMN10711880, study PRJNA513359) | rock metagenome | isolation source: Antarctica rocks | place: Antarctica: Victoria Land, Ricker Hills nord | collected 2016-01-04
GGCAGCAGCGCTGCCAGGACTGCAACGTCTTCTGCACCCGGATCGGCACCGGCGGCACCTGCCCACACTGCGAGGAGGCCGTCACCCTCGACGAACTGCTCCTCGGCTGACATCCTCCAACCCATCCGCAACAACGTGGTGTCCACGCAAGCGGGTCAACTCCACAATCGCAGAGCCAAGAACCGGACGTACTGTCCACCCTCAATTCGATGCTGAGTGAGTGTCCCTAGCTGATATCGCAAGTACGCGGGTTAACGGGTCAACCACGGGCGGCGTCATTTCACAGGACTACCTGATCGACGTGCGTCTCGCTGTCGTGAGCGCTTCGTGCAGAAGCGCTTCTGTCTCGGGCCGGACTTCCGAAGATGATGGGCACACACGGGCTTGATGGTCTGTGTCGTCGCAGGTCAGGGGCCATGTGGGGTCTCCGGTACGCGATTTCTTGTAGGCACACGACTTGTGGCGTGTCGCTGGACAGGCGGGCGTTACGGGCTTGAGTTATGAGCATGTACCTGCGGGAGACGCGTCGAACGAACCGGGACGATTCGGTCGTCGCCTATCTGCAGCTGGCGCACAACGAGCGGCACCCGGAAACCGGCAGCCCGGTGGCGAAAGTGATCCACAGCTTCGGCCGCGCGGAGCTCGTCGACCGGGACGCGCTGGCGCGGCTGGTGTCGTCGATCTCGCGGTTCTTGACCCCGGAGCAGGCGATGAGCGCCGCCGCCGGTGCGGACGTGGAAGTGCTGGACTCCCGCCATCTGGGTGGGGCGTGGACGTTGAACCGGATCTGGGAACGGCTCGGGATCGGTGCTGCGATCCGCCGGGTCGCGGCTGGCCGGCGCCTGGATGGGGAGGCGGTTGAGCGGGTGGTGTTCTCGCTGGTCGCCCAGCGCGCGCTGGAGCCAGGCAGCAAGCTGGCCGGCACCAAGTGGGTTGCCGAACGGGTCGCCATCGAGGATTGCACCGGCTTCAGCGAGGACGCCGCGTATGCGGCGATGAGTTTCCTGCTCGAGGCGTTGCCCGAGATCGCGTCGGAGATCTTCGGGTCGGTGGCCCACCTGCTGAACCTTAATCTGGACATCATCTTCGTGGATACGACCTCTACCTATTGGGAGGTCGACGGCGCCGATGAGCTCGCCGACCGGCAGGACAAGGTCGATGACGACGGTGTGAGTCGGCCGGTGGAGAACGGGGCGCGGGCGTTCGGGCACTCCAAGGACTTCCGCACCGACCTTCCGCAGGTCGTGATCGCGATGGCCGTGACGCGCGACGGCGTGCCGGTGCGGTGCTGGACGTTCCCGGGCAACACCGCCGACACCTCGATCATCCGGACCGTCAAGGACGACCTGGCCGGCTGGAACCTGCACGGGATGGTCTGGGTCGCCGACCGCGGCTTCGCCTCCGCCGCGAACCGGGCTTACCTGACCCGCGGCGGTGGGCACTACATCCACGCCGAGAAGCGGCGCAACACCAACAGGTGGGAAGGGCGACGGCGATGACGGAGCGCGGGCACAGCGGTTCGTGGTCTGCCTCAACCCCGACCAAGCCGACCGGGACGAGGCTGTCCGTGGCCGCCTGGTCGTGCACCTGGAGAGCCTGATCGTCGGCTCCGATGGCTGGACCGACCGCCGACGCGACGAACTCGTCGGCTCGCACAAGACCAAGCCCGGGTTGCGCCGCTACCTGCGCCGCACCAACACCGCGTTGCTCCGCGTCGACGCGGCTGCGATCAAGCGCGAGTCCCACCTGGACGGCAAGTGGCTGCTCCGCACCTCCGACAGCACCCTGACCCCCGACGACCTGGCCGCGGCCTACAAGACGCTGCTGCACGTCGAACGTGGTTGGCGCGACATGAAGGGCGCCCTCGGGCTACGACCGGTGTTCCACTACCGCGAGGACCGGATCCGGGCGCACGTCCAACTCTGCTGGCTCGCCCTGCTGCTCATGCGGGTGGTCGAGAACGCCACCAACGACACCTGGCGCAAGGTGCGCCACGAACTCGACCGGATGCACCTGGTCACCCTCGCCACCGCCGACGGCCAGGTCGCACAACGCACCGCCACCACCGCCGGCCAGAAGACCATCCTCGCAGCGCTCTTGCTCGCCGAGCCGGCTCGTTTCTTCGACTTCACCGTCCCCGCCGGCTGACCCTCGTCCGCACGCCTGGCGTCAGCCGCCTGTGGACACGTAGTAACACGACCCCCTGCGCCGATTCGGCAAACCCGCAGGTCACAAGGTACATTCAGCTCTGCGTTGTGCTCATGATCTTCGGAAGTTCGGCCAGGGTGACGCGAGGGATGCCCTCCCGACCGGCCAAGGGCGGGCGTACGAAGCCTGTTCCTCGATCGCTTCGTTCTGACTCCGCCGTGCTCCAAGCCGGTCCGCGGTCGGTCGGGTCGGGGAGCGCTGCCGACTGGTGCAGCTCCCAGCCCGGCTAGCGCGTCCTCCTTGCTTGTATGCCGGTGGTGGCATCTCGGCCCGAATACCTGGATCCTTCAGGCCTCCGCGCGCCCGCATGCGGGTCCAGGAGGACTTGGAGCGCGTGCTGTTCTATGCGGAAGATGCTGCACCTGCAGTCAGTTCCTTTCGAGCTGCAGTAGTCAGTTCCTTAGGACTTAGATCGCGATCGCGCATCCAGTGGAGCGCACGCTGAATGTGTCGCAGTTTGCGTTCCAGCTCCTTCACGCCTGAGGCTCCGTCGTCACTGAAGAGCCGAAGTCGCCGCAATTCTCGTACCACCTGGTTTTCCATGGTGGCGAGCAGAAACCATTCCGGATACCCGATCACCGACAGTTGCAGTGTCTTTCGCGCCAGCGCCAGGGCTTGAAGAAAGGTGACGTTCTGCTGCACGACTTCGCTGCTCCCCGCGGTTAAGGCGGTGGCGGCTACGGTCCCGCCGAGGCCGCCGACCGCGCCGACGATCGCAAGGCCGCCCAACATCCCGCCAGGACCTAGGGCCGCCAAACCAGCGACCAGAGCGGCACCGCCGGCGAGACCCGCTGGGGCGAAGGCAAGAACAAGCATGGGCGCTGCGAGGACTGCGGCCACGCCGCCTAGGACCAGGAGAGCCTTGATGGGATCAAACCCGCCGTGTGCCTCCGCGGCAGCAGCGGTTGCCTTCTCGACCGCCGTCGCCCAGTTCGTTGTCACACCTAGGTCGCCCGCCAAGTTGGCCAGGGCGGTTCGACGCGCCTTGTTGTCCAGCTTGACATCAAACGGGTTGATCGGGTTGGAGGGCCACGCCGTCAACAGGAGACCGAGAGCCTCATTATCACTAAACCTTCCGCGAAGCAGCGCGGCATTGTCTCGCAGCAGGCGCTGCAACACTGGGTGGTCCAGGTCCGTCCCGGAAATCGCCGCGGAGATCTCCGCGGACGTTAGGGCCCTGGCTGCCGCGAAACGGCTGCGCCGCTCGCCTGGCTCCATAGCTTGCTCGAGGCGCAGCGCGTATTGCGCCCCGACCAGGACGCTGAGCAAGCCGCGCGGGATCACGACGTTGGGCAGCTTGTCGGGCGCTGCCGAGTCAGCAGCGCGTGAATCTATCCAGTCCAGTGCCGCCACGACGGCCCGCTGCTCCAGGTACCGGCATCCGTCGTGCGCGTCAGTGAGCCCACCGTTGTCGACGAAGACGTCCAGCGCCTCGGGAAAACTCGCGGCGATGCCGTGAAAGCCGGTTACGTAGTCACGGTGTCCTACGACGTTCAGCCAGGCATCGACGCTGCCGAACGGGAAGTCCTCCCGTAGCCGGCGTAGATGTCGGCGGAGACCCTCCAACCCCAGGGGGCTACCAACCGTGATGACGAGCTCCACGCGGACGCGGGACGGCAGGTGATACAGCAAGTCCGCGAGGACGACACTCCCCAGGCTGTGCGCGATGATCGTCAAGCGTCCGGTCTTCGGAAGCCCTTCGAGGATGCGTCCGTAGACGGCGTGGCGTCTCGCGGAGCTCGTGCTGAAGCGGTGTGCCTGTCCGGCGATACTGCTGATGAAGGCAGCTGCGAGCGCATCCGCTGGAACGTTCCCCAGGGCGCTGGGCTCAGGCCGGGGCACTGAAGCGAGGCTCCGCTCCAGCGATGAGACGTTCAGCCAGTAGCGACCTGCCTGGGCCTTCTCCTCCTCGCGGGCCGCTGGCCGCCTATACGTGTACTGAGGTGGCTCCTGTCCCGTCGGAGCAGGGCCGTCGAGGAGGTCGAGGTACGACGGCGCGTGGATCTCATAGCCGCGACCCGCCAGATCCTCGGTCCCGCTGCGACGCAGCGTCGCATCGAGCGCATCTACCCAACGGCGCGGCTGGTCGTCGTTCTTGATTCCGTGCAGAAACAGAAGCGTTCGCTTGCTCAACGGACCTCCCTGGCTGCGCAACGCGAACATCCTTGCAGGGCGGGGCTTCGCCTGCTGAGTTTGAGTCGAGCCGTCCCCACGCGGCTCCGTCAATGCGCGCGGCGTCTGCTGATCCACCACCGGGACACACTGCCGGACCTGCCCCTGCGCGAGGAGGCGAGAGCGGGAGGAGGCGCCCACAAGCTTGATTCCGACCGACCAAAGCTGATTCACCGCCCGCGTTCATCCAGTGGTCAGTCAACGGGCAGGGCTGCGCGCCGCGCGCAGCCTGTCCGGCGCTGCTGCAGAAGAACGTCCTGGACCGTCGCCGCTGGCGCACCCGCGAGGAACTGGACTACGCGATCGTGTTCTGGATCGAGCACGCCTACACCTGACGCGGACGATAGCGCGGACTCGGTCGGCTCACCCCGGTCGAGTACGAGTTAGCGTTCGTGCCCGACAAGGCCGCAACCGCGGCCTGATCTGTTACAACCACTGTCAACTGAACCAGCAGCAGACCCCTTCGCCCGGCCGCGGGGGTGATCTAGCCCGGCTGCTTCCGCCTCAGGGAGCATCACATACCCCGCGTCGGCCCCCGAAATGGTTGCACGCGCTACCGCGCAGCGCGACAGCGTCCGCTCGAGCCCTGCCGGAGCGCCGACTAAGCGGCGACTCGCCGGCGCGAACCCGCTTAGCCGAGTCGAGCAGCCAAGCCCGTCGCGCGGGCGGCTGGCCGCGCGCAGGCGGCCGCGACGGCGTCGGGCGAGCCGATCAGCCGGACCTTGCTGACGGCGCGGGTAGTGGCCGTGTAGAGCGTGCCGCGAGTCCCGAGCGGGGAGCTCGCCGGCGGGAGCACGACGGTGACGACGTCAAACTGGCTGCCCTGGCTGCGGTGCACGGTCATCGCGTGCAGTCGCGAGAGGGCCCCCAGCCGGACCAGCGGCACCAGGATGGGGTCTCCGCCGCGACCGAAGGCGGCGGTGAGCCCGCGCGCCTTGTCGTCGTAGACGACGCCGGTGTCGCCGTTGTAGAGGCCGATCTCGTAGTCGTTGGTCGTCACGAGCAACGGCTCTCCTACGTAGTGCCCGTCGGCGCGAAGAGCGACGGGCTGCGCATCAGAGAGCCACCGGGTCATCAGGCTGCTCCAGTAGCTGACGCCGCGGGGGCCTCGGCGGTGTGCGCAGAGCAGCCGGTGGGCGTCGAGTGCGGCGAGGGCGGCGCCCGCGTCGCCGGCTGCAGCTGCGGCGTGCAGTGCGGCGCCGGCGCGTTGGACCTCGCTTCTGACCGGGGCGATCTGGGCGTCCGCTGGGAAGGTGTTGTCTGCGAGCGGGAGGAGCTCGACGTCGGTGACGGTTGGGTCCTGCAGGACGTCGAGGGCAGCCGGGCCGTCCCCGTTCTTGACTGCCGCGGCCAGCCGCGCGATGCCGCTCTCTGGCGGGAACCGGTGGTTCACCAGGAGGGTGGCGATGCCGTCGCGGACTCTCGCGCCTGGGGTGTCGGCCACCTGGGCGGCGGCGGCGACGGGGAGCAGCGTCTGCAGCGCAGACGCGCATTTGGGCGTGCGTCCTCCCGGGGTTGTGGTCTCTACGAGGTCGCCGAGGACGGCGCCTGCCTCGACGGAGGCGAGTTGGTCTGGGTCGCCGACGAGGAGCAGCCGCGTGCTCGGGCGCAACGCTTCGAGCAGCCGCGCCATCATCGTGAGCGAGACCATGGACGTCTCATCGACGACGACCACCTCGTACGGCAGGCGGTTGCCGCGGTCGTGGCGAAAGCGGGTGCGGGCCCCCGGTCGCCAGCCGAGAAGTCGGTGCAGCGTCGTCGCCGGAAGGTCGCCGAGCCGCACGCGGTCCTCTGGCAGAAGCTCATTTGTGGAGGCGCGGACCGCCTCCTCGAGGCGCGCTGCTGCCTTGCCCGTCGGGGCGGCGAGCGCGATCCGCCAGTCCGGGTGCTGTTCCCGCATCAGCGCCAGGAGCCGTGACACGGTGGTGGTCTTACCCGTGCCAGGGCCGCCTGCGAGGACGCTGACGCGGGCAAGCGCGCAGACCGCGGCAGCGGTCCGCTGGTCCGCGTCCTTCGTCGCGAAGAGTCGGCCGAGTCCGTTGTGCAGCACGTCGATGTTGAGGTCGTCTGGCGCCGCGTCGCAGCGTGTGAGCAGCTCGTCCGCCACCAGCGACTCTTGATCCCAGTAGCGGGACAGCCACATCCTCGCGCCGTGCAGCCTGAGCGGGCCGCCAACCAGCGGGCTGGCCGCGCACCGGGCCACCCAGTCCTGCGGCCACGCGAGCGGCATGTTCGCAGGGGTCGCTGCGCCTTCTGCCTCGAACTCGACGTCTATGTCCACGCTGGTGCTGGCCTCGGCTGTCGCGAGGTCGAGGACGACTGACCCGTGCCGGGTCGAGCGCACGGTGAGGGCGAGGGCAAGGAGTACCGCCTCGTCGGTCTCGCCGCCCAACGCTGCGACCCGCTGGGCCACGTGCACGTCCGCCGCCGACAGGACCCCCGCCGCGTTGAACTCCCGCAGCAGCCCGGTTGCGCGCAGAGCGAGAGACGGCGCGCTCATTGGGCGCCGGCCAGCAGGTCTGAGGTCACTGTGACCAGTGCTGCCGGTGGCCGCCACCCGAACACACCGGTGCTGTCCGGGCCGCCGGTCATCCCGCGAAGGAACAGGTAGAGGACGCCCCCGAGGTGCACGGCCGGGTCGTAGTCACGCTGGCGCCAGCGCAGGTAGCGGTGCAGCGCGACGTCGTAGAGCAGAGCCTGCAAGGGGTAATGCGCGTCCACCATGGCCTGCTCCAGCGCTTCGGGCCGGTAGTCCCAGGTGCTGAGCGGGCGGCCGCGGCTGCCCAGGCGGTTCGTCTTGTAGTCCGCCACCAGATACCGGTTCCCGATCCGCAGCACGCCGTCGATGCTTCCGGCCAGGTACCCGCGCAGGGGTGCCGTCGCCAGCATTGCCAGCGCGTCCGGGTAGGACGACATGAGGCCGTCCGGCACGTGCTCGCGCCACAGCGGCACGAGGTCCGCGAGCAGCACGTCTTCCGCGGGCCGGTCGCCCCTGCCGCCAGCCCCGGGCAGGTTGTCACCGCCGTCGAGCGGCAGCTCGAAGTCGAGCTCCCGCAGCTGGTTCGCGCTGCCGATCTGGGCGAGCGTCAGGTTGTCGGCGAGGTCGCCGAGTGGTGTCGCTACGGCGGCGACGAGTGCCTCGGTCAGCAGCGGCACGTCGAGCTCGGCGCCCCAGCGGCTGGCTCGTTTGCTGACGAGATCGCTCAGAGCCGCGCTGTCAGCTGGGTCGACCCGCTCGAGGACCTCGTGGACGAGCGTGCCGAACGACGGTCCGCCTGGCAGCGTGTCCCACAGGGTTGGTGCGCCGCCGGTCGGACCGTCGGCGGCCGTGTCCTCGACCGCGTCGTCGGTCTCGTCGTCCTTTACCGGCACCTCTGGTTCGCTGGCCAGCGCGGGGCCGGCGTCATGCGCCGCGGCCGTGAGCGCGCTGTACGAGGTGCGTCGCCAGCGGGTGTCGAGGTCACGCCGGAACTCGGCTACCTGCAGCGTTGCCGACGGCGTCCCGATTGATGCGAACTCGACTGCGGATGGCGGCGCGACCTCTTCGACCTGCAGGCCGCCGGCGCTGGCAGCGGCGCGCTGCTGGAACGTGGCGATGGCGTCGTCGTCTGACGGGACGGGGACTGACGCCGGCGGCACGCCGGACGGGGCGTTGTGCAGCAGCAGCCTGTGCAGCGGTGCGGTGGGCGTGTTGTGGCTGCCCGCCCACCACAGCACGAGCTGTCCTTGCGCGCGGGTGAGGGCGACGTAGGTCAGGCGCAGCTCGTCGTCGACCTCGTCCTGCTTGTGCGCCTTGACGTGCTCGTTCCAGTCTGGGCTTCCGGGGCCGCCGACGTCCCGTACCCGCCGGTCCTGCGGGTCGTGGAAGACGGCGGTCGGCGGTGCGTCCGGGGACCACCGGTCCCATCCGAAAGGCACGAGCACGACGGGGAACTCCAGGCCCTTGCTGGTGTGGACGGTGATGACCTGGACCGCCTCGGCGTCCGAGTCGAGCCTGCGGCTGCGCTCCTGCGCCCCCTCGTCGCCGGTGTCTGCGCGGCGCCGGCCCAACCAGCCCAGCAGTGCTGTCAGCCCGAGCTGGCCCTCGAGTGCTGCCTCGTGCAGGATCTCGGTGAGGTGCCGCAGGTCAGTGAGCAGGCGCTCGCCGCCGGTGTGGCTGAGCAGCCGGGGCTGCACTTGCTGTGCCACGCACACGGCCTCGAACAGCGCCGACACACCTCGGTCTTCAAGCGTCCGCGCCCACCCGCGTAGGCGGAGCGCGAGCTCCTCGCTGTCCTCGTCGGCGAGGTCGGCTGCGTTGCGGCCGACGAACGCGCCCAGCGCGAGCCTGCGGACGCGGGTGGTGCGGTGGGGCTGCTCGAGCGCTTCCAGCAGCAGCTGCCACTCGAGGGCGGCCGGTGTGGCGAACACGTCGGAGCGGCCGGTCAGCACGACGGGTACTCCGACCTGTTGCAGTGAGCACTGGATGAGCTCTGCCTGCTTGTGGGTCCGTACCAGCACGGCGATGTCGCCAGGTCCGAGAGCCTGCGCTGTGCCGCCCGTGCGTGGGACGACCGACGTACCGGCCGCCAGCATGGCTGCCACCTGTGCAGCCACGTCGAGAGCCACGGCGTCTCGGGCGTCTCCGGTGGATGCCAGCCCGGCCTGGGTGAGGGTCATGTCGTCGCGCCGCTGCACGCGCAGCCGTACGGCCTCGGGTGCGGTGAGCAGCCGCCCGGGGTGCGCTGCCCGGACGGGGTGGACCCTGATGCGGGGGTCGCCGAGCGCGGCGCCGCGGAAGACCGTGTCGAGGCCACGCAGCAGCTCGGCGTCGCTGCGCCAGTTGTCCGGGAGCGTGCTCTCGGACTGCGCGACCTCCGTCGCCTGCAGGTAGGCGTGGACGTCGGCGCCGCGGAACGCGTAGATGGCCTGCTTCGGGTCGCCGATCAGCACGAGCGGGCAGACGCCGTGGAACGCCTCGTACAGGATCGACCACTGCACCGGGTCGGTGTCCTGGAACTCGTCGACGAGCACCTTGCGGTAGCGGCTGCGCAGGCGCGCTTTCGCTGCGGGCCCTGTGGTGGGGTTCAGCAGCGTGGCCTGCACGCGCATCAGCATGTCGTCGTAGCCGTGGAGCTGCTGGCGCCGCTTGCGCCGCTCGATCTCGTCGCGGACGGCCGCGGCGATGCGTGCGCGCAGCCCGGGAAGCCCGGGAGTGCTCGTGTCCGGTACGAGTCGCGTGGCGGGGTCCTGCGCGCCGACGGCGTACGCGAGGGCGCGGAAGTCCTTGACCTTCATGTCCGGTGCGGGCGTGCCCGGCGCCCCCCACTTGCGCAGGTACAGGTCGTCGGCGACCTCGGACACCAGGTCGCTCAGGTTCTCGACCAGCACCGCGCCGGGGTCGTCGTCGCCGGCTGTGCCGAGAGCGAGCAGCACCTGCTGGCAGAACCCGTGGGTAGTGGTCACGGTCGCGGCGTCGAACGACGCCAGCGCGTCCTGCAGCCGCCGGTGCCGTACCGCGAGCTCCGCGGCGTCGCAGGCGGCCAGGTGCTGCAGCACCGCGTCGTCCGCGGGAGGTGCGTGCAGGCAGTCGCGCGCGCTGACCAGCCGCTCCCGCACCCGGCTGCGCAGCTCGCGGGTGGACTCTCGGCTGAAGCTGACAACAAGCAGCTCGTCCATCCGCGCCTCGCCCTCGGCGACGTAGCGCGCGACGAGCCCCGCGATGGTGAACGTCTTGCCCGTCCCGGCGCTCGCCTGGAGCACCGTCGTGCCGGCCGGCAGCGGCCCTGTGAGGTCGAACGGCTGCGGCTCCGGCTGCTGCGCATGGTGCTGGCTCATACGACCACCGTCGCCTCGTGGTCCAGCAGCGGCTGCCACAGCCGTCGGGCCAGCAGCCCGAACCGGTCGGGCTCGTCGTCGGGCCAGTCGATGCCGCACTCACCTGGGACGGGAGCGCGCTCTGTCAGGACCGCGAGCGGTGCCTCCGTGCCGTACAGCAGGACGTGCTCGCCGTCGGAGGACTCGCCGGGGTACCGGTCGTCGTCCCACTTCTTCGCGGCCTGCGTCCGCGCCAGAGCGATGCTGCGACCGCGGGCGCGCCAGAAGGCGTACTCCGCGGCTGTCTTGACCGGCAGCGGCAGCGGCGCGGTGAGCCCGCTGCGGTACAGGGCGACGAGCTGTTCCAGCACGTGCCGCGCTTCCTGCTCGTCGAGCGGACCCTGGACGCTGCGCGTCACGCTCTTGCCGCCGCGTCCGACGGCAACCGCCGTCCAGGCGGTCCCAGGGTGCGCGGCTGCGAGTGCGACGAGCTGCACCCAGGCGTGCAGCCGGTGCCGGGCCGACAGGGTCGCGCACGTGGTGGACAGCAGCACGCTTCCGCGTACGCCGGTGACGGTGCCGAGCACGCGGCTGCCGTCCGCGAGCTCGATGTCGACGTCGTACGACTCCGGCTCGTGCGCCCGCTCGATCTCGGAGGCTGCGACTACCTGCTCGGCGCGCTGCTCTGCCGTGGACAGCGCGGCTTCGCCGAGCTGGCCAGGTGGCAGGCCACCGCGACGCAGCTCACGCCGCCGGCACTCGGCCGGGTCGGTCCCGCGCAGGCGGTCCTGGAGCAGGCGCTCCGCGACGGCGAACCGCTCGAGGTCGTCGAGCTCGACGGGCAGGGCGTCCTGCGGTTCGTCCTGCGCGCGGGACACGGCGACGTCGAGGCGCTGGCGCAGGAAGCCGCGGCCGGGGTGCTCGAGCAGTCGAAGCAGGTCGACGAGCGGCACGTCCGAGCTGCCTGCTGAGCTGAGCGGCTCGAGGAGCAGCGGCGGCGGAGCGGTCTGCGGGCCTGCTGCGGCGACAGCGGCGTGGTAGCCGATCGGGTCGAAGCTGAACGGGCCGGTCGTGCCCAGCCCGCCGGCTGTGAAGTTGCGCTGGTCGAACGGCTGCAGCGGGTGGCGTGTTGTGACCGCATCTCGTACGAGGCAGCCGGTCGCCGTCGCGGTTCGGTCGATCGCGTCGTAGATCTCGCCCAGCGGTACGGCCGGCGGGACCGGTGCGCCGGTTCTGCTGTCGGCGCCCGTGTAGGTGATGACGAGGTTCTCGCCGGCGGCGAAGATGGCGTCGAGCAGGAGCTGTCGGTCCTCGCTGCCAGGGTCCCGCTCGCCCACCCACGGGTCGCGCGCGAGGACGTCGTCGCCGTCGCGCGTGCTCTGCCGCGGGAACGCGCCGTCGTCCAGGCCGAGCAGGCAGACGACCCGGTGGGGGACAGACCGCATCGGCACGAGAGTGCATACGGTGAGGGTGCCGGTCCGGAAGCTGGCGCGGGTCGGGCGCCCCGCGAGCGTGGCCGCGAACAGGGCGCGCACATCCCGCAGGCCCAGCGTCGCGGCGCTGCCTGCCGCGTGCTCGCGCAGGTCGGCCAGCTCGCCGCTCAGCTGCGCCTCCTGCCAGCCGGCGTCCGGTCCGGCCGTGGCTAGCGAAAGAACGCGCTGCTCGAGAACGTCGGCCCAGCCGGCTGCGGTGTGCTGCTCGCCGAGCTCCGTGACCGACGCTGCGAGCCGGTCCACCAGCTCGCAGAAGCGGCCAGCGAGCTCGATCGCTGCCGAGTCGACGTCGTCCAGGGGTGTGACGTCGTCAGCGGTGCCCTCGGTGACGACGCCGAGGAGGAGCCGGTCCAGCCCTTCGCGCCAGGTCCCTTGCGCGAGGCCGTCGAGGTGCCAGGCCCTGCGGTGCGCGGCGTCGAACCCCCAACGCACGCCGGCTGCCGTCGTCCACTCGTTCAGGCGCTCGAGGTCGTCGTTGGTGAAGCCGAACCGCTGACGCACTGCGGGGGTGCCGGCGAGGTCGAGCACCTGCGAGGCGGTGACGCGTGCGGTTCCCATCTCGAGCAGCAGGGAGAGAACCGACAGCAGCGGGTTCGTCTGCCGCAGGGCGCGGTCGGCCAGTCGCACGCGCAGCCGCGCGGCCGGGTGGTGGGCCGCGTCCTCGGCGCCGAGCGCGAACGTGGCGGCGATCAGTGGCGCGAAGGTCTCGACGTCAGGGCACATGATGAGGATGTCGCGCGGCTCCAGGGTTGGGTCGGCCTTGAGCAGGCCGAGGATCACCTCGCGCAGGACCTCGACCTGTCGGGTGCGTCCGTGGCAGGCGTGCACCTGGACGCTGCGGTCCTCTGCCTCGAGCGGCGACTGCGTGCCGACGGAGTCGTCGGCGAGGGCGGCCTGGAGCCGGTTGAGCAGGCTGTCATGCGCCCGGTGGCTCGGGTGGTGCTGGACCTGCGCGGCCGGGACCTGAGCTGACAGCAGCTGCTGCAGCTCGCGCACGTCGCGGGAGAGCGAGGTCAGCAGCGGGTTGCGCAGGCGCACGCCGGAGGTGTCCTCAGCGCGGCGCGTGGCGGGCGGTGCCGCGGCCACGTTGTCCCAGAGGGCGGGGGACGCGTGGTGCAGCCACAGGTGGACGTCGCGATGCTCGGCGAGGGCGATCAGGACCTGCAGCCGCGCGCGGGACAGCCGGCTCGCGCCGAAGACGCTCAGCCGCTCGGGCAGGGCCACGTCGACGGGGTCCGTGCGGATCCGGTCGCAAGCCTCGTCCAGCAGCTCGGCGGTCGAGGGGTGCGCAACCCGCTCACGCAGCCGACGCCACAGCTCGGCCTGCCAGGCAACGTCGTCGTCGAGGGCGCGGCCGTCCCCCTGCTCGTCCTTGCCTGCCGCCCAGGCCTGGAGCATCTGCGGGCGGGACTGCGCGTAGCTGTCGAAGAGCCTCGCGAGCTTGCTTGCGGTCCGAAGGCGCCGCCCCTTGTCACCGTCGCCCGAGCCTAGGTGCCGCGCGAGCGGCGCGCACCACGGCTCCGTCGCGCCGCAGGCATCGATCTCGTCGAGCAGTGGCCACACCAGCCGCTCTGGCCGCCACGCGGCAATGGCGTCCGGTGGCGCGACCCGCTCCAGCACCTCGTCGACAAGCGTCGTCACCGCCGGGAAGCGCACGTTGGCGCACACGCCGTCGGCGGAGGGCGCGCTGCCTAGAACGTGCGAGAGTCGCTGCGCGAGCCAACGTTCCACGCCCTTGGCGGGAACGGCGACGACCTCGCCGGCAAACGCGTCGCTCGGAGCCGGGCGTAATATTTCCGCCAGACCCTCGGCCAGCACAGAGCCCTGGGCGGCGCGGTGAACGACGAACACAGTGCGGGTCCTAACTGGCTGACGGCGGCGTCACCGTATGACACGGCGAGCACAGGCTGGCGTCGATCGCCAAGGTGGTCGCGTCAAGAACGTCGGTCTGCCGCGCCCTGTTCGAGACACTGCATCGCCATGCGCTCTAAAGGCACGCTTGCCTGAGCGGACAAGTCGCTCCGCTTCCGGCGTCGGGGTGAAAGGCTGCCCACCACCGTCACGTGGAGGTCGTGTGCTCACCCATTCCCAGCTACACGAGCATCTGATGAAGCGCGTACCAGATGCCGACCCGATAGCGAAGCAGGACCGCAAGAACAGCATCAGCAGCAAGGTCATCCGCTGCCGTTACGACGGCCAGCGAGCCGTCGCGGTCGGGTCGGACTCAGGAGCCAAGGCGCAGATCTTGGCCCTCCTCGACTTGCTCGACCTGCATCTACACGTCCCGGCCAACGTGGACGCGGATCACGTCACCTTGATCCTTGGAGGCTGCCCCGCCGGTTCCGAGGCTCTGGATGCCATCGGCACCCTGGTGCACAGCATGACAAGCGGCCCGAAGGTCCGAGTACTCGTGGCGGATGACGAAGACTCGCTCGCGCCAGTGGGAACCGCGCCGTGCGACTTCTCGACTGACGCTGAATACCCCGGCTGGATCGGCTTGTTGACGGCAGTTGAGTCCGGGCCGCCCGCTGTGCTGCGCTCGCTGGTGGGCGAGGTAGTCGAGTTGGCCGGCCCGCACGGTGCGGCTACTCAGGCCCTCAGGGCCTACCAGATGTTGTCGTCGCCAGGACGGTGGTCGCTCCGGCTTGAGGGCCTAGAAGTCGGACAGTTCAAGGGAGCGAGCGGGTGGCTGGGCGTCGGCAAGGTCGGGAAGCTCGGCGCTTTCAGCGCCCAGCGTCAAGCGTGGATCGCCGCCACCGGGGCTGACGCCCGCATCACGGTCACCGAGCGTGCGGCTGAGCTGAGCGGCGCGGCCGCGGCGCTATGGAAGTTCGCCCAACAGTGGCTGCTGCGCCTGAAGCCGGACGGCAATGTGCCGATCAAGCAGGACGAACACGCACTGGAGTCGCGGGTGCTGCGCGGCTTCGCCCCAGTCGTCGTGCCCGGCGTCGGACAACTCGAGCGGCTGCGTGAAGACCCAGCGGTCAACTGGGGCAGCCAGTTCCCGACCAAGTGGGGCCGGCAGGGGTCACCCCGCTACCTGGACGCGCTCCTGCGGAACGGGTCAACACCGTGGGCGGTCGAGATCAAGATCCAAGGAGGCACCGGTGTCGGGGGCTACTACCGGCACGCCGTCGCCCAGGCCGTGCTGTACCGACACTTCATCCGGCAGGCGCAGCCGCTGCAACCGTGGTTCGACAAGTACGGGCTGCACCAGAAGGACTGCCGAGCCACCGTACTGGTGCCAATCATGGACGGCCCACTCAGCGCTTGGCGCACCCGGCTGACGGCCGTCGCCAACCTGTGGGAGATACCTGTGGTCGAGATTGAGCACAAGTACGCCGGCATCCACTGAACTCAGGAGGTCAGCGTGGCGTTCCACAGCTCAGCCATCGGCTGGCTGAAGGCGACAAGCAGCACCCTCTGAACCGACGTGACGGCGCCAAGAAGCGCGGCCATGGAAACGATGGCAGCTCGGTCGGCGGGATAGCCGTACACCCCGGTCGAGATCGACGGGAACGCAACCGAACGTGCGCCAGCCTGGTCGGCTCTCGTCAGGCTTGAGGTGTAGGCCGCGGCCAGGATCGCGTCGTCCGCAGGTCCGGTGAAGATCGGGCCAACAGCGTGGATCACCCACTTCACCGGCGCCAGGTCGAAGGCTGGCGTGATCACTGCCGAACCGGCCGGGCAGGGTGCCAGTGCCCGCGACGCCCGCAGCAGGCGCGGACCGGCGGCGGCGTGTACTGCGCCGTTCACGCCGGAGCCGCCACGCAGCGCGGAGTTGCCGGCGGTCACGATCGCATCCACCTCCTGGACGGTGATGTCACCCAGGACCACTTCGATCTTCATCCCTGTCCGGCCGCGAGCTCCTCGACCAGTTCGCGTAGTTCCGTGATGGTGAACGGGTAGCTGAACCGGGTGCCCTCCCGGCCGAAGATAAACTCGACGCCGTGTTGATCCACGCGGACATTGCCGTCGTACTCGTGGTCGGTACACAAGATGTCCTCGAGGTCACCGCTCCTGGCCAAGTCGAACGCGGACAGCAGCTCGTCCTGGTCGTGAACGACGTCGCGGGCATGACGTAGGACGTACTCACGGGACGTGATCTCCGGATCGAGGAAGAGCTTGCTGTCGACGGAGACGAACCGGTCGGGGTGCCGGAGCAGCTTGTGCCAGATCTCGGCGACTGTTCCCCCGAGCGCGAGCTGTTCCGGGCGGGCGATGGGCTTCTGGTAGGCGCCGTTGTCGGGTGAAAGGACGTGCACGACCCGCACCCGCCCTGCCCCCTCGGCGCCAGCCTGCTCGAGCGCGTGCGCGAGCAGTTGCTGGCGGACCAGCTGGTAGATCGGCTCGTCCAACAGCAACTCGAACGGAAGCAGCTCGCCACGGATCGGGCCGGTGGGGTCGTTGACCGCCTGTCCGTAGCGGTTGAGCCTCACGGCGTCCTTGGCGGGGCTGGGCTTGCGGACGCGGTAGGACTCCGTGTACTTCCACTCGACCAGGACGAGCTCGATGACGCCGTCGACGGCCCGGTGCAGGAACGCGGCATCAACGCTGGTGCAGTGCGCCCCGCGGATGCGATCACCCCCGGGCACTTCGCCGAAGAAGTCGGCCGGGCCGATGTACTCAAACGTCAGGTACCGGCCTGGCTCGATCCGAAGAACTTCATCGATCCCGAGCACATGGCCGAAGGCACGCCTGATGCGCTCAGGGTCACTGACCATTTGCCCCAACGCGTTGACGCACTGGACCTGGCTGGAGACGAGGTGGTTGCTGGGGCCGCCGTCGACGCCTGCGTGCCAGGGGATGCCAAGCTCCGCGAACAGGGCCAAGGCCTGAGCGCGCACCTCGGGCAGCAGGGAGAGCGCGGCGTACGGCGCGGGTAGGCAGAACTCAACCGGTCGAGCTTTCGAGTTACCGTTCTGGTCGATGTAGCAGGCAGGCACCTTGGCCTCAGCCGGCAACGCCCCTGTCCTCTGCTTCCACGCAGCGGCGTGAACCTTTTCATCCTCTGAATAACTCATCGACGCAGACACTATCCCCGCCGTCCGACAGCTTCCGTCGTTTCCGCGTCGGGTCCACGCACCGTGCGCGCTGCCGCCTCGCGCTGCGTCTCTGCCTAGTCGGCCGCGAGCCACGAGGGTATCCAGCCGCTCTCCACGCCTACACCGAGACGAGCCTCCGAGGGGAGTGCGGCCCACAGCCGACGCGCGATCGAGTGCGACTCGTTCAGCTGCTGCTGCAGCGTCGGTACGCGGGAGGCCTCGGACACGACCGGCAGCAACTTCCTCAAGTCGCGCACACGGAAGCAAAAGGTGTCCTCGTCGCGGTGTGGCTGTAGGCCGTGCTCGCTCAGCTCGATGTAGCTGTCATCGTCGTAGTTCTGCAACTTCGGAGCGTCCGTCATGACCGGAGTATGAGACCGCATCCAGCAGCTGCCACGCTTGCCGGGTGACCCAGCGGGCTTGGCAAAGTTCGAGGGGGTCCTCTCGCCGCCCGCAAATTCGCCACCGGCCTGCGTGGATGTACGTGAAGCAATTCTTGATGAGCTTCCTGTCGTGCCGAAAGGTCTTCCGCGGCACGGCACTCGGTCCGGCGGTGGTGCTGGCTCGGCCGGCCTGCTCGGTCGACGAAGGGTTCTTGCCGCCGGAATGCTTGGCGACCAGGTGATGGCCGCGAGGGCTCGGCATTCGTTGTCGAGCCCCCGGGCATCACGTTCTCGCTGACGGGTCGTTCCGTTGCATCAGACCATAGCGCAGCGTGTGCTACGCGAGGGTCCGATTGATGACTGTCTTCAGCTTTACCGGGTCCGCGTCACCACGCGATCCCATCGCCCAGTACTTCTGGGGACCGACCACCAGGTAGTGGTTGTGGTAGATCGCCGCGGCTGGCGCCGGAGGCCAAGGTGCAGCGATGCCGGTCTTTTGGATAAGACGGCAGAAGGCTTCGAACGCTTCGGCAAGGTCGGGCCGCCACGACCTGACTGTGTACTCATGGGGCCAGTCCGGCATCGTCTTGGCGTATCGCCAGCGAACCTCAGCGACGTACCCCTGCGCGTCCTCGATGCTGAAGGTGGTCACTCGTCCTCCACCTCCACCTGCGCCTGCCGGTCCTCAGCGGCGCTCCGCAGGTCCTCCAAGGTGCAGGGGTAGACGCTCCCGATGCCGGTCCCCTCCATGACGACGAACACTGACTTCTCGTCGTGGTCTATCCAGCAGTCGCATCCGACGAGTCCGTCCAGCCATACCGAGAGCTCGCGAGCCGTGGCCGTGCCACTCGCCTGAAGGACGTCGCACCAGCTGTTCAGGGTTGTCTTAAAATTCGGTGCCAGTTCCGGGGGCGGGTCGGTCACCGGCCGTCCACCGTGCTCGGCCAGCATCGGAGCGTCCAGCCTGGCCAGGCACAAGATCATGCTAACCAGCTGCTCGAGGTCGCCTGTGCGTAGTGACTCGACCGGCATCTCCGCGACGATCAGGACTTTGCCGTCAACGAGGATGCGGCGGCTGAAGGCACGTGCCGTGTTGAGCTCGTTCATCTCGGCGAGCAGGCGCTTGCTTGCTTTGGTGCCGACGACCATTCCGGCGCTTACCCGCACCAGCGCAAGCCCTGACTGGGTGTGCAGCCTGATCTCGTGGGGCAGGTTGCTCGTGGTCATCCAAGTGCCGTGCTTGGTGCGGCTGATCGCCTCACCTAGGTCGTGCTTGAGCAGTCGGTGCAGCCGCTTCTCTGACTTCGTCATGAGCCCATTCTCCCAGCCGGGTATGACACTTTGGGCCTCGTTGATGGACGCGACGGCGCCGGCGGTTTCTGCTGGCGGCAGGTCAGGACGACAGCGTTCAGCCTCGGCTGCTGGGACCACCCGTCTCCGCGTCGGGTGGTCCCGAGGAACGACCTGACGGTCGCGACAGCGGACGCAACGCCGATCACCGGAGCACGTGCCGCCGAGGTCCTTGACCTCTGTGAGGACGCATGGCCGAGGAACCCATCCGCCGCCTGACTTGCCAGAAGACCGGCGGTCACTGCCAGCTCTATTGGGCTGGCCACAACACGCACTGGATCCACGCCAAGCACATCGGACGCACGCCGTGGGGGTGGCGAGACGCCGCGGTCACGGGCATCGACGGGCGGTGGCTGACTGTCGACTACGTCTTGGACTCCGGCACGCTGCGGCTCTGGCACCACACACGGCGTTGCGCGCTGAGCTTCCGGTGGGCAGCCCTGCCCGGGTGCACGAGCAGTACTACGTGCTCGGAAGTCCCCTCGGCTGGCTGAACGTGATCATCGAAGGCGGTCTGGGTCCTGTCCTGAAGCCCATGGTGCCGGCTGCGAGGGCGGGGCGACGACGGGTGGCGTCCAGGATTTGGCGACCGGCCGGGCGCTGGCTCTTGATCATGTCGATCGGAAACGCGAGTGAACATCCACCGGAACTGTCGTAGCCGGCTGGCCCTGTCCTTCGGCGGCTCGGGTCGACCGCGGAGCAGGTGCTCACCGCCTGATCGGGCGTCAGACACAGTGCGCGTGGCAGCTGCTGACGCCGATGTCGGTCAGGGCCTTTGGGACGGTGGAGGTGGTTGGGTTGGCGGTCATCGTTCCTCCAGGTCGTGGAGCGCCGCGGCGATGGACGATCGAGGGTTGGCGTTTGGTAGGACGCTAAGTACCCGGTCGAGGCTGTTGGGGGTGGAGTCGCCGGAGCGAAGGGTGCCGTACAGGGCGGCCACGACCGGCGTGCGGGTGTGAGCGTGCACGCAGTGCAGCAGCACGGTCTTGCCCTCGCTGCGCAGCTGCCGAATCGCGTCGGCGGCGTCCTGCAGGACGAAGGGCAGGTCGTTGTTGGCGTCGTCGGCGTCGACCAGCCACACCTCGAGGTGGTCCTCGGGTGCGACACCGTCGAGCGGCACCTGGGTCGCGCCGAGGCGGCAGAGGCTAACCACCGCATCCGCGGTCCCCGGCTGCAGGGCACCGACGGCACCGAGCAGCACCCCCGGGTCGTCGGGGTGCGCGACGGTGACCGTGTCAGCGCCGTCGTAGGAGGTGAGGTGCTCCCCGCTGGGCCAGCCCTGCGGACCGGGTCGGCCGCCGTGGGCGGTGAGGTAGGCCAGCCGGACTAGGTCCCGGCCGCGCAGCTGCGGCCAGCCGTGCAGGGTGCGCCGCCATGTAAACGGTACGGCGCTGCCGCCGTAGACGGCGCCGGCGAGGGAGCCGGTGATCGCCGCGACCGTGTCGGTGTCGCCGCGGCCTTGGACGGCGAGGATCAGCGCGTCTCGCAGGTTGTCGGTCTGTGACAGTGACGACCACGCGGCGAGTAGCGCAGCGACAGCCCACCCGTTGCTGTGCGCGTAGTACGACGGTGGCACGGTCTCGGCCTCGTCGAGCAGCGGTGTCCAGAAGTCGGCGTCGACGTGTGGCAGCCCGATGCGTACGTCGAGCCGGCCGGTGCGGACGGCCAGGTTGATGGCCAGGCACCAGAGCACGCAGGCCTCGCCGGCGCGCGGGTCGTGATGGGTGAGGGCGCTGACGGCCCTGGCCGCTTCGGTGATGGCGTCGCTGTCGCCGAGGTGCGCGAGGGCGACCGGGCCGGTGCGCATCAGCGAGCCGTTCCCGGCGGTCCGGCTGGTTTGCTCGTGCAGCAGCGCGGCCCGCTCGCGCATTGCGGCGGCGCTGGTCGGCTGCTGGGACAGGACCGCCCGGGTCTGCGTGCCGACATCGGGTGGGCCGTCGGCGTACCAGCGGCAGAACTGCGCTGCGACGGCGTCCAGGGCCGGCTCGGTGCGCAGGTCCGCGCCGGTCGCGGTCACTAGCGCGATCGCGCACGCCATCTCGGTGTCGTCGGACCACTGTCCGGGGGCGATGCCGCCGAGGCCCCCGCCGAGCATCTGCGGCTCGCCGTCAAGCCGGCGGGACCCGAACTCGTAGGGGACGCCGAGGGCGTCGCCGGCGGCGCTGGCGAGCAGGACCCCGACGGCCCGGTCGGACTGCTTCGCGTCCAGGTGCATCAGACGGCCACCAGCTCGTGACGCGGGTTGACCGCGACGGTGTGCACTGCCCGGCCGCGCCAGGTGAGGGCGTCGAGCCGGGCGTACGGGGAGTGGCCGCGCAGCGCGGTGCCGAGGCCGCCGTCGGACTCGCTGACTGGAACGGCGCTGACCCGGTCGAGGAAGCGCCGGGCGCGCCGGCCGGGGGCCGGCTCTGCGGGCAGGTCCAGTGCGTCCAGGGCGGCAGACTGCAGCAGCGCGTCCCAGACCGAGCCGAGCGTGCGCCACGAGTCGTACACCTCGACCTGCACCGGCTGGCCGGTGAGGCACAGCAGCACGCCGCTCTGATACGGCAGCGGCTGGATGCCGGCGACGAGCTGCCGGGCCCGCTCCGACACACCGCGGGTGGCGTCCAGCAGTGAGCGGGTGGGGGAGTCGCCGTAGCGCTGCTCGAAGCGACCCACCCGGTCCCAGGTCGCGCTCTGTCCCTGCGCGGCGCGAACGCTCAGCGGCGCCCGCCGGCCGGACCGGACGTGGCGGCCAGCGCCCGACCAGCGGCCCTGCTCGACGCAACGCACGTCGAGCACCTGCGACTGCCCAGCAGCCACCAGCATCGTGCGGCTCGCAACGCGGTGCTGCTGCCCACCCTCGAGCAGCTCCCCTTCCAGCAGCAGC
>JAABUT010001972.1_pt1 | contig 21304 bp, 13 predicted proteins | sample 5559281 | NCBI WGS metagenome assembly JAABUT01 (sample SAMN10711880, study PRJNA513359) | rock metagenome | isolation source: Antarctica rocks | place: Antarctica: Victoria Land, Ricker Hills nord | collected 2016-01-04
CTGAGATAAAACAGTGTTGTACTGTCTTGTTACTTTGTTAACCATTAGTTGTAGTTTTTCTGGTGAACAACTAAGGTCTGTTCTTAAACAATTGGCGAGAAAGGCTACCGGAGGTTTAGTTCAACAATAGTGTTTGCAATATGGCGGCGGACGGAACGCGGCTCAAGAGCAGTTTTTCAATGAAACTTTATATCTTTTCAGGGTGGCGGCTAATTCTTTTATGATGAGTTTCCGCTGCACCGGTTTAAGGATTATTTTTTGTAAGCCTTTTAATATTTTCCGCTTTGTTTATAGCATAGTAATATCCTTTAGTAATACTTCATAATTTTGAAACAGTGAAGGCCCATCCTAACCATAGTAATAAAGGGCGTTTTACTGTTTCACTTCCTGTAAAATTTGAAGGGCCGGTTTCTTTTACTTTAATATCCTCTCTTTTTATTGAATAACTGACGTAAGTAGCTACTTTTTTGCTAATTACTCAAAGCTATTTTTAGTACCTATATCAACAACTACATGAATTAATTCCTGAAGGGTTTAGGTTCAGAAAAGCTTGAAAAAATACACTTATTCTTATAAAATAATGGATATCGCAGAAAAGCTTTTTTCCGGGCTAAAAAATTACTCCTGATTAAAATTTTTAATTATTATTCAAGAAGTACATAATCAACACCTTACGTCTGTTTCAGCCAAAAAAATTCCTTTTTTAGAAAAAAAAATTTGATTTTAAAAATATTAATGATTTACTTTATAACAGTAAAAATTTAGTCCAATTATTATCAATAGCTTTCTCAAGTTATAGAGTTGAAAAACTACATCCTTATTTTTTCCCGGAAAAGATAAGTCCCCCAAAATCTTTTTGAACTAATAAAACGGTAATTAATTGCTAAGGGCATTTTCGTGTCCTTGATGATAAGACATAAGACACATGAAGTCTGGAATTGTTAAATCCAGTTGTATTATATGCAGAAATAAACGCATTTCTAAAGTGAGTAGATAAGACAATAAATGTATTATTTAAAAACACAGAAATCAGGGTTTGTGTATGTGTATGAAAGTTTGTGTATCGTATGTTAACATCATTGGTATTAAGAATAAAAGCTTTTTCTTAATATCCTGCGTGTAATTCCCGATTTGATTTTAGTCCTGTTTATTCTACCGGCTTAAGACGGCAGAATCTAATTATAAGACTGGAAGCAAAACTTTTATACCAGGAAAAATCCGATTGTTCTGTGGACGGCTACTATTAAAAACTTTAAACAAAAAAAATTTTTAAACCATGTTAAAAGAAACATTTGAAAAAAGCAAAAGTACTTTAGAAAATTTGTTCACAATCACTTAATCCTTTAGAACGGCGCTAATCAGCTAAAATCCTTTGAATTACTATACATCATTTTTAAACGTAAAATCATCTCTTAAATCTTGTATAAGTAAATTATCTAATTCTATTTTTTAAACAGTTTATTCTCCTTCACACCAAAATTTTAAACAAAAAGACAAATGAAACCGAAATTTTACCTAAAAAAACACTTTTTCCTTATTACGATCCTCAGCTTGTATGTGTCGATTGTATCTCCTTTAAGTGTATCAGCACAATACAACTTTTCTCATAGTAATCTAAGCGGAGTTTCGTTCTCCGCGTCTCCTACTTCTCTGCAGTTTGGTCCTGATAACCGATTATATGTTGCACAACAAAATGGACTAATTAAAGTATTCACGGTTGTAAGAAATGGCGCTAATAGTTATTCTGCCTCAAAAACTGAAACTATAAGCCTGATTAACAAAATACCCAACCACAATGATGATGGCACAGTTAATACGGGTGTAATAACAAGACAAATAACAGGTATTTTAGTGAAAGGTACCGCTACAAACCCTATGATTTATGTTTCATCAAGTGACAGCCGTATTGGAGGACCAAGCGGAGATTTAAACTTAGATACTAACTCAGGTATTATTTCTACCCTTACCTGGAACGGAAGTGCCTGGGTGAAAATGGATCTGGTTCGCGGGCTGCCCCGCTCTGAAGAGAACCATGCAAGTAATGGAATGCAACTATACCACTTCACGACGTCTAATAAGGATATTCTATATGTGGCACAGGGAGGCCATACAAATGGGGGATCTCCTTGTACAAATTTTGCTTTTACCTGTGAGTATGCCCTATCAGCAGCTATCTTATCAATTGACGTAACTGCCATTAATGGAATGACTACTAAAAGCAGTGGCTATACGGCTTATAAGTATGATTTGCCTACTCTGGATGATCCTACACGATCTAATCCTACTACCGGCAAAGATATTAATGATCCTTTTGGTGGCAATGATGGCCTAAACCAGGCTAAGATAGTATCAGGAGGTCCTGTTCAGGTTTTTGCTCCGGGTTTCCGCAATCCTTTTGACTTTCTTATTACCAAGGCAGGAAATATGTATACTATTGATAATGGGGCAAATCAAGGGTGGGGAGGTTATCCGCAATACGAAGGAACATCAGGTGTAACAAATAAATACTTAACTGGCGAACCGGGGTCAAGTAGTCCAAGCTCTACCGAAGGAACAGTAAATAATATGGACAATTTTGAGCGTATTGGTAATATATCTACATATAAACCCAATAGTTATTACGGCGGCCATCCCAATCCTATCAGGGCCAATCCTGCGGGGGCAGGTCTATGGACACAAACGGGAACAACCGGTGTTTGGCGCACCAGTAAATCCGGCACCAGTCCTTTGCCGGCAGACTGGCCCCCTGTACCTGTTGCCAACTCCATTGAAGGCGATTTTCAAATGCCAGGAGTTGAAGATAAGGCTTTGTTAACTTTTACTTCTTCAACAAATGGATTAACTGAGTATACCGCTTCTAATTTTAATAACTATCTCAAAGGCTCAATATTGGCTTGCAGTTATGATGGCTATATTGATTTAATCCGCTTATCATCTGATGGTCTAACTGTATTAAATAGTAAAGGTGCTTCAAGACTTAATACTGACCCCTCCTTTGCCACCAACTTTGGTACACAACCCTTAGATATCGTAGCCCGCGGAGATAATGATGTTTTTCCAGGCACTGTTTGGGTTAACCTTTACGGAACAAAAGCTATAGCTATATTTGAACCACAAGATTTTGGTAATTGTACAGGCGCATACGATAATAATGATGATGATGGAGACGGCTATACAAATGCTGACGAGATTGATAATAACAGTAATCCGTGCTCTGCAGCCAGTGTGCCACCCGATTATGATTTGGATCACATTTCAGATTTGAATGATCCTGACGACGATAATGACGGCATAGCTGACACCCAGGATTTTTTCGCTCTTGACATAAATAATGGTCAGAAAACAACTACTCCCATTACTTATGATCTCTTCAATAATTATCCGGGAACAGGGCTTTTTGGAGTTGGATTTACAGGTCTTATGACTAAAGCAGGCACAAATTACTCGAGTTTATATAATCCGAATAATTTAATCGCAGGAGGAGCCGTTGGTGCATTTACTGTTGAGAAGGTGTCTGCCGGAGATGCTTTAGGGTCATTAAACACACAAGAAAATGCATTTCAATTTGGAGTAAAACCAGCAAACAGCCTTCCATACTCAGTGCAGACACGAATGACATCACCTTTCTTCAATAGTTCACCACAAGCTTCTCAGTCTCAGGGAATTTATGTGGGCACGGGAGATCAGGATAATTATTTAAAAATAACCTTAACTGCCACCGGCTTTAAAGTAATATATGAAGCAAATGGTGGTGTGGTAACCACTGAAGATACATTGGTTTCAGGAGCAGCTACTGCTCAAACAGTTGATCTTTTTCTTTCTGTAAACCCCACTGCCGGTACAGTTCAACCTAAATACGCCATAAACAAAGGACAAGCATTTACAATAGGAGCACCAATTCCTGTAAGCGGAAATCTGCTGACAGCCCTACATGGAGGAACTTCTGCTCCCGCCTATGCTGTAGGCATAATATCTACGTCGGGAACTGCCCCATCGTTTGCAGCTACATGGGATTTTATTAATGTACTGCAGGATGGCACCACTGGTACAGAGGTCTCTACTTATACCCTCGTTGATGCCACAACCAGTCAGGACATCAGAACACTGAATGATGGAGATGTTATTGACCTCTCTGCTATAGCCGGTAAAAGTATAAACATCAGGGCCAACACTACCCCATCTACTGTAGGCAGTGTAGCATTTGAATTGAATGGGAATCCGGCAAGAGTTGAGACTGGAACCCCTTATTCTTTATATGGCGACCTGAATGGTACTTATAACGGTTGGACACCAAATGTTGGTTCTTATACCTTGAAAGCTACTCCTTACTCGTCGGGTAATGCAACAGGCATTGGCGGTACACCTCTGACTATTAAATTCAGTGTTGTAGACCCTAGTGCAGGTATTTCACCAATCACTTTTACCCTGGTTAATTCCACAACTGATCTGGATATTGGCCCCCTCAATAATGGAGATGTTATTAACCTCGCTACTATATCGGGCAACAGTATAAACATCAGGGCGAACAGTTCAACTGCGGTTGGCAGCATAGTCTTTAACTTAACCGGTCCCCTGGTTAAGAACCAAACTGAATCCACTGCTCCTTATGCTTTATTTGGTGATGTTAGCGGCAATTACAATAACTGGACCCCTGCCCTTGGCAGTTATACTTTGAAAGGCACACCTTACTCGGCAAGCGGTGGCACAGGTACTGCGGGCACACCCTTAACGATTGGCTTTAGTGTTACAAACCAGGCAGCAATGGTACAAAGTGCGGCAAAGGCGGCAAAAGAACAAATAATACCACAACCCGTTCTTACTGCGGCAAAAGCTTATCCTAACCCTAGTGACAAAGGTCGTTTTACTGTGTTGCTTCCATCAAAATTTGAAGGGGAGATGACTTTTACTTTAATGTCTTTAGCAGGAAACAAATTAATCTCTGGTAACCTTTCCTTAAAGAAACCTACATCAATGTTGACTTTTGACTTTTCAAGGGAAATGGTCGCATCAGGTTTATACTATTTACAACTGCAAAGTAAAGATCAAAAAGCTAATGTGGGATTGATGCGGAGCAAATAATAATAACAAGGAAGGATATTGAAAGTAATCATTCTATATCCTTCCTTTTTTTAAAAAAATACAGTATTTTTTTAAAATATCAATTTTTAATCTAATGGTAACTAACATAGAAACTTTAAAAACATTAAAATGAAACAGAAATTTTACCCTTATAAGCTCCTTTCATTAATTATAATTTTTGGTTTGTGTCTTCCTTTAGCTTTTCCCCTAAATGTAATGGGACAAACTCCAGGCACCCAAGTCACCGGTTTTACCCTTATAAATGCTGCAAATAATACTGATATTCAAAGTCTTAAAAACGGAGATGTTATTAACCTTGCCTCATGCAGAAGCCTGAATATCAGAGCCAACACCTCTCCATCAACTGTTGGCAGCGTTGTGTTTTCTTTAAGTGGCCAACAATCCAAAGCCCTGACTGAGTCAACCGCTCCTTATGCATTATTCGGAGATATCAATGCGGTTTACAACTCCTGGACACCTGCAGTTGGATCCTATACATTGAAAGCAACTCCTTACTCAGGAAGCGGTGGTTCAGGTACTGCAGGCACACCTTTAACTATCAACTTCACTGTAGCAGATAACAGTACTTTTACATCTTCGATCACATCTTTTACACTCGTTAATGCTACTACTGATCAGGACATTCAAACCATCACTAACGGAGCCGTTCTTAACCTCGCTACCCTTCCCAGCCGAAATTTGAACATCCGGGCTAATACTTCAACTGCTACTGTCGGCAGCGTAGTTTTTAATTTAAGTGGTCAGCAGGTAAGGAATTTTACCGAGGGATTAGCTCCTTATGCTTTATTTGGTGACATTGTTGGCGATTACAAAGACTGGTCACCTGCTGTTGGTAATTATACTTTGAAAGCTACACCTTACTCTGCAAGCGGAGGTACAGGTAATGCAGGTACAGCTTTGACCATCAGCTTTAGTTTTAAAGATCAGCCTTCAGACACAGCTGCAATCATGTTTAGCCAGGCTTCTGAAAGTGCAGAAGTAGCGCAGGGAAACACTCAAAGTCTCGGCGAATATATTTCTACCTCTAACAATACTCCGGTTAATGCAAAACTAACTGCTATTGATGATGCAGGAAAAATGCCAAACTGGCTTTATGTAAATGGCAAAAATCTTAATGGAATCGGCTATACTACAGGTTCTGAAATTACTTTCGATTTTGATGCTACCAACCTGTCTATCGGTACCTATTACGCCACAGTAACCGCTTCTGCTACAGGATATAACAATGCCGTTCTTAGTATTAAGCTGAGTGTAACCTCGGGCACATCAGGCACCGCGGCAAATGTTAAAGTAAATTTTCAGGATTCTGCAACAACAACTCCATTAGGCTGGCTGCGTGATTACGGACAGGCTTTCGGCTCCCGTACTTCTGCTTATCAGGGTAATGGAAATGTTTATGGGTGGGTGAAAAGATCGGATAATTCTCTTCTTGATCTTACTAAAAACGGACGGAAAAGAACTTCACCGTCAGATATTTTGCTAGCTACAATGATGCATATGCAGGCAGATGATCTATCTTCTTTTAGCGGAACCCGCATTGAAGGTGTATGGCAGGCCAAGGTGGCCAATGGGGCTTATGAAGTAACAGTCTCGGTAGGTGATGGTGCTCAAATTGACAGCAAGCACTCTATAAGTGTCGAAGGGGTGAAAGTTATATCCCAGTTTATACCAACTTCTACGGTCATGTTCAAGTCTGCGACTGTTATAGTTTCTGTGTCTGACGGATATTTAACTGTTGATGGCGCAGATGGTACTAATACGAAAATAAACTGGATCGCTATAAAACCTTATACGGGCAACAGGCCGTCTGTTGTAACAGTAAGTCCGGAGAGCGGTTCGGTAAACGTAAATGAGAATACTTCTATATCAACAAGTATTTTAAACTTACCAAATGACGGTATTAATAATGCCACAATAACCTCTGGTAATGTTTATCTTACAGAAAATGCAACGGGAGCATTAGTACCTGCAAAAGTTAACGGGACCGGTGGTGGAGACGCTATTACCCTGGTACCTTCATCTCCCCTCAAACTGGGTACAACTTACAGATTTACCATTACTTCGGGCGTAAAAGATCTGGCAGGTTATTCCTTTGTTCCTTATTCCAGTACATTTACTACCACTGCATCTTCTTCGGGAAGCATAACAACTGTACAATTTGACAAAATAGTTCTTCCAAATACAGTGGGACAGCATTCGAGCCTTACTATTGGTCCTGATAAAAAGTTATATGCTTTAACCATTAATGGAATAATTAAACGATTTACAATAAATGCTGATGGTACACTTGGCACACCTCAGTTAATATATTCTTTCCAGGATGCTTATGGTACCCGTACACCATGCCTTGCTATTGGTCTTGCATTTGACCCTGCGGCGACTGCTTCCAATCTTATATTATGGATAACACATAGCACATTTGTATTTGTAAATGGTCCCGACTGGGATGGTAAACTGACAAGGTTAAGCGGAGCTAATCTTGGAACGGTACAGGATGTATTGATCAATCTGCCAAGATCATACAAAGATCATGTAACCAACAGCATCGCTTTTGGTCCAGACAAAGCTTTGTATTTCACGCAAGGCAGCACTTCTGCTATGGGAAGATCAGATCAGACGTGGGGGAATAGAAATGAACATGCGCTTTCTGCTGCAGTTCTCCGGCTCGATGTTTCAAAACTTGAAACCCTTCCTTTGAATGTTAAAACTTCAGACGGCGGCGGCACTTACAATCCCTACGCGACAAATGCACCGTTAACCCTTTACGCTTCGGGTGTTCGTAATGCTTATGACCTCGTCTGGCATAGTAACGGCAGTTTGTATACACCAACTAATGGCTCTGCGGCCGGTGGAAATACGCCTGCTTCTGTACCGGGAACATTAAGACCTGATGGAACAACCTATAGCGGACCCTCAGTTCCTGCATTGACAAATGTGCAGCAAACACAAAAAGACTGGCTATTCAGAATTGTAAAAGGTGGTTACTACGGACATCCTAATCCAACCAGAGGACAGTACGTGATGAATGGAGGAAATCCTACTTCTGCAATAGATCCGGCTGAAGTACCCTCTTATCCTGTAGGTACTCAGCCCGATGCTAACTACCGTGGATATGCTTATGACTTTCAAACCAATGCATCTCCTGACGGGGCTATAGAATATAAGAGCAATACTTTTAACGGCGCATTAAAAGGCAAGCTGTTGGTTGTAAGATATAGTCAGCATGATGATATCATTACCCTTACTCCTAATAAAACAAATTATGACATACTCAGTGCTATAGAAGGTTATTCAATCGCAGGATTTTCAGGGTTCAATGATCCGCTCGATCTTACTGAAGATACAACAAAAGGTAATATCTATGTGTCAGAGTATGGAGGAGACGGAGATATTGTTTTACTAAGACCAAAAGCCTCACAGTCGGCAGCAAAAACATTTGCTCCTTTGACTAATGCTGTTGAAAGTTATCGCCGCTCTGCAAAAGCTTTTCCTAATCCAAATACTAATGGCATTTATAGAATATTACTTCCTGCCGGGTTCGAAGGAGATGTATCTTTTAGCTTAGTGTCATTATCAGGAAATACACTTAGGGATGGAAAGCTCCTTGTAAAGAAGCCTGTTAACATGTTAACGTTTGACTTTTCAAAGGAAATGATGGCATCCGGTTTATACTATTTAAATCTGGAAAGTAAGGAACAGAAAATATTGGTAAAGCTGATACGAAGTAAATAACAATAAAAGGAAGGATATTGAAAACATTTAACATCCTTCCTTTTAAGTTTTTTAAAAATTACAATTACTTACTCCGATTTATATCTTAATGCTATTATTAAAAATAAATCTAAAAACATACACATGAATCATAAAATTTACTACAGGAAATACTTTTGCTTAAGTGTCATTTTTGGCATATTTCTATCTATTGCTTTTACCTCAAACTCTTCAGCACAAAGCGCTGGTACCTGGCAGACTGTTAATCCTTCTTCCGGTTCAATTACAGGACGTGAAGAAAATTCTTATGCAGCAGCAGGAGATAAATTTTATCTTTTAGGAGGAAGAGGTATATCAGCGGTGCAGGAATATAACCCGGTAAATAAGACCTGGGTAAACAAAGCATACCCGCCGATCGAAATGAACCATTTTCAGGCAGTTACTTTAAACGGGCTTATTTATGCAGTCGGAGCAATGAATGGCCCTTATCCCCATGAAGTACCTTTGACAAAAGTGTATGTATATAACCCTGTCTCTAACAAGTGGATTGCCGGCGCTGCCATACCTGCTGCACGAAGACGCGGGGCAGCAGGAGCCATAGCTTATAAAAATAAAATTTATGTAGTTGGAGGAATAACAGACGGGCACTGGACTGGTTGGGTTAATTGGTTTGATGAATATGACCCCGCTACCAATAGTTGGAAAATTTTGCCTGCTGCACCCCGCGTAAGGGATCATTTCCAGGTTGTTATTATTAATGATAAACTTTATGTAGCTGGCGGCAGGCGAACTTCAGGAATTACAGGACAAACTTTTGAATTAACTATTCCTGAAGTTGACGTCTTTGATTTTGCTTCCGGCACCTGGTCAACTTTACCCGCCAGCAGTAATCTTCCTATTCCGAGGGCCGGAGCTGCGAACGTTATGTTAGGAAATGAAGTTATTGTTATCGGCGGTGAAAGTGGTCTCCAGGTAGCAGCACATAAAGAAACCCATGCCCTGAACGTTACATCAAATACATGGCGAAGATTAGCTGACTTACAGACGGGGCGACATGGAACTGGGGCAGTAATCAGCAACCAGGATATTTATATTGCTGCCGGGGCGGGGGAACGTGGCGGCTCTCCTAAAGTTTTGACACAGGAAGATTACTTTATGTCCTCTCACACTACTCCTAACGGAACCCCTTTATCGCAAAGCGCCTTAAGTGGCAGCTCCGCTTTAAGCTTTGGCTCAGTCGCACTGAATTCCCAAAGCAATCAAACACTTACATTAACTAATTCCGGAAGTAACCAGGATATTCTTCTGTCCTCAATTACCATTAGCGGTGCAGGTTCTTTTTCTTACAGCGCTCCTTATTCATTTCCCTTTACCATTTCGCCCGGAAAGAGCATAGCTGTGACTGTGAAGTTTAAACCGACGGCAGCCGGATCGCAAACAGCAAATCTTGTAATATCACATTCTGGTCAGTACGGCAGTAAAACTGTAGCATTATCCGGAACAGGAACTACTGCTACTGCCATACAGGTCACTGATTTTACTCTCGTAAATGCCTCCAGCGATACTGATATTCAAACCCTGAAAAACGGTGATGTTATTAACCTTGCAACTTCTCCAAGCAGAAATCTAAACATAAGGGCTAAGACTTCTCCTGCTACCGTAGGCAGTGTAGTTTTTAATTTAACCGGACAACAAACAAAAAATCAAACTGAATCCACTGCTCCTTATGCTTTGTTTGGCGACGTTAGCAGTAATTATAACAATTGGACACCTGCTGTTGGCTCTTATACTTTAAAAGCTACTCCTTACTCTGCCAGCGGTGGCACAGGCACAGCGGGCACGGCTTTGATGATAAGCTTTAGTGTTACGGATCAAGCTACCGTAACAGCTCAGCGTATGTCAAAGACAGCCGAGCAACAATTGATAAAACAACCTGTGCTTGCTGGAATGAAAGCATATCCGAACCCCGGTGACAAAGGTCAGTTTACAGTGTTGCTTCCGAAAGAGGTGGAAGGACAAGTAGCTTTTACTTTAATGTCTGTGTCTGGAAATAAACTAACCGGCGGAAAAATTTCTCTAAATAAGCCTACGTCAAAATTAACTTTCGACTTTTCACAGCAAATGGTTGTTGGAGGCAATTATTATTTGCATTTGGAAACTAAAGATCAAAAAGGATACGTGCAGTTGATACATTTGAATAAGTAGAAATGTAATAAGAAATAATACCGTAAATAAAAGAGGCATTCTCAAAAACATGCCTCTTTTATTTTAAAAAAATACCTGACTTTGAAATATTAATAACTTTATTTGTAATCAATAGATACTTATTTCCTCTTCAAAATAGTCAGAGACTAACTTTTTAATTTCGTATGTGTTTTGAACTGAAACTGCCAGATCATTGGTCTTGAATTATAACAAATTCTCTGTAGGTAACTAATATTCTTTTTCAAATAGCTATCATATACCATTTTCCATATTCAAACTGCTATCAATTTTTATACATCTTTTATCCTTCGATAAAGATTAAAACAACTTTATTATTGCAATACTTAATCCCCCGATAGCCACAATTGCACCAACTACCCAAACAATAACTTCCTTGAAACCTTTTTCAATTTTGACTTCAAGTTCCTTTATATCTTTTTTTGTAGGATAATCACCTTTAACCATCTCTTCAGTGATTGAAGCTTTCATTTCAGAACGTAATTTTTCTTCTGCCTGAGATAGCTCTTTAGCATCGCGTCGTGCATCACTGTCAGAGAGCTTAATGTTTTCTCTTAAAAAATCATATACCGATAATTCAGAAATCAGCATAAGTAAAATTATGAATAAATTGTAAACGATGTTACAAGTCCTTCAATATGGAGAATTTAGGAAAGCTTTATCTGCAATTCATCTAATTGTTTTTGATCAATCGGGCCAGGGGCATCGAGCATAACATCGCGGCCACTGTTGTTTTTTGGAAAGGCTATAAAGTCACGAATGCTTTCACTTCCGCCTAAAATGGAGCACAAACGGTCGAAGCCGAAAGCGATGCCACCATGCGGAGGCGCTCCATATTCGAAGGCTCCCAATAAAAATCCAAATTTTTGCTGTTGTTCTTCTTTATCCATACCTAATGCAGCAAACATTTTTTCCTGGAGGTCTCTTTGAAAAATACGGATGGAACCACCGCCTATCTCATTTCCGTTGAGCACCATATCGTAAGCATTTGCTTTAATATTTGCATAAGGATGATTTAAATAATCTGCTGCATTTTCGATAGCAGGATTGTTATTAATCATCACCGCAATCTGGTCCGGCTTTGGAGAAGTGAACGGATGGTGCTTTGCTACCCATCGGTTGTCTTCTTCAGCATATTCAAACAAAGGAAAGTCGAGCACCCATAACAATTTAAATTCTGTCTCTTTTCTTAAACCCAGTCTCTGACCCATCATTAAGCGAAGCTCACTTATCGCTTTGCGGGTTCTTTCTTCTCTGCCCGCGAGTATCAATATTAAATCATTAGGCGCTGCTTTACAATAAGCTGCTAAGCCTTTAAGCTTTTCTTCATTGAAAAATTTATCAAAAGAACTTTTAACCGTTCCGTCTTTGTTTACTTTTACAAAAGCCAATCCGCCCATTCCTATCTGCGGGCGTTTCACCCAATCAATTAATTCGTCTGTTTGCTTTCGGGTATAATCTGCAGCATCGGGCACAGATATAGCTACCACTGTTTCCGCATCATCAAATACTTTAAAACGCCCCCCCGCCCCTAAAGGGGAGTTATTAAGTTGGTTTTGCTTGGAAACAAAAACAGTTGAAGGCGCTTTTAAGTTTGTTACTTTCATGTTGAAACGAATGTCGGGCTTATCGTTTCCATAATTCCACATTGCATCTTCCCATGTCATTCTTTCCACTTTTTCGGTATAGTCAATTCCTTTTACTTCTTTAAAAATTGCCTTAATCATTCCTTCAAACATGTTCAAAATATCTTCCTGTTCTACAAAAGCCATTTCACAATCTATCTGGGTAAATTCGGGCTGGCGGTCGGCTCGTAAATCTTCATCTCTGAAACATTTTACCACCTGGTAATAACGGTCGTAGCCACTTATCATCAGCAGTTGCTTAAAGGTTTGCGGAGACTGGGGCAAGGCATAAAATTGTCCCGGGTTCATTCTTGACGGCACCACAAAATCTCTCGCACCTTCCGGTGTGGATTTTATTAAAAAAGGCGTTTCTATATCAATAAAGCCCTTTTCATGCAGGTAATTTCTGGCTGCACGGTTTACTGCATAGCGAAGTTCAAGATTGCGCTTTACTGCGTTACGGCGGAGGTCTAAGTAACGGTATTTCATTCTTAGATCATCGCCGCCGTCCGTATCATCCTGAATGGTAAAAGGCGGAACAGCAGATTTATTTAATATTTTAAATTCTGTCACAATAATTTCAATATCGCCCGTTGGCAGATTTGCATTTTTATTGCTTCGTTCATGTACGATACCTTGAACCTGCAATACATACTCCCGTCCCAGGGGTTGCTCATCTAACTGCTGGTTGAGGTTTTCGTTAAATAATAATTGAGTAATGCCGTAACGGTCACGAAGATCTACAAAAGTAATGCTCCCAAATTTACGAATGGTTTGCACCCATCCTGCAAGTGTAACTGTTGTTCCCGCGTCTGCTGATCTAAGTTGTCCGCAGGTATGTGTTCTGTACATATAGTTTGGTTAAAAGCTCAATAAAGTGATTCAGTACAAGAGTGCGACGCAACAGAAGCTACATGAAAGTTCTTCTGCCGGGTTCCAAAATATTCCTTTAAAAGAGCGGCAAATATAGTTAAATGAGAGAGAGCAAGTATTGAAAATTATTATAGCTATTTTTAAAAGAATCATTATTTTTAAAATAAAAAACATGTCTTCAAAAGATATTAAGAATAAGATTACAAAAAGTCTTGACCTGATGAATGAAACTCAATTGCGATCTGCATGGTTACTTTTAAAGGAGCTTCGTAAACAGGAGCACTACGATAAAGTAAAGGTTGATTCGAAAATACTGAATGAAAAAATTGCTATAGGAATTCAACAATTAGATAATGGTGAAGGAACTGATTTCAGAGAATTTTTGAATGTCATCAAAGCAAAATATGGCAATAAGCAATAAAAAACTAAAGCCATTAACAGTTTCACCGCAAGCCCAAATTGATATTAATAATATTCTTATATATTTAAGTTACAATTGGAGTGCAAAAGAAATTGAGGATTTTTTGAAGAAGTTAGAAGCATTTTACACTATTATCGCAATCAATCCGAGGATATTTGGTTATTATAACAGGAGTAAGAACATTCGAAGCTATGCGTTAACCAAACAAAACATTATTTATTACCGTAATAGAAAATCTGCGGTAGAGATTATTACAGTATTTGATGGAAGGCAAAACCCTGCAAAACTTAAAAAAGCTTTAAAATAAAAGATTCTGGAGTAAAAATTTATAAGGTTCGTTTAATTGTATAAATCAAATTAAGACGTTCCTTAAAACTTTAAAATCTCTCTCTTAAAAAAATTTCAAAAACACTCCTTCCTTGCAATTGTTGTAAATTGCCTTTTTATTCGAATATGCAAAAAAATGTAAGACGGGAACAGGCTTTAACTTATCACTCAGAAGGAAGGCCGGGCAAAATAGAGGTAGTACCCACTAAAGAAGCTAAAACACAACGGGATCTTTCACTTGCTTATAGCCCGGGGGTGGCGGAGCCTTGCAAAGAAATTGCTTCAAATAAAGAAGACGCATACAAGTACACTGCAAAGGGCAACCTTGTAGCGGTGATAACTAACGGCACTGCAGTGCTGGGCCTTGGCGATATTGGTCCCGAGGCAAGCAAACCGGTAATGGAAGGCAAAGGAGTATTATTTAAAATATTTGCAGATATTGATGTTTTTGATATTGAGATAAATGAAAAAGATCCGAAGAAATTTGTTGATATCGTTGCTTCGCTTGAGCCAACTTTTGGCGGTATCAACCTGGAGGATATAAAGGCGCCGGAATGTTTTGAAATTGAAACATCGCTGCGCGAAAGACTGAAGATACCGGTAATGCATGACGACCAGCATGGTACCGCTATTATCAGCAGCGCTGCGCTATTGAATGCGCTGGAGTTGCAAAGAAAAAAAATAGAAAAAGTAGAATTTGTCGTAAACGGAGCCGGAGCTGCTGCCATGGCTTGCGTTCGGTTGTATGTCTCTCTTGGCGCCCGTTATGAAAATATCATCATGTTTGATAAAGACGGTGTACTGCACAAAGGGCGCACAGACCTGGATGAGGAAAAACGAAAGTTTGCTGTGAACCGTACAGAGTGGACCCTGGAAAAAGCAATGAAAGACGCCGATGTGTTTCTTGGCTTAAGCGTAGGAAATGTAGTAACGGCAGATATGATAAAAAGCATGGCTAAAAATCCTATTGTTTTTGCCATGGCAAATCCTGATCCCGAGATACCGTATAACATAGCTGTAGAAGCACGTAAAGATATCATTATGGCTACGGGTCGTTCTGATTTTCCTAACCAGGTAAACAATGTGCTTGGTTTTCCTTATATTTTTAGAGGAGCGCTCGACGTAAGAGCCACACAAATAAATGAAGCTATGAAGCTTGCCGCCGTGAAAGCGCTGGCAGAAATGGCAAAATCGGTAGTTCCGGATATTGTAAACATGGCTTACAACGAAAAAACAATTGTTTTTGGCCCTGAATATATTATACCCAAACCCCTGGACCCCCGGCTTCTTAGCACAGTAGCACCCGCCGTGGCGCGGGCAGCAATGGAAAGCGGAGTAGCCCAAAAACCCATAAACGACTGGAATGCATATGCAGTAGAATTGAACAGACGGTTGGGACTTGATAATCAACTGCTGCGGGTGATAGGTGCAAAAGCAAGAAGAGACCCAAAAAGAGTTGTTTTTGCAGATGCAGATAATGTGAAAATTCTAAAAGCTGCACAAATTGTTTTTGATGAAGGAGTAGCCTATCCTATTTTATTGGGCGATGTAAAAAACATCACTGCCATAGCAGCAGCTAACAATATTGAACTGGGAAGTTTTCCTATAATTGATCCGTCAAACGAAAATTCTGAAGCAAAACGAAACGAATATGGCACACTGTTTTTTCAGAAAAGGAAAAGGAAGGGTTTCAATTATTATGAAAGCAAAAAAGTAATGAGAGACCGCAACTATTATGGAAGCATGATGGTGGAAACAGGCGATGCAGATGCGATGATATCCGGACTTTCAAAAAATTATCCTGAAACCATCAGACCTGCGCTGCAGATAATCGGAAAAGAAGAACAGGTACAGAAGATAGCGGGAATGTATATAATCATAACAAAAAAAGGCCCGCTGTTTCTTGCCGATACAACTATAAACTTCAATCCGACTGCAGCAGAGGTGGCTGACATAGCCATAATGGTGGCAGGCGAAGTAAAGCAATTTAATATTACTCCACGTATTGCCATGCTTAGTTACTCCAACTTTGGCAGCAGCAATTCTCCTGAAGCAGAAATGATGGCGGCGGCCACAGCAATTGTAAAACAAAGAAGGCCTGATTTGGTAGTGGATGGAGAAATGCAGGCCAGCATGGCTTTTAACAAAGAAATACTGAAAGAGAATTATCCTTTTAGTGAACTTGTAAATCATGAGGTTAATACCCTGATTTTTCCCAATCTTGCTGCAGGTAACATTGCTTATAACCTGTTGAAAGAAGTTGGCGGAGCAGAAACAATTGGCCCGGTTTTGTTAGGTTTGAAAAAACCTGTTCATGTATTGCAACTGGGAAGCAGCGTAAGAAGTATTACGAATATGACAGTTATTGCTGTAATAGATGCACAAATGAAATCAAAAAATGATACGGAGAAAGAGATTAACAAAAGCAGTTGGTGGAAACGCAGAAGCAAATCTTAGAAGCTGCTTAAAATCTTTAGAAGATTTGTTATAAAGCGAAAAGTTGCATAAATAATTTGCATAAATAAAATAAGATAAACAAAATGCTGTTTAATGAGTTTGTTAAGAAAACAAAAAGCAGGCATCAAAAAAAATAAAAATTTAAAAAGCCTTTTAAATAACTTTATAACCACTTTTATCCATTTTCATGAGGTTCTTTACAAAATTCGGACAATACCTGCTGCTGCTTAAGGGCATGTTTACCAGGCCCGAGAATACAAAAATTTACTGGAAAGAATTTATGCAGCAATGCGTTGAAATAGGCATAGGTTCTTTGCCGATAGTTCTTATAATTTCCTTGTTTCTTGGCGCTGTTACTACCGTTCAGACCGCTTACCAGTTGGTGAGCCCGCTGGTTCCGATGAGCACCATTGGCCAGGTGGTCAGAGACAGTATGATACTGGAACTTGCACCTACTGTGGTCAGTATTGTATTAGCGGGTGTGGTAGGCAGCAAAATAGCAAGTGAACTCGGCAATATGCGCATAAGCGAGCAGATAGATGCCCTGGAAATAATGGGTATCAACACAAAGGCTTATCTTGTACTGCCTAAAATTGCTGCTTCATTAGTAATGATCCCTTGTCTCATTACTATGGCTGCTTTCTTAGGCATCTGGGGCGGAAGAACTGCTGCCGATCTTTCAAATATAGTTGCAGCAGATATTTTTGACATTGGTTTGCGCTCTCACTTTTCTCCTTTCAATGTCTTCTTTGCCTTAAGTAAAGCGTACACGTTTGCCTTTATAGTAAGCAGCGTTCCTGCTTACTATGGTTACTATGTATCGGGAGGCTCGCTGGAAATAGGCCGCAGCAGCACTACCTCTGTTATTGTTAGCTGCATCCTGGTTCTTGTTGCTGATTATGCCCTTGCTGCATTGTTACTTTAAAAATTCATTATGATTGAAATAAAAAACATTAAAAAAAGCTTCGGGGAAAAAACTATTTTAAATGACATTAGCCTTGTTATGCAAACAGGGAAATGTAATCTCATAATAGGTTCAAGCGGCAGTGGCAAAACAGTTTTATTAAAATGCATAGTTGGTTTGTTTACTCCGGACGACGGACAGGTCATTTATGACGGTCAAAGCATGACAGAGCTTTCTGTACAGGATAGAAAAGTATTGCGCCAGCAGATAGGTATGCTTTTCCAGGGGTCCGCTCTGTTCGACAGTATGACAGTGGAACAAAACATCAGGTTTCCGCTCGATATGTTCACTAATTTAAGATCACGCGATAAAATAAAAAAAGTGAATGAAGTTTTGGCGCGGGTAAATATGGAGGGAGTAAATAAAAAATTTCCCTCAGAGATAAGTGGCGGAATGAAAAAAAGAGTTGGCATTGCCCGCTCTATTGTGCTCAATCCAAAATATCTTTTTTGCGATGAGCCTAACTCCGGCCTAGATCCGCAAACTTCACTTGTAATTGATAAACTGATACGAGACCTGACAACAGAATTTAATACAACCACTATAGTAGTTACTCATGATATGAATAGCGTAATGGAAATTGGCGATCACATTTTTTATATGTACCAGGGGCATAAACAGTGGGAAGGCTCTAACAAAGACATTATACATAGCACCGACGAGAAATTGAACAAATTCATTTTCGCTTCCGACTTTTTGCAGGATGCAAAACAAATGCGGGTCATGGAAGCTGAAAAAGAAAAAGAAGAAGCTTAAATATGAAGATTTAAAATCTTCTTTTGCTAAGTTGTACGTTTTACCGTCAATTATATCACAAAGAACATTAAATAAATTTCAGGGGTTAACCGGATTATTTCTTTAAATCTCATCATAAAAAAAAGGTCTCTTTAAAGAGGCCTTTTTCGTTGCGAAGGGAGGGATCGAACCTCCGACCTTCGGGTTATGAGCCCGACGAGCTACCGCTGCTCTACTTCGCGATGTGGGGTGCAAAAGTAATGGCATGAACATTATCAGCCAAACTTTTTATTTTATTTTATTTTTGAAAATTCTTTCAAAAACTTACAATTTATTGCAATAAAGAAATCTGAAGCTGTCTCAATACTAAAAGTGGTAAAAAAAATAGCTTAAAAAACTTTTAGTATAAATATAAAAATATAAATAAAAAGAGGCTGTCCCGAACTTATTGGTCAGCCTCACTTTTCTTCCAAAACCGTCTGTGATAATTTAGCTTTCTATTGTCGCAATATCTCCTGCCTCTATGTATCGCTTAAAATTCTTCACATCTTTGGTAATCATTTTTTTAAAAACAGGATTTAGCATCGATGCTATTCCTTCACCAACATCTCCAAAGGGGGGCCGGTAAGTTATAAGTACTGTTATTTCCGTACCGTTTTCATCGGCATCTCTAAATTCTACTTTTCCGGCATTGTTTATTGATGCATGCGGCAAAGAGTTCCAGCCTAAAAGTTCACCGTCAACTTCTTTTACGATTTCTGCATCCCATTCTATTTCTCCCAAATGCCCCGGAACTTTTGCTGTCCAGTGAGATCGCTTGTTATCAAGCACCTCAACCTCTTTAAGGTGCTCCATAAACAGGGGAAGATTGCTTAGTTTTCTCCAGAAATCATATACTTCCTGCCTGGGGCGGTTTACAGTCAATTTAGTCATTATATTAATGTTCTTAACGGTGTCGGGAAGTTTTTTCTTACCGGCAAGGCTATAAATAAAACAGTGTCCCGTACTGCCCCTAAACAACAGTAGTCCGCCTGCCACTATCATAGCGATTCCTGATTTCTTTTCTTCATTTTGAAACCCTTTAAACAATAAAGCAGAACCTGCAAGTATTGAAGCTGCTCTTTCCAGTTTTCCAACATTTACAGAAAGCTTCGCACCTGTTGATGAATTTGTATTCATAATGTGTATTTAAAATTTAAGTGTTTAATACGGAGCCGCCATTGGGATGAAGGCATTGACCTGTAAAATAACTGGCATCTTCTGAAGCAAGAAATACAAAACTTGGAGCTACTTCAGCGGGTTGACCAGCTCTTTTCATAGGCACCTCCTGTCCAAACTCGCTGCGGTCTTTGTGCATTGTTGATGGTATCAGCGGTGTCCATATAGGGCCGGGCGCCACAGCATTTACCCGTATGCCCTTTTCGGCAAGCTGCCCCGACATGGACCGGGTAAAAGCAATGATAGCGCCTTTTGTAGAGGTATAATCTACTAATTGCTTATTTCCTTTATAAGCGTTTACTGAAGCTGTGTTAATGATGGATGCACCTGCCTTCAAATGGGGCAGAGCGGCTTTGGTAAGAAAAAACTGCGCGTAAATATTGACCCTGAAAGTCTGGTCCCACTCCTTTTCCGTTATTTCAGTTAAATTCTGGTGCGGCACCTGTATAGCTGCGTTATTTACAAGTATATCAATTTTGCCAAACTCTGCTATAGCCTGCTTTACAATGTCTTCGCAGTTTGCCTCTATACTCACGTCAGTTTCTATCAGAAACGCTCGCCGGCCTTTTTCCTCAACCAGGCTTTTTGTGTCTTCGGCATCTTTTTTTTCTTTTCGGTAAACAATTACCACATCCGCGCCTTCACGTGCAAAATGCACTGCTACTGCCTTACCTATTCCGCTATCCCCGCCGGTAATTACCGTTACCTTGTCCTGTAGTTTTTTAGGTTGCCTGTCATATTCTCTTTCATATACAGGCTTATCTGCCATTTCCTGTTCGCTGTCAGCATTTTTGTCTATTTCTTTTTCAAATTCGTGTTCTCCTGATTGTGCCATAATAGATTGTTTTCGTAAATATTGTAAATAATAATACCAGTATTTTTATTAAAAAAACAGGAAGCCGGCAGTTATATAAAATTTATTTTTTTGATACAAACATTTGTTTTTCATGTCATCATTGTTGCGTCGCATTTCGTTCAACGGCAAACCGTTATGCATCTTTGGGCTCTATTTACAAATGCCTCATTAAATTTTTTTAGCTGCTTCTGGTGGTTCTGGTGTTCTGTTTTAATAAAAAAGTAAATTGTAGAGGTTTTTGAACATTCTCCACGCTTTTAAAAAATTCTACATATTCAATCAATAGTAGATTAAATAATAATACGGTTAAAAGACTTAATTGCATCAAATTCTTTTAGAAGTAAAAATTTTAAACGCATGAATAGCACTAAGAATTAAGATCTTTCTCTTTTTTGAAAAAAGCAGGTTTTATTTTAGCCGGATTAAATTGAATAGTATGAAAAAGAATGTGACCTGATAACGAAGCATGTGGAGAGTCTGAGGCATGCGCAGAGTCGAAGTTAGGGATTTTAGTACTGTCTACTACACCTTCCTTGTGACTATTATCCTGGTCCATTGAGCCTTTACTATCATTTGGCCCGCAACTGTATATGAAAACACACGAAGCTGTTATAAAAGCTAACGAAAGCTGTTGAATTTTTTCATTACCGATTGATTTTAAAGTATCGTAACTACTCAGGTTGCAAATTAAACAAAAGAGTAAGGGCTTCAAAAACGTTTTGAGTGTTTTTGATTGTGGTATCAATAACGGAACGCAGGATGGCAAAGCGTGTTGCTCCGCGTTCACTTCGGAA
>JAABUT010001973.1_pt1 | contig 21301 bp, 17 predicted proteins | sample 5559281 | NCBI WGS metagenome assembly JAABUT01 (sample SAMN10711880, study PRJNA513359) | rock metagenome | isolation source: Antarctica rocks | place: Antarctica: Victoria Land, Ricker Hills nord | collected 2016-01-04
CGCCCTTGGTCCTTCCGACGTCGGAATGCTTCGCAACATCCAGACTTCAGGAGACCAAGGGCCTTCAGCCGATCGACGCGCTGAACACCCTCAAATTCCAGCTTGCCCGCTCAAGATCGAAGAGCCCTTATGAGAGCGTTGGTGGGGTCGTGCTCTCTTGGTGGGTCCATTGCTGCCGGTAGGCCTCGGGGGTGAGGAAGCCCAGCGAGCCGTGGGGCCTGTAGGTGTTGTACTCGATGCGCCAGTCTTCCGCCAGTACCTGGATCTCGAGCATGCTGCCGAACTGTTCGGTGGTGAGGAATTCGTCGCGGAAACGGCCGTTGAACGATTCGCAGGTGCCGTTCTGCCAGGGCGATGCTGGGTCGATGAACGAGGGGTCGACGCCGGTGAAGCGGCACCAGTCGGTCATGGCGTGGGCGGTCATCTCGGTGCCGTTGTCCATCCGGATGTGGGCCGGGGTGCGCCCGGTGGTCTTGCTGCCCATGACCACCGGCGCAAGCCGACCCGACCAGAACTGCGGCCGACGCTGGGGCCGTGGCCGCTCAGCGGTGCGGGACTGCAACCGGCGGGATCAGCTGCAGCATCCCGTCGGCGTTGCCGCCCACCACCACCATGCCGGTGCGCGGGTCGACGGCGACGGAGTTCGGTTGGCGCACGGTCGGCAGATCACCGAGCACCTTCGGTTGGGAGGGGTCGGCCACGTCGATCACCCGCAGCAGGTTGCTCGCCGTCAGGGTCACAAACAGCAGCTGGTGGGCGGCGTCGTAGCCCAGACCGTACGGGCGCCCAGGCGCGTCAATACGCGCGAGCTGCTGCACTTGCGGCGTGATGCGCTCCAGATACACCGCGCCGCCCATCGTGTCGGCCACCGCGACTGCCCCAGCCGTGCTGCCACTGCCCTCCGGCACCCCCGCGGGCGCCAGCGCGATCGTGTGCGTCAGCTGCTGCCCCACCGGTGCCTGGGCGACCTGGGTGCGCGTGCTGGCGTCGTACACCCACACGCCCTGTCCACGCACATCCGAGGACACGGCGTACTTGCCCACTGCCGCCAGCCCACCCGGTTGCGGGGGACCAGGAGGCAGCGAGGACATCACCGCTCCGTCGCGGATGAAAATCACGCCGCCGCCGAGCTCGTTGATCACCACGATGGTGCCGTCGGCGGTGCGCACCGCGTTGTGCGGATTGTGGCCCACCCCGGTGACTGTGGTCAGCACAGCACCGTCGGTCAGACTGACCGCCAGCACAGTGTTGGTCTGCTCTAACGGGGCCAACGCCGGGCCGTCCGGGCCGGCCAGGTCGAGGTGCCGAGGTGCGCCCCCGTCGGTGCTGACCACCTTGCGCACCACACCCGCATCGAGGTCCACCAGGGCAATGCCGTCCGGATCCTTCAAACCCACTGCGGCAGTACCGCTGGTACCGATGGCGACGCCCTCCGGGTTGTTGCCGACCGCGATCAGGCGTCCAACGGGCGGGACGGTGACGGGTGGTGCCAGGCCGGGCTCGGCCGGTCCCGCCGCAATTGGGGGGTTGCCCGGCGCTTCACCCGGAGAGTTCACCCCGGGGACAGCCCCCGAGCCGCCGCCCGAGCTGCAGCCGGCAACAAGCACCGCGGACGCGAGCAGCAGTCCAGTCGCTCTCATTCCCGACCGAGCCCCAGCTGCCAGACGTCCAGATATGCGTGGAAAAGCCCGCCCGGCAGTGGCCGAGGTAGAAGTCCCACATCCGCATGAAGGTCTCGTCGAAGCCGAGGCCCAACACCTCGTCGGTCCGTTCGGCGAACGAGTGCCGCCAGCGGTCCAGCGTCCGGGCGTAGGACAGCCCGAGCCTTCGCGACTCGATCACCTGCAGGCTGGTGTGCCCGGCATTGACCTCGTCGATGGCCTGCAGGCTCGGAATGATGCCGCCGGGGAAAATGTACTGGTGGATCCAGCTGTAGGAACCTGCCGTGGCCAGCATCCGGTCGTGGGCCATGGTGATGGCCTGTAGCCCGAACCGACCAATTCTCGATAGTCCTTGGTCGCCACCGAGGTAACTCTGGGCCAACGTACATCGGTAACAACGGCGGCTTTGGCGGGGTGCTCACAGAAACATCATGACATTGCGGTGTCCGTACCGGCGGTGGGTGACGCTGAACACGAGACCAGGTCCTGCGTCCAGGACCGCCAGACAGGGCGTCATCCTCCCTCGGCTCGGCCCATGGCCGGAACCCAGGCCAGCGCACGAGTGGCAGATAGCTGATGCGCCACAACGCTTCTTGCGCGCTGGAGCGGTGGTTGTGTGCGTTTCCTACAACCAGACCCCAGTGATGCATATTCGATTCTGCGACGGGTCGTCAGCGATGGTGGTTCACCGGCTCAGTTGCGTCCACAACACGTCGCAGAACCAGCGCGCGGTCGCCCTTCTTCTGAGATGAGTTGTGCGACCCGACCTGCTCGCCGGGTCGGCCTTCGCGTCCAGGACTATCCGGATCGCCCGCGCACACAGCTCGTCCGGGTACTTCCGCGGTGCTGCCACAACTTTCATCCTCCGTGGATTGAGAGTCTCCATCAATCCCGGGGAGGGACACCACGACAGCGACGGCACCGCCACCCGTCCCAGCTGGGCGTTCCTGCTGGGGATGGCCGCGATCGGCGGCGGGCCCACCTTCATCGGTACCGCCGTCGGCCACAGCTTTACCTCCGAACCGGCCAGCGTCGTGTTCCTGACCCTCGCCGCGGGCGCCATCGTCTACGTCATCGCACAGCTCCTCGGGGGGTCGCCGCCCGAGGTAAAGCGCACCGACCTGCTCGCCGGGTTCATCACCGACACCATCGTCACCGCCGGCGGCGATTGAACCCGCAGCCGGTCTGAGAGCCACGGCCGATCACGGCACCCTGCACCTGGATCGCCGCACGCCGCTGGTGAGTGGACCTGAGCAGGCCCAGCGAACACCCGGGTAGCCTCGGGTGCTGCTGGCCGTCTTGAAGCCGTTGAGATCGAGCCGAATAGGATGGGCACATGACAAGCGTCCAACGTCGCGCGAGCCGGTCGTCGGAACGCCCACCTCTGCTGTCCGTGCAGACGATCACGCAGCTCCGCTGGTGGTCGACCTCACAGCGGGTGGTCGCTGCGGTCGTGTTCGTTGTGGTGTTTGTAGCCATCGGTGAGATCGGGCAAACGCTGCCCCCGGCGAACGTCGGACGCATGTACCCGGTGCAGTGGTGGAACTGGGTCACACTGACGGTGTCCGCGGCGCTCATCGGGCTGATCGTCGCTACTTTCGTGCGCCCGGGCGGGCGCCGCGCACTCGCCGGCGCCGGCAGCGGGTCGGCGGGAACGATCGCGGCGATCGTGATGGCCTGCCCGGTGTGCAGCCCACTCGCGATCCCGCTGCTGGGGACTGGCGGCGTGCTCGCATTCCTGGTGCCCGACCGCGGCTGGATCGCCCTCGCCTCGATCGTGGTGTTGGCCCTCACCCTGCTGCTGCGTTTACGGGCCGCCAGCAGCTGCGCAATAAGTCTGTCTCCGCCCGCGCCAGTCTCTTAGCGCCGCGCACCGCCACCCCAGCCCGACCAACCGCACATTTGGGACCCGGGCCCCGTCACCGCAACGCATGGGCCTGATGTGACTGACGTGACTGGAGTGTCGTGGAGTCTCTGGGCTTACGCGGAGGAGCGGGAGCGGGTACACCAACACCAGGTCTTGCTCGCAGCACACCGCGCCGCCCGCCTGGACCTCCGCACCGCTATTCGCATGGTCACCCGCCGACCTCCAAAACCGGACAGACGTCCGCTATGACGACGCCCTGCACCTGGGGCTAATGATCGATACACTCCGTGAACCGTGCGCGGATGCGCTACGAATTGCTCTGCCAGCGCACCACAGTGCGGACTGATTGGAGACGCTCCTCATGTTCACTCGGATCGCAGTGGTCAACCGGGGTGAGCCTGCGGTGCGGCTCATCCGAGCGGTACGGGAGTTGAACGAAGAACACGACTACGCCATCACGGTCATCGCCCTGCACACCGAGGCCGAGCAGCGAGCCCTCTTCGCCCGTTCCGCCGACGAGGCGGTCTGCCTGCGTGACGTCGACACCGCGGGCGGGCCCTACCTCGACCACGCCGAGCTTCAGCGCGCGCTACGGGTAAGCCGGGCCGACGCAGTGTGGGTCGGTTGGGGCTTCGTGGCCGAGGACCCGGCCTTCGCGGAGCTGTGTGAACGAATGGGCCTAGTCTTCATCGGTCCGCCACCGCAAGCCATGCGCCAGCTCGGGGACAAGATCGAGGCCAAACTCCTGGCCGAGAAGGCCGGCGTTCCGGTAGCCCCGTGGAGCGATGGACCGGTGACGAACGTGGCGGAAGCCGCCCGGCACGCAAACAAAATCGGGTACCCGGTGATGATCAAGGCCCGAAGCGGCGGAGGGGGCCGGGGTATCCGTGTCGTGCGATCGGCCGACGACGTCGAAGGCGCGTTCGAGCGAACGCAGGCTGAGGCCGAGAACACCTTTGGCGACCCGACCGTCTTCATGGAAAGCCTCGTCAGCGGTGGTCGCCACATCGAGGTACAGATCATCGCCGACGCACACGGCACGGTGTGGGCTCCAGGCGTCCGCGATTGCTCCATCCAGCGACGCAACCAGAAGCTCGTCGAGGAGTCGGGATCACCGGTGCTCAGCGACGGGCAGCAGTCCGAGCTCCGCCAGTCGGCGATCGCACTGGTTTCGGCGGCCGGTTACCGCGGTGCTGGCACAGTCGAATTCCTCTATCAACCCAGCGATCAGACGTTCGCGTTTATGGAGGTGAACACCCGCCTGCAGGTGGAGCACCCCGTTACCGAGGCCACGACCGGACTCGACCTGGTCAAGCTGCAGCTGCTGGTGGCGGCCGGGAAAAAGTTAACCGGTGAGATGCCCGCGGAGACCGGGAACGCCATCGAGGTCCGGCTTACTGCCGAGGACGCTGACGCGGGCTTCGCACCCGCCCCCGGAACGGTCATTCTGTGCGACCTGCCGACTGGGCCCGGCATCCGGGTGGACACCGCCATCGCGGCCGGTGAGGTGATTCCACCCGACTACGACTCGATGGTGGCAAAGATAATCGCGTGGGGCCGCAACCGTTCCGAGGCCATGGCGCGGCTGCGTTGTGCCCTGCGCGAGACGACCGTCCTCATCAAGGGAGGCGCGACGATCCAGTCCTTCCTGCTCGACGTACTCGAACGTCCCGAGGTGCTCTCTGGCGAGGCCGACACGCAATGGCTCGACCGCGTGACCGCCGAGATGGCTAAGGCACCGGCCCGGTACGCCGATGTGGCCTTGCTCAGCGTAGCGATTGACGTGTACGACGCTGAGGAGGCGCTCGAGCGGACATCCTTCCTCGCCTCGGCACGGGGCGGCCGTCCCCGGGCGAGCAGCGCCATCGGCCACACCGTCGAGCTCGGCTACCAGGGGCAGACCTACACCTTTGACGTGGCTCGGATCGGACGCCAACGCTACCGGCTGGAAATGGATGATCGGGTCGTCGACATCGAGCTCGATCGCCTCAACGCCTACGAGAGTCGGCTGGCTCTCAGGGGACGCCGGTATCACGTCAGCGCCGTCGTCGGTACCGGTAGCCATGTGGTCGAGGTCGACGGATTCAGCCACCGAGTTACCCGCGACGAGGCAGGCCTTGTCCGTTCCCCCGCCCCCGCGGTCGTGGTCGCAGTGCCGGTCAAACCCGGCGAGGAAGTCGATGCCGGCGCGACCGTGGTGGTGCTGGAGAGCATGAAGATGGAGACCGCGGTGCGCGCGCCCCGTTCCGGCACGGTGCGGGAGGTCCTCGCTGCGGTCAACTCTCAGGTCGACGCCGGAGCGCCCCTACTTCGGCTGGATACGATCAGTAACGGGGAGGAGACACCGGAAACACCCTCTGTGGACTTCGGCGAGCACGCTGCCAGCAACGGCGGAGTTGACGATTCTCACGCCCGGGCGCGCGAGCTGCTTACGGACCTGCGTGAGCTGATCACCGGGTACGACTTCAGCGCGCAGGGCGGTCATGCGCTGGTCACCGACTATCTGCGGACCCGCGAGGCCATCGATCCTGGCGATCGCGATCTGCTGGATGGCGAGATCGCGTTGATGACCACATTTGCGGACCTCTGCGACCTCTCGCGCAATCGGCCCGCCGACGAGGAGGAGCAGACCGAGGAGCAGGTGCACAGCCCGCGGGAGCATTTCCATACCTACCTGCACTCACTCGACGTCGAGCGGGAGAACCTGCCGGCATCTTTCCGAGCCCGGCTGTCCCGCGCCTTGGGTCACCTTGGGATCACCGATCTCACCCCGAGCCCCGAACTCGAGGACAGTGTCTACCGCGTCTTTCTCGCCCAGCATCGCGCTGGGGACCAGATTCCGGTCATCGCAGCGCTGCTTGAGCGGTGGCTTGGTGAGAGCGAGTCGGTGACCAGGTCCGCCCGCGAGGAGGTCGGCGAGGTCATCGACCGGCTGATCAGTGCCACCCAGTTGCGGTACCCCGTCGTGGGTGACCTCGCTCGAAGTATCCGCTTTCAGTTGTTCGAGCAGCCGCTGATCCAGCAGGCCCGGGAGCGGGCCTACACAGACCTTCGCGAACACCTGGATTACCTCGACCAGCATCCGGACGCCGACGATCGTGTGGCGCACATGAATGCGATGGTTGCGCTGACCGAACCGGTCGTGCGGCTGCTCGGCGTTCGGGTCGCCGCCGACAGCTCTGGCCCCGAGCCCCTGCTCGAGGTACTCACCCGGCGCTTCTACAAGGTGCGCACGCTCGAGGACGTGCGATCCTTCCTGCGCGACGGGCGGCAATGCGTCACCGGCAACTTTGACCTGCGGGGCCAACGACTGCATCTCATCGCCGCCGTCACCGACTTCGACCGACTGTCGGCGGCCGCGGAAACCGCATCGAGGCTGGCGCAGGAGGTGGCGGAGCCCGCGAACCTCGTGGTCGACCTCTACGTGTCCTGGAACGACGCGCCGGAGGACTCCGACGCGGTGGCCGCAACACTGCGCACCCTGCTCGAGGACGTGCCGCGGCTCAACAGTGGTCGTCGAGTGACCGTCACCATCTTCGACCGTGGCGGTGACCACGTGCGGCAGGTGACGTTCCGGCCGGCGGCGAAGGGCCTGCGGGAAGACCGCGTGATCCGGGACATGCACCCGCTAACCGGTCAGCGGCTCGACCTGTGGCGGCTGAAGAACTTTGCCGGCACGCGACTGCCCTCGGCCGACAACACCTATCTTTTCCATTGCGTGGCCAAGGACAACCCGGCGGACGAGCGGCTCGTGGCGTTGGCCGAGATCCGCGACGTGACGCCACTGCGCGATGCCACGGGTCAGATCATGGCCTTTCCCGCTGCCGAGCGCGCGTTGGCGGCCTGTTTGGACAGCATTCGACGCCAGCAAGCAAAGCAAGGAGTCAAGCGGCTCGATGCGAACCGCATCTTCCTCTACGTATGGCCGACCATCGAGGTCTCGCTGGCAGACCTGGGTGAATTCGCGCGAGCTACCGCGCCGCTGACCGCGGGGGCCGGACTCGAGGAGATCATGCTGCTCGGGGTGCTGCACGATCAGCAGGATCAAGCCCCCCGTGAGGTCGCGCTCCGCTTCTCCTACCGGCCGGGCAGCGGAGTGCAGGTGTCGGTCAGTGCGCCGCCGACCGAGCCGGTGCCGCCGTTGGATTCCTATACACAGAAGGTTCAGCGCGCGCGGGCTCGGGGCGCCATCTATCCCTACGAGTTGATCACGCAGCTCGTCGGCGGCGGGGGCACGTTTAGCGAGTACGACCTCGACGGGGAAGGGGAGGGTATCGGTCAGCTTGTTGCTGTTGACCGGCCGCCGGGACGCAACACGGCCGGGATCGTGGCCGGGCTGATCTCCACCCCGACGAGCCGCTACCCCGAGGGGATGACGCGAGTGGTGCTGTTCGGCGATCCGACGAAAGCGTTGGGCTCGGTCGCCGAGCCGGAGTGTTCGTTGGTCATCGCCGCCCTCGATCTTGCCGAGCAGATGCAGGTTCCGCTCGAGTGGTTCGCGTTGTCCTCGGGCGCCAAGATCTCGATGGATAGCGGTACCGAGAACATGGACTGGGTGGCTCGGGTCCTGCGTCGGCTGATCACCTTTACCCAGGCCGGTGGCGAGGTCAACGTGGTCGTCGCCGGTATCAACGTGGGGGCCCAGCCCTACTGGAACGCCGAGGCGACCATGCTTCCGCATACCCGCGGAATCCTGATCATGACCCCGGACAGCGCCATGGTGCTGACCGGCAAGCAGTCTTTGGATTACTCCGGTGGGGTCTCGGCTGAGGACAACTACGGCATCGGTGGGTACGACAGGGTGATGGGGCCAAATGGCCAGGCCCAGTATTGGGCGCCGAACCTCACCGCAGCGTGCGCCACGTTGTTGGCGCACTACGAGTACGCCTACATCGAGCCGGGAGAGTCCTCCCCTCGCCGCGCCGCCACCGAGGATCCGCTCGACCGCGACGTGTGTGACTACCCCCACGATCACCCGATCAGCGATTTCACGACCGTGGGCGATATCTTCTCAGCGGCAACCAACCCCGAACGGAAAAAGCCCTTTGACATCCGCACCGTGATGCGTGCGGTCGTCGATTCCGACCACGACGTGCTCGAACGCTGGGCGGGGATGACCGACGCAGACACGACCGTGGTTCTCGACGCCTTCCTCGGTGGCTACCCGGTTACTGTGCTCGGTGTCGAGTCCCGCCCGATCCCGCGGCGAGGAGCTTTCCCCGCGGATGGTCCAGACCAGTGGACCGCGGGGACGCTGTTCCCACGGTCGTCGAAGAAGACGGCGAGGGCGATCAACGCCGCCAGCGGTAACCGTCCCTTGGTCGTGCTGGCGAACTTGTCCGGTTTTGACGGGTCCCCCGAGTCGCTGCGCAACCTGCAGCTTGAGTACGGCGCCGAGATCGGCCGGGCGATGGTGAACTTCGACGGACCGATCGTCTTCTGCGTCATCTCCCGCTATCACGGCGGCGCCTTTGTCGTCTTCTCGGGCGTCTTGAACGACAACATGGAGGTGGTGGCGGTCGAGGGCTCGTACGCGTCGGTGATCGGCGGGGCCCCGGCGGCGGCGGTCGTGTTTGCCCGCGACGTCACCTCGCGTACGTCCGAGGATCCGCGGGTCCTCGCCCTGGACGCCGAGCTGGCCGAGGCCGAGGAGGGGCAGCAGCCGCAACTGCGGGTGGAGCTGGCCGATCTGCGGGCCACGGTGCGTTCGGAGAAGCTCGGCGAAGTAGCCGACGAGTTCGAGGAGGTCCACAACATTGAGCGCGCGCTCGAGGTGAGGTCCGTTCAGGCCATCATTCCCGCCCGCGAGTTGCGTCCGTACCTCATCGGTGCTGTCGAGCGGGGCATCAGCCGCGCGGCAACCAACGCCTCAACGACCGCGGTGACCTGACCGCCGCTCTTCGACGGCTGTCTTCGATTCAGCTCTCATCCACGAAAGGCACGTGCCATGCAGCCATTCATCCTGAACCGTCATGACCGGATGGTCTTCCCGTCCAACTTGGTCCCCGAGCTCGACCTCTCAGCGGTCGGCAGCCTTGACCAGCTGGACAGCGTCATCCGGCGCGACTTCGAGACCAAGGCACCGACCGGCACGGACATCTTGCAACGGGTAGAGGAAGGCAGCTACCGCGGCAGTTACGAGTTGATGCGCGATGTCGCGCTCAACATGTTCTGGGTCGGCCGCTTCGCCTTGACGATGTATGACAAGCGGCCGACCCGGTGGCGGGACGTGCCTCGCCATCGCCGCGATGTTTTCTTGCCGATCGTCACGCCGTGGGAGGCAGGTGACCGCAAGGTGGCGGCGGTGCAAAGCGCGTATGACGCCTTGCCTGCGACCTGGGATGCCACTGCCGAGGACAAGATCTTCGCCATCCTCTTCGACGTGTTCGGGCATCGTCAGCACCACGCCACCGAGCTGTCGGCGATCAAGCCGACGGTGGCCGAGATGCTGGCCTCACCAGGCAACCTCACCTTTCGGCTGAACGGGTATGACCCGGATTTTTCGACCTTTAGCTTCGACGACATCATCGACTGCGCCGAGGACGTTCCCGAACTCGAGGCCCTCCATCGCTGGGCGATGGTGCTGCACAATCAGTACCCCTGGGACCGCTCCCAGGCCGAGCTCGTCGAGGTCGGCCAGCTTGACGACGACGACTACGTCGTCGCCTTCCACCCGCGCGATGGGCAGGTGCGCGATTTCCTTCGGCGGCTGCACACCGGCGTCGCCCGCTCGCCTGGTGCGCAGGCGCCGGAAACGACACCACCCGTCCGTCCCTACCCCGCGGTGAACGTCCGCGAACAATTCTCCGTCATGCCGCGCATCGAAGCGCTCGCCGTGGTCCACGGCGACCGGGCCTGCACCAACGACGACCTCATCCGCAATGCCGCCTATAACTGGTCGCCAATGTCGGCAGAACAGATCCGCGACAAGACCGGAATCGAGCAGCGGCTGTACAGCTCGAGCAGCCTCGAGGAGATGGCGTTGCGCGCGGCGCGGGCCGCGCTGGCGCACTGCGGGCGCGGGCCTGCAGACATCGGGGCGGTGCTGGTCTGCACCTGCACTGCCACTCGGATGATTCCCTCGGTTTCCACGTGGCTCTCCGGTCAGCTGGGGATCCAGCAGACCCACGGCTCCTACGACATCGTGGCGGCGTGTGCCGGCCTGCCCTACGGTTTGTCCGCCGCGACGCGCTTGCTTCAGGAGGTGCGACGCCCGGTGCTCGTGGTGTGTGTGGAGAAGTTCTCGGACAAGATTGGTAATGTCCGGACGTCCCGGATGATCTTCGGTGACGGCGCCGGCGCGGTCGTCATCGGCGTGGCACCAGACGGTCAACCACCCGACATCGAGTACCTGCAGACCTACGCCAGCGGGCCGTTCAGCGAGGTGAACTCGATCATCTGGCCAAACCCCGACTTTGACAACAACATCACCGTATACGGGCCCGAGGTCAAGTCACTCGCCGGTCGCTACCTCGGGCAGATGATCGATGACCTCAAGGCATTGCCGGACCCAGACGGGCGCACGGCAACGCTGCTGGACAGCATCGACCTCGTCGTTCCGCACCAGGCCAACATGACCATGGTGAGCCAGCTTGCGACGGATGCGGGCTTGTCGCTCGAGCGCTTGTACTTCAATATCGCACAGGTCGGCAACACATCCTCGGCGAGCATCCCGCTGGCCATCCATGACGCGGTGCGCGACGGGGTCATCGCGAAGCCGGTCCGCATCTTCGCACCGGGTTTTGGAGCGGGTGCCGTTGCCGGGTTCAGCGTGATGCGGGTCGATCCAGCCGTGGTGGCGGTCGGCGAGCCGTCAGACAATCAAGCGTTGCCTACGCACACCTCAACGTCCGAGCCCCATCCTGAGCAGTCCTCAGACAACGTGCACCTAGCCTTCGGGTAGCCACCCCGCGTCCGAAACATCGTCAGGCGTGGGTACGCACGTAACTGCCGGGTGCCGCTTCAATCGGTGGGTAGTCCGCGCTGCCGAGTTGGTCCGGCGCGTCGACCTTGGGGCCGCCCTGCTTGGCGATCCACTTGGCCCAGTCCTCCCACCACGTGCGTCGTGCAGCTTGGCCGCGTCCTTCCACTCCCGGGGGTCCATCGGGTGGCTGTCCTCGTTGATCCAGTGCTTGGACTTGGGGCCGGGGGGGGACGATCCCAGCGATGTGGCCGGAGTTGCTGAGCACGTAGGGGTTGTGGCCGCCGAGCAGCTGGGTGGTCTTGTAACCGGAGACCCAGGGGACGATGTGGTCGTCGACCGCGGACAGCACGTAGGTATCGATCTTGACCGAGGCCGGGTCGAGTTTTCGGCCATCGACCTCGAACTCGCCTCGCGCGAACTTGTTCTTCAGGTAGCACGCCCTGAGGTACTCCGAGTGCATCTTCGCCGGCATCCGCGTGCTGTCCTTGTTCCACACGAGCAGGTCGAAGGCCGGCGGCTTCTTGCCGAGCAGCCAGTTGTTGACGACGTAGGAGAACACCAGGTCGTTGGCCCGCAGCGCATCGAAGGTGTGCGCCATCTTGTCCGCCTCAAGATAGCCATGCTTGGCCATCTGCTTCTCCAGGCCGGCGATGGTGGGCTCGTCAGTGAAGACTCCCAGGGCCCCCGGAACGCTGAAGTCGGTATGAGTATTGAGCAACGTGGCTGACTTGATCGAGTCGTCGCCGATCGCTGCGTTATGAGCGAGTCCGATCGCCATCAGCGTGCCCCCCAGACAAACCGGCAGGGTGTTGACCTGCGGTGCGCCGGTGATCTCACGGACGACACGTACGGCGTCTAACGGCCCCTGGCGCAGGTAGTCCTCGAAGCCGAGGTTGCGCAGGGACGAATCGGGGTTGCGGTAGCTGATGGCAAAGCACGTGTGACCGTGCTGGATGGCCCACTCGATCAGGCTCTTCCCGGGTGCGAGGTCCATGATGTAGTACTTGTTGATCCACGGCGGGCAGAACAACAGCGGGACGGCGTGTACCGACTTGACCTGTGGTTCGTACTGAATTAGCTCAATCAGTTGATTGCGGTAGACCACCGAACCTGGGGTCGCGGCCAGGTTGACCCTGACCTCGAAGTCGGAGTCGTCAACCTGCGAGGGCCAGCCGCCGTTGTGCCGGATGTCGCTCAGCATGTTCTTCGCACCCCGTGCGATGCTCTTGCCACCAGTCTCAAAAGCCTCGTGGAGTGCTGCGGGGTTGCCGAGGAAAGTGTTGGTCGGCGCGAGAGCGTCAAGGACGAACTGTGCCGCGAAACGGGCCTTGGCATCCTTGCTTGCCTCCAGCTCGGCCGCATCGAGCAACTCGGTCACCAGTTTGCTGCCCAGCAGGAACTGCTGCTCGAGCAGGAAGTACAGCGGGTTCTCCTCGTAGGCCGGATCGCGAAACCGCTTGTCGCCATCTTCGTGAGATGTCGGCCCGGCGGGGTGCAGACCGACCGCACGTCCGGCAGCTGCGCGCACCGCCGCCGCTGACCCCAACAACAAGCGCGCACTCGCCGCCGCGGTCCCGGTCGGCTTCTTGACCAGCGCGGCACCTGCCGCGCCGAGTGCGCGTAAGAACGCCACTGGATCGGAACCGACCAGTGGGTCTTCGGCTACGCCAAGCTTGTCGAGAACCGCCCGTCCGGGTGATTCAGAACTTTGTGTTGATTTCACGCTGTCGGCCTCCTGCTACTACATGTCCATTCCACCGTTGACCCCCCAGACCTGCCCAGTGATGTACGAGGATGCATCGGCGGCCAGGAAATGAACTACCCGGGCGACCTCCTCAGGCCGGCATAACCGCCGCATCGGGATTTGCGATTTGAGTTGTCCCGTACCGTCTCGGTCGCCACGAAGCCGGGGGTCACCGTGTTGACGGTAATGCCGACGCCATTGTCCTCCAGCTTGCCCTCACGATCGAGGACAAAGGCCGCCTCCTTCGCCAGTGTTTTGGTCAAGCCGAGCATGCCGGATTTGGAGGCGGCATAGTTGGCCTGCCCGATGTTGCCGGTCTCGCCGATGACCGAGGAGACGAAGATGACACGGCCGGTGCCGCGTTCATACATATGCTTCAGCGCCGGCTGCGCCATGTAGAACGAGCCCGAGAGATTCACGGCAGGAACTGTGTCCCAGTTTTCCACTGACATCTTCATGGCCATCTTGTCCATCGTGATGCCCGGCGTTGTTGACCAGGATGTCTAGCCGGCCGTGCTCGTCGAGCACTTCTTGGACCACCCGCGCGCAGTCGTCGGGGTTGGAGATGTTGCCTTGGTGGATGCTGCCGCGACCCACTCCGGGAAAATCCCTCTCGTACCCCTTGAGGAACTGCTCTGCGCCCTCCCGGTTGGCGCTGTAGCCAGCCGCCACCGACGCATCCTGGCTGGCGAGACTTCGGCAGATCGCGGCGCCGATACCCCGGGTTCCACCGGTGACCAGAGCCACCCGGCCGCCGAGTTTGTCGCCGACGATCGGTGTCGACTGGTCGGATGAGTTCGAGTCGTTGGCGCTCATTTGTGTTGCCTCCCGGCGCGAGTGGATCGATAACCGTGACTGTGCTCGCCCTTGGCGTCGCATTCGGTCGCCCCCACAACACCAGGCTTCCCTTGATGGTGCCAGGTCTAAGCGATCTTTGCTGCGCGAACGCGGAACTAGCAAGGTTGGCTTGTCGCGGTGTTCAACCCTCCGGGTTAGGTGGTGGTCAGGCCGAGGCCGTGGCCGTGGACAACGGAGAACGACGTGCTCCCACAGTGGACGGTGAGCCGGCGGCGGCGGGTGTGGCCGCCGACTTGCAGTCCTGTAGCCCATGCCAGTAGGGCGGGGAGCTGGTTTGGTGCTGCGGCTGGTGGTGTGTCGTGGTCGGCCCAGTCGACGCCGGTGATCGTGCTGACCCTGACGCGGTGGCGTAGCGGTTCGTTGGTGAGCTGGTGGAGCACCCGGTCCAGCTCGGGTTCGTCGGAGCACCCGATGGTGAACGCGTCCCTTGTGAGGGTTCCGTCCCACGGTGGGTGTCCGGGCTGGAGCGCGAGGGTGACCGTCGCGGTGGGTGGGCGGATCGAGTTCGTCGGGGCGCCGGGGCCAGGCGGGGGTGGGTCCAGGACGGGGAGGTGGTGGTGTTGGGCGATGGTGGACCAGAGGCCGGTGAGGGTGTTGGTCACCGCGCTGCGACCGGTGGGCCATCGTGCGGTGAACCCGCTGGGGGCGGTTGCGACTGCGACGGGGACCCCGGCTTCGCGGCAGAGCTGGTGGACGGTGCGGGCGGCCGCGGCGCGGGCGGCGACCGAACCCAACGCACGGCTGGTCCAGTCCGACTCCCGGGGCCCACCGCAGCCGCCGCACATCAGGGCATCACGTCGCCGCTGTTGGGGCCCAGGGTCTGTCCGACGTAGAGGTTACCGCCCGGGTCGCTCGCCAACAGCAGGGCGGTGGGAGCCACCTCGTCGGTCGTGCCGAACCGGCCCAGCGGCAGCTCCGCCCGCTTGGCGACCTTCCAAGTGTCGCTGATGCCGGCGACCATCGGGGTCTCGATAGGGCCCGGGGCGATCGCGTTGACCAGCACCCCGTGCGGGGCGACCTCCTGGGCGAGCGCCTTGGTGAAGCCGATCACCCCGGCCTTGGCCGCGGAGTAGTGGCCCATCCCCACCCCACCTTTAATGCCGAGCTGGGAGGCGACGTTCACCACCCGTCCCCAGCCTCGGTCCACCATGCCGGGCACCACGTGCCGGCAGGCGAGGAAGATCCCGGTCAGGTCGACGTCGATGGTCTGCTGCCACTGGGCGAGTGACATCTCCACCATCGGGGACTCGGTGAGGATGCCGGCGGAGTTCACGAGCACGTCCACCGCACCGGCCGCGCTGGCCATCGCCCGGACTGAGTCCTCGTCGGTGACGTCGACGGTGAGGCCGGCGCCGCGCAGGTCCGCGGTGAGCACATGTGAGCCGGCGTCGCGGAACGCGTACGCGATGGCGGCCCCGATGCCGCTCGCCCCGCCGACGACGAGCACACGGCGGGACTCCAGGCCACCGGTCATGTCGGCATCCGCACGGTCAGTCCCCCGTCGACGACCAGGGCCTGCCCGGTGAGGTAGGACGCGTCGTCCGAGCACAGGAAGCGGATGACCCGGGCGATCTCCTCGGGGCGGCCCACCCGCCCGAGTGGGATGCCCGCGCCGGCGGCGGCGAGGCCCTCGGGGCCGTAGCTGTTGACCGGGTCGAGGCTCTGCGGGGTTTCGACCAGGCCGGGGACCACGGCGTTGACCCGCACCCCGCGCGGGGCGAGCTCGACGGCGAGGGAGGAGCACAGCCCGAGCACCCCGGCTTTGGCCGCGCCGTAGTGGGCGTGCCCGCCCCAGCCGTACACCCCGCCGGCGATGGAGGAGACGGCCACCATCGCACCGGCTCCCATGTGTCGACCACAGGAGCGGAAGGTGCGCAGCACCCCGGTGAGGTCGACCTCGACGACCGAGGCCCAGGCGTCGTCGTCGAGGTCCTCGAGGTCCGCCGCGCGCAGCACCCCGGCATTTGCCACGGCGACGTCGAGGCGGCCGAACTCGTCGACGGCGCGCTGCGCGAGCGCGTCGACCTGCGCCGAGCTGCGGACGTCGACCTCCTGGACCAGGCAGCGCCCGCCGACGGCCTCGACCGCGGCCACGGTGCCCGCGGGGTCGTGCGGGTCGCCGGGGAAGGTGCCCACGACCACGTCGGTGCCGACTTCGGCGAGCGCGACCGCGGTCGCCCGGCCGATGCCCGAGGCACCGCCCGTGACGACCGCGACGCGCCCGCTCACGCGGTGACCTTCTTGGCGGCCAGCATGACGAACCCGGAGACGAACGTGCCCGCCGCGCCCACGTAGAGCGCGGTGTCGGACCAGGCGAGCCCGCTGGCGAGTAGCGAGGTCACGATGAGCCCGGCCACGATCGCGCCGGGCTGGCTGATGGCGTTGATGAACGAGGCGCCGGTCGCGCGGCAGTCCACGGGGTAGCACTCGCCCATGTAGAACAGCATCGCCGAGTACGGCCCGACGAGGAAGAACATGCCCGCCGAGTACAGCGCAACGATCGCGACGGTGCCCGAGGCGGCCAGCAGCATGACCGAGAACAGCACGCCGGAGATGATCCAGGCGGCGGCGATGACGTTGCGGCGGCCGAAGCGGTCCCCGGCCCAGCCGTGGAACAGGTACCCGGTGAAGGCGACCAGGTTGATGACGATGAACATCAGCAGGGCGCCGGCGAAGTCGATGCCCTTGCCCTTGGTGAGCACGCTGGTGCCCAGCACGCTGAAGGTCTGGATGCCGAACCAGTTGGTGAACCAGGCCAGGGCGAGCACCAGGGTGTTGCGCCGCGCGGTGCCGGAGAAGATCTCCCGGATCGGGGTCTTGCGCTCGGCGTCGAGCCCGTACTCCGCGGCCAGGGCGTGGGCCTCGGTGGTCTCACCGGCGGAGCGGAGCCGGCGGATGCGGTCGGAGATGGTGAACTGCGGGGTCTCCTTGAGGGTGCGGCGCAGGAGCACGATGACGATGGCCGGGAAGGTGGCGACGAGGAAGCAACCGCGCCACCCGATGACCGGGAGCAGGGCGGCGGCGAAGGCGGCGGCGAGCAAGGTTCCCAGCGGCCACCCGCCCTGCACGATGGAGTAGACGAAGCCCTTGCGCTTGGTGATGGTCTCGTCCTCGGAGAGCTCGTAGACCTCGTTGAGGTAGGTCGTGTTCACTGATTGCTCGGCCAGACCGAGGCCGCCGATGGAGCGCACCCCCACCAGGTAGGCGGGGTTGAACGTGGCAGCGGTGGCGGCGGAGGCTAGCGCGGTACCGGAGACGGTGAGCAGCATGCCTTTGCGCCGCCCGAGCCGGTCCACGACCGGCCCGACACCGAAGACGACGAGCGCGGTGCCGACCGAGATTGCGGTGGCGGTGCCGACGGCGGTGGCGTTTGACCAGCCGAAGTCCTTCTGGATGGCCGGCAACAGCGTGCCGAACAGGATGAAGTCGTACACGGCGAAGATCCACGCGAGCAGGGCGATCCCCGTGCCTTTGCGGGTCTCCGCGCGGCTGATGCGGTGCCGCGCCCACGCGGTGGCAACGGCCGGGCGCGAGGCACCCGCGGTGGCGGTGGTGGTGGCGCCATGCGGTGGGGAGGTCGGTGGGCGGGGCGGGTCGGCGAGGCTCATGGCGTGCTCCAGGGGTGGTGGTTTGGCGGTGCACCCGGGGTCCATCGGTGGGCCCGGGCGTGGTGGGGAAACGCCGTGTCTCAGCGGCGCGGGCTGCGGCGGGTGAAGTCGTCAGCGATCTCGTCAAAGGTCGCCCATCGGACCCCGTCATGGGAGTTGATGTGGGTGATGAGCCGCTCGAGCATGAGCAGCACCTGTGGGCGGCCGGACACGTCGGGGTGGATGGTGAAGGTGACGACGCCGTAGTCCTGCTCCCGGTAGACCCAGTCGAACTGGTCGCGCCACATCTCCTCGATCTGGCGCGGGTTGACGAAGCCGTGGGAGTTGGGGCTGCCCTTGATGAACATCATCGGGGGCAGGTCGTCGAGGTACCAGTTCGCAGGGATTTCGACGAGGTCGGTCTCCTCGCCGCGGACCAGCGGCTTCATCCAGTCGTGTGCGCTGGGCAGCGAGTAGTCGATCGGCGTCCACTGGTCGCCGACCCGGACGTAGTAAGGCTCGAAGTCGCGGTGCATGAGCGAGTGGTCGTACTTGATGCCGCGCTCGAGGAGCAGCTCGTTGGTGACGCGGCTGAACTCCCACCACGGGGCGACGTACCCGGTGGGGCGATGCCCAGACACCTCCTCGATCAGCGCGATGCACTTATCGAGGACCTCGGTCTCCTGCTCGCGGGTCATCGCGATCGGGTTCTCGTGGGAGTAACCGTGTACGCCGACCTCGTGGCCCGCCTCGACGACCATGCGGGTCTGCTCGGGGAAGGTCTCCACCGAGTGACCGGGGATGAACCAGGTGGTGCGCAGGTCGTGGCGGCGGAACAGCTCGAGCAGGCGCGGCACCCCGACCTCACCGGCGAACAGGCCGCGGCTGATGTCGTCGGGGGAGTCCTCCCCGCCGTAGGAGCCGAGCCAGCCGGCGACGGCGTCAACGTCGACGCCGAACGCGCAGATGATTTCTTTGTCAGCCATAGGTGAGTGCCTCTCTGAAGGGGGGATCTTCGAAGGTGGAACGGATCAGGTCGGGGCCCGCGCCGGAAGCGAGCAGCGCGGTGAGCTGGACGCGGGCCTGAGCGGGACGCAGCCACCCGGCCAGGACCGCCCCGGCGGCCACCAGGTCGCGCCCTCCACCCCCGCCGCCGTACACCGCCCGTACTGGCCCGGCGGCGACGCGGGTGGACAGGACGACCACGGTGCCCGCGAGGACGTGGCGTCGCACCGCGGCAGCGACGACCGGGTTGGAGTTGCCCAGGCCAGGAGCTTCGAGCACGAGACCAGCTGTTCCCGCGGCGACGTGGGCATCGAGCGCGGCGGCGTCTGCCCCCGGATAGAGGGCCACGATGTCGACGCGCGGCAGCGGACCGACGTCACGCAGCGCGGCTGGGCGGTCCGGCCGACGAAGGAGGGCGAGCTCCCCGAGCACGACCCGCCCGAGGGGGCCACTGTCTGGATCGGCGAACGCCGCCGACGCCAAGGTGTGCACCTTGCGCGTGCCACGGGCGGCGAACACCTCCCCGTCGAACACCACGAGCACCCCAAGCCCACGCGCACCGGGGTGGGCCGCAACGAGGAGCGCGTCACGGAGGTTGGCCGGGCCGTCGGGGGCGGGGTCGTCCGCCGCGCGCTGGGCCCCGGTGAGCACAACTGGCCTCGGATCGTCGTGGACGAGGTCCAACAACATGGCGGTCTCCTCGGTGGTGTCGGTGCCGTGGGTGACCACCACCGCGTCCGCACCGGAGTCCAAGGCGCTGCCCACCGCGGTGCGGAGCCGGTCGAGGTCGGCCAGCGTCAGCGCCGCGCTGTTTCGGGACAGCACATCGCGCACCTCGACGCGGGCACCGGGCGGCAGCACCACCCCGGTGAGCAGCTCGGTTCCCGAGCCGCCCGCGACCTTCGCGCCCCGGGCGTCGGACCGGCTCGCGATCGTGCCGCCGGTGGCGATCACAACGATGCTGCTCACTACAGGCGGTGCTCCTGACGTGATCTCGGGCCCCAACCGACCGGGCCGGGGCCAGCCCTAACGTTTGCGCCGAACGTTTGGGCTATCGAAGCCGTAACGTGGGCCACATGTCAAGGGGTAGGAGACTGGGAAACGTGAACGTCATTGCACCGGCACCGCTGAACCGAACGAACACCGCACGGGCGGTGTTGTGACTGCGGTCGGTTCCCCGCTGCCTCACACCGACGATGCGGGCCGTGCCACGCTGCGGACGATCGCCGCACTGGCCGGAGTGCACGTGTCCACAGCGTCACGCGTGCTCTCACCGCCGACGCAGGCCGGGGTGCGGTCGGCGTCGCCGGCGACGACTGCGCGCATCCGCGCCCTCGCCGTGGAACTCGGCTACGCCCCGAACCCCCACGCGACCGGGTTGCGGACCCACCGCAGTCAGCTGGTCGGGGTGCTCGTGCCCCGCCTTACCGACATCGTGCTCGCCACCATCTACGAGGGGGCGGAAGAGGCGGCGCGGGAGCACGGCTTCCACACCTTCGTGGCCAACAGCCGGGACTCGCCCGCGGAACGCACGCAGCGCACTGAGATGCTGCTCGCCCGTCACGTCGACGGCCTGATCCTGGGCGACGCCCCGTACGACGGGGTCTTCGCTGACGCCCTCGCCGCGCGGGGGGTGCCGTTCGTGCTCGTCAGCCGCCGCGCGGGCGAGCACCCGAGCGTGACCTGCGACGATGAGATGGGCGGCAGGCTCGTCGGCGAGCACCTGCTTGCCCTCGGCCACAGCTGGGTTGCGGTGATCGCCGGGGAGCCCTACGCCAGTACCGGGATCGACCGCACCGCGGGCTTCCGGGCCGTGTTCGCCGCTGCTGGGCTCCCCGTCACCGATGACCGCGTGCTGCACTCCGGGTTCGACGTCGCCGCCGGCCGCGAGGCGGCTGCCCGGTTGCTTTCCGCACCCCAACGACCCACAGCGATCTTCGCCGTGAACGACTTCGCCGCTATCGGTGTCCTCGGCGCCATCCGCGAGGCTGGGCTCCGGGTCGGAGAGGATGTAGCGGTCGTGGGCTTCAACGACGTCCCGGTCGTCGCCGATCTGCCGGTGCCGATGACCACGGTCCGCTCGCCGATGCACCGAATGGGTCGTGAGGGTTTCAAGCTACTTGTCGCCCGGCTCGGTGGCGCTCGCGTCGAATCGCAGCGGCTCGCTCCCACCCTCGTGGTTCGCGAGTCCAGCGGGCCGCAACTCTCCTGACTCGCTCAGCCGCGGGAACTTTTTTTCGGCTGCACCGGTGCCCGCGGGTCTACCGCAGAGGATCGTTTGCGATAGATGGATCGATCGCTTCGTCGCGGGGCTACCGCTGTAGAAGGCGGTGACCCGATCGCCGGTACGCCCGGTGATCGGGTCACAGAGTGTTAGACCGTCGGCGGGGTGGACGCCTCGGCGGCGATCCTCGCCGCGACGTCGTGCAGTTTAGTGTTCTCTTCCTGGGACAGGCGGCTGAGCAGGGTGAAAGCCTGGTCGGCGTCGAGGTGGACGCGTTCCATCACAATGCCTTTGGCTTGGAAGGTGGCGATCGCGGTGGCGAAGACGGCGGAGGTGGTGGTGCTGGTCGCGCCGACGTCGGCGGCCGCCTGCTCGGCCATCAGGCTCCACGCGAACAAGGTACCCATGGCCAGGTTGGCGGTGGCCCCGGC
>JAABUT010001974.1_pt1 | contig 21298 bp, 16 predicted proteins | sample 5559281 | NCBI WGS metagenome assembly JAABUT01 (sample SAMN10711880, study PRJNA513359) | rock metagenome | isolation source: Antarctica rocks | place: Antarctica: Victoria Land, Ricker Hills nord | collected 2016-01-04
TCATATCCGTAAACCGGTGCAAATTGTTGCAATTCTGTTAATCCGCCGCTGCGGTCTTTGCCAAAACGGTGATCATAACCGATCACAATTTTTTTTGTGCCGATACGGTCCACGAGCATTTTCCGGATATATTCCTCCGCAGAAAGATTGGAAAAATCGCGTGAAAAAGGCGTGATAATCAAGTGATCGATGCCCAATTCTTCCAGCAGTTTTGCTTTTTCTGCAATTGTGGTGATGAGTTTCAGGTTTTGATCTTCCGGGTGCAGGATCATCCGAGGATGCGGAAAGAAAGTCAATATCACCGTCTCTCCGCCGCATTGCCGCGCCAGTTCCTGCAAGCGGGAAATGATTTTTCGATGTCCCAAATGCACGCCATCAAACGTGCCGATGGTAACAACAGCGTTTTGCAGTGGTTTAAATTCCAGAATATCGTGATAAATCTTCATGCTGTTTTTATGCACCAAAAATTAGGGTGTGGTTGTCGGATAATGAGTTTGTCGGATTATGAGGTGATAAAAGAAGTATTAACCGATTGGCGCAATTTCAGTTTTGAGCGAACGGATATGGTTCACCAAATCCATCACTTCATAAGCATCTTCCAGCTTAAAATTTCCGCTTCGGGTTCGGGTTAATTTGGACAAAAAAGCACCATTTTGCAAAGCTGCGCCAAAATCCTGCACCAGCGAACGGATATAAGTGCCTTTGCTGCACACCACACGAAAATCGATTTCCGGCAGTTCGATGCGCGTAATTTCAAATTCACTGATGGTTACTTTCCGGCTTCTGCGTTCCACTTCTTCGCCGCGGCGCGCTTTTTCGTACAGCCGTTCGCCATTGATTTTGATTGCAGAATGAGCTGGCGGAAACTGATCTATTTCACCCAAAAACTGATTGCAATTTGCTTTAATTTTTTCTTCGGAAATTCCTTTTAGATCAAAAGTCCGGTCAACTTCAGTTTCCAAATCGTAAGAAGACGTGGTTGCACCCAAAACCATTGTGCCGGTATATTCTTTTTCCTGTGCTTGAAAAGTGTCTATTTGCTTAGTCAGTTTCCCGGTACAAATAATTAATAAACCGGTTGCCAGCGGATCCAAAGTTCCGGCATGGCCGACTTTTAGTTTTAAGGGTTTAAATGAATTGCGGATCTTTCCAACCACATCAAAACTCGTCCAGTTATAAGGTTTGTTGATGAGCAGGAGTTCTCCTTCGGGGAAATTAAAATCTTTGAAAATGCTGTTTTTATCGGGCAAAATATGGGAAGCATGAATTAAAAAAAACTTATAATTAATATTTAAATGATTTTTGGCAACTGATCATCATCAGAATGACAATAAACAGCTTCCCGGACGGCTGCTTTTAATTCTTCCAGGGTTTCTGCTTCTGTAAAAATGGATTCGCCCAAAGCATGTGCCGTATAACCGCCTTCTATGGCTTCTTCAACTAAAAAAAAGATTTCGTTCATAACCTAAATATACTTCTTTTACGGTACATTTTTTAGGCAGATAAGTGCCCGGTAAAGTACAAAGCAATCAGCACAATCCCGGCCAGGATACGATAAACACCAAAAAGTTTAAAGCCTTTCTTTTCCAAAAAAGTAATAAATGTTTTAATGGCCAGCATAGCTACAATAAATGCAATAAGATTCCCAATCAGCAAAAACTTTATCTGCTCGCCATCAAGCATTTGCGCATGATGTTTATGATAATCCCAAAGTTCTTTTACAGTTGCACCAAACATGGTTGGAACAGCCAGAAAAAACGAAAATTCTGCAGCTGCAGTACGGGAAAGTTTCTGGCTCATACCGCCAACAATAGTAGCAGCAGAGCGGGAAACACCCGGAATAACAGCCAGACATTGAAATAAACCAATTTTAAATGCTGTAGAATAGCTGATCTCTTTTTCTTTATCTACGGAAGGTTTGTTAAACCAATCATCCACAAAAAGCAAAATCACACCGCCAATTAACAGCATGATGGCTACTACAAGCGGGCTTTCCAGCAAAATATCAATCTTTTTTTTAAATAAAACGCCAACGATAACGGCCGGAATTACCCCTGCAACCAGTTTTAAATAAAAATCGATGGAACGGAAAAATCGTTTAAAATAAAGAACTACAACAGAAAGTATGGCTCCCAATTGTATACAAACTTCAAACAGTTTCACAAAATCGTTTTTGCCGATACCCATAAAAGCACTGGCAATAACCATGTGGCCGGTAGAAGAAACGGGTAAAAACTCCGTGATACCCTCGATAATGGCCAGAATAATAACGTGGATTAAACTCATGCTTTTGTTTCAGGCTTTTTTAAAATGGAGTAAAAACCCAAGCCAAAACCCGCCAATACCACAACCGGTGCCAGTACAATTTTGCGGAAATCGTAAATGTCTGTATCGCCCGTCATCAGTAAAAAACCGATCATAACTGTTGCCAGGCTGATGAGCAGCCAGCGGTAATTGCTTTTGCCGAACACAAAATGCACGGGCTTGGTTTCTGTAGGTTTTAAAGCCATAATTATCTGTATAAATCGTAAAGTTTTAAACGTAAAAATTTGTTGACTGCCAGGAAAGTGCTGAAACCTGAAATGAACATGCCCAAGCCAATTATTCCTAAAAAGATGATCCCGAATTCATAATAATTGCGCAACAAAATCAAATCCGGTACTTCGCGGTAGCCAAAATACAAGCAGCCAATCAGCAAAATAATCGCAATAAAACCGCCGAGCAAACCGTGCAGCAAAGCAAAACCAACAAATGGCCAGCGGATAAAGCCTTTCGTTGCGCCAACCAATTGCATCGATTTAATTAAAAACCGCTGCGAATAAATGGCCAGGCTGATGGTATTATTGATCAAGGCGACAGAAACCACCAGGAAAATTCCGGCAAAAGCGAGGATAACGATGCTGATGGAATAAATTTTCTGGTTCATCAAATCCACTAATGATTGCTGGTAAATTACTTCTTTTACGAGGGGATTTTTGGTAAGTTCAGTTTTGAATTTGGTGATATTGGCGTTGTTGGCAAAATCCGCTTTCATATTAACATCGATAGAAGAAAGCAGCGGGTTATAACCTAAAAATTTAACAAAATCTTCGCCCATGTCTTTTTGCAAGTTCCTGGCTGCCCGTTCTTTGGTAATGTATTGTGTTTGTTTTACCTGCGGATTAAGGTCGAGCTGTTTTTGCAGTTGTAAAATATCAGTTTCTTTAGCAGCGTCATCTACAATGATATTCAGCACGATATTTTCTTTTACATAACGTGATAAATTTCGGGCATGGACCAAAATCAAGCCCAATAAACCGATCATCAGCAGCACCATCGCGATGCTGATTACCGTTGAAATATAAATCGTTTTTGTTTTTCTGGCTGAAGTGCTTGCTTCAAATTCTTCCAACATGATCCAAAACCTTTTTGCGAAAATAGAAAAAGCCTGTTCAAAGGTAAAACAATATCTGTTTTTAATTTTCTCCTCCGCAGGAATCCAAATCTTTTTAACAAATATTAACAGCTTTTGCGGATTGATTTTTTGCAGAACTATTTGCCGCCACATCAGTTTTAGGTAGATAAAAACAGCATCATGGAAAAAGCAAATTCAACAAATAAACCTTCACCGTCTGACGAAAAAACTTTTCCCAAAGTGGATGAAGGCCATGATAGTATTCTGAAAAAAGAAGATAAAACCTATCATCACGACGATGCAAAAGCCAAAACCGAAAACCCGGCGGAGTATTATCAAAATGAGGAACAGCCCGTTGGCCCGATCACGGATGCGCCGAAAGAGGATTAGTTTGATGCTTCTTTTATCACCTGAATTTTAATGGCCAAAGAACAGCGAAACAAAATAAAAAGTCAGGATTTAACCTTCAAAAAACGCTTTGCTGCTTTAGGCAATCTGCCGCAATTTTTTAAGTTGGTTTGGCAAAGCAGTCCCTGGAAAACCTCGCTGAGTTTTACGTTGCGGCTGGTTCGTTCGGCCATGCCGGTTGCCTTGCTTTATGTGGGGAAACTGATTGTCGATCAGGTAGTTCTGCTTAATCAAAATGCATCTGATCAAAGCGGTCATCATTATTTGTGGCAATTAGTCGGAGCAGAATTTGGGCTGGCTTTGCTGACCGATATGTTAAATAGGTTAATAAATTTGCTGGATAGTTTGCTGGGCGATCAGTTTTCCAACCATACTTCCATCCGCATCATGCGCCATGCGGCCACGCTTGATCTGGATCAGTTTGAAGATTCTGTATTTTATGATAAACTGGAACGCGCGCGGCAGCAAACGGTTGGCCGTACAGTTTTGCTTTCGCAGGTGATGAGCCAGGTGCAGGATATGATCTCGATGGGATTTCTGGTGGCCGGTTTAATTGCCTTCAATCCCTGGCTGATCCTGCTTTTATTGGTCGCCATTCTTCCTGCGTTTTTGGGCGAATCTCATTTCAATAATCAAAATTATGCTTTAAGCCGAAGCCAAACACCCGAACGCCGCGAACTGGATTATCTCCGTTATTTGGGTGCCAGCGATGAAACGGCCAAAGAAATCAAGCTGTTTAATTTGGCAGGTTTCGTGATCAACCGCTTCAAAACTTTGTCGGATAAATTTTATACGGATAACAGCAAACTGGCCATCAGGCGTTCTGCCTGGGGCACGTTTTTTTCGGTTTTGGGAAGTGCCGGTTATTATGCAGCTTACGTTTTTATCATCATAAAAACAGTAAACGGGCAGCAATCTGTGGGCGATCTTACTTTTCTGGCGGGTTCTTTCCGGCAGTTGCGCGCGCTGATGGAAGGGATTTTGACACGTTTTGCCGCCGTGTCGCAAGGTGCCATTTATCTGGTCGATTTTCTGGAATTCTTTGAGATCAAACCAAAAATTTCCGTTCCTGAAAACCCGCTGCCGTTTCCAAACCCGATTAAACAAGGTTTTACGTTTGAAAATGTAGGTTTTCAATATCATAATTCTGAAATCTGGGCCAACCGCCATTTAAGTTTTACGCTTCATCCCAGCGAAAAACTGGCTTTAGTAGGAGAGAATGGTGCCGGGAAAACGACTTTGGTGAAATTGCTGGCCCGATTGTACGACCCGACAGAAGGCCGGATTTTGCTGGACGGCATCGACCTAAAACAATATAAAATTGAAGATTTACGCTTCAATATCGGCGTGATCTTTCAGGATTATTTGCGTTATCAGATGACTTTATCACAGAACATTGCAGTCGGAAATATTGCCGAAATCAACAATTCTTCCCTGATAAAAAAAGCAGCACACGAAAGCCTGGCAGATGCGCTGGCCGAAAAATTGCCCGGTCAGTACAACCAATGGCTGGGCCGAAGATTCAATGATGGCGTAGAACTTTCCGGCGGCGAATGGCAAAAAGTAGCTTTGGCGCGCGCTTACATGAAAGATGCGCAACTATTGATTTTGGATGAACCAACGGCGGCCTTGGATGCGCGTGCAGAATATGAAGTTTTCCAGCGGTTTGCGGAGCTGACTAAAGGAAAATCAGCCGTGTTGATTTCGCACCGGTTTTCTACGGCTCGTTTGGCTGACCGTATTTTGGTTTTGGAGAAAGGGCAGGTTTTAGAAATCGGTTCTCACCAGGAACTGCTTGCCACGCAAGGAAAATATGCCGAATTGTTCCGGTTGCAGGCGATGGGTTATCAATAGAAAAATATGATGCTTCTTTTATCGACCTAAAAACCGTAAACAACAATAATCATTTTTCATCAAACAAAACAGTTTTGCTAAACAGGCTCTCCGTTATTATCGGTGTTGATGCTTTGGTTTTGAAACCTGAAAAACATGGCCACCCATTTGCCGATATCTTTAAAATGAATAAAAAGAGCACCATCCTGCCCGCTGCCATTATTTTTACGCTCGTTTCCGGTATCGCCCTGGTTCATGTGGATATCATGAACGCCCAATGATGGGTTTGGATTGAAAAAAGTACGCTTATCAATATTACTTCCCGGAGTATTATCGTTCCAGGCAGAACCAAACGCAAAAACTTCTGCCTGCGGGTTATTCTTGGCCTGCTGCACCCAGGGATCAATATCGCCGTTCAGGTCATCGCCCGGTGAACTGTCGCTTTTAGGTTTTACAACTTTCATTTCGCTGATTGGAAAAAGTGGCGGGGCATAGCGCAAATAATCCAAATAAGTTAAAGGCGGCATTTCTGCTTTAGCTGTAAATCCAACGTTACATTTCAGTATCGCAGCTGTAACCGGGTGCTGGTAATTTTCATCCTTGTAAAACATCACCATCCGGTTAGTGTCCAGAATAGGTTGCTGATCAGGCGAATAGCTTAAACTTTGGCCTGCAAACTTGGAATAAACATCTACTGCAATCCGGTAGAACTGATCTGCCTGAACCAAAATCTGATAATGGTCTGCGCCTTTTTGATAAGGCATTGCGTCTGTAATCCGCCCTCTTAAAACTCCGTAATTTGCAACTGGCATCGTGTTTATATATTTTTAATGAAAATATTATTCTGTGTTAAACTCTTTTTCCTGATAAAAATTTCGAGTTCTGATCATAAATTTTCAATACTTCTTTTATGCCTGTAAAAACAGTATCACATTGCCGGATGGAAAACTTCTTTCAGTAATATTGCAGAAATACTTTTTATCGGATAAATCAATAATTAGCGATATAAAAACAGCATGAAGATTATTAAAACCGAAGTAAAACCTATTATAAATGATTAAACAAATACCTCATCTACTAATCATTATTTTCTTCAGCTTATTTTCCAACCGGGAAGCACATGCACAATCAGATACTGCTAAAGTAAAGCCGCTAACTTATATACAAGTTTACTATTCCCTCACTAACACCGCGGGAACATTGGGCGGAAAATCTAACCTGTCTGTGGAAGTTGGTAAACAATGGAACGTTTTTAGCTTGGGGCTTGATGTAGGGAAAACTACTTTGGAGCACATCAACGGCAGGGATACATCGCTTTATTTAGAAATCCGGCCGAACCTGAATATTTTCCAGCAGGGCAGGTTTACCAATACGCTCACGGTTGGCGTAGGATATGTTTTTCTGGCACCAAATAATTTTCTGACAGAACTCACTTCCGGTATTGAGTATACGGCCAATGATCATCTGCACCTCAACGTAAATTTCGGCCAGTTTTATTATAGCGGGCGATATACGGCTTCTTCGGCAACATTTTTTGGCGTATCTGCTTCCTATTATTTTTTGCCTTACAAAAACAGGTCTTCTATCATCAAACCAAAATAACGGAGAAAACCTGCATCAATACATGACCAAACTGATTGTTTCGATCAGAAAAACGTCTTCTTCAAATTTGAACAGGTCCGTATTCCAAAAAGTAACTGTTGCATGGGTTTCTGTTAATTGGTTGATCGTCATCTGCGGGCTGCCGGAATTCAGAAAAACCACATCGCCAATTTTGAAGTTTTTGTCTTCCATGGTGTTTAATTTTGAGTAAAGATAAAAATATTCATGTAGCAAGCAGATGCGTGATGCTTCTTTTATGGGGTAAAAATCCGTCTGCCACTCGTTCAACAAAAAAGCAATAAAGGAGTTATGGTGCAGAACAGATCAAAGCTGAGAAACACGCTTGCAAACGTTGTAAAAAAGAGGAATGGGTGGCAGCTATCAAAACGTTGCGGGTAAAATGATTTGGGTTTGATGGTTTGGCAATGCTTCTTTTATCACCCTAAAATTGGTGCTAACTAAATAAAAATGCTACGTCTTCCTTGGTCAGTTTTTTTACGAAACCGCTATCTTCATTAATCAGGTCATTGGCCAGGGTTTTCTTTTTTTGCTGCAATTGCAGTATCTTTTCTTCTACGGTATCTTTACAGATCATTTTATAGGCAAATATTTTTTGGGTCTGGCCGATGCGATGCGTACGGTCTATCGCTTGTTGTTCTGCTGCCGGGTTCCACCAAGGGTCAACTAAGTAAACGTAATCGGCAGCGGTAAGGTTGAGGCCAACGCCGCCTGCTTTTAACGAGATCAGGAAAACCTTGATGTTGTCATCTTCCTGAAAACGTGTTACTTCGGTTTTACGTTTGGCAAGCGGTGTGCTGCCGTCTAAGTAACAATAGGATACAGCAGCCTGTTCCAGTTCTTTGCTGATCAGGTGCAGCATTTCGGTAAATTGCGAAAACACCAGCAGCTTATGTCCACCGGAGTTTTCCTGGATTTCCCGCATCAGTTCTTCCGTTTTTACAGATTCATTTACAACTTCGGTATCAGCTTTAATCAAAGCCGGATGATCGCAAATCTGGCGGAGGCGCAGCAGTCCTTCCAAAACATAAATGCCGGATTTGCCCAAGCCTTCTTCATCAATTTTTTTGAGCAGCATGTTCCGGTAATAGTTTTTATACTCATCATAAATGCTGCGCTGGGCTTTGTCCATGCTGCACCATAAAATCATTTCGGTTTTATCGGGCAAATCCTTTGCTACCTGCTCTTTAGTCCGGCGCAGCATAAAAGGATAAACCATACGGCGCAATTGTTCGGCTTTTTGCTTGTCGCCAAACTTATCTATGGCGTTGGCAAACTCCTGTTTAAAAAATTCGCGCTGGCCTAAAAAACCGGGGTTGATAAAATTAAACTGGGCAAACAAGTCGTATGTATTGTTTTGCACCGGCGTTCCGCTCAGGATCATCCGGTTTTTGGCTTTTAGCAGTTGCAACGATTTGGTAACCTGCGCATCCGGGTTTTTAATGGCCTGGCTTTCATCCAAAATGATGTAATTCCAGTTAAATTTGGATAAGTGTTCTACATCCAACCGTACAACACCATAACTGGTGATGATGAGGTCGAATTGTTCAAAATGTTCATCATCAAAACTGCGCATATTGCCATAATAAGTATGGTATTTTAAAGCCGGACAAAATTTGTCCAGTTCGTTTTCCCAATTAAAAATAAGGGAAGTCGGGCAAACAATCAGTTGTGTGCAGCCCGGGGTTTTTTCTTTCAGGAATTGCAGAAAAGTAATGGCCTGCAATGTTTTCCCCAAGCCCATGTCATCGGCCAGGCAGCCGCCCCAGCCCAAATCATCCAAAGCCTGCATCCACTGAAACCCCGCCAATTGGTAAGGCCGCAATTGCGCGTTTATGGCAGCAGAAGGCGGTACATGGGTTTGCAAGCCGGTAAAATTGGCCAGCTTTTGTTTCTTTTCGGCTATTTCTGCCTGTATGTTCTTGTTTAGCTTATCGCCCAGTTCGTCCAGCAAATTGTAGTGCAGTTTGCTAACGCGTACTTTTCCTTCTTTTTCTGTTCCGATTTTGAGCAACAAACCATATTGCTCCAGCCATTCAGCCGGGATTAGGCCCAGCGTGCCATCATCCAATAAAACTGCTTCCTGCTTGTTCAAAATTGCTTTGCGGATAGCTGAAAGCGGCACCTGCTGGTCGCCCCAGTGTATTTCAATTTTCAGGTCGAACCAATCGATACCGCTGCCAGCCTCAATATCAAAAGTTGGCGTGTTGGTATTATAACGGAAGTTTTTCAGGTCCTGCAAACCAAAAACCGGAAAACCGGCTTCCTGCACCTGCTGCACCATGTTTAAAAACCAATTACCTTTCATTACCTCAGCAAAAGGCAAAAAGAAATACAGGTTATTGCGCTGCGTTGCAAATTTGGGGTGCAGGGTGCGCAAGTATTCGTAAAGTTTTTTTTCTTCGGGTTTATTCCTTTTGATGATTTTGATGCTGCCTTTATTTTGTTGGATATACTCCAAACCTTCATCGTAACCGATCAAAATATCGCCGTATAAAAAGCACGGTTTCAGCATCAAAAATTTATCCTCAAACTCGCTTAAAAGTAATTGCGGCTGCGGCTCTATAGTAGTTATCTCAAAATCCAGATTGTTGCTTACCGTAACCGGATATTTTGCCTGTAAAGGAAGTATTACATTTCGGATCACGTCAAGCCTGTCGGCTATCGGGAATTTAAGTATGCCGTCCTGAAATTTTTGAACTAGCGCAAGGTCTTCCGGGTTTTGCAGCAGATAAAGCGTATCGTCGGCCTCTATCACCAGGCCGCTTTTTAAAACTTTTGCCCCGGTTGCCGGCAAACTTTCGCCTTCCGGTTTAAAATTTATTTTAAGGGTGATAAAACGTTCATCGGCAGCAGCATCAAAAAATAACCCGATTGGTGTTTTGCTTAGTTTTACCGGCTTGATATTGGCATTGCTAAAACGGCCTTCGTTTAGCTGGTAAACAAAAGGTTCGTTACATAGCACCGGCCAGATGTTTTGCAAAAGTTTTAAGTAATGCTTTTTTAATTGCCCTCGGTCTGTATCACTGATTTGGTTCCAGGGGTTGGCATAGCTGTTTAAGTACGAACTGCCTTTTTCCGCCATCCATTCCAACAATTTCTGATCAGAGAATTCTATAACCTGATGAAAAAAATCATCACTTAACGATTGCAAAAAGGGAAGGTTACTTTGCTGGTGGAGCACTAATTTTTTCAAGTCTGCTTTGCCGTTTTTCTCCCGCACAAATACTGTTTCCAGTTCAAAACCAATATGCCTGGCAGAGCTGAAGTTAAACAGGAAACCGATTTCAAAATCGACCATCGTACCTGCAGGCAGTTGCGGCCTGAGCAGGTTGTACTTGGTTTCGGTGTTCCCTAAAATGCTTTGTTTAATGCCCTGCAAAAACGCCGTGTTGCCAGCCGAAATTAAATAAGCAGGTTTTTTGGTGATTGATAATTCTCCCCAGGACGAAACCTGCCATTCAAAATCTTTTGCTTCCGGGTCGTTCAGGTTGAGGCCATAAGCAGCCAGGATTTTGTTTTTTTCTGCTGTAAAAAGCTTAAAGCGGCTGAAATAAAACCGGCCGTGATGATATTCCAAATAAGCGAAACTACCCACAACATGCTTGCATAAAGGATAGGTTTTATCGCCGCAGGTGCAGCGTGTTTTAAAGCCGTTCTCCCTGTCAAAAACCAAATCAACATCGCATATTTTTTTAGATTTTTCGTAATAGCTAAAGCATTGGTGCGGCATATTTAAAGGCCCGGGCTTTAAATTATTGATGGTTTTGCTGATGGTGCTTTGGTTGATGCTGCCCGCAAGCTTTTGCAAAGTATGGCCGGTGATATACTCCATTTTGAAGTGGAAATAACCGTCGGCATCAAGCTTAATTTGTTTTGTTTCGGGAAGTGTGGGTGCCGGTATTGCCACAATTTCTGATGACAGCCTTCTTTGGATAATAATTGCTGCAGCCACACAATGTTTGCAATCTTCATAGTCGAAATAGGCCGGGCATTCACAAACGATCCCTAATTCCGGCGAAGTTTTGATGTCAAAAACATCAACTGTATACTTATTCCTGCTGTTTTCGCTTGGGATTTCAAGTATATAGCTTTCTTTTTCATCGACTTCTTCCAATTTAATGGCTGTAAAAGAAGCAATACGCTTGCCTTTATCTAACTGTACTTTGGTTTGTTTGTCAAGATACCGGTCAACCTTATCAATAAATTGCATCTTCAAAGATAAAAAGAAGTAAAAATAATTCCTTCGTAAAAGGATAAGGGCCTGTTTAAATTAATATCAGAAAAAATGCCGATGCTTCTTTTACCCTATAAAAATTGGTGTCTGCTTCAATTTAAATAAATCAAAAAACAGATGCTTACCAATTTTTATGGCATAAAAGAAGCATCGGAAATAAATTGAATAAAATTTAAACAAGCCCTAAATATAGCAGACCAGGCAAAGTGTTGTTATAGTTTATATGACATTTCCAAAAGCTTCCCGATTTGCGGACTTTTCCGACTTTCCCCCAATGCTTCTTTTACCACCCTAAAATTGGTAAGCAACATTGGTTAATTTTTAACCCGTCAAATTTTTTAATTTCGCGGTTCAATTCTCCGCAGGACAGAAAATGGATTATCAGTTTAAGAAAATAGAAAGTGAATGGCAAAAGTTTTGGGCCGACAACCAGACTTTTAAAGTAGAAAATCATTCCTCCAAACCCAAATATTATGTGATGGACATGTTTCCATATCCTTCGGGAGCGGGCTTGCATGTTGGCCATCCGCTGGGTTATATTGCTTCGGATATTTTTGCGCGCTACAAACGTTTAAAAGGTTTTAACGTGTTGCACCCGATGGGCTACGATTCTTTCGGATTGCCTGCCGAGCAATACGCAATACAAACCGGCCAGCATCCGGCCATCACGACCGAACAAAATATTACTACTTACCGCCGTCAGCTTGACCAAATTGGTTTTTCGTTTGATTGGAGCCGGGAAGTGCGCACCAGTTCGCCGGATTATTATAAATGGACGCAGTGGATTTTTATGCAGCTTTTTAATTCTTGGTACAATCAGGAAACCGATAAAGCAGAACCGATTTCCACTTTAACCCAAAAGTTTGAGGCTGAAGGAAATACATCGGTAAAAGCAGCATCAGACGAAGATGTGCTGGCTTTTTCTGCAGAGGAATATGCTTCTTTTACCAACCAAAAAAAGCAGGAAGAGCTGCTGAAATATCGATTAACCTATCTCCGTGAAAGTACCGTCAACTGGTGCGCAGCTTTAGGAACGGTTTTGGCCAATGATGAAGTGAAAGACGGCTTTTCCGAACGCGGCGGTTATCCGGTTGAACAGAAAAAAATGATGCAGTGGAGTATGCGCATCACCGCTTATGCCGAACGTTTGCTGCAAGGTTTGGATACCATCGACTGGCCGGAACCGCTAAAAGAAATGCAAAGAAATTGGATTGGGAAAAGTGTTGGGGCGATGGTGGAATTTGATGTGGAGCCGGTAGCGGGCAATTTTGAATTATCGCAGGATAGTCCGCTGGAACCAGCTAAAATTGCGGTTTTCACCACCCGTGTTGATACCACTTTTGGTGTTACTTTCGTAGTTCTCGCCCCGGAACACGAACTGGTGAAACATTTAACTACGCCAGATCAGCAGGCAGATATTGAAGCGTACATCGATCAGGCGAAAAAGAAATCGGAGCTGGACCGGATGGCGGATACCAAAACCGTTTCCGGTGCTTTTACGGGAAGTTATGTGATCAATCCGCTAAACGATGAGAAAATCCCGGTTTGGATTGCGGATTATGTTCTGGCCGGATATGGAACCGGTGCCGTAATGGGCGTGCCTTCCGGCGATGCGCGCGACCATCGTTTTGCCACGCATTTTAATCTGCCGATTGTCGCCATTTTGGACACCCAAAAAGAGGTGCTAAAAGAAGCAGATGCCACCAAAGAAGGCCGTTATATCAATTCCGGTTTTATTAACGGAATGACTTACAAAGAAGCAACCGCCTCGGTGATTGCCAAATTAGAAGAACTCGGTGCCGGAAAAGCCAAAATTAATTACCGCCAGCGCGATGCAATTTTCGGTCGGCAGCGTTATTGGGGCGAACCTGTTCCGGTTTATTTTAAAGATGGTTTGCCACAGTTGATCGATGAAAGCGAACTGCCGCTGGTTTTACCGGAAGTAGATAAATATCTGCCAACGGAAAGCGGCGAACCACCTTTGGCCCGTGCCGAAAATTGGAAATATCAGCAAGAATTTGAGTATGAATTAAGTACGATGCCGGGTTGGGCTGGTTCCAGCTGGTATTGGTATCGTTATATGGATTCTAAAAACGAACAGGAATTTGCCTCCAAAGAAGCCATAGATTACTGGAAAGATGTGGATTTATACATTGGTGGCAGCGAACATGCAACCGGACATTTACTGTACAGCCGTTTCTGGAACAAGTTTTTAAAAGATTTGGGTTTGGTTGAAGTGGAAGAACCTTTTAAAAAGCTGATTAACCAGGGAATGATTACTGGAGTTTCAGAGAAAATCAATATTTCTGGTAGTAATGGAACTACATACGGATCAAATCATCACAGAATACAAGGCTTGCATTATGATTTGCCTGACACCGCGCGTTTGATTATAAGTCAAAATGTAAGAGAGCGTATAGATCAAATGATCAACAAACAGGAATGGACAACGGCTGAGATTTTATATGCTACCTCGCAACATAACGTAGATATAAATTTAGTAAATTCAATAACACACGAATTAAACATACCGGCATATATTAAAAAGTACCCTGAATATAAGAACGCTATCTTCTGGTGTCCAGGAGGATGTTGGCAGAACGGTAATTTTAGAAGATTTGAAGATTCAAAGGGTGATGACAAATTTTATACTAAACCCGAAGTTGAAAAAATGTCCAAATCTAAATGGAACATAGTCAATCCGGATGAAATGATTGAGCGTTATGGCGCGGATACTTTGCGGATGTACGAAATGTTTTTAGGTCCGCTGGAACAATCCAAACCCTGGAACACCAACGGCATTGAAGGCGTTTTTAAATTTCTGCGGAAGTTTTGGAAACTGTTTCATGATGATAACTTCAATTTTAGGGTGATAAACGAAGCACCAACAAAAGCCGAATTAAAATCGCTCCATAAAATCATCAAAAAAGTGGAAGATGATGTGGAGCGTTTCTCGTTCAATACTTCCGTTTCCAGCTTTATGATCGCGGTAAATGAGCTAACCGAAATTAAGTGTGCTAAAAGAAGCATCCTGCAAGATATGGTGATTATTCTGTCGCCGTATGCGCCGCATATTTGTGAGGAATTATGGATGCTTTTGGGCAATGAAGCCGGAACTTTATCTTATGCCAACTTCCCAAAATTCAATCCTGAGTTTTTAGTAGAAGATGCGTTTTCGTACCCGATTTCCATCAACGGAAAAACAAAAACCAACTTGGAAATCCCGCTTAATTTAGATTCTAAAGAAGTGGAAACCATGGTTCTGGCAGATGAAAATGTACAAAAATATCTCGCCGGGCAAACGCCAAAAAAAGTGATTGTGGTAAAAGGCCGGATTGTAAATATGGTGGTTTAGTAAAGGTAAAGGGCGGAAAGGTAAAAGGATAAAGGTGGACAAGTCCTATACCTTTCACCTTTTAGCCCTTTGCCTTTACCCTCAATCTTCCCCAAATTGTAAAGAACGGGTTACAATGCTTCTTTTATCATACAAAAAAAGTTTTTGGCCGTAACAATTATCACTTTTGCGCCTCCTAATACCAAAACTATTGAAATGAAACATTTACTTATACTTTTTACATTTTTCCTGTTTGCAATTACGGCCCAAGCGCAATTTCCGGGCGGCGGCGGATCGACGATCACAGGCAGGATTTCCGGAACGGTAATCGATTCACTTACAAAAAAACCGATCGATTACGCCACAGTCACCTTGTTCCGCAGCGGCGGAAAAACACCTATAAACGGAGTAGTTACAGACGAAAAAGGAGTTTTCAAGATCGACAATATCCGCCCTGGGAGCTATAAAGTTAACGTCAGTTTTATTGGTTATCCCAAAAAAACATTTGATCCGGTGGTTACTACGCCTGGCAAACCCGATGTTAACTTAAGTATCGTACGTCTTTCGCCAAGTGGCCGGATATTGAAAGGCGTAGATGTTGTAGCCGAAAGGTCACTCATAGAAAACCACATTGACAAGCTGGTTTATAATGCTGAAAAAGATTTAACATCTTCTGGTGGAAATGCCACTGATGTTTTACGCAAAGTGCCTCTTTTATCGGTTGATTTAGATGGAAATGTTTCTCTTCGGGGAGATCAAAATGTGCGGGTATTGATCAATGGAAAGCCTTCCGGTGCCTTGTCAACCAGTTTGGCCGATGTACTGAAAACGATCCCTGCTGACCAGATTAAAAGTGTGGAGGTAATTACCTCGCCCTCAGCAAAATATGATGCGGAAGGTTCTGGCGGTATTATCAACATTATTACCAAAACCAATAAAGCTTCCGGATTTAGCGGTGCTATAAACGGTGGTATTGGCACAAGGCAAAATAATGGTAATATCAACCTCAATTATAAGCACAACAGGTTATCATTGGGTGCCAATCTTGGTGGTAACGCTGCCTGGCCGCAAACTTCTTTGGTAGATTTAATGAGTGTTACCGGCCCAATTACCCGCACGCAGGCTGCAGAATCTAAAACCACGCGGCAGGGTTTGCGTGGTTCTATAAATGGCAGTTATGATTTCAACGAGTATAATTCTATTACCAGCACATTTGCACCAACTGGTTTTAGCATGACTAACGACGGTACTTCATTAAATACAAATAGCCTGTTTTCCGGTTCGGACGGATATACCAGTTCCAACTACAATAAAACCAGTTTGAGCGGATTTGACTGGAATGCAGATTATACGCATAAATTTAAGAAAAAAGATGAAGAACTGACCATTTCCGGGCAGTGGAGCCATACTAAGGCAACAAATAATTATGCAACGGGATATTTTGGTGTGCCGGCAGCTTTCATCCGTTATACGCCTAATCAAACAGGTACAAACGATGGTAAAAATGATGAATATACGGCACAAGCAGATTATACTTTGCCGATCAGCAGTAAAATCAAATTTGAAGCTGGCGGAAAATCTATCTTCCGCAGGATAAACAGTGATTTCAATATTTTTAGGCAAAATAACAATGAAGGCGTATATTTATTAAATGATACAGCCTCCAACCAATATAATTATAACCAGAATGTTTACGCCGGCTATACTGTTTTTACCTTTGCTTTGCCCAAAAACTATAGTTTGCAGGCCGGTGCACGTGTAGAAAACACCCAGATAAGTGGTGTACCAACCAACCGTACACAACCGAGCCTTTCTCCGTTTTCAAACTCCTACACTACTTTTGTGCCGAGTGTAGCTGTATCCAAATCTTTAAAAGGCGGTAATACAGTTAAGCTTACTTATACAAAACGTATCCAGCGGCCAAGTCTTACCCAAATAAACCCTTTTGTAAACAAAGCCAATGCGGATAACCAAACGCAGGGCAGCCCCACACTTTCACCGGAGGTTTCGCAAACATTAGAGTTGGGCTATACAGCTTTTATTAAAAGTTCGGTTGTTATCCTGTCAACTTACTATAAACACACAAATAATCTGATAGAAGGTATTGCTGCTTCCATTTATGATTCTGACCTGGGCCGGACGGTTACCCGTACCAACTATTTAAATATCGGTAAAAATAATGCTGTCGGGCTTAGTGCAGCAGGTTCTATCAACCCAATTAAACCGTTAACCATTCGCGGAAGTGCAAATTTTTATACCTATGCTGCCAATGCCAATGCAAATCTGGCCGCGCAGCAAAGCAGTAATAATACTTATATCCAATATAATATTTTTACCGGTTCTACTTTAGAACTTAAAAAGGGCTTTGCAGCAGAAATATTTGCCATATTTAATTCGCCGCGGAGAAATATACAAGGCACCGGGCCGGCATTTAACCTATATGGGTTCGGTTTGAAAAAAGAAATTATCGCCAAAAAATTCACTTTAGGGTTGAATGCACTTTCACCTTTTCAAAAATATCTTCAGCTCAAAACCAATATCCAGGGCAATGGCATCAGCCAAACCCAAACCATCAATTATCCTATCCGCTCTTTCGGAGTCACGTTTTCTTATAATTTTGGTAAAATTACTTACGGACAGCAAAACAAGAAAAAGGGCATTAACAACGACGATTTGATGCCGGGCGATACCGGAAATGGCGGCGGCGGCGTTCCATCTGGCGGCGGCCGTCCACAATAAATTCAACACTAATTTTTACCCGATAAAAGAAGCATTCAAATCCAACTTTAAATAAGTTGGATTTTTTTGTTTAAGAGAAGCTAATCTCAACCATGACCCATGAACTATAATCTATGAACTTTTTCCCTTTCTAACCCGCTTCAAAATCAGCAAATTCTGTCCGTTGGTACTGATGCCGCTGATGTTGTTTTGATAAAGATTAACCAATTTATAATAGTACAATATTACTACCGGCGATTCTTCCATCACCAGATTGTCCATCTGCCGGTACAATTTAAAGCGTGCCGAATCGGTTTTAGCCAGATAACTGGCTTCAAATAATTTGTCGAAATCCTGATTGTAAAAACTCGTATAGTTTGGTCCGAAAGGAACTTTGTTGTGCGAGTAAAAAACCGATAAGTAATTTTCGGCATCCGGGTAATCGGCAATCCAATTTCCCCTAAAAAAGTTGATGCTGTTTTTAGCAATCATTTCCCGCAAACTTGCACCCTGGCTTACTTCCACACGTGTTCTGATCCCAACCGCATTTAATTGTCCTTGTACAAACTCGATCAGGTCGCGGTAAGTTGTAGTCGTATTCAACAAAATTTCCGGGACGGGATGCGCATTATTAAAACCTGCTTCTGCCAATAAAGCACGGGCTTTTTCCGGGTCGTAATGATAACCTTTAACCACTTGCTGTTCAAAACCAGGCATTCCAACCGGCACAAAACCAGCATGGCCGGGCGTGCCAATGCTGTTGCGCAGGTATTTCACCATTTTTTCGCGGTCGATAGCATAATTAATGGCCTGCCGTACTTTTTTAATCCGCAATGGCGAATTTTTAACGATAGCTAAGTTTGTATCCACCAGCATCCCCAAATATTCTGTGTTGAGATACGGCCTTGTTTTAAATTGAAATTTACCTTTGTATTTCTTCGTGATCTTGCCGGATTTGGTTAAAATATCGTCGCGGTAGCTGCCGTCCACATCATTAAAAAAATCCAGGTTATGCTTCACAAACTCCATAAAAGCCGTTTGTTTATTGGTGATAAAAGAAGCACGCAGGGCATCCAGATAAGGCAAGCGGTGGCCGTTTTCGGTTTCCCAATAGTTTTTATTTTTAAGGAGGACCAGCACTTCGCCTTCTTTCCAGTATTTAAATTGAAACGGGCCGGTGCCAACAGGATGGCTGCGGAAATCTTTTCCATAAAAATCAACTACCTCATGCGGCACAACCGAACAATATTGCGCCGTAAGCAAGCTCAGCATCGGCGGGAAAGGCTTGCGCAAGTTGATCACAAACGTGGTATCGTCCACAGCTTTAAATGCTTCTTTTACAGCAACTTTATCACTAAAAATCCAGGAACCGGAAGAGCCAATTTTAGAATCAGTCAACCTGGAAAAACTGTAAACAAAATCAGCAGCCACTACTTTCCGGCCTTTTCTATTTTTGAATTGTGCCGCATCCTGAAAAAAAACATCGCTGCGTAAATGGAAAGTATAATGCAAACCATCTGCAGAAACTTCCCAGCTTTTGGCAATGCAAGGTTTGGTTTTTAAGCTGTCGTTAATTTGCACCAAACCGTTGTAAATCTGGTTATCGCACCAGATTGCATTTTGGTTTCGGGCAAAGGCCGGATCAAGCGAGGTAAGTGCATCATCCATATTGATATTAAAAATAGTTTTGTCGGATTGATCTTTGGAGGTACATCCACTTAAAAAAAAGAGTGCTAAAAGAAGTATGGTCGATTTTTTTGGTGGCACATAATTATTCCGAAGATTGCTGACTAATCCTTTATTTTGCTTGTTGTAGTGGTTGTTCAAGGCTGAATGTTTTAGGTTGAGTAGAAAGTCATCCCCCTAAGCCCCTTCAAAGGAGGAAGAGGGCCAGTGCGGTGGTCTTGCAATCGTTTTTAGCTTATATTATGAAGAGTGAAGTTATAATTTAATCATACACATTGAATCAAAAAAGAATCATTTCCCTGCTGGCTGCCGGAACCGAAATTGTATGCGAACTGGGTTTGGAAGCACAGTTGGTGGGCCGTTCGCATGAGTGTGATTACCCAAAATCAATTTTAAACTTGCCGGTTTGCTCGTCGGCAATGTTAGATCCGAATGCAAATAGTTTGGAAATAGACAAGCAGGTAAAAGGTATTTTAACAGATGCGCTTTCGTTTTATCAAATTGACCGTGATCTGATTAAACAGCTGAAGCCAGACGTGATCATCACCCAAACACAGTGTGAGGTTTGTGCCGTAAGTTTGAGCGATGTAGAAAAAGCATTGGAAAATTTGCTGGATTACAATGTAGAAATCATTTCTCTGGAGCCGGATAATTTGAATGCTGTTTTTACCGATATAAAAACAGTATCCGAAGTTTTGGGTGTGCCCGAGCGCGGTGCAGATTTGCTGGACCGGATGCACGAACGTTTGGATTTGATTAAACACAAGCTGAAATTCATCACCCAAAAACCAACCGTTGCTTGTATCGAATGGATAGAACCTTTGATGATGGCCGGAAACTGGATGCCCGAAATGGTAGAAATAGCAGGCGGACAAGCAATTTTAGCACAAAGCGGGAAACATTCGCCAGCTATTCCCTGGTTGGATTTGGTTGAGGCTGACCCGGACATCATTATTGTGATGCCTTGCGGTTTCAATATCGGGCGGACGCTGAAGGAAATGGATTTACTGTTGCAGCAAACCAACTTTCAGGATCTGCAAGCGGTTAAAAACAACAAGCTTTTTATTGCAGATGGCAACCAGTATTTCAACCGTTCCGGGCCGCGTTTGGTAGATTCGGTAGAAATTTTGGCAGAAATAATCAATCCAAAACAGTTTATTTTTGGTTATGAAGGTGAAGGCTGGATAAAATTTAGCGTGTAAAAGAAGCATCATGAGCAAAAAAATTAAATTATCAGCTATTTCAACCAACCCGACTGAAGATATTGATAAGAAAGAATCTAAAAAAGTAAGGAAAAAGCTAACTGAAAAGCTAAAAGAAATCCAGTCGAAACTTTACGCCCAGAAGAAATTTGATGTGCTGATTATTTTGCAGGGAATGGATACTTCCGGCAAAGATAGTGCGGTGAAACATGTTTTTTCGGGCATAAATCCGGCTGGCTGTCGCGTAAAATCATTTAAAGCACCAACGGAAGAAGAACGGGCGCATCATTTTTTGTGGCGCATCAGCAAAGAATGTCCGGAAAAAGGCATGATCCAGATTTTCAACCGTTCGCAATATGAAGATATTTTGGTGCCCGCGGTGAATAAATTAATTAATAACGAATTGGTTAAATATCGTTGTGACGAAATCAATTCTTTTGAAAAAGGCCTGGTTCGCAACAATACGATCTTGATGAAATTTTATCTGCATATTTCGCATGATAAACAGCTGGAGAAATTGCAGGAACGCAAAACCAACGAATATAAACGCTGGAAATACCAGAAAGAAGATATTGCGTCCATCGGCAAGCACGGTGATTTTGCTAAAGTTTACGAATATATTTTTGAGCACTGCGCTGAGGCTGCTCCCTGGAAAGTTATTCCGGCCGATAAAAAGTGGTATAAAAATTATGCGATTTTAAATGAAATTGTGCAGGAACTGGAAAGGTATGAGATTCATTTTCCGAAGGTGGAATTGTAGCTTAGTGTTTATCATAATGTCCTTTCAAAGATAAAATGTAAAGTACATCTTCCCGAATTTCGTAAATTAATCTGTCAGATTGGTTGATCCTTCTTGACCATTTTCC
>JAABUT010001975.1_pt1 | contig 21276 bp, 21 predicted proteins | sample 5559281 | NCBI WGS metagenome assembly JAABUT01 (sample SAMN10711880, study PRJNA513359) | rock metagenome | isolation source: Antarctica rocks | place: Antarctica: Victoria Land, Ricker Hills nord | collected 2016-01-04
TTGAATGCCGGGTTGTGGTTCCGGCGTGCTCGCTTGGTCATTCTTGCTCCTGATCCGCGGCATCCTCGCCGCGCTCAGGCAGAAAATCCACTTAACGACCTGTCCGAATTCTCCCGGCCACCTCTGTGCCAGCGCCGGATGGGAGGACACCCCGGCAGATAGGTGGTGACGCTGCGCCCTCTGCCGGTTGACCGATCCCAACCCCAAGCAGTCCTTCAAAGCTCCGGTTTGACCAGCCGGGATCGGCCGATGAACGAACCCGCTATCGCGGGAGTGGCCTGTTGGCACTGACGCGCTGCCACGTCGATTGATGCGCATGAATTGAGCGGGCCCAGGCCCGGCCCGATTGTGAGAGCTCCCCCAACCAGAGGAGCTATCCGTGACTCATCTCTCTCCCGCTACATCCGCCAGCACCCTGCGTGGGCGCTTCATCGCGGACATGACCGTGCGCGGGTTCACCGACAAGACCCGCAAGGATTATCTCCGCATCGTTGCCGATTTCGCCGCCTTCCTCGGGCGCTCGCCCGGCATGGCGACCGCCAAGGACATTCGCCGGTTCCAGATCCAGCAGTCCGAGCGCGGCATGAACGCCCCGGCCATGAACAGCACCGTGGCCGCCCTGCGCTTCTTCTTCAACCATACCATCGACCGGCCAGATCTCGCCCGCAAGCTGATCCGCCTGCGCTACCCGCGCAAACTCCCGGTCGTGCTCAGCCCTGACGAGGTCGCGCGCCTGCTGGCAGCGACGACCTGCCTCAAGCATCGCGCCGCCCTCTCCGTCGCGTATGGTGCCGGGCTGCGCGTCGCGGAGGTAGCGTCGCTCAAGGTCGGCGACATCGACAGCAAGCGCATGCTCATCGTCGTCGAGCGTGGCAAGGGCGGACGCGGTCGCCATGCCCTGCTCTCGCCCGACCTTCTGGGGCTGCTCAGGGCCTGGTGGCAGGAGGGGCGGCACCAAGGCGTCATGCGGCCCGGCGGGTGGCTGTTCCCCGGCCAGGACCCGGCCAAGCCCATCACCACGCGCCAGCTCAGCCGGGTCGTCGAGGCCGCGGCAATCGCGGCCGGGCTGACCAAGAACGTCAGCCCGCACACGCTGCGGCACAGCTTCGCCACGCACCTGCTCGAGGACGGCACCGACATCCGCGTCATCCAGGTCCTGCTCGGCCACGCCAAGCTCGACAACACCGCGCTCTACACCCGCGTGGCCACCAAGACGGTCCGCACCGTCACCAGCCCGCTCGACAAGATCATGGGCCAGATCGACGCTCGAGCCAGCGAGGGAGCCAGTCCCGGACGCTGACGGGGGTGCAACCCGAGCGACCCGCACTCGAGGTCGCCGACATCCTGCGCCGACACGGCCCCGCCTTTCGGGCGGCCCATGCCGGCCACCTCAGCTTGGGCCAGCTCAAGGTCATGTCGGCCATCGAGGCTTGCCGCACCGCCGCCCTCGGCGGCCATGTCGAGGGCTGCCAGGACTGCGGCCACCGGCGGATCGCCTATAACAGCTGCCGAAACCGACACTGCCCGAAGTGCCAGGCCGCCGCCGCGCGCGACTGGCTGGCCGCCCGCGAGGCCGACCTGCTGCCGGTCGGCTACTTCCACGTCGTGTTCAGCCTGCCCGCCGAGGTCGCCGACATCGCCGCCCAGAACAAGGCCGTGGTCTACGACCTGCTGTTCCGCGCGGCGTCGCAGACCATGCTCACCATCGCCGCCGACCCGCGCCATCTCGGCGCCCGCATCGGCATGACCGCCGTGCTGCACAGCTGGGGCTCGGCGCTGACCCACCACCCGCACCTCCACATGATCGTGCCCGGCGGCGGTATCTCGCTCGACGGTCAGCGCTGGGTCCCGTCCCGGCGGACGTTCCTGCTGCCCGTGCGCGTGCTGGGAAAGCTGTTCCGCCGGTTGTTCCTGACGCGGCTGATAGAGCTGTTCGACGCCGGCCGGCTCCAGTTCCACGGTAGCCGTGCCGCACTGCGGGACCGCAGTGCGTTCCTGCACCACCTGCACCACCTGGCACCGACCCGAAAGAAGCCCTGGATCGTCTACGCCAAGCCGCCGTTCGCTGGTCCGGCGGCGGTGCTGGCCTACCTGTCGCGCTACACCCACCGGGTCGCCATCTCCAACCGCCGGCTGCTGGCGCTGGACGAGCGCGGGGTGACGTTCCGCTACAAGGATTATCGCCGGGAGGGCGCCAAGCGATATCGCACCATGACGCTGCCAACCGACGAGTTCATCCGCCGGTTCCTGCTCCACGTCCTGCCGCGCGGCTTCCACCGCATCCGCCATTATGGCCTACTCGCCAGCGGCGGCCGTCGCGACAACCTTGCCCGCACTCGCGAACTACTGGCCGCACCGCTGCCCGCCCCTGAACCGGACGAGCCGCCCGAAACGTCGGATCACCGGCCGCCTTGCCCATGCTGCGGCGGTCGCATGATCATCATCGAGACCTTCGAGCGCCGCGCTCAGCCACGCGCGCCCCCGAGGCCAACATGCTCACCCGGATGGAGTTCGCCGTGATCCGGCACGGCATGGAAAGCCCCAAAATCGCAGCCCCGCTGCGGTCGACGATGGCCTGCGATCAACACTCACGGGAACGGCTTGCGGCCGTGAGCCTAGGCACGGATCTTGCGCCGACCCATGGAATTGACGGCCCGGCCGGACACCTCCATCGGCGACATCCGTGGCCGATCGCCCTCCAGTGGCTGACCTATCGAGCCCAGCTCGAATCCTAAACCCCATACTGAGCACCAGCGGCCCGCGGGTTCGTTCTTCGGAGACTTTCGAACGCCAAGCGGCGTCCGAAACCCTTCACGAAACCGGACAGTCTGCTCTCTGGTGCAAACCAGCTGAAGCGGACATTTGGAACCCATAGGCTTTGGCCATAGCCGCTTCACGGTCGAAAATCCTCGAAGGGTGATCTCAAAGTGCTACTTAGCCTCAAAGGCGACAGTGCTTCTTGCTCTCGGACGTCATATGGCGATCGCCCCGGTCAGCACTGCCGTCGCCAGCATGACGAGCGAGACTAGCCAAGTTGTAAAAAAAGCGTAACGGATATGAGCGCCGAACTCGACTCCCCCCAGCCCCACCAGCAGATACCCGCTGGCCACCATTGGGCTAATCGCGAAGCCGACGTTTTCGCCGATCATCATCGCCCGCGCCACCGATCCGGGGTCCACCCCGTTGCCGGCCGCAATTGGAAGTATCACGGGCAGGATACCGAAGTAGTATGGGTCAGACCCGAACATCATGCCGAGTGGCGTCGCCAGCACGCCTACGATAAGGTGCAGGTTGGCCGCCAGGCGCGCGGGCAGGGCAAGAATGATGGCGCGGCTGAGCTGGTCCAACATCCCGCTGGACCCGAGCACGCCCAGGAATACGCCTGCGCTGAGCAACACCGTCGCGAGCAGCAGCGCCTCCTTCGCATGACGGCGGATCGCCTCCATTTGCTGCTGTGATGCGGAGTAGTTCACCGGCAGGGCGATCGCCAGGCCGACCATGAAGACAAGCACCGAGGACACCGTCCAGAACAGCAGCGCCGCCAGCACGGCGATGGTGAGCGCGGCATTCACCGCGTATCGCCAGTCGAGCCTGCGTGCCTCGGTCATCACCAGCTGCCCGTCCCCGGTGACAACGGCCATCCTGTTGACCGCCGCATGTGATCGCCATGCGGCCAGTAGCACCATGCACAGCAGCCCGGCCGCCTGCACCGGCAGTAGCGGCCGCCAAAGCATCGTCGGGTCCATCTTGATCACGCTGGCCGCCCGCACGGTCGCCGGTGCCCAGGGCTCCATGTTCATGATCCCCGCCGTCGTGCCGGTCAGCATCAGCAGGTCCGGGACCGACAGGCCGAGCCGCCGATAGACCGGGATGAAGGCCGTAATGGTGACGATGTACGTTGTGGCCCCGGCCCCATCCAGGTGCGCCAGCGCCGCCACTACCACGGTGCATACCATGACCAGCCGCGCGTTGCTGCCGGCAAAACGAAGCACCCGGCGCACGACTGGCTCGAACAGCCCCTGCTCCGTCATGACGCTGAAGAACAGGATGGCGAAGATGAACAGCGCCACGATGGGTGACACCGTCGCGAACCCCACCGTAATGAACTTGTTGATATCAGCTACGCCGAAACCGGTGGCCACCGCCGCCGCCAGCGGCACGACGATGAACGTGACGACGGGTGAAAGTCGCCCGCTGGTCAAGATGGCAAGGGTGACGAGTACCGTGACCGCGCCGGCAATCGCAATCATGTCGCAACGTCCCTTAGCCACTCAATCACCCGCGCAGCGATCTGGTCGGAGTTTCGGTCCAGCATCATGAAGTGCGAGTTGCCGGCGACGCCCTCACCCGGCAGGTCCAGAGTATCTGCGGTGCCTGGCGGTAGCGCGCCAACGTAGCGGTCCACCGCCTCACGGTAGCTGCGCCAGACCGGATGGAGGTGAACATAGTCTCCCCAGACCACGAGGTGCCTTGGCAGGGGAGCGCCGCACGGTGCGGGTGCGCCAGATGGCTCGAGGCCTACGACCGCTCGGACCAGGTGCGGCGCCAGCTGGGCCGCACGCAAAGCAAACCCAGCACCCTGGCTGTGGCTGACGACGATGCACGGGCCAACATGTCGGATCAGCGCGTCATACGATGCCTGGGTCATAGCCTCGTGGTCGGCCCATCGCGGGACGAACTGCCGTGCGAACTGGTCGAAGGCGGCGGACGGGAATTGCTGGCCATCGAAGCTAACGCGGCGCGCCGGGTCGGTCGCATAACCGTCGGCCGGGCCGATGCGGAACATCTCCCACGCCTCGTTCATGGTGCGGACCAGCGGCGGGCCGGGGTAGATGTGGGGAAAAGGACTCCAGGACGCGCGGCCCCGCTCCACAGCGTCGGAGACGATCACGTCAAAGCCGGCCTCCAGGAACCGCGTGAGCCACCCCTGGCGGCCATCCGGCGTCGATTCCCAGTGGGCGCCGGTCATGCCGCCGCCGTGCCAGAACAAGACCGGCGTGGCGTGACGCGGGGTGGCCAGTCGGAAGACCTGTGCATACATCTGCCCAGTGACGTAGTCGCCATTCGGATCGACGCTGCGCGACGCCGCACCCTGGGCCAGGCGGTGCTGTTCGACCGGCAGGCCCGAGAGCGTCACCACTTCGCCGCCAATGTGGAAGCCCTCGATCGCGCGCAGGATCAGCATCAGTTGCGCGCGAACAGGGCTTCGGCTTCGGACGCGAAGCAGCGGATCCGCGGCCGGCATCCGAACCTCGCCTGGCTGGCGTTGTCCAGCCCGGCCATGAACCGGTCCATGGTCTCCGCGGACCGCCCGGCCCGTAACTTGACCTCGATAGATCCCGGTGGACCCTGGAGCACCGGGAGAGTCGGCACGAGGATGACCTGAACCTTATCGAGCGAGGCGCCGATCACGCCGATGCACAATTCGGTCACGTCAGCGACGAAATCCGGGATCGCCGGGGCGTGCTGCGCCAGGTGTTCCTGGGGCAGGAAGACATTTACGCTTGGCACTCGCATTCTCCCGGACGGCAATCTTGCTGCGGGAAAGGGTGGTAGATTTGGCCGTTGCACGGAAGCGTATTGTTTGCCACAACTGATGTATGGCGCGCATCAATTACGATTTACCGGAGTTGCGCGCTTTCTTGCAAGTGGCAGCGCACGGCAGCTTTCATCGTGCTGCCCACAGCCTTGGTCTGTCGCCATCTGCGCTCAGCCGGCGGATGCTCCGCCTGGAGGAACAGATGGGTGCGCGCCTGCTCGACCGGACGACGCGGTCAGTTGTTCTGACCGCGTCCGGACGCAGCCTGCTGGCTGCGGCGGGGCCGGCTGTCGCCGAACTCGATGACCGGATCGCCGAGACCGTGCTGCACGCCAGCGGGGGTGGCGGGCGGATCAGAGTCGGCTGCGTGACGACCGTCGCCTGCTCGATCTTCCCGTGCGTGCTGCAGACTTTCCGCATCCAGTTCCCGGACGTCCGGGTGCAACTGCATGACGACACCGGCAAGCGGGTGCTGGAGGAGGTACTGGCCGGCCGGGTGGAATTTGCGGTCAATACGCTGCTGCAAGCCCATCCGGGAACGCATGCGGAGCGCCTCGTCAACGACGCCTATGTCGCGGCCGTCCCGGCCGGACACGCGCTGGCCGGCAGCGGCAGCTTGCCATGGGCCGCCATCCAGGGATGCCGCCTGGTCGGGCTGAAGCGGTCCAGCGCCAACCGCCAGCAGGTGGATGATGCCATGGCCGCCGCCGGGATCACCCTGCAATGGTTCGACGAAGTGGAGCACCTCTCCTCCATGCTTGGCTTTCTGCGGGAAGGGCAGTCCGTCGGCGTCATTCCCCGGATGGCGCTGCTCGGCCAATCCCTCCCGCGGATCCGGATCCGCGCGCTCACTCATCCCACGATTGAACGCACCATCGGGCTGGTCCGTTGCGCCGACGCATCTCTGTCTGTTTCGGCCCAGGCCCTTTGGGACCTTGTCAGGGCGGCACTAGTCGATTTCGCCCGCGAAAAGTAGTGGCCGGGAGCGGCCCTTCTACTCATCGGTGCTTATCTCGGGCGTGGTTCAAATACGGGTTACAGCTTGAGCCGAGTTGACGTTGCCGGGTCGGGTGACGGCACCCTCACGCTTTCAGCGGTGGTGCGGTGTGAGATGGATCGATGTGTTGGCGCAGCGGCGAGGCTTCTCGGGGGTGACCGTAAGGACCTGGCCGTTCAGGCGCTGGCGCGATCGGAGACGGTCAGCGACCTCGTGGCCCGGCATGGGGTGAGCCGCAAGTTCGTCTACCAGCAAACGCACAAAGCTCGCGCTGTGCTCGACGACGCCTTCTCGCCTGCCGTGCCGGACAGCGAAGTGCTGTTCGAGCTGACGGTGACCAAGGCGTGGCTGCGCCAGGTGATTGTCGGGCTGACGCTGATCTGCCGCAGCTCGTCTTGGATGTCCTGCAGGTCCTTCATGAACCGGGCGAGCCGGTCGATGCGGGTGACGACCAAGGTGTTGCCGGGCTGCACGAAATCCAGCAGCACTTGCAGCTCGGTCCGACCGTCGCGGCGCGACCCGCTGGCCTTTTCGGCGCGGACCACGCCAAGTTGACGGTACCGTTCAGTCGTCGCTCCGACGCAGGTGTTCGACCAACCGGCGAGCGTGGCCAGGGAGTTCTGCGTGCGAGCGGACGCAGATGGCCAGGCGCCGAAGGGCCCACGTGTCATTGAGAGGAACGATCCGAATTGCCATGACACGGCACAATCTTCGGGCGGAGGAGTTTGGCACGATGCCGATCCCAACCCGGCTTTCGACCATCCGACAAATTCCGTCGAAGCCGCGCAACTGAACCCGTAACCGCAGCCGCCGTCCCATCCGCGACGCTTGACTCCTCAGAAAGTCCTGCAACGCGGCGCCTTCCGACAGCCCGATGAAATCATTATCGAGCGTCTCGGCAAAGGAAACGCGCCGCCGCCCGGCAAGTGCGTGGTCCCGCGGAACAACGACCACCAAGTGGTCCTCGCGGAACGGAAAGGTTTCCAAAGACGCAAAATCGACGCTCGGGGCGACGATGCCAATGTCGGCGATCCCCTCCGCGACGCTCCTGACGATCTCGTCGCTGAGGTGCTCTTGGAGGTCTACGTTCACACCAGGGTTGTCCATCAGGAAGGCGCTGAGTGCTGTGGGTAAAAATTCGGCGAGAGCATTGGTATTGGAAAACAACCTGACATGGCCTTTGAGCCCCTGAGCGAACTCGTCCAGCTCACCATGCATACGGCCGAGTTGCTGTAAGACGATCCGGCCGTGCTGGAGCAACGCCCGCCCCGCTGGGGTCAAAGTAACGCCCAGGCGTTCCCGCTTGAGCAGGGCTACAGCCGCCTGCTCCTCCATGCCGCGGACCCGCGCACTTGCTGCACCAAGTGCCATGTTCGCAAGAACCGCTCCACGCGTGATGCTGCCGGCTTCTGCTATGGCAACGAAGAGCTTGAGGTCGGTCACGTCGAAGCGCATGGCGGCCCCTGCTCCAGCCTTCCAATTTCATGAAGGCTACCCCCAACACTTGCGCATGGTGTGCACACCGCTGTCCATGTTTGATGCGGTCAAAATCGCAATCAAGCAAATCGGGCGGAAACCATGGATATCGACTTCGAACAGCTCCGAGACTGGATCGGCCGCGAGGAAACCATCGAGGATGTTGTCACGGCCTACCCAGCCGCGGCACTCGCCGCGACGCTGGACGAGGCAGCAACACCTCCGCAGCCCGGCGACGAACTGCCCCCGCTATGGCACTGGCTCTACTTTCTGCCGCGGCATCGCCAATCGGAACTAGGACCGGACGGACACGCTAGGCGGGGCGGCTTCCTGCCTTCTATCCCGCTGCCGCGCTGGATGCGGGCCGGCGGTCGCTTCACCTTCCAAGCGCCGATCCGGATCAGCGACAGCCTACGCCGGGTCTCCACGATCGAGGATGTGGTGCCAAAGAAGGGGCGCACCGGGCCGCTCGTCTTCGTCGTCGTGCGGCATGAGATTCATGGCCCAAATGGCACGGCGCTTACTGAATGGCACGAGATCGTCTACCGTGACCTTGCTCCGTCCAGCGCGCCGGCGCCGACCCCGATCGCGGCGCCCTCCGAGCCGGCCTGGGTGCAGACGATCGTGCCGGACGATGTCCTACTGTTCCGCTATTCGGCGCTGACTTTCAACGGCCACCGGATCCATTACGACCGTCGCTACGTGATGGAGGTCGAGGGTTACCCGGGTCTGATCGTGCATGGGCCGCTGCTTGCCACGCTGCCCGCCTGGCTTGCGCAGGGTGCAGTACCCGCCGGCCGGATGAAGACCTTTGTCTTTAAAGCGATCGAGACCGTCTTCGATCTTTTCCCGTTCTGGGTTTGCGGCCGGATGCAGGAGGGCGGTGCGGCTGAACTCTGGGCCGAGACCCCGGACGCAGGGCTCGCCATGCAGGCAAGTGCGACTTGGCGGCCCGGGTGAGAAGCAGTTCCAGCGAAGACGCCCACCCCACAATCACAGAAAAAGCAAGTGCATGCGGCGAGAACCCAACCCGCACCCGAGAGGAACGCCGCATGTCGAGCAATCCGTATCCGCTGTCCGCAAACATAGCCCCAAGCACGACGACCAGCCGACGCATACTCGGCGTGGCCGGAGCTTGCGCAGGCAATCTCGTCGAATGGTATGATTTCTTTGTTTACGCCTATACGGCGATTTATTTTTCAGCCTCGTTCTTTCCCACCGGCGACGCGGCGAGCCAACTCCTAGCCGCCGCGGGGGTGTTGGCGGTCGGCTATTTCATGCGGCCCCTCGGCGGCTGGTTGTTCGGGTGGCTTGCCGATACGCGCGGGCGCAAGGTTTCCATGGTCGTCTCGGTTTCCGCAATGTGCCTCGGGTCGCTGATGATCGCGGCACTTCCGACATACGAGAGCATTGGCATTGGGGCGCCCCTGCTGCTCCTGTTCGCCAGGCTGGTGCAGGGCCTCTCGATTGGCGGCGAGTATGGGGCGGGAGCCACCTATCTCAGCGAGATCGCCACCAAGGGGCGCCGGGGCCTGTACTCATCCTTTCAATATTTCACCTTGATTGCCGGACAGTTGGTGGCGTTGCTGGTGCTGCTCGTCCTGCAATCCATTCTCTCCACATCGGATTTAAAGGCCTGGGGCTGGCGCGTTCCGTTTCTTATCGGTGCCGCGCTCTCCATCGTCGTCGTCCTTCTCCGCCGCACGATGCAGGAGACGGCCTCGGTCGAAGCTATGCAGCGCAGCGATGCCGGATCGATCACCGGATTGTGGCAGCACAAGCGTGGTGTCGCCCTGGTCATCGCTTTTACCATGGGAGGGTCGCTGTACTTCTACGTGTTCACTTCATACATGCAGAAGCTTTTGATCAACACGGCGAAGCTTAACGCGACGACGACGAGCGTCATCATGACGGCGGCGCTCGCCTGCTTCATGCTATTTCAACCCGTATTTGGCATGCTGTCTGACCGGATCGGCGTTCGGAAGAACATGCTCCTGTTCACCGGGCTCGCGACGTTTATGACGGTGCCACTGCTCTCGGCGCTTGCCCGTGTGTCCAACCCATATTCCGCCTTCGGTTTGGTGCTGGCGGCGTTGGTCATCGCCGCCTTCTACACACCCATCGCAGGCATCGTGAAGGCAGACCTGTTCCCGGCCGAGGTGCGCTGTCTCGGCGTGGGTTTCCCCTACGCTATCGCGAACGCGGCGTTCGGCGGCACCGCCGAGTTCGTGGCGCTTTCGTTCAAGGGAGCAGGTCTGGAATCCGCCTTCTACTACTATGTCGCTGCGATCGTGGCCGTCTCCTTCCTGGGGGCCATCCTGATGCCGGACCTGAAGGCGCGGGGCTACCTCGATGGTGACGGCAGCGTCGAACGAACCCGGTGATGTCCGCGAAAACCGCTCACGACCACTCTGAACAAGGCCCTGCCATGAACCCGCCTGACCCGACAACGCCGAAAAACACCGCGCTACCGCTAGCCGGCATCACCGTTGTTTCCCTGGAACATGCCATCGCCGCGCCGTTCTGCACCCGCCAGCTCGCCGATCTCGGGGCGCGCGTGATCAAGATTGAGCGTCCGGGGGTCGGTGATTTCGCGCGCGCCTACGACGATCGGGTCGATGGCCTGGCATCCCACTTCGTCTGGTGCAACCGCTCCAAGGAAAGCCTCACCCTCGACGTGAAGCACCCGGACGCCCGAGGCATCCTCCGCGACCTGGTCGGCATGGCGGACGTGCTGGTGCAGAACCTCGCTCCAGGCGCGGCCGCGAGGCTCGGCCTTTCAGAGGAGGCCCTGCGCACCGAGTGTCCACGACTTATCGTGTGTGACATCTCTGGTTATGGTTTGGACGGACCGTATCGCGATCGCAAGGCCTACGATCTGTTGATCCAGGGCGAGGCCGGGTTCCTGTCGGTAACCGGGACGCCGGATGAACAGGTGAAGGCCGGGCTGTCCATCGCCGACATCGCTGCTGGGATGTATGCCTATTCCGGCATTCTTTCCGCGCTCCTGCGCCGGGCGAGTACCGGTCGCGGCAGCCACGTCGAGATCTCGATGCTGGAAGCCCTGGGCGAGTGGATGGGCTTCCCGCTCTACTATGCCTATCACGGCGCGAAGCCGCCCAGGCGCACGGGGGCAAGCCACGCCACGATCTTTCCCTATGGGCCGTTCCCGACCGGTGATGGTGGAACGGTGATGTTAGGTCTGCAGAACGAGCGGGAATGGGCGATATTCTGCGCTGAGGTGGTCTGCCAACCCGGCCTGGCAGTGGACGCGCGTTTTACCACCAACGTGCTCCGGGTGCGCAACCGCGATGCGCTGACGGAGATCATCAACGCGAGCTTTGCCAGCCAGACCGCGGCGGAGATCTCAGCCAGGCTGGAAGCGGCCGGCATCGCGAACGGGCGCGTCCGCACCATGTCGGAGGTCTGGGACCACCCGCAGCTCCGTGCCCGTGGGCGCTGGGCGGAGGTCGAGACGCCGATCGGGCCGGTACCTGCCCTGCTGCCGCCCGCTTTCCCGGCGGGAACGACGCCGAGGATGGACCCGGTGCCTGCACTTGGCGCCCACAGCGAAGCCATTTTGACCGAACTCGGCCTCGATCCGGGCAGGATTGCCGGGCTGCGGGCGGCTGGAGCGATCTGACGCCATTATCTGAGCAGGTTGGAACGGGCGAGCTCGACCACGGGAGTGTCAAAAACCTGGGATGGATGGCTTGAACCGCCCCGGGTTTCCCGGAGGCTCCAACCTGTGAGAGGACGGAGCCATGACACAGAAGACAGCGAAGCGGTTTTCGCCCGAGTTGCGCGAGCGCGCGGTGCGGATGGTGCAGGACCGGGAACGCGAGGGTGGGACGCAGTGAGAGTCAGTTGGCGCCATCACTGCCAAGATCGGCTGTTCCCGTGAAACGCTCAGGTGCTGGGTGCGGCAGGGCGAGCGGGATGCCGGTCAGCGGCCAGGGCTGATGACGGACGATCGGGAGCGGATCAAGGCTCTGGAACGGGAAGTGCGCGAGCTGCGCCAGGCCAACGAGATCCTGCGCAAGGCGTCGGCGTATTTTGCCCAGCGCAAGCTTTGGCGACAGCTCGCCCGCGAGGGGATCGTGGCCGCCCGCTGCACGGTTGCGCGGCTGATGCGGGCAATGGGCCTGCAAGGGGCGGTGCGGGGCAAGAAGGTTCGCACCACGATCCTCGACCCGGCCGCAACCTGCCCGCTCGACCGCGTGAACCGCCAGTTCAAGGCTCCGCAGCCGAACGCCTTGTGGGTCAGCGATTTCACTTACGTGGCGACCTGGTCGGGTTTCGTCTACGTGGCCTTTGTTGTTGACGCTTACGCGCGTCGGATCGTCGGCTGGCGGGTGTCTCGGACGGCCCACGCCGGCTTCGTGCTCGACGCGCTGGAGCAGGCGCTGCACGAACGCCGTCCCGTCCAGGGCGGCGGACTCGTGCATCATTCGGATAGCGGGTCGCAATACCTCGTGCTGCGCTACACTGACCGCCTTGCCGAGGCTGGGATCGAACCCTCGGTCGGCAGCGTCGGCGACTCGTACGACAATGCTCTCGCTGAGACGATCAACGGCCTGTTCAAGGCCGAGGTGATCCACTGGCGCGGGCCATGGCGCAGCTTCGAGGCGGTGGAGTTCGCCACTCTCGAATGGGTCGACTGGTTCAACAACCGTCGCCTGCTTGAACCCATTGGCAACGTGCCCCCTGCCGAGGCCGAAGAGCGCTACTATGCCCACGCCAAGGTGCAAGCCTTGGCCGCCTGACCCAAACCAAATTGCCTCCGGGAACCTTGGGGCGGTTCAGTCCACTACACTAATCCCGTTTCCTGTAGTCAAACAACAAACACGCCGATCTCACCACAGTCGGCAAGCCGCCCGCCCCAGGTTCTTGAGACTCCCTGACGTCAATTGCTGACGGCCACTGCCATGAAGTTGCGCACTACCTTCGATGCATGTCCTTTACGGTAAGCAAGCGAGAGGCTTGCACTGGGCGTCACGCTTGTCGTTGCCCGGAACACCACGCCAGACGCGCGAACTTGGCTCATCGATGCCGGCAAGATCGCAACTCCGATTTCCGCCGCGACCAGGTTCACGATGGATGGAAGTTGCGGAGCGAGTTGATCAAGTCGTGGCTCGAAGCCTGTTTGCCTGCAAGCTGTGATGAGCGTGTCGTAAAGCGTTGGCCCGATGGACCGTGGAAACAAGATGAAAGGGTCGCTTGCCAACACGGTCAGGTCAATGCTGCTCTCACCAGAAGCAGCGTGACCGGCAGGCAGCGCCACGATCAGTGACTCTTCGGACAGGGTGCGTACCTGCAACTCCGAAAGGTCGCTGGCAGCCGGGCGCAGGAAAGCCACGTCAAGCGTGCCGTCATGAAGGCCTGCTAGCAGGCGCGTCGTATTCGATTCCTCCAACATGAGTTCCACGTCGGGATAGGCACGGCGAAAGGCCCGGATCGTGCCGGGCACTACGTTGTTGAAGGCCGACGACGCTGTGAAGCCCGCCCGCAACGCGCCTACCTCTCCGCGAGCGGCCCGCTGGGCGAGCTTGATGGCCTGCTCGGATTGGGCCGGCATGCCTTCGACGGTCTTCAGGAACGCCCGGCCTGCCGCGGTCAACTCGGCCCCGTAAGCCACACGGTGGAACAGTGCCGCCCCGACCTCTCGCTCAAGGTCCTTGATCTGCACGCTGAGGGGAGGCTGGGCGATGCCTAGGCCTGTGGCGGCCCGGGTGAAGCTACCTTCGTGGGCAACGGCCAGGAAATAGCGGATGTGGCGCAGTTCCATCCCATACTCCGAGCATATGAAGGTTCTTCGTTCGGCATATTGGCATCACGTCAGGAGAGATCACAAGTGGGTCAGGTCACAGGAAATTTGGACCCCGATCATGCCAAGTGCCACGCGACCCACACGTAGCTGGCTGTTTACCCCAGGAACGCGGCCGGATCGATTTGGCGAAGCGGCCGAGATTGGCGCGGACGTCCTCATCATCGACCTTGAGGACGCAGTCGCACCGGACGACAAGGCAGGCGCGCGCAAGACGGCCTTGGATTTCGTTTCCCAGCACGGGCACCTTGCGAATGGGCAGGCGATCCGCGTCAACGGCCTCGATACGCGCGCAGGCATCGCCGACATGGACGCGCTCCTCGCTTCGGATGCTGCGCCCGACTACCTCGTGTTGCCCAAGACCGAAAGCGCGGGCCACCTGCAGATCCTTGACCGGCTGCTGACGGCCGCCAAGCGCCCGACCCGGCTCATCGGCCTGATCGAGAGCGCCAGGGGACTGGCCGGGCTGGAGGCGATCGCGGCAGCGACGCCACGGCTGGCCGGGCTGATGCTGGGCGCCGCCGACATGGCGGCCGACCTGGGCGCCTCGCCCGCGTGGCCGCCGCTCGCCTACGAACGGGCGCGGCTGGTTCACGCCTGCGCCCTTAACGGCATCACTCCGATTGATTCGCCGTTCTTCGACGTGCACGACGCCGATGGCTTGAAGAATGAGACCAAGGACGCGGCGGCTTTCGGGTTTCCTGCCAAGGCGGCCATCCACCCGAACCAGATCAAGCCGATCAACGACATGTTCACGCCGACCGATGCCGAGATCAAGCACGCCCAAGCCGTGCTCGAGGTCAACAAAAAGGGTGTTGGCGTCGTGGACGGCCAGATGGTCGATGAGGCCGTCGCCCGCAAGGCCCGGCGCGTCCTCGCCGCCTCCGGGCACTGACCGCCTCTAACTTTCTCCAAACTCTAGCAAGGAGTGTTCCATGGACGGACTGTTGCCTGCCTACAAGGCGGTTGGTGAACACCGATATCGCGAGACATCCGGCCTCTATTGGGAGGATTTCGAGCCTGGCGACGTGTTCGAACACCGGCCCGGCCGGACCGTGCTGGACGTCGACAACACCTACTTCACGCTGCTGACGCTGAACGTGCAGCAGGTGCATTTCGATGCTGCCTATGCCGCCAAGACGGAGTGGAAGAAGATGCTGGTAGACAGCACCTTCACCCTCGCGCTGTTGACCGGCATGAGCGTGCGCACGGTCAGCGCCAAGGTCGTGGCCAACCTCGGTTGGGACAAGGTGAAGGCCACGCACCCCGTGTTCGCCGGCGACACGCTCTATGCCGAGAGCACGGTTTTGCACAAGCGCGAATCCAAGAGCCGGCCGACGCAGGGCATCGTCACAGTATCCACGCGCGGCCTGAACCAGGACGGCAAGGAGGTGATGACCTTCGAGCGCACCATGCTGGTCTATCGCCGCGGTCATTCGCCCGAAGAAAGCGCGGGATACTGAACGCATCACAAGGGGAGTGGCGATGATGGATGTGACGTCCTTATACAAATCCAAGTTGAAGACGGCGGCGGACGCGGCAGCGATCATTCCGTCGGGCGCGAAGCTGTCGATGGGCATGGCCATGGGCGAGCCGCCGGCGCTGCTTGAGGCGTTGGCGACCCGGGCGCGCAACGGCCAGGTCGAAGGCCTGCGGGTCTACTATTTCGAGGCGACCTCGATCGCGGGCAAGACGATCCTCGACTACGAACTGAACGGCCGCATCCAGCCCTACTGCATGTTCGTCTCTGCCGCCGAGCGGGATTTGATAAAGAAGGGGCTGGAAAACGACCGCAAGGTCGTGAACTACGTGCCCAACAATTTCCATCAGGCTCCACGCCTGATGACGGAGGACATTGGTGTCGATAGCTTCGTTTGCACCGTGTCGCCAATGGATGCGCATGGCTACTTCAGCATGGGGGTCGGCAACGACTATTCCAGCAAGGTCGCCCGTGCTGCCAAGCACTTGATCGTCGAGGTCAACAGGCACATGCCCCGCGTCGGCGGCGTCGGCGCCATGCTGCACGTGTCCGAGGTCGAGGCGATCGTCGAGAACAATGCTCCGCTGCTCGAATTGCCGGTTCGCAAAAGCAGCGCCGACGATGCGGCTATCGGTAAGATCATCGCCGGCATGGTTCCGGATGGCGCCTGCCTGCAGATGGGTGTCGGCGCATTACCGAACCTGGTTTGCGCTGAACTCAAGGACCGCAAGGACCTTGGCGTCCACACCGAGGCGCTAAACCCGGGGCTGGTTGATCTTATCAAGGCGGGCGTTGTGACCAACCAACGCAAGAAGCTCAACACCGGCACGAGCATCTTCACCTTCGCCATGGGCCAGAAGGCGATGTACGACTTCATCGACGGCAACCCGGCCGTCGAGAGTGCGCCGGTGGATTACGTCAACAACCCGACGATCATCGCGCAGAATGACAACGTCATCTCGATCAATGCGACCATCCAAATCGACCTGACAGGCGCCTGCAACTCCGAACACATGCTCGGCCACCAATACAGCGCCTCCGGGGGCCAACTCGACTTCGTTCGCGGCGCCTACGCGTCCAAGGGTGGCAAGTCCATCATCGCGACCGCCTCCACGGCCGCTCATGGCAAAGTGTCAAAGATCGTGGCTCGGCTGGACGGGCCGGTCACGGTCCCGCGCATCGACACGCATTGGGTCGTCACTGAGTTCGGTTCCGTCAACATGAAGGGCTTGTCCTCCACCGAGCGTGCAAAGGCGCTGATTGGGCTGGCGCATCCCGAGTTCAGGGACGGGCTGGTGGCGTCGGCCCAAAAACTGCACCTGGTCTGACATGGACATGCTCCCCACCTGGTCTGCGGATGCGGTTTTCGACGCGATTACGACCCGCCGAAGCGTTCGTGGCTACCAGGACCGGCCTGTGCCGCGTCACACAATGGAGCGCATCCTGGCGGCTGCCTCGCGGGTGCCGAGCGGCAACAACAGCCAGCCCTGGCGGGTGCATGTCCTAAGCGGTGCCGGACGGCAACGGCTGACCGACGCAATCATGGCGGAGCGGGCTGCGGGCGGGGACGACCCCCAACCGGAGTACGACTACTACCCGCAGAGTTGGCCCGAGCCGTACCTGTCGCGACGCCGGGCCAACGGGTGGGAGTTGTACGGTCTGCTCGGCATCAAAAAGGGCGACCGGGCAAAGGGGCGGGCATGGAACGATGAGAACTACCGGTTCTTCGGAGCACCGGTCGGCCTGATCTTAACGCAGGACCGCCGGCTCGGCCTCGGCTCGCTGATTGACCTCGGGATGTTCATGGAGGGGATCGCGGTCGCGGCCCGCGGCCTCGGCCTGGACACCTGCCCGCAGGCGGCCTTCGCCCACTACCACGCGGTCATCCGCGAAGTGCTGGGCTTGGCGCCAGAGGACATGGTGGTGTGCGGCATGTCGCTCGGCTTCGCTGACGAGGGCGCCACCCCCAACCGTCTGCGGACAGAACGCGAGCCTGTTGCGGGCTTCGCCACCTTTCACACGGGCGCCATGCCCGGTGGTAACGGAGCAAACAGCCATGGCTGAGACGGTTGCCGACCAGATGGTCAAGGTCCTCGCTGCCGCTGAAGTGCAGCGCATCTACGGCATCGTCGGCGACAGCCTGAACGGCTTCACCGATGCGCTGCGCCGGCACGGCGGCATCCAGTGGCTGCACACCCGCCACGAGGAGGTGGCGGCATTCGCCGCGGCGGGGGACGCCCACGTCACGGGCAAGCTCGCGGTCTGCGCCGGGTCCTGCGGGCCGGGCAACCTGCACCTGATCAACGGCCTGTTCGACTGCCATCGCTCACGCCTGCCAGTCGTAGCGATCGCCGCGCATATCCCATCGCCGGAGATCGGCTCGGGATTTTTCCAGGAGACGCACCCGGAACAGCTCTTCCAGGAATGCAGCAGCTATTGCGAGATGGTCTCCACCCCGGCGCAGATGCCGCGCGTGCTGGAGATCGCTATCCGCCGGGCGGTGGCTGAGCGCTGCGTCTGCGTGCTGGTCATTCCCGGCGACGTGGCACTGCTTGCGGCGTCGAACGTGCCGGCCCCGGCCCCGTCGAGCCTGCTCCTGTCCCCGCCGACGGTGACACCGCCTGCAAAGGCGGTCGGCAAGCTGGCTGAGCTGCTGAACGCGAGCCGCCGCGTCACCCTGCTGTGCGGCGCGGGCTGTGAAGGCGCGCATGCCGAGCTGATGCAGCTTGCCGGGGCGTTGCAGGCACCGATCGTGCACGCCTTGCGCGGCAAGGAGCATGTCGAGTGGAACAACCCCTACGACGTGGGCATGACGGGGCTGATCGGCTTCTCGTCGGGCTACTACGCCATGGAGAACTGCGACGCGCTGCTGATGCTGGGAACCGACTTCCCCTACCAGCAATTCTATCCTAAGGGCGTCCGGATTGCGCAGGTGGACATCCGGCCAGAGGCGATCGGGCGACGGACGTCGATCGAGTTGGGCCTGCTTGGTGATGTGCGCTCGACGCTGCCGGCGTTGACGCCGCAGATACAGGCTGGGCGGGACGACAAGCACCTGCAAACCTGCGTCAAGCATTACCAGGACGCCCGCAAGGGCCTCGACGAGCTGGCGACCGGTAAGGCGGGTGGCACGCTGCACCCGCAGCACGTGGCAGCCGTGATTGACGAGTTGGCGTCCGAGGATGCGGTGTTTACCTGCGACGTGGGCCTGCCGACGGTGTGGGCCGCGCGCTACCTGCGGATGAATGGCCAGCGCCGGCTGGTCGGCTCGTTCTGGCATGGCTCGATGGCCAACGCGATGCCGCAGGCCCTGGGCATCCAGGCCGCATGCCCCGGTCGTCAGGTGGTGTCGCTGTCCGGCGACGGTGGCTTCACCATGCTGATGGGCGACCTGCTCTCGGCCAAGCAGCTCGATCTGCCGATCAAGGTTGTGGTATTCAACAACGGCGCCCTCGGCTTCATCGAGCTGGAGCAGAAATCGTCGGGCTTCGTCGATACCGGCACCGAGCTGCAAAACCCCGACTTCGCGGCCATGGCCAATGCCGTCGGCATCCATGGTATCCGCGTTGAGGACCCGGCCGAGCTGGAAGCCAAGCTGGCCGAGGCGTTGGCCCACCCTGGCCCGGTGCTGATCGACGCCGTGGTCAATCGGATGGAGCTGGCCATGCCGCCCAAGGTGACGGCCGAGATGGCCAAGGGCTTCACCCTCTACATGCTCAAGGCGGTGATAAACGGCCGTGGCAACGAGGTGGTCGAACTCGCGCGCTCCAACCTGCTGCGCTGACTGCGCCGCGCCGGCTGATCGAGGTTTCCTGACATGACACAAAGCCCACTCGATGCGATGACCGCCTTCACGGCGCCGGTCCTGAAGATGGTCGAGGCCACGACGGAGGCGTTCCGGCTATCATCCGGCAAGCCCACCTCCTTCGCGACGCCCAACACGGTCGTTCTTGACCTGAAAACCATGCACCTGCGTGATTACTCGACCGAGCGCAGCGGCGCTCTGCCGATCATCGTCCATGCGCCATTCGCCGGGCACGACTCGGTTATTGCCGACTTCCACGAACGGCAGAGCCTCATGGGCTGTCTTAAGCAACACGCTGCCGGGCCGCTGTATCTGACGGACTGGAAGTCGGCCAACGCCGAGACCAAGGATTTTGGCATTGACGAGTATCTGGCCGAACTCCTGGTCGCGGTGGATCATGTTGGCGGCCGTGCCCACCTGATAGGCCTTTGCCAGGGCGGATGGGCGGTCGCAATGTTCGCCGCCCGCTTCCCTGACAAGGTTGCCTCGCTCGTCCTGGCGGGCGCGCCGCTCGACCTCTCGGCTGGTGACGGGCCGATCAAGAAGGCGGTGCAGGGTCTATCGCCGGAGTTCTATCGCCAGCTCGTGGCCTTCGGCGGCGGGTGTATGCGCGGCGCGTTCATGCTCCAGGGTTTCAAGAACATGCATCCTTTCGAGCAGTATGTGGAAAAGTACATCCACCTCTACGAACACGCAGCCGAACCGGATTTTCGTGAGCGCATCGAGCGGTTTGCCGGATGGTTCGAGCACCCGATTGACCTTCCCGGTAAGTGGTATCTGCAAGTCGTGCAGGAACTGTTCAACGACAACCTCTTCTATAATGGCGACTTCCAGGGATTGGGCCGAAGACTCTCAATCTCCGACATTCATTGCCCAACCTACCTCCTGGCCGGCAAGGACGACGACATCACGCCGCCGGTCCAAGTCCGCAATGCGGCCAAGCGTCTCGGCACACCGCAGGACGCGATCAAGTCGCAAACCGTGCCGGGCGGTCATGTCGGCTTGTTCATGTCGCACAAAACCGTCGGCACCGTGTGGCCGGAGATCGCCGAATGGATCCGCCAGAACGATCCAAAGCCCACAGCATCTTCCTGAGCGTCACGGCAACAAGGCCTATTTTGGGCACCCGGGGCAAAATCCCGGGGTCGACGCATTTTAGGGCTTCCCTGAAGCGGGCGAGTACGATTCGCTCGGCACATGGCAATACCCCCCAACCTGCCGAGCCTATCGCGCACCGATTTGGAGGCGCTGTTGGTCGATCTGCTCGGCCAAGTCGTGGAGCTGAAGGCGCTGGTCGCTGCGCAGCGTGACGAGATTGCGCGGCTAAAGGGCCTGAAGGGCCGCCCCTCGATCAAGCCGAGCGGGATGGAGAAGAACACCGATCCGGCCCGTAGCGGCAAGACTGGCGAGCAGCGCCGCCGCGGCAAGGTGACGCCACGGGTCAAGGTAGAGACCGAGGTGCTGCGGGCCGTGCATCCGTCCGGCTCGCAATTCAAAGGCTATGAGCCGTATGACGTGCAGGACCTGGTGATCAGCGCCCGCGCGGTGCACTACCGGCGCGAGCGTTGGCTGACGCCGGATGGAGAGATGATCGTGGCCCCGTTGCCCCGCGGCATCCGCGGCCATTTCGGTCCTGAGTTACAGCGCTTCGTGTTGATGCAATACCACCAGGGCCAGGTGACGGTGGAGCGGCTGGTCACCCTGTTGCAAGCGGTGGGCGTCAGCATCTCCAAGCGCCAGGTGATGCGCCTGCTGATCGACCAGCAGGACGACTTCTTGTCCGAGACCGTGGAAACACTGCGGGCCGGGCTTTCGACGGCGGACTGGATTACCGTGGACGATACCGGCGCCCGCCACCGCGGCGCCAACGCCGTCTGCACCCAGATCGGCAACGACGACTTCGCCTGGTTCGGCACGACGGGCAGCAAGAGCCGGCTGAACGTCCTCGGCCTGCTGCGCGCGCATCACACCGACTACGTGATCAACGATGCCGCCCTGGACTACATGCGCGATCACCACTTGGCAGGACCGCTGGTCGGCAAGCTCGCGGCCCATCAACAGCGGCGGTTCGCCGACGGCAAAGCCTGGGCCGCCCATCTCGACCAGCTTGGCCTGACCGGCCTTGAGGTGACGCCCGATCCGGTGCGCGTTG
>JAABUT010001976.1_pt1 | contig 21271 bp, 21 predicted proteins | sample 5559281 | NCBI WGS metagenome assembly JAABUT01 (sample SAMN10711880, study PRJNA513359) | rock metagenome | isolation source: Antarctica rocks | place: Antarctica: Victoria Land, Ricker Hills nord | collected 2016-01-04
ACTTCGGAAAGAAATCCTGCTGGAGTGGCGCTCCAAATATGCTTTCAACGGCGTATTGCTTTACGTGGTTTCTACTGTTTTTGTATGCTATATTTCGTTCAACCTTTCGCCGGGTTTCAGCCAAAATCAAGGTTATCCGATTGTGTGGAACGTGTTGTTCTGGATCATTTTATTGTTCGCCTCTGTAAATGCCATTGCCAAAAGTTTCATGCAGGAAAGCAGCAGCCGATTACTATATTACTACACTATTGTCAGCGCAAAAGCCATCATCCTGGCTAAAATAATTTACAACTGCCTATTAATGATGCTGTTGAGTACAATGGCCTTACTTATTTATTTATTGTTTTTCAAGAATACGCTGGGCGATCCTTTGTATTATTATCTCGCGGTTTTAAGCGGAAGCATCAGTTTTGCAATAGTTTTTACGATGCTTTCGGCCATTGCTTCCAAAGCCGGAAACAACGGCACGTTGATGGCGATTTTGTGTTTTCCAATTATTATTCCGATAATTTTGGTTTTGGTACGCTTCTCCAAAAACGCAATGGACGGCTTGGAAAGAAGTGCCAGTCAGCATGATATAATTGTTCTGGCTGGCATCAACGTCATTGTGGTAGCTACTTCTTTAATCCTGTTTCCGTATTTGTGGCGGGATTAATTTCTATTTCACACAGAAACCTGATGCTTCTTTTATCGGCATAAATTAATTGTGTTGTTAGTTGGGATTTGCAATTACAAGTGTGCAAAAGAATGAGTTTGTCATGCTGAATTTATTTCAGCATCCCATTACAAAGGATGAAACTTAATTGTACTTGTTATCTTTCTAATGAGATGCCGAAATAAATTCGGCATGACAAAGTCGATTAGAATCTCTTGAACACATTCGTAAATTTGATTCCCGGCAGCTTAGTCAGCACCGCTGAAAATATTTTTGATCAACCTAAAACCCAATGCTTCTTTTACCACCCTAAATTAGTCATCGTCTTTTTTCTTTTTCTCCAAGATTACAAAAGCACTTCGCCGTGGTGCAGGCATGATTGAGTTTTCACCTTTTACGGCTTTCCAAACCACGTCGTTCAGTTCCAGATCGGGCACGGCATCTTCTTTGGCCAGGTTAAAAAAAGAAGAACGTTCGGCACTTTTATTCCAGGCAACATTTCGTTTTTGTAGATCAACTTGCGCTGGTTTTGCTTTGTATGAAGTTAAATCAGGCGTGACAGAAAAACAACTGAATAAAGGCACCGCTGCGGCATCATACTGGCTCATCGGCGGCAAACCCAAAATTAGTTCTATTGTGCGCAAAATTCCGGAAGTGGAATACATGGTGTGGTTTACAGAACCTTTTTTTATGTACGGACTGATCACGAATGCTGGTGAACGGTGCGCATCCACATGATCAGAACCGTTTTGGGCATCATCTTCCAGCACAAAAATGACGGATTCTTTCCAGATCGGGCTTTCGGCAATGTGCTCTACCAATTGGCCCAAAGCCAGGTCGTTATCGCCCAAAGCCGAAATTACGCTGATGGCTCCTTTGCGCTGCCCGCTGGTATGATCGTTGCTCAAACGGATGCTGCTGAACTGCGGCACGGCATTTTTTAGCAGTAAAGAATCAAAATCATGCGCCCAGATTCGTTCACGTTCCACATCCGGAATACTTAAATCAAAACCCGGAGAGGCAGGGCAAATATGGTTTTGTAAAGCTTTGATATTGGCTTTTCCATCGCCTGCAAACTCGCCGTAACTGCGATAAGTTATGCCGGCACGCTGACAATAATCCCATATAAAACCTTTTTTCGGGAAAGCAACCTGCCGTGTTCCTTCAAAATCATAATTGCCGCCGCGGCCGCCGTAACTCGTTGGCCAGGTTTTCTCTACAAAATCCGTGGCGTAAGCAGCCATGCTCCAGTTGTGGCCATCGGCACTCACTTCGGCATCTACATAAAAATTATCGAGCAACACAAATTCGCGCGCCAGTGCATGATGGTTTGGCGTGATTTTTTCGGGAAAAATACACAAACTGGTATCGCCGTTTCCTTCCTTCATATCGCCCAGAACCTGGTCGTAAGTGCGGTTTTCTTTGATGATATAAAAAACATGTTTGATCGGAGAAGCTTGTCCTAAATGCTGCGGAATTGTGTTTCCTGCTTCACCTAAAGCCTCTGTTTCCACTTTTTTATTGTAAGGCGTGTTGGCATAAACCTGGCGTGAATATTTTTTAAGCTGAGCTTCGGTTGGCGTTGCGATAAAAGATAAAGTGCCTTTAAACAAACCACCGATATATTCCAGGCCGCGACTGGCAGCCGAACCTGTTTGGTAACCGCTGTCGTCCGCTTTTACAATTGGTTTCGGTCCGTTGAGGTTTGGCAACGAAGAAAAACCTTTTCCATTGGCCACCAAAATATTTTTGCCCAGCGTTTTCACATTTGTAGGATACCAGCCGGTTGGGATAAAGCCTTTTGAAAAACTTTTGCCCGGCGTAGTTACGTCAAAAACAGCCAGGCAATTGTTATCAGCATTGGCAATATACAGCGTTTTTTCGTCTTCGGAAAGTGCCAGTCCGTTGGTTGTAGAACCGGTTAAAGCATCCGGGTACAAAGCCGCCGAAATGGTTTCGATCACTTTTTGGGTTTTAGTGTTGATGATAGAAACTGAGTTATCGTTCGCGTTCGCCACAAACAAATACATGCTGTTTTTACTGCGGATAATTTCGTTCGGATGGCTTTCGGTTGGGATATTCCCAATGATTTTATCGGTTGCGGTATTGTAAATTGCCACCGATTCTCCGCCCCACAACGTGATGTAAAGCGTTTGATGATCGGCAGAAAGCAGGCAACTGTACGCTTCGTGGCCCAATGGTGTTTTTACAAGGGTTTTTTTGGTGCGGAGATCAATCACATACAACGAATTATCTTCTTTGGTAACCACGTAAAGTTTGCCGGACTTGTCATCAACTTCAATTCCTGTTGGGCAAATTTTATTAACCGGCCACTTTTTTCCTAAAACAATCGAATCCGGTTTTCCAAGTTTTTGTTGCGCAACCGGATAATCCAGAATAATATTATCGTTACCGCCGGAAGCAAAAAGATGCTTTTCATCTGCAGAAAACTTTAAACCGTACCAGGATTTTGGGATAACTTTTTCGTCGAGCAGTTTTTGATTTTTCGGGTCGATCAGCTGAATGGTTTGCGTACTTTGCCCGTTGTTGGTAACCGCCAAAAGCTTTTTTGAAGCAGAAAGCTGCATGTTCAACGGCAAATCGCCCAACGGGATACTTTTTCCTGCCGGAGAAAGTTTCCAGCCGTTCGGCAGCAAAACTGTTGGCAAATTTGGGTTGTCCGTCGGGGTTTGTGCCGAAACTTTTCCGGCAAGCAACACCAGCAGCAGGCTTATTTTAATAGAATTCACGTTAAATATTTTTGATCTGTAAAGATAGTTAAAGCGTTTTCAGATTGATTGCAAGATTAAAAGCTTAACAATAACTTAATTAAGAATGATAACCGGATGCTTCTTTTATCGTATAAAAATTAGTGTTTGGTATCTTAAAAATTGCAGGAATTTTATAGGCTTTTATGGCAGCTTATACTTTTGTTTTTTGGCTAAAGCCTTTGTTTATCGCCCTTGTCCATGGCCTGAAGGCCGTGGCAATTAAATTTCGATAATCATTCCACCGGAAGAGTCCCGTTTTGTTCTGGCAAGTACAAAAAAGCAAAACATTGTCCGAATTGCCACGGCCTTTAGGCCATAGATTATAGGTAAATTAGCTATGGCTTTAGCCAAAATAGCTGATCAGAAATTTAAGCAAACTTTAATAACCGGATGCTTTTTTTACCCTATAAAAATTTGTGTTGAAGAAATCCATCACAAACCCGCGTTCCTTCTTCTTAAACAAAACACTATTTTTGCTGACAAGGATTTTATCGGTCCGTTTCTCAATTTATGCTCAGTACGGATATTTTATTTCAGCAGGCCACACATTTATTGCAGCAACTGATTGCCACGCCTTCTTTCAGCAAAGAGGAAAACCTGACGGCAGAAATCATCAATAATTTTTTGGTTGAAAAAGGTGTGCAAACGCATCAGAAAATGAACAATATCTGGGCCTGGAACCAGCATTTTGATCCGGCAAAACCAACCATTTTATTAAATTCCCATCACGATACCGTCAAATCAAATTCCGGCTACACGCGTGACCCTTTTGATGCAAAAATTGAGGACGGAAAACTTTTCGGCCTGGGCAGCAATGATGCCGGCGGTTGTTTAGTTTCGCTGATTGCTGTTTTTATGCACTATTCTTCAGCCGAAAACCTGAAATATAATTTTTGCCTGGCCACTACTGCAGAAGAAGAAATTTCGGGCAATAATGGCCTGGAATTGATTATTCCGGACTTGGGTAAATTAGCATTCGGCATTGTGGGCGAACCAACTTTGATGCAACTGGCCGTTGCTGAACGCGGCCTTATGGTGCTCGATTGTACCAGTTTCGGCCGCGCCGGGCATGCCGCGCGGGAAGAAGGTGACAATGCAATTTACAAAGCGATGCAGGATATTGAATGGTTCCGCAGGTATCGTTTTCCGCAGGAATCGGAGGTTTTCGGACCGGTTAAAATGTCTGTAACCATCATCAATGCCGGTTCTCAGCACAATGTTGTTCCGGCTACTTGCACGTTTACGGTGGATGTTCGGGTGACGGATGCTTACCGCAATGAAGAAGTTCTGGAAATCATCCGGCAGCATGTTGATTGCGAAGTAAAACCGCGTTCTATCCGCCTGAAACCTTCTTCGATACCAAAAGATCACGCCATCGTAAAAGCCGGAATTGCTTTAGGACGAAGCACTTACGGCTCTCCTACCACGTCCGATCAATCGCTTTTGGATATTCCTTCCATCAAACTCGGTCCCGGTGATTCCGGCCGTTCGCACATGGCTGATGAATTTGTTTATGTAGAAGAAATCAAGGAAGGCATCGAACTATATATCAAAATGTTGGATCAATTGCTGAGATGAGAAGTTTATAGTTCATTGCAGATGGTTGATGGATCATAGACTAAAAATTAACCGATAAAAACAGTATCCGCGATTTAACTTTCGCCCTAAAATAAAAAAATGAAAATCTGGCAAAAAAATATTTCCGTTAATGAACTGGTCGAAAACTTTACGGTTGGCCGAGACCGGGAATTCGACCTGCAATTGGCTGCTTTTGATGTACTTGGCTCGCTTGCGCATACGCAAATGCTGGAAAGTATTGGTTTGATGAGTACTGAAGACCTGGTTTTGGTTCAGCAGGAATTGAAGAACATTTATAAAGAAATTGAAGCTGGAAATTTTGTAATCCAGCTGGAAGTTGAAGACGTACATTCGCAAATTGAATGGCTTTTAACACAACGCATTGGTGAAGCAGGAAAAAAAATACACAGCGGAAGATCTCGAAACGACCAGGTTTTGGTAGATCTGAAACTGTTTTTCCGCCATGAATTACAGGAAATCGTTGGCCAAATTAAAACACTTTTTGATCTGCTGATTCGGCTCAGCAATCAGCATAAAAACATATTGCTGCCCGGTTATACGCATTTGCAAATTGCCATGCCGTCGTCATTCGGCTTGTGGTTTGGCGCTTATGCCGAAAGTTTGGTGGACGATTTGGAAATGGTTTTGGCGGCTTATAAGATCAGCAATAAAAACCCGTTGGGCGCGGCTGCCGGTTACGGTTCTTCTTTCCCTTTAAACCGTACCATGACAACAAAACTATTAGGTTTTGAAAGCTTAAATTATAACGTGGTTTATGCTTTGATGGGAAGAGGAAAAACAGAACGGATAGTCGCCCAGGCTTTATCTGCTATCGCAGCAACTTTGGCCAAAATGGCAATGGACCAGACCTTGTATTTAAGTCAGAACTTTTCTTTTGTCAGTTATCCCGATCAATTGACTACCGGTTCCAGCATCATGCCGCATAAAAAAAACCCGGATGTTTGGGAGATCATTCGCGGCAAATGCAACCGCATCCAGGCTTTGCCGAATGATATCGCGTTGATGACCATCAACTTGCCTTCCGGCTATCACCGCGATTTGCAATTGCTGAAAGAAACTTTGTTCCCAGCCTTTGCAGATTTAAAGGATTGCCTGCACATAGCTGCTTTTATGCTTGAAAATATATCGGTAAAAGAAGCAATTTTGGAGGATGAGCGATATAAATATTTGTTCAGCGTGGAAGAAACCAACAAGCTGGTTTTAAGCGGCATTCCTTTCCGCGAAGCGTACAAACAAATTGGGGCGGAAATTGAAAATGCTTCTTTTAACCCTGTAAAAACCGTGAACCATACGCACGAAGGCAGTATCGGCAACCTGTGCAACGAAGAAATTACGGAATGTATGGATGATGTACTGAAGCTTTTTAAGTTTGAAAAAGTAGGATTGGCCATTCAAAAATTATTAAGCTAAATGAATGAACAAGGCAAAGAGCATGTTTTTGCCATAGTACCTGTTGGCCAAGCAGTTTATCACCGTTAAAAAATGTATATCTTTATAAAAATGAGCGGCGATGGAAGCACTTGAATTTATAACAAAAATAAAAGATAATCAAATCCTTGTTCCAGCAGAGATTCAATCAGCATTGGAAATTAACAAAGATAAGGAGATAAGGGTTATTGTTTTAATAGAAGGAAATGTTACCGATACTTATCATCGTAATGATGCCATTGTCCAACAAACCGTACAAGAGCAATTCTTAAAAGGTTACGCTGATTCTGATTCAATTTATGATAACCCTTTTTAAGAAATGAATAAATTGAACTTCGGCGATATACTATTATTAAAATTTCCTTTCACCGATGGACATACTTACAAAAGGAGGCCTGCTCTCCTTATCAATGATTACGATGATGGAGATATTATCGTTTGCAGGATAACCAGTAAAATCTATAATTCCTCACAAGATATTTTAATAGATGATTGGGAAAAATCCGGATTAAAGCTACCCTCTATCGTTCGTGTACATAAAATTGCAACATTAGAAAAAGGACTGGTTGAGTTAATTATCGGCAAGATTGAAGAACCATTAAAAATAAAGATTAAAACAATACTTGCAAACTTGGCCGATTAAAGTTTTAGTTTTTCCATTCAAGAAGATTAGGTAATTAGGCTGTAGTTCGTCCTGCATCAAACTTCAATTTATCCCATTATGTTCAGTAATGGTGATAACTTCACATCGATAAAAATAAATTAAATGAACGGACAGAACCGAAGTGATGTTTACACTGGTTTGAAAGTAGATATCATACTGAAAAAAGATCAGCGCACAGGGAAGCGAACAAGAGGAATTGTAAAGGATTTACTAACAAGTTCTGCTTTTCATTCTCGCGGCATTAAAGTTCGGTTGGAAGACGGGCAGGTTGGAAGAGTTGTAGAAATTGTGGAAGAAGGTTGATTTTTTACAGAATAAAATATAGATTTAGAAAATATTATCTCAACAATAATTTCCAATGAAAAATCTAAACTTAATTCTCAAGCATCCAATGGCTTTAACAATTGCAAAAATAGCAATCGTTTTATTTTTGATAGACTTTGTAAAGAAGGTTTTCGGGATTAGTCAAAGTACACCTGTTGATCACGCTGCAGCTTACAGCTTAGGGTTTGCGATGGGTGCAATTGCAAACATCGCCGTCAAAATATTTGGGTCAATTGTAATTTTAAGAATACTTTTTACAACGGAGAGCTTTAGTTCGAAAAAGTATAGTAAAGGTTAACAATTGACCGTTTGGCAAAAGGCCAGGAATTGATTCCAAGTATAACCAATCTCATCATTAAAGTGATTAAGAAAAATCGAATTACTTTTTTCAAAATAAATTGAGATTTGTGATTTTGAATGTTTTGATTAAATGTTTCTTTCATAAATTATTAGGAAAATATACGCATAAAAAAAGCTGCTTCCTTGTCAGAAGCAGCTTTTTTTCAACGATTAATGATTTTATATCCTGGATTAGATAACTTGCACATTCACCGCGTTCAGGCCTTTTTTGCCACGCTCAACATCGTATTTTACTTTGTCGTTTTCACGGATCTGATCAATTAAACCAGATGAGTGAACGAATACATCTTCTTCTCCTGAATTTTCTGGAATGATGAATCCGAATCCTTTTGTTTCGTTAAAAAATTTAACTGTACCTTCTTTTTGCATTGTAATATTAATTTATAATTCTGCTAAGGTATAGATTAAATCGGTATTTACTATTATTTATTTCACCATAAAATTTACTTCATAATCACCCCAAAGCATGGTTACTTTCCCGCTTTTATCAACGGTATAAGTTACCTTTTCTGCAAATGATGGTGCCTTTTTTCCTTTTACATCTACTTTTAAAATATCCTGCCCTTTGATATCTTCATATTTTGTACCCCAAATTTTCCAGGTTTTATTAAATATCAATGTCCAATTGTTACCGTTTTTAACAGTGAAAAAGGAATACTTTCCGGCTGGAATACTTTTTCCTTCTATTTTAACATCTTTACTGAATACAAATGTAGTTGCTTCATTTGCTCCGGTACGCCAAACTTTTCCTTCCATCGGCTCCAAATCTTTGCCAATGGTACGGCCTTTTACAGACGGGCGGCTATAATCAATTTCAATATTAATGCCGTTACTTGTAGTTGTTTTAACGGTATCCGGCAAACTTGGTCGCGGACCCTGGTTCGTTTGTGCATTTGCAGAATAAGTGGTAAACATAGCACTTGCGAACAAGCACAATAATAATTTTTTCATGATTTAAATTTTTTTCTTGAACGAAGATGCAGAAAATTTACGTAACGAATAAATTTCAAAATTATCAAAGTTCAATTTCTTACAATTAATTGTAAGAAATTAACCATCAACTATTCCGATTTTTTACCTTGTAAAAGAAGTATTACAAAATTGTGTGATAAATTTCCGGTAAAACTTATTGCTTTGTTAAAATGTTTCCCCAACAAAACGAATCATTACTTTTTATGAAAAAATCAATTATAAAAACTTCGGTACTGGCAGCAGTGCTTGCTGGTTCTGCTGTATTTTTTGCAGCAAAAACGATTCCGCCCAAAAACATAAAAAAACCGATAACGGCCGACGAATCCGGTTTAAAGCTTCCTACTGGTTTTTCTGCGTTAATTGTGGCTGATAATCTTGGCCAGGCCAGGCACATTGCCGTAACCAGTTCCGGTGATATTTACGTGAAACTTGCCAGGGTAAAAAATGGTAAGGGTATTTTAATGCTGCACGATAAAAATGGCAATGTTAAAGCAGATGACATTACTGGTTTTGGCAATTATGGCGGAACAGGAATGGCGATCAAAAACGGCTACTTATATGCTTCTTCGGATGAAAATGTGTACCGCTACAAATTAGACAACCAGCAGCATGTAATCAATGGCGCAAAACCGGAAGAAATTGTGAAAGGCTTGCTCTCCCGCCACGAACACGAATCCAAATCTATTACGTTAGACAACAACGGAAACATCTACGTAAATGTGGGTGCTTATTCCAATTCCTGCCAGGAGCATGACCGGCAAAAAGGATCTATGGGCATGAAACCCTGCCCGATTTTAGATTCTGCAGGTGGCATTTGGCAGTTTAAAGCTGATAAATTGAACCAAACTTATGGCACCGGAACGCATTATGCCACGGGTTTGCGCAACGTTGTTGGTTTGGATTGGAACCAGCAGGATAACCAGCTCTTTGTAATGCAGCATGGCCGGGACCAATTACACGATATTTTCCCGGATTTATACACCGTTCAGCAATCTGCAGTTTTGCCCGCCGAATGTATGTATGCCCTAAAAAATGGTGATGATGCCGGCTGGCCGTATTTATATTACGATCAGATCCAAAAGAAAAAAATCCTGATGCCGGAATATGGCGGCGATGGTAAAAAAGAAGGTTCTGCAAAAGCCATCAGTCCGGTTATTGCGTTTCCAGGCCATCTGGCGCCAAACGGATTGCTTTTTTATACCGGCAATCAGTTTCCTGCCAGATACAAAAATGGCGCTTTCATCGCTTTCCATGGTTCCTGGAACCGCGCACCCGAGCCGCAAGCCGGATATTTCGTGGTATTTGTTCCCTTTGAAAACGGCAAACCAGCAAGCGATAAGTGGGAAGTTTTTGCAGATAATTTTTCTGGCGGAGAAGCCAAAACAAAATCCGGCAGAGCTGACCATCGCCCTTGCGGATTGGCACAAGGGCCAGACGGATCAATCTACGTTTCTGATGATTCTAAAGGTACTATCTACAAAATCAGCTACAACAAATAATTTATCTTGATGAAAAAACTCATTACTGCCTTATTGTTCCTGCCTTTTTGCGGATCGTTATCGGCACAAATTAAAAAAAAGCCTGCTTTAAAACCTGTGGTTCCAAAAGTTGCTGCGGTTGATAAAGCTTCCGTAGCAAACGGGTTGATTGTTTTTACCCAGAATTGCGTTTCCTGTCATCAGGTAGATGGCGGCGGCGTTCCGCACATGAATCCGCCGCTGATTAAAACACCCTGGGTTTTGGGCGATCAAACCCGTTTAATTAAAATCGTACTAAACGGTTTTAAAGAAGATGTAGAGATCAGCGGTGATCGTTATTCCAATGTAATGCCAGCTTTCAACTACCTGAAAGATCAGGAAATTGCCGATGTACTCACTTATGTACGGAATAATTTCGGCAACAAAGCCTCAGGCATTGCCCTGAAAAAAGTAACGGCTACGCGCGCTGCAAATGGCAAATAAGATTTTATGCCGATAAAAGAAGCATTGCAATTTTAACCATGCTTCTTTTATCGGTATAAATTTATATTCACGTTTGAAAACCAGATTGGTTTTTCATAATTTCCCGCATATGAAAAACGCAGGTACAAAGCCGATCATCACCGTCAAAAAATTGGTTAAAAAATACGGCAGTTTTGTTGCCGTGGATCAAATCAGTTTTGAGGTTTTTGAAGGAGAGATATTCGGTTTGCTTGGGCCAAACGGTGCAGGAAAAACGACTACTTTAGAAATTTTAGAAACCTTACGCGATAAGACTTCGGGTGAGGTTTTTGTGGATGGTTTTTCAGTAGAAAACGGTGCGGCAGACATCAAAAAACGGATCGGTGTGCAGTTGCAAGCGGCCGGATATTACCCAAACCTAAACTTAACCGAACTGATCGAATTGTTTTCGGGTTTGTACGGAATAGCTGTTAGCCCAATGGAAATATTATCGAAAGTTTCGCTTACAGACAAAGCCAAAGCAAGATACAAAGAGCTTTCCGGTGGCCAAAAACAGCGTTTTTCCATTGCTACAACACTTATCAATAATCCGCGGATTGTGTTTTTGGATGAGCCGACAACAGGTTTAGATCCGCAGGCGCGCCGTAATCTGTGGGATTTGATCCGCAATATCCGTGATGCCGGAACTACGGTTGTCATCACCACACATTATATGGATGAAGCGGAGGTTTTATGTGATCGGGTAGCTTTTGTGGATGCCGGAAAAATTATCGGGATAGATACGCCGGATCATTTTATCGATCAATTGGTCGCTTCCGGTTTTGAACGGGAAAAGCAGGTAAAAAGTGCCAACCTGGAAGACGTATTCATCAATCTGACCGGAAAAGAACTGCGGGAAGTTTAGAAAAAGCTGTCAGCAATCAGCTTTTGCAAATTTAATATTAGAGTTCAACACAAATCACACCATTCATCGAAGCTGAAAGCTGATTGCTGACAGCTTAAAAGCTCAATCTTATGCCTCAACCCTACAGCAATGTAAAAGCTACACTGGCCATGGCGAAAGCCAGTTTCCGGTCTATTTTGCGCAGCCCGTCGTCCGTCGTTTTTACGCTGGCATTCCCGCTGATCTTTATTTTGGTTTTTGGTTTTATCGGCGGTGGCGGCATTACAGTTGATGTTGGTGTGGCGAAAGACAACAATGAGCAAAACCCAATTTATCAGGCACTGAAAAAAACTAAAGTTGTCAATTTGGTGGAGAAAGAAACAGCTGATGAGATGAAAAAGGATCTTGAAAAAGGACGTTTGGACGGAATCATCAGTATTCATTCCCAACCCGGAAAACTGCCCGCTTATTTGATTGATGTGCAATTTACCAAAGCTTCTCTGGAAAAAGGGAACATATTAAAATCTATCCTGAACAACGTTTTTTACCAGATCAATTCCCGTTCGCCCAATGCGCCGCCGCCGGTTGCAGAACTTCGGGAAACGACCATTACGGGCCGCGAATACAAAACCATCGATTTTATTTTACCCGGTCAGTTAGGTTTTTCCTTGCTGAGTTCCGGCGTTTTCGGTACGGCTTTTGTGTTCTTAAGTTTGCGGATCACATTGGTTATCAAACGTTTTTTTGCCACGCCGGTCCAGCGTTACAGTATTGTTTTAGGTGAAGCTTTGGCGCGGATTACTTTTGCGCTGATTGGTGCTTTGATCATTATTTTAATCGGGCATTTTGCTTTTGGTTTCACGCTGGTCCATGGTTTTATCACGGTTGTGAACATGCTCATTTTAGCAGCAATCGGCGTAATCGTATTTATGGGCTTCGGTTTTATCATCTCCGGAGTTGCTAAAAATGAAACCTCCGTGCCACCAATTGCCAATATTGTTACGCTGCCGCAATTTCTGCTTTCGGGCACATTTTTTTCAATTAACGCATTTCCTTCCTGGCTGCAACCGATTAGTAAAGCTTTGCCGCTCACCTATTTGAATGATGCCATGCGCAAAGTTGCTTTTGAAGGCGCAGATTTACAGGATGTTGGCCATCAGCTTTTAATTTTGGGTATCTGGGGAATTATTGTTTATGCAATAGCTGTCAAAACTTTCAAGTGGGAATAAGTTCAGGCGGTTTGCTGTCAGCATTCGGCCATCAGCTACAAACCATCAACTATATGCTTTTATAATGCTTCTTTTACCATATAAAATTTTACCATATAAAAAATATTAGCAATTTGTATATTTGGCACCGCACAAGCAACTGTGTAATGTTTACACTAAGTTTAATTCAATCACCTGAAAATTTTTTAAAAAAATGAGTTTAATAATCGACGTACATGCCCGCCAAATTCTGGATTCACGGGGAAACCCTACTATTGAAGTAGATGTTTTAACTGAAAATGGTGCAATGGGGCGCGCTGCGGTTCCTTCCGGTGCTTCTACCGGTGCACATGAAGCAGTTGAACTTCGTGATAACGATAAAACCAAATATATGGGCAAAGGTGTATTGCAAGCCGTTGCCAATGTGAATGATAAGCTGGCGAAAGAATTGCAAGGTATGGACGTGTTTGAGCAAAATGCGATCGATAAATTGATGATCGAAATTGATGGGACCGAAAACAAAGGCAACCTCGGTGCAAATGCTATTTTAGGGATTTCGCTGGCGGTTGCTAAAGCTGCTGCACAAGAAAGCCGCCAGCCTTTATACCGTTACGTTGGCGGTGTAAATGCCAATACGCTTCCGATCCCGATGATGAACATCCTGAACGGTGGTTCTCATGCTGATAATAAAGTTGATTTCCAGGAATTTATGGTGATGCCGGTTGGTGCACCAAGTTTTTCTGAAGCTTTGCGCTGGGGAGCCGAAGTTTTTCATACGCTAAAAACAGTATTAAAGAAAAAAGGATATTCTACCAACGTTGGTGATGAAGGTGGTTTTGCACCTGATTTTGCCTCGAACGAAGAAGCCATCGAAACTGTGTTGCAAGCCATTGAAGCTGCTGGTTACAAAGCAGGTGAAGATATTTTTATCGCCATGGACCCTGCGGTTTCCGAATTTTATGATGCAGCAACCGGTTTATATACTTTCAAAAAATCTGATGGCCGCCAGCTAACTTCTGAGCAAATGGTTGATTACTGGGAAGATTGGGTTAATAAATATCCGATCATTTCTTTGGAAGATGGCCTTGCAGAAGATGATTGGGCTGCCTGGGCTTCTCTAACCGAAAAATTAGGTAAAAAGGTTCAGTTGGTAGGTGATGATTTATTTGTAACGAACACAACCCGTTTGCAAAAAGGAATAGATATGCACGTTGCCAATTCTATCCTGGTAAAAGTAAACCAAATTGGTTCTTTAACTGAAACTATTAATGCAGTTACTTTAGCACAAACTAACGGTTACACTTCTGTAATGAGCCACCGTTCCGGCGAAACTGAAGATTCTACCATTGCTGATTTGGCAGTTGCTTTAAATTGCGGACAGATTAAAACCGGTTCTGCTTCCCGTTCAGACCGGATTGCAAAATACAATCAGTTGCTTCGTATTGAAGAAGAATTGGGCAGCAATGCAAATTTTATCGGAAAGAACTTTAAGTTTTTGAAGAAGTAATTTTTATACTGATAAAAGAAGTATAGCAAGCTGGCCGCAAGGCTGGCTTTTTTTGTTTTAAGCTGACAAATTCCTACTTAAAGTTATAGCTTAAATAGTTGTACCTTTGCACATAATTACCCGCTCTATTACCGGCTTTGATCATAAGCACATCACCTGACCGCTAATACCGACGTGTTAGCACATTTTAGTAAAAATTTCATGTTATTTCAAGAATTAAATTTAATTGAGCCTATCCTCAAGGCTCTAAAACAAGAGGGTTATACCCAGCCCACTCCTATCCAAGAACAAGCCATACCGCTGATTTTACAAGGAAAAGATGTGTTGGGCTGCGCACAAACCGGAACCGGCAAAACTGCTGCTTTTGCCATCCCGATTTTACAACTTTTATATCAGCAAAAACAGCAGCATAAAGAACAGAAAACGATTAAGTCGCTGATTTTAACGCCAACTCGCGAACTGGCAATCCAAATTGAAGAAAGCTTTAACGCTTACGGTAGAAACACAGGTTTAAAACATTTGGTTGTTTTCGGCGGCGTTTCTCAAAATCCGCAAACCGAAGCTTTAAAACGCGGTGTTGATATTTTGGTAGCTACGCCCGGGCGTTTGCTGGATCTGATGAACCAGCGTTTTGTGAATTTGCAACACGTTCAGATTTTGGTTTTGGATGAAGCCGACCGTATGCTGGACATGGGTTTTGTAAACGATGTGAAAAAGGTTATTGCAAAGCTTCCACAAAAACGCCAGACACTGTTTTTCTCGGCCACCATGCCAAAAGAAATTCAGGGTTTAGCAGATTCTATCCTCAATAAGCCTGAAAAAATTGAAGTTACGCCGGTTTCTTCTACCGCAGAAACCATTGAACAAGCTGTTTTTATGGTAGAAAAATCTGACAAGAAAGATTTATTGCTGCATGTTTTAAAAGACAAATCCATTCAGACGGCCCTGGTTTTTACCCGGACCAAACACGGTGCGGACAAAGTGGTAAAAGATTTATTGCGCGCCAATATTACAGCCGAAGCTATTCACGGAAATAAATCTCAAAATGCCAGGCAACGCGCTTTGTCAAACTTTAAGGCACGAACTACCCGGATTTTGGTTGCTACCGATATTGCGGCACGCGGGATTGATGTAGACGAACTGACGCATGTGATTAATTTTGAACTGCCCAACATCCCGGAAACTTACGTACACCGGATCGGACGTACGGGCCGGGCCGGGGCAAGCGGAATTGCGCTTTCTTTTTGTGATGCTGAAGAGCAGGATTTTTTGAAAGACATCCATAAATTGATCAACAAAACGATTCCGGTTTCTGATCATCCGTATCCGCCACGGCAAGGTTCAATGGCGCAAAAAGTGCAAACTAAAACCGGTACGGGTAGTCAAAACCGAGGCAACAGAAATAGTTCAGGCGAAAATTTTAGCGGAAGAAAACATGGCAACAGCAGCAACCGCCGGCCGCGAACCAGCAATTAATTTAGCAGGAATACTGTTTTTAGCATAGTATTTTCAGCTTAGATATTAAGAAACCAGATTTTGTTGTTTAAAGCTTTGCAACAACGAAACCTGGTTTTTATCGTAAACTGCATTTGGAAAATTTGAAACGACTTGTGTATCTTTAAATGAAATTTCATCCTTTGGTTTATATGCAGCGTTTGCTTAACCTTTTTAAAAACAAATACTTTTTAATCAGTATTATTTTTTTGGTTTGGCTGATTTTTTTCGACCGCAATGATCTGCTTTCTCAATATGAATATCGGCAGCAACTAAATAAGCTGAAAGTAGAACATACTTTTTATACCAAAGAAACTGCTGATGTGCAAAAGCAACTGAACGAACTGACCTCTGACAAAGAAAAGTTAGAAAAATTTGCCCGCGAAAAATACCTGATGAAGAAAGCAAACGAAGATATTTTTGTTATTGTTCCCGAAAAAAAGGAAGAGAAAAAATCTATATTTTAGGTCGATAAAAGAAGCATCGATTTTAGATTGCCCCATTTCTTCTCCGCAGGAACCACTCTAAACTCAACAGAAAAACAATCAGGATAAAGACCCATTTTTCATCAATCAACTCTTTATAATTATTGTCCTGATAAGCAATCGTTTTGATATTTTCGTTTTTCCGGATCAAATCTTGTAAACGGTCCAGGTTCTCCGGCAAAATCATTTCACCACCATTTTCTTTAGCCAAAGCATACAACAGCTGATGATCAGCAGCACTTCTCGCAGTTTCTGCAATCATTGGTTTGACTGAGAAATTGCCGTTTGCTTTAAAATTTTCGTTGCCGATTTTAGTTTGAGCTTCGTAAACATATTCCCCCGGAGGCAAAATACCGGCATCCAACTGATAAGATTTGTTTGTTCTGGAAAACTGAAAACTATACGTTTTTCCTTTTTTATTTTTGATACCGATGGAAACATCCGGCTGATTAATTAATTCAAAAGCTTTATCATACAGTTCTGCCTGAAGGATAATATTTTCATCCTCATCAAAAACAGGTTTTGCAATAGATACATTAAAACGTTTGTGATTACTACTAACTAAAAGATACTGAACAGTTTGTGATACCAACTCATCAAAAGCATGATGATTTCCAAACTGCTGAAATTCATTCAAACGCCATCGCCACAAACCTTCGCCGGTCAAAATCGCTGTTCGTTGGCCATTATTTTCTCCAAAAGCCAGCAAAGGATATGAAGTAGGAACGTTACCAATTTTCTGTTTTAGCAAAACTGAAGCAGCAGTGTTGCTGTAATTGCCAAACGGAGCCAGCAATGGTGGGAAATTATTGATTTTTGTACGCGCAGAATCCGACAAAATAAAGGTGCTAAAAGAAGCATCCGGCGCAGCAAAAACTTCCTGCATGGTTTGGTTACTGCTGCTGATGTTAATTTGTTTTTGTAAAGAATTGAACTGGGAAATGTTACTTTGCGCACCCAGCAAATACCAAATAGAAATTTTCAGCCGATCAGACTGAGCCATTAAAGGTTGCAAATTGACCCGATTGTTGGGCAATTGTTCCAGAACCAGCAGGTTATAGCTATTCAGTTTATTCAGTTCAAAATCACTCCACAAGCTTGTTTTCACTTCATAATTCTGATTGCTTTCCAGTGCTTGCCGCAAAGCCGCAATATCCGGATGTGGCGCATCATAAAGAAGCAGGATTTTCTTTCGGTTGTCAATCACTTCAACATAAATTGTTGCTGTATTATTTGTAGTAGAAATTTCATCTGCAACAGGCTGCAAGCTTATTTCATATTTATGGATACCTTTTTTATCAGCATTAATTTTGATCGGAACAGATTTTTTAAACTCATTGGTCAACACAGGAATCTGCTGACTAAGAACCGGTTTCCCATCTTCGGTTACCCGCAATTTTAAATCATTTCCTTTAGTTTGAGTTGCTGTTACAAATACGTTTGCCACAAAATCATTTCCTAAAAAAGCTGTTTTATTATAATCTACGTGGTCAATCAGCACGTCTTTTTTCGGAACTGTATCACCCAATGCAACTGTATAAATGTTGGTTTTTAAGGTTGAAGCAAGGTTAACAGGAGAACTTCCGCGGTTGTACAAACCATCTGAAACCAGGATTACTGCACCGATGTTCTGATTGCCAAACCGATTGTTCAATGCTTGCAATGCATTGGAAATATCGGTTTGTTTTCCGTTTAAAGAATCTGATAAACCGTTAAATAAACTTTTATCAAAATGAAATTCCTGCACACCGTAATCTTCACCCAGATTTTTACTGAGCTGATGCAAACGCTCTAAAAATGGTTTTGGCTGAAAATTTTTAGTCGAAAACTGCTTGATGGAAGAAGAATTATCCTGCAAAATCAGAATCAGTGGTTTTTGCAGATGCTGATCTACTTTTTTGATCAACGGAGAAAGCAACAAAAAAGACAGGATAAAAACAGCAATTGCCCGCGTTGCAAACAAAATATTTCTCCAGCTTTTATTAAGATTTGCAGGCCGCCGGTATAAAATAATACTGTACAAAACGGCCAGGATCAAACAGGCAATTGTCCACCAACCGGAAACTGTTCCCCATGAAACCGAAAATAAATACAGCATATCTGGTTTTGAAACTATGGTAGTTTAAATTATTCGGTTAATCAGGGATTCTTTGTCTGAATACGGATTCTTATCGGTCCTTTCACTTCTTTCGGATCAACTTTCTGGCCTTTTTGCATGATGAGAATTTCATCTTTCGCTTCCAGATCAAATGCTGCATCGCGGACGTTTTGCATATTAGTTCGCCAGTTTTCACCAAACATATTTCTGGCTACTTCCGAAGGACAAATGGTTTTGTCAGTTCCACGTGCTGTAGCAAGTTCTAAAATAACCTTTTTAATTTCTTCTTTTTTCAATTTTTATGTCGAAAAACACGAATAATTAAAGCATTCCGCCATCAACCGTAAACACCTGGCCAGTGATGTAACTGCTCATATCCGACGCCAGGAAAACGCAGGTATTGGCTACGTCTTCCGTTTCGCCGGCACGTTTCAGCGGAATAACATCCGTCCAGCCTTGTACCACTTTCGGATCCAAAACATCTGTCATTTCCGTGCGGATAAATCCCGGAGCAACAACATTTGTACGGATATTTCTCGAACCTAATTCTTTAGCAATCGATTTAGAAAAACCAATAATCCCGGCTTTTGAGGCTGCATAATTTGCCTGACCGGCGTTTCCCTGCACACCAACGACAGAACTCATGTTGATAAACACACCGTTCCGATTTTTCATCATTACTTTTGATGCTGCTTTTGTCACATTAAAAATTGATTTCAGGTTTACGTTCAACACTTCGTCCCATTGTTGTTCGGTCATGCGCATCAGCAAGCCATCTTTGGTAATGCCGGCATTATTAACCACAATATTGATCGTACCGAAATCTGCAACAATATCATTAATCAGTTTTTCAGCCTGATTAAAATCAGAAGCATCTGATTGATAACCTTTTACCTGGGTTCCAAATTGCTGTAATTCCTGTTCCAAAGCTTGTCCTTTCTCTACAGACGATAGATAAGTAAAAGCAACTTTTGCACCATGCTCGGCAAACTTTTCTGCTATTTTGCGCCCGATCCCTTTTGAAGCACCAGTAACCAAGGCTACTTTTCCATCTAATAACTTCATGTATTTAAAAATGATTTTGGGTGAAGTTAGAAAATTTGATATAAAGCAGAAAAGAATTTAATGAGGATTACATGCTTCTTTTACCATGTAAAAATTAGAGTCTTTTTTAACAAATTAGACTTTACTTCCTTACTAACAAATTTAGTTATACCTATCTTTGCTGCAAGTTGTACAAAATTACAGCTCAGCAAGATTTTTTATTTATGTATGCAATTGTTGATATTGAAACAACTGGCGGCCATGCCAGCGCAAACGGAATTACGGATATCGCCATTATTTTGCATGATGGACAGAAAATTTATCATCAGTTTCAAACGCTGATTAATCCACAACAAGCGATACCAGTTTATATCCAGGCACTTACCGGCATCAATAATGATATGGTAAAAGAAGCACCGCTTTTTGCAGATGTTGCTGCCGAAATTTACAGTTTATTGCACGATAAAATTTTTATCGCACACAACGTAAATTTCGATTATTCTTTCGTTCGATATCATCTGGCAGCAGCAGGTTTTGATCTGCAATGTAAAAAGTTATGCACAGTTAGGCTAAGCCGGAAAATAATTCCTGGTTATCCATCTTACAGTTTGGGCAAACTCTGTCATCAGCTTGGTATAGAAAATGACAGCAGGCACCGTGCCATGGGCGATGCTTTTGCAACAGCAACTTTGTTTTCTATGCTTTTGAGTCAGGATCAGGAAGGCCATGTGCAGCAATCTTTGTTAATTAAATCAAAAGAGCAATTGCTTCCGCCACATCTTCCTAAAAATATCATGGATGAACTACCTGGAAATCCTGGTGTTTATTATTTCCATGATCAAAAAGCAAAAGTAGTTTATGTCGGAAAAGCAAAAAATATCAAAAAACGGGTAAACAGTCATTTTTCAGGCAATAATCCTAACCGACAAAGACAAAATTTTTTACGTGCTATTTATAACATTACCTGGCAAATTTGCGGGACGGAATTGATTGCCCTTATTTTGGAAGCCTCTGAAATTAAGAGATTATGGCCTGAACACAATCGCGCTTTAAAACGCTTCGATCACGCTTACGCTTTGTATCAGTTTGAAGATCAGAATGGTTATTTACGGTTAGCTATAGGCAAGAAAAAAAAGTACCATCAAACGGTTTACAGTTTTGGTTTGATGCTGGAAGGCTATGAACTATTGAGGAAACTGATGATAGATTTTAACTTGTGCCCGAAATTATGTTTTGTACAACAGAATGAGCAAGAATGTACAGGTATTATCAATCAACATTGTAAAGGTGCTTGCTTAGGAAATGAATCATCGGAAATGTATAATCTTCGTGTCTTGCAGGCGATTGAACATTTGCATACCAATATGCCAACATTTATTATTTATGATGAAGGTCGTGAAGCAGCAGAACAAAGTTTTATCTTGATGGAGAAAGGTCAATTCTATGGTATGGGTTACGCAGAGAAAACTTTCAACAGTACGGATTTGAAGGTGGCAAAAGAAGTATTACAACCTTATCCAGAAAATGATTATGTGAAAAATTTGATTTATCAATTTGCACAAAGTAATCCTGAAAAGCTGATTCAGATGTAATGATTCAGTGTATAATTAAAGGTTATCTTATGTGTTTTTTGCTTGTATAAATAAGTCATAAGACTTTTTTGTATGGAAATAACTGGAAGCATGATTAGTTTGTTCCAATTGGGTGTACACTCAATAATAATACTTTTTCGCTTATCAGTATTAATAAGGATATTTTTCGCCTGATACAAAACATGTAAAGGAGATATTGTTCATGGCGATTAGTAAGATTACCTTTTGCGTTATAGGGGTGGATTTT
>JAABUT010001977.1_pt1 | contig 21259 bp, 22 predicted proteins | sample 5559281 | NCBI WGS metagenome assembly JAABUT01 (sample SAMN10711880, study PRJNA513359) | rock metagenome | isolation source: Antarctica rocks | place: Antarctica: Victoria Land, Ricker Hills nord | collected 2016-01-04
CTGGGAGGATCAAAGTGACCGAACTCTGCGATCTCGGCGTCATGGGCCTGGCCGTCATGGGCGCCAACCTCGCCCGCAACGCGGCCCGCAAGGGCTTCGGCGTGGCGCTCTACAACCGGCACGGCGACCGGACCGACAAGCTGATGGCGGATCACGGCCACGAGGGCCGGTTCACGCCCTCGAAGGACGTCGCGGGCTTCGTGGCGTCGCTGAGCAAGCCGCGCGTGCTGATCATCATGGTCAAGGCCGGGAAGCCGGTCGACGACGTCATCGCCGAATTGGAGCGGCATCTCGAGGAGGGCGACATCGTCATCGACGGCGGCAATTCGCTCTTCACCGACACCGACCGGCGTTTTGCCGCCCTGAAACAGAAGAAGCTGCGTTTCATCGGCATGGGTGTCTCGGGCGGCGAGGAGGGCGCGCTCGAAGGGCCCAGCATGATGCCGGGCGGCGAGCGCTCGGCCTACGACCGCATCGCCCCGATGGTCACCAAGATGGCGGCCCAGGTCGAGGGCACGCCCTGCGCCGCCTATATCGGGCTCGGCGGCGCCGGCCATTACGTCAAGATGGTGCACAACGGCATCGAATATGCCGACATGCAGTTGATCACCGAGGCCTACGACCTGTTCAAGACGGTCTACGGTCTCGACGCCTCGGCCATCGCCGATATCTTCGAGGGCTGGAAATCGAGCGATCTCGACAGCTACCTCATCGATATCACGACCGAGGTGCTGAAGAAGCGCGACGCGAAGACCGGCGGCGCGCTGGTCGACAGCATCGTCGACGAGGCCGAGCAGAAGGGCACGGGCCGCTGGACGGCTGCCAACGCGCTCGACCTCGGCGTGCCGCTCACGGCCATCACGGAGGCGGTCTACGCCCGGGCACTATCGGGCAGGCGCAAGCTGCGCGGCGAGGCCGAGAGACTGCTGCCCCACAAGCAGCCCGGACGCCTAAATGCCTCGCAGGCCGACATCGACGCGATCCGGGACGCGCTCTATGCGTCCAAGATCGTGGCCTATGCCCAGGGTTTCGAGCAGATGACGGCGGCGTCGAAGGACTACGGCTGGGACCTGAAGCTCGGCGAGGTCGCCACCATCTGGCGCGGTGGCTGCATCATCCGGGCGCGGTTCCTGAACCGCATCACCGAGGCCTACGGCGACGGCCACGCCATCCCCAACCTGATCCTGGAGGATTATTTCCGCGACGCCGTGCTCAAGGCCGAGCCGGCATGGCGGCGCGTGGTGGCGCTGGCCGTGGAACACGGTGTCGCGATCCCGGCCTTCTCGTCCTCGCTCAGCTATTTCGACGGGCTGCGCCGCTCGCGCGGCCCCGCCAACCTGCTTCAGGGATTGCGGGACTATTTCGGAGCCCACACCTATCGGCGCCTCGACGCCGAGGGATCATTCCATACGCGCTGGGGTCAGGACGGAGCGGAGGTCGGCATCGCAGAAAGCAATGTTCCCCGGCCCGGCACCCCGCGCAGTTGAGGCGCGCCGCATTGGCGGGTTCCCGCGCGTGATGGAGCCGCGCGGCCCGCACCAGTCTTGTCTTGCAGCAGCGGGACGACGAGACCGACCGTCAGACCACGGCGGTCGCGGCCGGCCCTGCCTGACGGGCTTCGAGGATCGCGATGCGGCGGCGGAGTTCTTCATTCTCCTCGCGGGCCAGGGCCGCCATCTCGCGAGCGGCCTCGAACTCCTCCCGCGTCACCACGTTCATGGTGGCCAGGATACGCTCGACCTGCGACCGTACGGCCGTCTCGGCCTCGCGCTTGACGCCGTTCGCGACGCCGGCCGCATTGGTCATGAGGTTGGCGAATTCGTCGAAGATCCGTCCGCGGGTCTGGGGCATGGTGTCGGTCCTGGCTGGCCGGAGACGCCGGCTGTGATCGCAGACCATGGAGCATGCCGGCCATCGCTCGACGTGCTCCTGATGGACGATGGTCCGCTCTCGACCGAGATGGCGCGGCCTGCCGCCGGTCACAAGTAGCGGCGACGGCTCCGGCCTATTCGTCCTCACCGAAGCGGCCTCCCACGAGAGCCGTCAGCGCGTCGATCACGGCTGCGGCGTCGCGGCCGGTCGCCGAGACCACGATGCTGGTGCCGCGACCGGCCCCCAACGTCAGGATGCCCATGATCGACTGGCCTCCCACCGTCTCTCCGCAACGCGTCACGGTGACCTCGGCCTCGTAGAGTTCCACGCATTGCACGAATTTCGCGGTGGCGCGCGCATGAAGCCCCTTGCGATTGACGATGGGAAGCTCGCGCGTCACGGCGCCCGACCCATGCGCGTCCGACATCGCCGCACCGACTGCTTCCATGCCTATTTTCCGTTCAGGACCCGGCTGGCGATATTGATGTATTTCCGCCCGGCATCCTGCGCCTGAGTCACGGCCTGTTCGAGGTCCGCCACATCGCGCACCGAGGCGAGCTTGATCAGCATGGGCAGGTTGATGCCCGCCACGACTTCGACCCGGGCCCGGTCCATGACCGAAATGGCAAGATTAGAGGGCGTACCGCCGAACATATCGGTCAGCAGGACGACGCCGTGGCCGGAATCGACGGTGGCGATAGCCGCGACGATATCCTGGCGCCGCTGCTCCATATCGTCGTCTGGGCCGATCGTGATGGATTCGATATCTCGTTGCGGCCCCACCACGTGCTCGAGAGCGGCGCGGAACTCAGTCGCGAGGTGGCCGTGGGTCACGAGCACCATACCGATCATTGCAGGCTGCCGATCATGCCTTCGCCGGAAATCGTCCGCTCTATCGCCTCATGGGCGCAGGTCGGGCGCAATCTTGTGCATCGCGGCGATGATGGCAAGCGAAATACCCGATACTTCATGAACTCGTCGTTAACGTCGCCAAGCCCTCGAAGACAAGCGCGACGACTTCAGACGTGGGTTCATGGCCCGCGACCGGCAGCCGAGGCAAGGCGGCTCCGGCGATCATGGTTGTGAGGTCACCCGGTTCCGGCAGACGCGCCGGCCAGCCCGCAACCAGGAGGTCCACCGCGAGACGCAGCACGGCGGCTGGCTCGTGCTCCACCGCCACGACCCCGAGCCCGCGCCTTTCGACGAAGCCCGCGATCTTGGGATGAGGCCGTGCCACGAGGCGATCGCCACGCGCCGTCACCCGGGTTCGGTCGTCGGCCACGATCCGGGCGAAGCGACCGGATCGGCGCGCCTCCGCCACGATGGCGAGCGCCAGGCGGGTCTTGCCGGAGCCCGACGGACCGCGGATCAGGATGCCGCCTTCGCCCACCACCACCGTTGTGGCGTGCAGGTCGAGGACATCGGGTCCCGGAACGGCCCGGCGGGTTTCGTTCACGCCCGCGGGCGGCTGGTCGGCAGCCACACGGTGAAGCGCGCCCCGAGCACCCGCTCGTCGTCGCTCTCGGCGCCGTCGCGGTCGATGTCGGAGCCGCCGTTGCCATCGGGCTGCAGCCGGTTCGCGGCCCAGACCCGGCCACCATGCGCTTCGATGATCTGCCGCGTGATCGATAGGCCGAGGCCCGAATTTTGTCCGAAGCCCTGGTTCGGCCGGTCGGTATAGAAACGCTCGAAGATGCGCTCGAAAGCATGGGCCGGGATGCCGGGACCGTCGTCGTCCACCACGATCTCGACCCCTTCCTCGCCGTCCTCGTCGTCGAGCCGGGCCGGCCGCAGCGAGACCCGGACGGCGCCGCCCTCGGCCGAGAAGGATCGCGCATTGTCGACGAGGTTGTTGATCACCTGGCCGAGGCGCGAATCGTGGCCTTCGACCGCGTAGCCGGCGGGGCTGCCGCCCTCGCCACGGGGATGCGGCGCGATCGAGAGTTCGAAGCTGATCCCATCGTCGCGCTCGACCTCGTTGGCCACCGTCACCACGGCCCGCAGCAGGGCCGCGACGTCGAGCTTGGCGGTGCGATTGCGGGCGAGTTCGGCATCGAGCCGCGAGGCATCCGAGATGTCGCTGATGAGACGGTCGAGCCGGCGGATGTCGTGCTGGATGATGGCCGTCAAACGCCCGCGCGACTCCTCCGAGGTGATGCGGGGCAGCGTTTCGACCGCGCTGCGCAGCGACGTCAGCGGGTTCTTGAGTTCGTGCGCCACATCGGCCGCGAAGCTTTCCGTCGCCTCCATCCGCGAGTAGAGCGCCCTGGTCATATCGCGCAGCGCCCGCGACAGATGGCCGATCTCGTCGGCCCGCGCCGTGAAATCCGGGATCTCCTCACGCGAGTCGACGCCGCGGCGGACGCGCTCGGCGGCTTCCGCCAAGCGCCGAATCGGCCCCGCGATCGTGCCGGCCAGGAAAAGCGACAGGACGAACATTACGACCGCCGCCACGATGAATACCCGCAACAGGGCCCAGCGGTCGGATGCGATGATCTTGTCGATATCGCCGGGCCGGGTCGACAGCAGCAGCGCACCCTGGACCTTGTTGGAGATGAGGATCGGCACCGCCATCGAGACGATGGTCTGCCCCTTGGCGTTCACCCGGACGAACCAGCGCGTGCTGCCGGCCAGCGCGTCCGATACCTCGGGCAACTCGCCTTTGCCGAGGTTGCGGGGCTCTTCGGCGACGGTCGCCTCCGTTCGGCCGAGGCCTCGCTTCAGCGCGTCCCAGACGCGATCGAGCGGCGTCGGGTCGCGCGGTTGAGCGGGGGAGCGGCCGTTGCCTTGCAGGGTCGATAGCGCATTGGCCAGGGTATCGAGCAGCTTCTCGCCCTCCCGGTCGTAAACCCTGGCCCGCGTTCCGGTCGGCGACACGAGACGCTTCAGCACCGGGTTGACGCGCACCGGGTTGATCGAGAACTCGAGGGCCGAATTCTCCTCTTCGGCCGGAGCTGCGACCTGACCCGGGGTGGACTGCAGAAGCTTCTCGGGATCGACCGTGATGCTGGTATTGTCGACGCTCGCCGAGGCCGCGATGGCGGCCGCGATGATCTCGCCCTGCGTCTGCAGGCTCTGCACGCGGGCGTCGATCAGCCCCTCGCGGAACTGGTTGATGTAGAGGAACAGCACCAGAAGCGCCACGAGGCCGCTGAGGTTCAGCACCACGATGCGCCGCGTGAGCGACGACGACAGCCGCACCATCACGCTGCGCAGGAACATGCGCAGCCTGAGGCCGATGGACCTGCGCATGCGTCGCGGGCGGCCGCGTGTGCCGGGGCGGACAGGCTTGCGGGCCGGCGCGGTTCGCAGCGACACCGTCCCGCCCGCCGTCATCCCTGCGTTCGCAGGCCGGTCAGGCCTCCTTGAAGCGGTATCCGACGCCATACAGGGTCTCGATCATCTCGAAGTCGTCATCGACCACCTTGAACTTCTTGCGAAGCCGCTTGATGTGACTGTCGATGGTGCGATCGTCGACATAGACTTGGTCGTCGTAGGCGGCGTCCATCAGGGCATTGCGGCTCTTGACGACGCCCGGGCGCGTGGCGAGTGCCTGGAGGATCAGGAATTCGGTCACGGTCAGCGTCACCTGCTCGTTCTTCCAGGTGCAGGTATGGCGCTCGGGATCCATCTTGAGACTGCCGCGTTCCAGCAGCTTGGCTTCCGATTCCTTCTGGGCCGCCGCCTCCTTGGGGTTGGCGCGGCGCAAGATCGCCTTGACGCGCTCGACCAGGAGGCGCTGCGAGAAGGGTTTACGGATGAAATCGTCGGCCCCCATCTTGAGGCCGAACAATTCGTCGATCTCCTCGTCCTTGGAGGTGAGGAAGATCACCGGAAGATCCGATTTCTGCCGCAAGCGCCGCAGCAGTTCCATGCCGTCCATGCGCGGCATCTTGATATCGAAGATCGCGAGGTCGGGCGGGTTGGTCTTCAGGCCGTCGAGCGCGGCCGCACCATCCGTGTAGGTCTGCACGCGATAGCCTTCGGCTTCGAGGGTCAAGGACACGGAGGTGAGGATGTTTCTGTCGTCGTCGACGAGGGCGATAGCCGGCATTACGACCTTCCGGAACAGCTGAATGCGCGCCGACCGGTTCGGGGCCGAAGCAGGACGCCGCGGGGCGGCGGGTCACTAACGGTGTGATACTAGGCTGAAATGTGACGGGACGCGAGCTTCGTGATTGACAGTGTCCGGAAAACATCAGGAAATCGCCGCGTCTAGACGCTGTGGAGCCTCGGATCGTTCATCTCTGGTGCATCGAAAGGCAACCACGGTGTCGGCTGTCTATTGTCTAGGCATGGACGTAGGGGGACCCGCTTGAAAACCTTTCTGATCACGGCCGTAGCCATCTCGGCCCTTCTCACGACTTCCGACACCGGCTTCGCCCAATATCGTCGCGACATCGATCCCGGCGAGGCCGTCGTCGGTGGCATCGTCAATGGCGTGCTGGTTGGCCCCGAGTTGCGCCGCGAACGGCTTCGGCGCGAACGCCTGCGCCGCCTCTATGGCCGCCCTGTCGGACCGGGCTTCTACGGATACCGCGGTCCCGGCGGGTTCGTCGAAGGCCGTCCCGGCGGGTTCGTCGGAGGCCGTCCCGGCGAGTTCCGCGAGGGCCGTCCCGGCGAGCAGGGTGGTCTGGGCTCTCAGGGCGAAGGCCAGCGTCGGAGGTCCGAAGCACAGGGGCAGAACGGTCAGGGGCAGAGGCTGCAAGGTCAGGGTGGCCAGGGCGAAGGTCAGCGCCAGCGCCCGACAGGGCAGGGTCAGAACGGCCAGGCTCAAGGCGAGGGTCAGCATCAGAGGATGCAGGGCCAGGGCCAGCAGGGCCAGGGCGGCCAGAACCAAGGCCAGCGGCAACGCCAGCCCGGCCAAGGTCAGCCCGGACAGGGCGGCGGCCAGCGTCCGCGCGCTCCGGGCCAGAACGGGATACCGCCGGAAGCCATCCAGTAAGGGCGCCGGAAGAAGGAGCGCCGCGCCTGGGACGAGCGTAAGGCGCCGGCCAGCGCGGATGCGGAGTCGCTTTTGCACCGGCCGATCCCACGGGTTGGGCCGGTGCGGGAGTGGAAAAACAGATGAACCACGACGACGAACTCGCGCGATTGCGCGCCAAATACACGAGCGGCTCCGGCGGAGAGATCCACGATGACGCCTTCCGGCGCGTCGCCGACACCCAGTTCAAGGGCGACGCGCGCGTCTGGCCGTTCAGCAACGTCGCCACGTTTTGCGGCGCGCCTTACCGCCCCGATGCGCCGGACCTGCCCGGATTCGACGGGCTCCAGGCCGTGCTGGTGGGCGTGCCCATGGACCTCGGCGTCACCAACCGGGCAGGAGCCCGCCTCGGCCCGCGGGCCGTCCGCGCGATCGAGCGGATCGGCCCCTACGAGCACGTGCTGCGCCGGGTGCCGCTCGCCGAGGCGCGGGTGGCCGACATCGGCGACGTGCCGATGCGGTCGCGCTTTTCGCTCGAGGAGTGCCATGCCGATATCGAGGCGTTCTTTCGCCGCGTCGTGCGGGCCGGCGTGGTGCCGCTGACGGTCGGCGGCGACCACTCGATCTCCGGCTCCATCCTGAAGGCGATCGGGGCCGCCAAGCCCGTCGGCATGATCCACATCGACGCCCATTGCGATACGTCGGGCCGCTACGAGGGGTCTAAGTTCCACCATGGCGGGCCGTTCCGGGAGGCCGTGCTGGCCGGGGTGCTGGACCCGCGGCGCACCATCCAGATCGGCATCCGGGGTGGCGCGGAATATCTGTGGGAATTCTCTTACGACAGCGGCATGACGGTGATCCACGCCGAGGACGTCACGGCGCTCGGCATCCCGGCCATCGTGGCCCGGGCCCGGCAGGTCGTAGGCCAGGATCCGGTCTACGTCTCGTTCGACGTCGACGGCCTCGATCCCGGCTTCGCGCCCGGGACCGGCACGCCCGAGGTCGGCGGCCTCACACCCCGCGAGGCCCTCGAACTCCTGCGCGGTCTCGCCGGCCTCGACATCGTCGGTGCCGACGTGGTCGAGGTGGCGCCGCAATATGATTCCACCAGCAACACCGCCCATTGCGCCGCCCAGGTGCTGTTCACCTTGCTGAGCCTCGCGGTCGAGGCGATCGGCCGACGCTCGCTCGCGGTGTGATGCGGACGACCTGGGACCCGCGGTTCGGCCGGCCCGCATTGGCCGCCTGTCGTCCTGGCGCAACACCGGCCCGCAATCACCCGGCGCACCGACGTGCCGCCGGCGCGCGGCTTGACCCTCGCCCGGTCGGCACGCCATCGTGCCCCGATGGGAATGACGAGGAGCATGCGGACCATGGGACGCGCAATGGGAGCCCTGGCTTTGGCCTTGGCCTTGGCCAGCATCGCCGGCAGCGCCATGGCCCGCCCGGTCGTACCGGCCGAGAAGCGCTACTACGATTTCGAGGGCGACCTCCCGGCCTGCGACGACCCCGGCGTGCTGGAAAGGATCACGGCGCGGTTCAGCCGCAAGGAGTCGGAATACTGGAACACATCGCTCGCGATCGTGAGGTTCGACGGTATCAAGCTGCTGGCCGCGCGGCCTTGGGGACTCGACCATATCCCGCGGAATTTCTGCATGGCCCGAGCCCTGCTCAACGACAATTCCTACCATGAGGTCTCCTACGCCGTGGTCGAGAACGCCGGCATCATCGGCTTCGACTACGGTGTCGAATGGTGCCTGCGCGGGCTCGACCGCAACCTCGCCTATGCGCCGGCATGCCAGGGTGCCCGCCCCTGATGGGCACTGCGGCGCGCGCTTCCGCTCGGGTCCTCCTGATGGCGGCGCTCGCCGCCGGTCTGCCGCCGGTCCCCTCGGCGTTGGCCCAGACCGCCGCAACGCCCTGCGGAAGCGGCGGCTGCACGGACGCGGGCAGCACCGGACCGGCACAGCCGGGCGGGGCTCCTGCAGGTGGCATGTCGCCGGGCGGCGGCGCGGCCGCGTCGGGTCGCTTCGATTTCTACGTCCTGGCCCTGTCGTGGTCGCCCGGGTTCTGCGCCACCGGCGGCGACAGCAAGGCCAAGGCCCAATGCGCGGCCGGCAGCGGCCTTGGCTTCGTGGTGCATGGGCTCTGGCCGCAGAACGCCCATGGCTTCCCGAGCGACTGCGGAGCGGCCGGGCGCTCGCCGTCCCGCCAGTCTCTCGAGACGGTCCGGGGCGTCTACCCGGACGAGGGCTTGGCCCGCTACGAGTGGCGCAAACACGGGACCTGCACGGGCCGGAGCCCCACGGACTATTTCGCCGACGTGCGCCGGGCGCGCGACGGCGTCGTCATCCCGCCTGGGTTCCAGGCCCCGCATGAGGACCAGACCTGGGTGCCGCTCGACGTCGCGCGCGCCTTCGCGGCTGCGAATCCCGGCCTCAGAACGGACGAGATGGCGGTCACCTGCCGGGGCGGCACGCTGGAGGAGGTTCGGATCTGCCTCGCCAAGGACCTCCGAGGCTACGTCCCCTGCCCGGAAGTGGCGCGAGCCTCTTGCCGGAGCGACGGCATGGACGTGCCGCCCGAACGATGACGCGCCGCAGGGCGCGTGTGTATGCCCGGGTCCTATGAACTATCGCCATGCCTTTCACGCCGGCAACTTCGCCGACGTCCTCAAGCACGCGCTGCTGGCCAGGGTGCTGACCTACATGGTGCGCAAGCCCGCGCCGCTCCGCGTCCTCGACACCCATGCGGGTCTTGGGGTCTATGACCTCGGCGGCGGCGAGGCTTCCCGCACGGGCGAGTGGCGCGACGGCATCGGGCGGCTCGACCCCGCCGCCATGCCGGCCGACATCCTCGACCTGATGACGCCCTACCTGGCGGCTATCGGACCCCGAGGCCCGGACGGCGGCTGGCGATCCTACCCGGGATCGCCCGCGCTGGCGCAATGGATCCTGCGGCCGGAGGACCGGCTTACCCTGTGCGAACTGCATCCGGACGACGCCGCGGCCCTGAGGGCCAATATGGGCCGCGACAAGCGCGTGACGGTACGGGCATCGGACGGCTACGCGGCCCTGAACGCGCTCGTTCCGCCGCCCGAGCGGCGCGGCCTCGTGCTGGTCGACCCGCCTTTCGAGAAGACGGCCGAGTTCGGGACGTTGCTCGATGCCGTGCTCCGCGCCCATCGCCGATGGCCCACCGGGAGCTACATGCTGTGGTATCCGCTGAAGGACCGTACCGCCGTGGGCCGCTTCGCCAACGGGCTGGCGGGCTCGGGAGTGAAGCGCGTGCTGCAGCTGCATTTGACGGTCGGCGATCCGGATGCCGGGCCGCTGGCCGGTTGCGGCCTCGTCCTCATCAACCCGCCTGTCACGTTGAAGGCCGAGGCGGAAAGGCTGCTGCCCTGGCTTGCCGCCACGCTGGCGCGGCCGGGACGGAGCCCCGAGGGCGCCTGGACGGCACGCTGGCTCGCGGGGGAATGAAGGGCGACGGTTGCGCCGCATCGCTGGCTCGAATCGCAGGCTGCTATCGAAGATCCCATCGGGTGCGGTACCCTGTTGCCGGCAAAACCCTCTGCCGAGAAGGCGCCCGGCATTCGTGACACCGCCGACCGGAGAACATCATGGACCCGTCCGAGCGATCCCGAGCGACCTGCAGGGTGGTACGGCCCCAACCCGACATTCTGGGCAAGCAGGGCCTCGTCTACAGCCCCGCCGTGTCGGCCGAGGCCGTCGGGTCGCACGGCATCCACATGCAACTGGTGACGATCCCGCCAGGCGGCCGCGCCAAGGCCCACAAGCACGAGGCGCACGAGACCGCGATCCACGTGCTCAGCGGCACTTCGGGCTGCTGGTACGGCGAGCGGCTGGAAGGACATCTCGACGCCGGTGCCGGCGCGTTCGTCTACATCCCGGCTGGCTGCCCGCATCTGCCGTACAATCCGAGCGCCACCGAGCCCTGCGTCGCCGTGATCGCCCGCACCGACCCGAACGAGCAGGAGAGCGTCGTGCTGCTGCCGGAACTCGACGCGATCCATCCCTAGCAGACCGGGCACCGCGGGGGCGCCGTAAGGCCCCTGTGCAAACGGTCCCGAGTCTGGCGCTCACGTCTCAGTTCGCCTGGATCACGTAGCGCTGACGCCGACGGGCGGGCTGAGACGGCCTGCCTGACCTGCCCGCCGGACCATCATTTCGAGACGAAGGTTCGCTGGAACTCGTCGATGATCGTGTCGTGGAACTTGGAGAGCCACCCTTCGGCGATCTTCGCCCGGTTCTCGGCCGCTTCGGCGCGCCTTTCCGCGACCACGAGGCGGCTTTCCATCGCCCGGACCTGATCGGCATGACGCTGGACGAGATCGGCCTGATATTCCTCGGCCGCCGCCGCCCGCTCGTCCGCGAGTCTGATCGCTTCGAAAGCCTCGGTGACGAGGTCGAGTGCCGAAGACCAGTCGCGCTTGCCCGCCGCGCTGGCCTCGCTGGCGCTTTGCAGCAGCTTGTCTTTGGCCATCGTAGCGAACTCGACCACGCGCTCCGGCGCCGGCGGTCCGGGCAGAGGCATGAGGGCCGTCGACGTCTGCTCGCCGTCATCCCTGATCTGTGTTGAGGCTTCCATACTCTTACGCTCCTGTTGCCGACTTCGAGGCCCGCCATCTACTCGGGAGGATTGAACGCCATTACGTTGCTGGCGACCGGCTTGTCCGGTTTCGACCCGATGTCTTCGTCCTCCCCGACCGCTCGGGAGCCTGTCGTCCCGGTCTGCCGTTTCAAGGCCGTGTACTGGGCCAAGACGGTCGAACGACTCTTGCGTGCGATGTCGAGGGCACCATGCGCCAGCGACCGTTCCGCGCGTTCGTTCTGCAGTTCCTCGATCAGTCGCCTGTGGGTCACTTCGAACTCCGACCGCTCCTGTTCGAATCGTGCATTGAGCTGTTCGATCCGCTCCAGGAGGCTCGAAGACTTGCGATTGGCACTGTCCAGGATCTGGTCTTTGGCCGCAACCGCCTTCACCAGCATGTCACACCTGTCTTTCAACTCTGCGTTCATCTTTTGCAGGTCGTGGGACTGGGCGTTGGTTCGCGCGGTCGCGTCGAGCGCCACGTCCAGGCGGCGCTCCAACGTGGCTTTCTCCGCGATGGCGTCCTTGAGGGTCTTCTCGGCCAGCCTGAGCGCCTCCGACTTGTCACGAAGTTGGTCGCGCACATGCGCCAGCAACTTGTCCGTATTCACGACATGAGCCGTCAACCCGTCGTTCTTCATCGACAGGGAAGCGACTTCGGCCTCCTGGGCGGACCGCTCCGCCTCGCGAGCCGACTCGAGCTTCTGGCGTGTCGCCTGCTCGGACGCGAGCTTGGCCTGCAGATTGGCGATCGATGCGCGCGCTGACTGCAATTGCGGATCCATTTCCGAAATCGCTCGGCTGTAACTCGCCACTTTTTGCGTCAGGCTTTCCGTCAGGTGCTGCAGACGCGCGCATTCCGCCTCGGAAAGCCCGATGATCTCGCGTGCTTCGGCGGATTGCTGCTCGGCCTGGGCGCGCATCTCTTCCGCGATCGCGACGTCGTGACGGAGGGTTGCGTTCTCCTCCCCGAGCGTCTTGGTTCGTTCGGTTTCCGAGAACAGGCGGTTGTCGAGTGCTTCAGAATGACTTTTCAGTTCGGAGATCCTGAGACGCAGCTCCGTAATGCGCGTGTCTTGATGACGCAACATTTCCTCGCGGTCGCGTAAGGCCGCGTCGACCTCCTGAAAGTCTCCGGCTAGCTTGGCCGATGAAAGCTGAAGGCTTCTCAGTTCAGATCGAGACGAAAGCGAGACGTCGCGTTCGCGCTCGAGCAGAGCTTCGACCTCCATCAATTTGGCGCGAGTCGCAGCATGCTGCTCTACGAACGTGTTCAGAGGTCCTGTGATCTGTGAAAACTCACCGGAAAGGCTTTGCAGATCATCGAGGCGCTCCGCGAGGCTGTTCACGCGGTCGCGGATGCTCTCGCTCTGCTGACCGACGAGATCGAGCGGGCCTCCACCGACGAGGCGCTCCGCCATCGCCGGACTTTCAGCCTTGATGACGAGGGGCGAAACATCGACATCGTCGACCGGATGCGGCTTCTTCAGGAATGACCATTGCTCGAACATGATGACGGAAGCCCGGCTGGAAGACCTTTAAATGCAGCGCAGCACTCTACGGGCGCTGCGCCGATCGAGCGTGGTATCAGTCGACTTCGGCGTCATCGCGGACTCCCGAGTCGGAATCGGTGAGGCTCAACGGGCCGAACTCCGCCGGCGGAAACGGGCGGTCGTGCATCCCGACCCGCCCGAAAAGGTCGGTCGTCAGCGTCGACAAGGCCAGCTGAGCTCTCGACCCCTGGCCGAGGAGGTTTCTGATCGTCGTTTGAAGGTTCAGCTGGGACGACTCGGCCGCGACGGCGCGCTGCTCGGCCAGACCGGCTCGTGCCCTTTCAGCGTCGACCTGCTCTTCCGCACGTTCGACGCGACGCTGCAAAGCTTCCAGTCGACTCTCGAAAATCTGGGTCTTCGTCTCGTGGACGGCGCTTTTGTTCCGCCAGTTCTCCACTTCGAGCTGCAAGGCATCGATCGCCTGCTCGGAGCGCTCCGCCATCATCTCCATGGCAAGTTCCACCTCGTCACGTCGCCTTCTCAGCAGATCGACGAGCTTGACGGCGCAGTTCAGGACGTTGAACGCCGATTCATAATCCCTGGATGTCAGATGTCGATCGTCTTCGGGGTCCTCCGCGACGTCCGCGACGCTCTCGACCACGATCGAGGCCAAGTCGGAATCGCTCGTGTATGGCTCAACGCGATCGGGACTCAGAGCAAGCTCCGGCACCAGTTCGGCACCGTTCTGCAAAGGGTGTTGAGTCAAGCTCAAGGACTTCGTTCCACCACGGTCACATCGGTAAACTGATCACGCCATGTTTCTGGAACTGCTTCGAACCGCAGCGATGGACGACGCTCACGATGCGTCAATCGCACATACGCCGAAACACAGCACCGGCAACCCCAGCTTGCGCCGTCCTTTAATGGTTCGGCAATCCTAAGACGATCAATGGATGGCAGAAATCCGGGACCAACACAACGATTAGATGGACGGCATCCAGGGCAGTCGGGTGAAGTCCGAGGGCGCTCTCATTCTGAGGAGCCGCCGCAAGCCCCGTCTCGAAGAACGAGGGGGCCGCTCCATTCCGTGGACAGGCTCAGGAGCGACACCAATGCTGGGCATTCGTGGCGCGGCGGCTTCTCGCGCGCGCTCGTCCGCGGGCGTCCGGGACTGCGAGCGCTCAAGCGGCTTGTGTTACGGCCTGCATTTCATGGTTGACTTCGACCTGGTCCAATATCCCGTCGACGGAGGAACCGACACCGAAAGCCTGGCCGAGAAGATGCTGTAGTTTCGTCGACAGCCGTTCAGCAGCCGCTGCCCTCTCGGCTGTGTTTTGCAGCGATTTCTGCAACTCGGCAGCGTGAGCTTCAGCCGCTATTGCACGCGTCTCGGCAACATGCAGCTTCTGCCTTGCATCCGTCAGATCCTTATCCGCTTTTTGCGCGTGCGACTTCATTCCTGAAGCAAGTTTTTGCCACTGTGTGACTGCCTCAGCTTGTTCCTGCTCCCTCAATTTAGTTTGTTCTGCAAACGAGGCGGCATCGCTTTCGAGCTGATGACAGCGTCTCACGAGGACGTCGAGAGCTTTCGTGGCCCGTGTGATCAGTTCTTCGGCCATGGCGGGATCGTTTGCTGCCTTGCTGTCGGATTTGGTCGGCGTCGCGTTCGGGCGAACGGTCTTGAGGAAGCGCTGCATATGCGCATCCACGTCGGAGAGGGTCGTCGACCCGCCGCTTAGGACCTTGAGATCGAGAACCGGTGCTGCCTGAGAACCCGCCGCCATCTTCGCCCCCTTCAGGAAATTCCCTTAAAATACCCTTAACGAAAAGGCTTAACAATTCGTTAACCAGGGATCGGAGCGATACGATGTGGATGAAGCTTTGACAGAACAAAAACAGTTTCGATGCGCGTCGACAAACCCCGGGCGACGGGAGCCGTGATGCTACGTCGACGGCATGCCGATCGAGGTGGCGACAACAGACATCAACGATCTGGACGGCGGCTGTTCATCGCCGCGCTGTCACTCGGCGGCCATTCTGGTGAGCACGCTCGCCAGAATGGGATGGACGCGCGAGCCGATGCCGAACGCGTTGACGATCTTGTCGTGCAGTTGGGTCGAGAGATTCTCGGCCATGGCGGCATGCTCGGCAGCCGCCATGGAGGCCTGCTCGAGGTCGCCGACCCGGGCTTCCGCCGCCAAGGCCCGTGATTCCAGCGCTGCGGCGCGTGATTCGACGGCTCCCTGCTTGGCCTTCAGCCTCTCGAGCCGCTGGTCGGCCTGTTCCAGTTGCGCCTTCAATCCCGAAGCGAGCTGACGCCATTGCTCCAGCGCCTGCTCCTGATCGTTAGCTTGCGCCTCGGCCTGCTTCTTCGAGGCCTCGTACTCCTGCTCGAGCCGCTGACATTGTATCGCCAAGGCCTCGAGAGCTTGGGAGGCGTGTTCGAGAAGGTTGACCGCCGTATCGATATCGCGCTTCGGCAATGTCTTACTGATGTCGGAGTTCGATGCGCGGGACTCCGATGGCTCGTTCGGGGTCTTCTGCAGAAAATTTCTCAAGACTTCCATATCGGGCTGACCGACCGCCGTCGCGGATTCCGACCCCGCCTGGTGCGGTAGCAGAAGCGCATCCTTGACCGCCATTGCGTTGCCCCTCTCGCTCGACCTTGCGACGATTTATGCTCCACGGTTGGACGACGTTCAACGTATTTATGCGTGAGGTCGATCGCCATCGACCGGCATCGGCCGGGGCGAATTGGGCCGCACCTCGAGGGGCCGTGTTCCAAGAAACATCGAGCCTTTTTTCCGACCCTTCGACAACTCATAGTAGCATGACCCTCGTCCAGTTATGAAGCGTTGCGCGCAGGTCTCGACCATTTCGAGCCGCAGCACGGGATCATTCGGAGCCATCACGACACCACGACCTCGTCGGTCCAGACGCGGAACTCGGTCAGGCGGCTTGAGCCGAACGTGTGGGTGAGCGACACGTCGGCGGCATCGCGCCCGAACGCCATGAGCACGCGGCCCTTGCGCGGCTCGTTGTTGCGCGGATCGAAGACGTGCCAGCGGCCGCCGAGATAGACCTCGATCCAGGCCGCGAAATCGCCCGGCCCGAAGGGCGGCTCGAGCCCGATGTCGCTGATGTAGCCGGTGCAGTAGCGGGTCGGGATGTTCATGGCCCGGCAGAACGCGATGGCGAGATGGGCGTAGTCGCGGCACACGCCCCGCCGCTCCCCATAGGCCTGGGCCGCGGTGCGCAGCGAACTCGCATCCTGATAGTTGAACACGATATGGTGGTGGACGAAATCCACGACGGCTTTGACCCGGGCCCAACCGGGCGGGGAGCCGCCGAACAGGCGCCAAGCCTCGTCCGACAAGGCATCGCTCTCGCAGTAACGGCTGGCCAGCAGGAAGCCGAGCGTCTCGGTAGGCAGGTCCTCGACCGCATGCTGCACGGCGGCCTCGTCGACCGCATCCCACTGCCCGTGGTCGCGAATCACGCTGTCGACCTTGACCGAGAAGCGCCCGGACGGAGCCAGCACGCGGCTGCACCAATTGCCGAATCCGTCGCGAAATCCCTCGATCGGCACGGAAGGCTCGGTCGTGATCAGGTCCGGTCGCTCGAGGTCGGCCGAGCGTGAATAGTGCACGTTCAGCATCAGGATGATCGGGGTCGGATAGGGAAGCTCGAAGGCGAGTTCGCAGCCCAGTCGAATGCGCATCTTTGGCCCTTTCGACGGCGGGCTGGCGGGCGCAAAGGCCGTGACACGTGAGCCCCGCGCGGGACTGCGCGGAGGTTCGACGAGGGCTTCGGCGCTGCGCGACTCATGCCGTCGCGTCCAGGCTATTACGGGCCGCGGCCTCTGTCGCGCACTGGTTTGGCAAACGCACCTGAGGCTGGATCCCCTCCGACTCAGGCGGAAGAAGACCTCACCGCGCGTCCTCGATCACCATGGCGGCGCCTTTCTCGGCGATGACGGCGGTGGGCGTATTGGTGTTGCCCGACGTGATGGTGGGCATGATCGAGGCGTCGATCACGCGCAAGCCCGCGAGTCCATGGAGCCGCAGCCGCGCGTCGACCACGGCCTGCGGATCGTCCGCCGTGCCCATGCGGGCCGTGCCGACCGGGTGGAAGATGGTGGTGCCGATGTCGCCCGCCGCGCGGGTCAGCGAGGCGTCGTCGTCGCCCACCGTGGGTCCGGGCAGGTATTCCTCCGGCGCGAACCGCTCGAGCGCCGGCTGGGCCATCAGCCGCCGCGTCACCCGGATCGCGTCGGCCGCGACGGCGCGGTCCTCTGCCGTGGTGAGATAGTTGGGCGCGATCACCGGGGCCGCGGCGGGGTCGGCCGAGCGCGGCCGCACCGTGCCGCGCGAGGTCGGCTGCAGGTTGCAGGCCGAAACCGTGATGGCCGGGAAACGGTGCAGCGGGTCGCCGAACTTGTCGAGCGAGAGCGGCTGCACGTGGAACTGGATGTTGGCCCGGTTCCGGCCCGGGCCGGACCGCATGAAGATGCCGAGCTGCGAGGGCGCCATGGTGAGGGGCCCGCGCCGCCGCAGCGCGTAGTCGAGCCCCATCAGGACGCGACGCGGCAGCGAATGATAGGTCTCGTTGAGCGTGCGCGTGTTCGAGACCTTGAAGATGGCGCGCTGCTGGAGATGGTCCTGCAGGTTCGCGCCGACGCCGGGCCGGGCGAGCCGCATGGCGATGCCGAGCGGCCGCAGCCAGTCCGGCCGGCCGATGCCGGAGAGCCCCAGGATCTGCGGCGACCCGAGCGCGCCGGCCGCGAGGATCACCTCGCCGCGAACCCGCACCTCGATGTCGCGCCCGCCCTGCCCGAAGCGCACGCCGCACGCCCGGCCGTCCTCGACGAGGATCCGCTCCACCATGACGTGGGTCTCGAGCCGCAGGTTCGGGCGGCCCAGCACCGGCTTCAGGAAGCCGCGGGCCGCGGACCAGCGGCGTCCGCGCTTCTGGTTGACGTGGAAGTAACCGGCGCCCTCGTTGTCGCCGCGGTTGAAGTCGTCGATCCGTGGCACGCCCATCTCGCCGGCAGCGTCGCGAACGGCGTCGAGCACCGGCCAGGACACGCGCGCCGACTCGATGCGCCAGCCGCCGCCGGCCCCGTGGTGCTCGCTGTCGCCCAGGAAATGGTCTTCCAGGCTGCGGAAGCAGGGCAGCATGTCGCTCCAGCCCCAGCCCGGCAGGCCCAGGGCGCGCCAGCCGTCGTAGTCGGCCGCCTGGCCCCGCATGGAAATCATGGCGTTGATGGCCGAGGAGCCGCCGATCACCTTGCCGCGCGGATAGTGGAGCGCGCGGCCGTTGAGGCCGGGCTCGGCTTCCGTCTTGAACATCCAGTCGGCGCGCGGATTGCCGATGGCGAAGAGGTAGCCGACCGGGATGTGGAACCAGATCCAGTTGTCGCGGCCGCCGGCCTCCAGCAGCAGCACGCGGCGCTTCGGATCCGCCGACAGCCGGTTGGCCAGGATGCAGCCCGCCGTCCCGGCTCCCACCACCACGTAATCGTAGTCCCCCTCCAAGCGCTCCAAGCCGCCTCCTCCCCGCCCGTGCCGCCGGCGTCATGCGCCGGTGCGTCGTCGGGATGATAGGTCAAGGCGGGCGTCTTGGGGAGGCGGGCGGGCCGCCGCCGGACCCGCGCCACGCCCGCGTGTGCCGCGTCGAACGGAGCATTACCTAATCGCGACGACGCTTCCCAACGGCTTCGGCATCACGATCCTGAGGCAAGCATCGCTCGGACCGGCGATCAGCCAGGGATGGGTCAGGTAGGTATTGAACGCCAGCTGGGTCCCTGGTTCCACGGTGCCATATCTTACCCGAGCCCCTTGAAAATTCAGCCAGTAGATCGTCCTGGGCTCGCTTGAGTAGTTTGCGACTGACAACCGACTCGGCACCACACTGCGGAGCGACATCAGTCCGGCTTCGTTTGCGCACTTCGCAACCTGCCGCTTACCGGAGGCGGTCGATTCGGCCGACGCTGCACCTTCGCTCGGCCTGACATTCACGAAATACCGGACCGTCCTGGCAAGACCATCCGGAAACTGCAGTTCCACTGTGAACTGGTCTTGGCCCACGAAACTGGGCGCCGAGCGATAGCCGAGAATTGTTTGCCTGACGCGATGCCTGTCGCAAGCCGAACGCGGGTTGCCGGCCACGTAGTTGGGAAACTCGTAGCCTTCGCCGATAGTAACCTGCCCACCGTGGGGCGCCTCGATCAGGTTGGCGGTGGCTCGGCCTCGCGATGTGCAGTCCGGGTTCATCGCTGAGAACGCGTCGACACGCAGGGACCGCCCCGCTTCGACGATGCGGTAGTAGGGCGTGCCAGCCGCGACCTGAGCCAAGAGGTGAGATGTATATGCCGCAGAGATGGAGAAAACGATGGCTCCTGTCCAGGATCGAAAACGCATCGATTCAGCCCCATAGCTCCTAGTGACATGGCAACAAAGATTTCGGCTTAAGGTTGCACCCGACAGTTGCTATGGCGACGCCGCCGCTTCTGTCGCATACGAGTAGACGCCCCTTCTCACAAAACCGCTTCGCGTTGCAGCGTCCCGGGAGAGGGAACGTCTGCGTCGGACGAGGCTGCCCTTCTACCGCCGTGTGCCTCAGTGCGCGCAGTCCTTGTCGAGCGCCGCCGCGAAGTCGAAGCCGGCGAACAACATTCCGGCGCGAAACTTGAAGCTCGGCTTCAGCGGGATCGGGCCGCCGGCCGGCTGCAGCGTCATGGCGCGCGTGGCGTTCCAGGAGCCATCGGCATTGTGATGGAACAGCTTGCAGGACATCTCGTAATCGTTCGGACCCGGCGCGGCGGGCGCCTGCTGGGCCGAGGCCAGCGACGGAACGGCGAGCAGCATGGTGGCGAGCAGAAATCGTGTCATGGCGGCATCCGAATCGTGAACTGACGTCGAGGTACACCGCACCGGCGCGTCCGTCACCTCCTCCGGGGCGCGCGGGAGTTCGTGAGTTCGTCGGACGGCCGGGGTGACGCGCGCGAGACGCGCCCCAGGGGAGTTTGGGCGACGTTTGACGTCGAGGTGGGTGGGAAGCGGACGAGGCGCCGCCGCTCACCTGGGGTGAGGGCGCATCGCGACGATCCCTGCGGTGCGTGCCCGGACCTCTGGCGAGGCGATGCAGGTCGCCACGGCCTCATAACCCTGCCCGCCCGGATGCGGTACGACGTGAAGCGGCGCGCTGTGGTTAGCCGGGCACAGGACGACAACCTCGGTGGGTTCAAGCGCTTCGAGGTCGAGGATCGCCGAGGAGCGCGTCATCAGGATCAGCGCACGCTTGCTTGTCCCTCGCAGCCGCAGGTGTGCCATCAGCGCCGTCTGCGTCGCCGCGCTCAACCCTTCCTCCACCATGTCGATCACAAGGACCATGGGCATCGCAGCCTCCAGCGCGACGACGAGAGTGGTGAGCGCGTCCGAACGCTCTGCACCGTCCTCGACAAGCCACGTCAGCCTGCGTTCGACCTGCTCCGCGGGGGCCGCGTTATCGGCAAGGCGCTCCGAGACTGCGGGATCAGACAAGCGGTCGAGACCCAGGAACATGGCGTCGGGCAATGCGGCCGCGAGCCGTTGCGCGAAGCGCGTCTTCCCGCTGCCAAGCGGCCCCGTGATGAACGCGAGCCGGGGAACGTCGTGGAGGGCGAACCATTCCCCGTCCCAAGGCCAGGGCAAGGCGAAGCCGATTGTCAGCGCGGCGCTTTGGGCAAGCGCCTCTGCCAACGTCGCAGGCGCAGGTATGCGACCTTGGGCGATGTCCGCGCGGAGCGATCGGACCCCTTCGATGGCGGCGGCCGTCTGCTGGCTCTGCTCACTCAGACGTGCCTCGTGCGCAGCGAGGCCTGCATCCAGGTCGCGCGACGACCCATCGATTACGCGCGCGACCTGAGGAAGGCTGAGACCGAGGCCACGCAGCGCGACGATTTCGGCCGCTCGTGCCATTGCGCTTGCATCGTAGGCCCGCCATCCCGTTCGCGTGCGGTCGGGGACAAGCAGGCCGTGTTGCTCGTAGAGGCGCAGTGCCTTGGCGGAGACGCCGAGAGCGGCGCTCGCTTGCGCGGGGGTCAAGCTGCGGAGAGACGGGTTCATGGCTCACCTTGGATGTCGAACCCGGCTTCTATCGGACCGACCGCAGGGGCTGGGTCAAGGGGGATCGTTCGCAAGCCTACCTCTGCTCACATCAGGTCGCCGATGTGTGACCCGAGTGACCGCTATGGTGAAGGGTTACGGACGCCGGCTGGCGCAGGTCGCGCGTCTGGGCTGACGGCCGGCGTCCGTAAGCCGCCCAAGGACGAACGCGCGGGGGTCGTCCCGCGCTATGGGGATTTGGCGGAACC
>JAABUT010001978.1_pt1 | contig 21255 bp, 20 predicted proteins | sample 5559281 | NCBI WGS metagenome assembly JAABUT01 (sample SAMN10711880, study PRJNA513359) | rock metagenome | isolation source: Antarctica rocks | place: Antarctica: Victoria Land, Ricker Hills nord | collected 2016-01-04
TCCTCACTGCGGTCGTCGGTGGGTGCCATCAGCCTCCCTTCGCCGGCATGACCCGGAGCAGGTTCGACGGTCGGCGAGAACGCTCACCCTCTCAGCCCGCACCCGGGCTCCCGTGGTGCTCCAGCCTAGGCCCGGCAGCTGGCACGCTCCCCAGGGTGCCGAGCCCCGACCGCCCCAACTCACCTCCCACCTCCCGGCGCGCCACCCTGGCCGGCGCCCGCTTGTACCTGTGCACCGACTCCCGCCGCCGCCAAGGCGACCTCGAGCCTTTCTTGAACGCCGTCCTCGCGGCGGGCGTCGATGTCGTGCAGCTGCGGGAGAAAGGTTTGGAGGCCGCCGAGGAGCTCGAGCTGCTGGCGGTGTTCGGTGCCGCCGCGCACCGGCACGGGCGGCTCGTCGCCGTCAACGACCGCGCGGACGTCGCCGCCCTCGCCGTCCCGGACGTGCTGCACCTCGGCCAGCGGGACCTGCCGCCCGCGGCGGCCCGGAGCCTCCTTGGGAGTGACGTCCTGATCGGGCGCTCCACGCACTCGGCCGAGCAGCTCGACGCGGCGCTGGCCGACCCCGACGTCGACTACGCCTGCGTCGGACCGACCTGGGCCACCCCGACCAAGCCGGGCCGGCCCGCCGCCGGGCTGGAACTGGTGCGCCGCGCCGCGGCGGTCGCCGGGGACCGTCCGTGGTTCGCCATCGGCGGCATCGACCCCACCACGGTGGACGCCGTCGTCGAGGCCGGGGCCAGACGGGTCGTCGTCGTCCGTGCCCTCACTGAGGCCGACGACCCGGCGACGGCGACCGCCGCGCTCCTGCGGCAGCTCCCACCGCTCACTACAGCTCGTGTCCCTCGCCGTTGATTCGTTCGAGAAGTCGGCCGAGTGACGCGAGGGTCTGATCGGCGGTTTGGTCCAGATGAAGGCATTGGGACCGGCGTTCCAGTTCTTGGTCCAGGCGCGGACGTCGACTTGGAGGGCTCGGACGGGGCCGGCGTGCGGTGTCGCTCACGGCCGGTCGGTCATCGCCAGGGCGGCGTGCAGGTGCGTGTCGTGCCAGCCATCCAGGTGGAGGCCCTGGTGGCGCATGGTTCCCCCCAGTTCGTAGCCGCCGCGGGCGGCGACCCGGCATGACGCCTCGTCGTGGGTCGAGTGCTCCAGTTCGAGACGGTGCAGGCCCAGATCGTCGAAGGCCCATCGAGTGATCTCTTGCAAGGCGTGAGAGGCGACACCGCGGCCGCGAGCGACGGGCAGGACCCACCGACTGGACGCGATCGACGCCGCCATTACCGGTGGGGTGGCGGGCTGCATCACCGGAGCCGTACATCGTCGGCATCGTTGTAATTGCGGTTTCCACCGCAATTATGGGAGCCCTGACATCAAACCTCGGCCTGCTTCCAGCCCTGTGCATAGCTGTCGCCGTGAGGCTGGCGGCCGGCGTGGTCATCCGATTAATCACCGGGCGTCGCTGACCACCCCTTAGTCGAGTTGAAATTCTCGAAGCTCGTCGACGGCGCGGGGAACTGAGGGCAATTTCCGCGCCGTCGACGACGAGTAGGGAGGCGGACCCGTCTCAAGGTTCGCGGGCGTACTACATCAAAGCCCGGGCAACAACATGGCCCCGGGGTAAGCCGAGGAAGGAGACCAACCGGCGTTTGGTGGATACGTAGCGCTATGCATCTGCCCGGCCGGCCGCGACCCAGGTCACGGGCTACCTACTTGTCCACCTCGCGATGGGCGACGGCAACTACGGCGCCCCGCGTCCTAGCTGTTGCATGTCATGAGGTTGTGACCAGCGGGTTCGGTAGCGGGGCGGGTTGATCGGGGACGGGTCTGCTCGGTTGGGTGTGGAGCTACCACGCAACCACTGCCCGTCGAAGGAGACCCGTCTCGTGCACGCTAACGCCCCGTTGACCGCTGAAGGCCGTCGTCGTCTGGTCGCCCGGGTCCTGGACGAGGGCCGCCCGCAGTCTCACGTCGCCGCGGAGTCCCGGCTGGCCCGGGCCACTGTCCGTAAGTGGGTGGGCCGGTTCCTCGCGGGTGGCGAGGCCGCGTTGGTGGACCGGTCCAGCCGCCCGCATCGCAGTCTCACCCGGCTCGACGGCGCGGTGGTGGCCCGGGTCGAGAAGTTGCGCCGAGACCGGAAGCTCCCGCCGCGGCTGATCGTGGCCGAGCTCGCCGCCGAGGGCATCGAGGTGTCGGTGGCGACCGTGCACCGGTGGCTGCGCCGGCTCGGGATCAGCCGGCTCCGAGACCTCGACGTCACCGGGAACAGCCACCGGGTCGTGCGCCGGATCATCACCGAACGCCCAGGTCAGCTCGTCCACGTGGACGTGAAGAAGATCGGGGCGATCCCGACCGGTGGTGGGTGGCGGGTCCACGGCCGCGGCAGCACCCAGGACCTCGCCGCCCGCCGGGAGCGGGTCGGCTACCGCTACTGGCACTCCGCCGTCGATGCCCATACCCGGCTCGCGTTCACGCCAGTCCCTGGCCGATGAGAAAGCGGTTACCGCAGCCGGGTTCCTCGGCCGCGCTCTCGCGTTCTTCACCGCCCACGGCATCACCGTCGAGAAGGTCCTCACCGACAACGGGTCCTGCTACCGCTCCCAGCTGTTCGACGTGGCCCTGCCCGACGGGACCCGACACACCTTCACCCGGCCCCACCACCCGCAGACCAATGGCAAGGTCGAGCGCTACAACCGGACCCTCGGTGCGGAGTTCGCCTACGCCCGACCCTGGACCTCAGAGGCCCAGCGCGCCGACTACCTCCAACGCTGGCTGATTCACTACAACTACCACCGAGCCCACACCGCCATCGGGAACCAGCCCCCGGCCACCCTCGCCCCCACCACTGTCACCAACGTCATGATGCAGAACATCTAGCAGCCTGAGAGGGGAGGTGCGGGGCGTGGTGGTGGTCTGGGGCCTGGTGGTGCTCTCGGTCGGACAGCGTTGTCGTGGTCGAACCCAGCATGGTTGCTCCGCATGACCGAGGTCGAGACCGGGATCACCGCGGGTCTGATCCGCGACCTGCTGCGGGACCAACACCCGGACCTGGCCGAGCTGCCCCTCCGCGAGGTGGAGGGCGGCTGGGGCAACCAGATGTGGCGCCTCGGGGACGAGCTGGCCGTGCGGATCCAGCGCATGGACACCGACCCCGATCACCAGCTCAAGGAGCGCCGGTGGCTGCCGCTGCTCGCCCCACGCCTGCCGCTACCAATCCCCGTCCCGGTACGGAGCGGTGCGCCGTCCGAGCGTTTCCCCAAGATCTGGACGGTCATGACGTGGGTGCCGGGCCTGCCGCTGGACCACGGGTCAATCACCCGCGGCGAGCACGCGGCCCACACCCTGGCGGGGTTCCTCCGGGCGCTGCATGTGACAGCACCCGCCGACGCACCGGTTGACACGGGCCGCGGCGCGCACCCCAAGGACTGCACGGACGGCTTCAACCAGTTCTTCGACTCCGTCGACGCTGACGCGATCGGCTCCGACACCGCCAACGTCCGGGCCGTCTGGGACGACGCCGTCGCGGCCCCCGCCTGGGAGGGTCCGCCGGTGTGGGTGCACGGCGACCTGCATCCCGCGAACGTCGTCGTCGCGGACGGGACGCTGGCGGGCGTTGTCGACTTCGGTGACCTGTTCGTCGGCGACCCGGCGTCGGACCTGGCGGCCGCCTGGGTGCTGCTGCCGGCGGGCGCGGCCGCACGCTTCTTCGCTACGTACGCGGAGGCTGACGAGGCCACGGTCCGGCGCGCCCGCGGGCTGGCCGCGCTGAAGAGCCTCTTCCTGATGCTGATGGGCCAAAACGGGGACCGCGGCCTGCCCGGCGGCAAACCGGCGTGGGGTCCGGCGGGACGGACGGCGCTCGACCGGGTCCTGAGCGAACGTCTGATTCGACTCCACGAGTAGAGCGGCTCACGACTGGCGGACAACTTCCCCTATGCGGCACTAGACGGTATGAGCGAGGGCTGAGGCCTCGCTCATACCGTCTAGCGAGACAGTCGGCAACGTCTGGGTCGAGTCGAACCCCAGCCAAACCCGGCGGCTGTACTGCGCTGGCGGATCCGCCCCGTTCGGCGGCGGCGGAGGTCCGACCGGTCGGACGGCCCCGGATGACGGCCGCGGCGCCGGTGAGCCAGCCTCACGGGTCGTCGGGCGCAGGCCGAACAGATCCAGGCGCTGTCCGGCGGCAATTGCGGGCTCGTAGGGGATCTTGGACGAAGGCGCGGTGCAGTCGGTGAAGTGCTCGACGAGGTAGTCGCAGTAGCACGGGGGTGCCAGGGGGGTGAAGGCGGGGATGACGGTGGCGGCGGTTTCTCCCGGGTGGACCAGGCCGGTGCCGCGTAGGTGGTCGGAAGCTCAGTCGGCACTGATGGCGGGGTCGGTTTGGCCGGTGGTGACGAGCACCACGGCGTCGGCCGCGAAACTTGTACGCCGACGCCGACGGTTGGGCTTGGCGGACATGGTCGGCCAGGACCGGTCGTGTGCCCGGCGTGCTGCGCGGTGGGTCGGGATCCTCCTGGACGGGCGCCCCCAGTGCGTGCTACCACTGGCGATGATCACCGGTCACGGTGCGTCGCGGTCGGTCCGGGTCAAGCTTCGATGGGGAGGCGTCATGGGGGAACTCCTAGGACCGGGGGGCTCGCGGCGTCGCCGGTCCCGGGTGGGGACGGTTCTTGTCCTGGTCGCTGCGGCGATGCTGAGCGTTGGCGCCGCGGTCAGCGGTGGGGTGGCTCAGGCGGCGGCGCCGGACAGTAGGGCCCGCGCCGGGACGGGAACTGCCGTCGACGCGGTCTCGGCCGGTCCGGTGATCAGCTGGGACAGGAGCCGCACGGTTCTCGCGCGCAACGGGTCCTGGCCGCGGCTGCTGCTGGGTGCGGGCGCCGCCGCGGGCCGCCGGGACCTGCTGTTCTACACAACGTTCAACCCGGGGGAACCGGCCACGGTCACAGTGGTGGAGAGCACCGATCTGGGCCGGAGCGGACGGGTGATCTCAACGATCCCGTCGCCGGCGGGCACAATCCAGGAGCAGGCGTTCCCGCTGCGGCTGGCCGACGGGACGATCCTGATCGCGACCCGCTACCGGACGACCGCGCTGACCGCGTTCAGCCTGCCCGTGTTCGCCAGCCACGACGGTGGGCGCAGCTGGACCCGGGTCGGGTCGATCGATGACAACCCGCACGCCGGAGGGCGCGGGGACCGCGGCCTGTGGGAGCCGTTCCTGGCGACACTGCCCAACGGCTGTGTGGCAGGGATGTACGCCAACGAGCTCCACGCGGACGCCCCGCCCGCCGGCGGCCCGACCTACAGCCAGACCGTGTCCGAACGGGTGTCCTGCGACGGGGGCCGCACCTGGGGGACCGAACACCTCATCGCCGCCTCTCCGGGTGACGCACGGCCCGGGATGCCTGGACTGGCCCGGCTCGCCGACGGCCGGTTCATCGCGACCTTCGAGGCCTGCGTGCGTGACGACTGCAACGCGCACTACAAGATCTCCCGCGACGGGGTCACCTGGTTCCCGGGTCTGGGCACGCAGATCCCGGACCAGAACGCCGGCCCGTACGTGACGGCCCTGTCCGATGGGCGGGTCGCGGTGACCTCGGCCTGCACCAACGAGGTCTCCGTCAGCGCGGACAACGCCTCGACGTGGCACACCCAACCGACCCGCCCGTTCAACCTGGCCTGCGCCGACGGTGTCTACCCCTACACCTGGCCCGCCCTCTACCAGATCGGCCCGCGCGAGGTCGCTGACGTGGTCAACGTGGGACCGGGCACCCTCCAGATCCGGTACGGCCACTGGTGACCACCCGCCCGCAGGCGGGCGGTGAGCAACAGGACCAGCCCCCGGGGGTCGTGGCGGAGGGCACCGAGGAATCGGGGAACAACGACGGTGAGGCTGGGCGGGTGCTCGTCGTCGACGACATACCAGAGGTCCGAGAAGTGGTAGGCCGCGGCCTCACCCGAGCCGGCTACCAGATTTCGGTGGCTGGTGACGGCAGGGACGCATTGAACAAGTTGAGCCATGGCCCGCACATTGACGCGGTCGTCACGGACATCGAGATGCCGGTGATGAACGGGGCCGAGCTTGCGGCCAAAGTTCTAGACGGCTATCCGGGCATACCGGTTCTGTTCGTCTCCAGTGACGACCCGCCGGAACACCTGCACAGGAACCCGCTCGTTGACAGCGTCGGTAAACCGCCGTCGATCGCTGAGCTACGCGGCCGGCTGAGCAGGCTCCTCGCGACAGCGATGGGCTACAGAAGGCGAAAGTCCAGCCAATAGGGCAGGCCGTACTGGACCCGGGTTGCGCTGTTACCTCGGGATCTATCGATCCTCTCCGGCAGCCCACGTCGGAACGGCCCCGCGAACCGGCGGCCGGTGCAGGCGCCGTGAATCGCGATACCGGGGGAGCTGGGGCAGCCGCTTGTCGGCCAGCGTGCTGTCCCGCCAGCCGTGGCCCTGTTGGCAGAGCCCGCGCTGGGAACGTCGCGCGCGGCCAGCAGCACGGCCGGCGAGGCGGCCGCGTTCACCGACCGGCTCCCTGACTGGTCTCGGGGGATGCTGGGCGGGTGACCGCCCTCCGGCCGACCGCGCGCGGACGGTGATCGCCCGCCGCCGTCGTGATCTGGCTGGTGGTCGGTGCGGTCGTCGCCTTCCCCAGCTGGTGGACCACTGCCCTAGAGATCGCCAGTTCCGCGATCACCCTGATCATGGTGTTCGCGATCCAGCACACCCAGGCCCGGTAGCAGTCCGCAACCCAACGCAAACTCGACGAGCTCCTCCGGGCGATGCCCACCGCCGATGACCGCCTCATCGCCGTCGAGGAAGCCCCCGACGCCGAACTCGAAGCCCTTGTCGACCTCAACCTCGCCGACCGCGAGGCCGCCGCCGACGCCGGGTCCGGGTAAGGCGACCGCTGTGCCGTCCCCCGCAGCGAGGGCCCGGTCACCCGACGCTGCGGTCGAGTCGTGGAACGCGCCGCTTCGGGGACGGTGCGCGGGCCTACTGTCGCAGTCCAAGCCAGTACCCGACTCGGGTCGGGGCTGCACGGTCCTATTTCGGAGGTCACGATGAGCACGGACGGCACGCTGGACGCAGACAGGCCCGACGGAAAAGCCGACGCTGCCAGCGACAAGGTGCAGCAGAAGTCCCGAGAGAAGTCTCGCGAGATGTCTGATCGCCCGGAACAACGACCGGAGAAGAACACCGACGGCGACCCGGAGAGCGACCCCTCTTAAGGTCGCCTGCCGACCGCCCGGTTCCGGTCGGCGCTGAAAGTGTCGGCGTGGTTCACGACTGACCGCGGCGTCTGGGGACCGAACTCAGGGGCCGGCGGGAACCCGGGTCCCTTCGGATACGTCGCGGTTGCGATCAGTCTTCGGGCAGCCCTACCAAGCGGTCCTAGCGGCAGTTGATTCCGGACTCACGCCCCAACCCGGCCCGCGGCAACAGACCCGAGGAACCGCTCCACCAGTGGTGGATAAGCGTGGTTACTCACATTAACGAGGGATGCGCGGCTTGAAGAGTTCGGCGCGGGATGTCCGCTCTACGGCCAGCCAGATACACCGGGTCAAGCGCATGATGCTCAGCAAGGCATCAGCCACAGCGGCCGTGTGTTCGCGCGCTGAGCACCTCGCCGCTGCCCGGGAGTGAATGAGCGTGCGGACCGCCGCGGGAAGCGGCGTGACCGTGGCGCCGACGGGTTGACGGCCAGCGAAGCCGTGGGGGAGTGCCGCTAGTAGCGGGGGCGGGCCCGGGCGGACCCGGCAATCAGCATCCGTGGATCCTGTAGGATCGACGAATAACACGCGGTACCGACCAGGGCTACTCCCACTGCGTCCACCGATGATCGCGTGCGCGCCGTACCTAAGGGAGGCCGTCGCTGCATGCCGTTCCACATCCGCGGGAGGTGGCGGACACCAGCCGAGCGGCTGACCGCCTCTCTTGCTGCCGGCGGCGTCCTCCCTCACGGTCTGGCCGCTCGACCCGTGCGTGCTCCTTCGCCTGAGCCGTTGGGCCTCGTCCGGGCAGCTATCGCTGGATGAGCAACCGCGAACTCGCCCCAGGTCCGGATGATCCCGGTCCGCCGTCAACTGAGGAGATCGAGACCGTCGTGAGCACACCCGAACCTCGAACGGCCGTCGTCACCGGGGTGGGTGCCCCCCGGGGCATCGGCCGAGTCGTCGCGCAGCGGTTGGCCGCCGATGGCTGGAGTCTTGCCCTGCTCGATGTCGATACCGCTGGCGTCGCCGACTTCACCGGACAAGTGCGTGCATCTGGTGTGCAGGCCGTCGGCATCGCGACCGACATCGCCTCCGAGATCTCCGTTGCCGCCGCGTTTGAGGTCGTCGACGCGCAGCTGCCCCCGGTCGCCGGGTTGGCGAACCTGGCAGGCGTGGCGTGCCCGACCCCGCTGCTCGAGCTGACCGTCGGCGAGTGGGACCGGGTGCTTGGCGTCAACGCGACCGGAGCGCTTCTACTGACCCAACACGCCGCTCGCCGGATGGCCGAGCGTGGTACCGGACGCATCGTGCACACGTCGTCGGTGACCGCACTCGACGGCGGCGGGACCTTCTCCAAGACGGCCTACGCGGCGGCGAAGGCCGCGGTCCTCGGCCTGACCCGCGGCGGGGCGCGCGAGCTGGGCCCACTCGGCATCACCGTGAACTGCATCCTGCCGGGGCCGATCGACACCGACATCATGGGCGGCCAGCTCAGCGACGAGCGCAAGACAGCGATGGCGGCCGGGATACCTGTCGGGCGGGTCGGACAGCCGGCCGACATCGCCGCCGTCATCGCCTTTCTGCTGTCCGACGAGGCGGGGTTCGTCAACGGTGTGAGCCTCAACGTCGATGGCGGCAAGCACATGCACTGACGAAGACCTCTGCCGGGCCGGGAACGGCCGACACCTGCCAGTCCTCCACCGGAACACCGCCAGGAGACGACGATGAGCGAACCCACCGGGAACGACGTCCTGACCGCGCGGGACTGGCCGATCGCCGCGGCGATGAACCAGTTCCCGCCGACCGGGCCGGACGGGACCGCGACCCAGGACCAGTCGGCCGGCCGGTGGGCGGCAACGCTTACGGAGGTGCGCGAGGCCGGCTACACCGAATTCGACCCGATGGACTCGTGGCTTCGGCTGGCCGATCTGACGCGCGAACGGCTGCGCGAGTTCACCGACGTCGTGGCAGACGTTGGTCTGACGATCCCGGCGGTTTCCACCTCGAGGCGCAGTCCGGTCGACCCGGCGGGCGCCGAGGAGAACATGGCCTATCTGCACCGGGCGGTCGACGTCGCGGCCGCGGTCGGCGCGTCGGTGGTCTCGGTCGGTTTTTTCCGCGAACTGACCCCGGACCAGCAACGCGCGCTGTGGTTCTGGACGGTCCAGGGACCGGTCGACTCCGACGACCCGGCGACGTACCGGCTCGCCGTCGAGCGCATCCGCGAGCTCGCCCGCCACGCCGAGCAGGTCGGTGTCGAGGTGTCGCTCGAGATGTACGAGGACACGTACCTGGGCACCGCTGACGACGCGGTGCGCTTCGTCACCGACGTCGACCACCCGCACGTCGGGCTGAACCCCGACTTCGGCAACCTGGTCCGGCTGCACCGCCCGGTCGAGCGGTGGCAGGACATGGTGGTCAAGACCGTCCCGTTGGCCAACTACTGGCACATCAAGAACTACATGCGGACCGAGGACGGGACGACCGGCCAGGTCGTCACCGCGCCCGCACCGCTCGAGCTCGGTGTCGTCAACTACCGGTGGGCCGTTCGCCATGCCGTTGCGCACGGTTTTCGCGGCGCCTTCTGCACCGAGCACTACGGCGGGGACGGGCTCGGCGTCGGCGCGAGGAACCGTGAGTACCTGCGGGGGGTGCTCCCCGCCCGCACGCCGCACTGATGACCTCCAGCCAGTGCCTGCGACCGCGCTACGCGGGCGCCGGGGCGCACCCGCTGACAGAGACGCACCTGCTAGCTACCCGGACCGGCACATCGCAGGAGACGACATGACCCGGATCGTGGGCGACCCCGCCGAGTTCGCGCGCGACGCGGTCGCCGGGCTTTGCGCGGCGCACCCGGACCTGGTGCGGGCGGTCGACGGCGGCGTCGTCCGCGCCACAGCCACACCCACAGGCAAGGTCGCAGTGGTCCTCGGCGGAGGTGCCGGGCACTATCCGGCATTCGCGGGGTACGTCGGTCCGGGCCTAGCCGACGGTGCGGTGTGCGGCGACGTGTTCGCCTCCCCGTCCAGCAGGCAGGTGGTCGACGTCGCCCGACGAGCCGATCGGGGTGCCGGGGTAATTCTGATGTTCGGCAACTACGCCGGCGACGTGCTGAACTTCGGACTCGCCGCCGACCGGCTCCGATCCGCCGGGATCAGAACTGAAGTGGTGGCGGTCAGCGATGACGTGGCCAGCGCGCCGCCGGACCGCGCCGGCCAGCGGCGCGGCGTCGCGGGCGACGTCGTGGTGGCGAAGGTGGCCGGTGCCGCCGCCGAGGCAGGCGCCGACCTCGCCGAGGTGGTCGGCGCGGCGCGCGCCGCGAACGATGCGACGCGCTCCCTCGGGGTCGCCTTCGCCGGCTGTACGCCGCCCGGTGCGGACGAGCCGTTGTTCACGGTGCCGGCCGGAAGCATGGGCGTCGGGCTCGGCATCCACGGTGAACCCGGCATCACCGACCGGGAGGTGTTGCCGGCCGCGGAGCTGGCCGCCCTCCTCGTGGACGGTGTCCTCGCCGAAGCCCCGGAGCGTGCGGGCAGTCGCGCCGCGGTGCTGGTCAACGGGCTCGGCGCCACCGGTCCCGAGGAGCTGTTCGTCTTGTGGGCGCACATCGCCCCGCGGCTGCAGGCGGCGGGGCTCGAGCCCGTCGGGCCACGCGTCGGCACGCTCGTCAGCAGCCTGGACATGGCCGGGTGCTCCCTGACCGTCGCGTGGTTAGACCCCTCGACCGAGACCTTCTGGTCCGCGCCCTGCTGGTCACCGGCGATGACAGTCGGTGCGACGGCGTCGGAGGGAACGGTCCCGGCGCCGCGCGTGCCCGTTGAGACGGAACAGAACGGCGCGGTCCCGCCATCCGTCGAACCGGGCGGTCGCAACGCAGCCGCCCGCGTCGTCGCCGTTCTTCGTGCCGTGGCCGCGGCACTCGCGGCGGCGGAGACGGACCTCGGCCGGCTCGACGCGTTCGCCGGCGACGGCGACCATGGGCGGGGTATGGCGCGCGGGTCCGCCGCGGCACTCACGGCCGCCGAGGCAGCGGCTGGGGACGACCGAGACGTGTCGGGCGGGGGACCGGGGTGGACCCTCGGTCGCGCCGCCGACGCGTGGGCCGACCGTGCCGGCGGCACGTCGGGCGCTTTGTGGGGCGGACTGTTGCGGGCCTGGGCGGCCGAGCTGTCCGACGGTGCGATATCCCCCGGCGACGTCGTCCGCGGCGCACGTGCCGGGCTCGGTGCGGTGACCCGGCTCGGCGGCGCACGGGTGGGTGACAAGACCCTGGTTGACGTGCTCGCGCCGTTCGTCGACACCTTGGAAACCCGGTCCGCCGCCGGAGAGGACCTCGCGGTTGCCTGGGTGGCCGCCGCACGGGACGCGGTGGCCGCAGCTCACGCGAGTGCTGCTCTTGAGCCTCGACTCGGACGGGCGCGGCCGCTGGCCGCCCGCAGCGTGGGCCACCCCGACGCCGGGGCCGCCTCGCTCGCCCTGTGCGCGACAGCGGCGGGAGCAGTGCTCGCGGGTGGGTCGACTCATCACCTGGGTGAGCTGATGGCCGAGCTCATGGTGGCCGGACCGTGAGCAGGCCGACCGCAGCGACAGCGCCGTGACCGGTCCGACGGGCGCCGGCCGAAGGCGTGCGGTGTCCGAGCGGATGGTCGGAGTCAGCCTCAAGACGTATCTCGACTTGGAGCAGACGCGCAGCTGGCTTGCGGGCGTCGCCGCGTTAGCGGAGCAGTGGGGGTCGACCGCTCCCGGGACGGGGCGAGTCAGCGTCGATGTCTTCGTGCTGCCCGGGTACCTGTCGCTGCCCGACGCCCGGGACTTACTGGCCGACTCGGAGGTTCAGTACGGCGCGCAGGATGTGTCCGCACAGTCGCGCGGACCGTTCACCGGTGAGGTACTCGCCGAGGACCTGCGCGCGCTGGGGTGCACGGTGGCTGAGGTCGGGCACGCGGAGCGCCGACGGCTGTTCGGCGAGGATGACGCTGGCACCGCCGCGAAGGCCGACGCCTGCGTCCGAGCCGGCCTGCTGCCCCTGGTGTGCGTCGGTGAGGTGTCGCGGAGCACCGCTCCCGACGCTGTCGCGGCCTGCCGCCCCCAGCTGGGGGCCATCCTCGAGGCCGTGCCGGACGGCGCAGACGTGGTCTTCGCCTACGAACCGGTTTGGGCGATCGGCGCAGCCGAGCCAGCCGGCGCCGACCACGTCGTCGCCGTCATCGACGGGCTCCGCGGGATGGTCGCCGGCCGTTCCGGGAGCGTCCGCTTCCTCTACGGCGGAAGTGCGGGCCCGGGTACCTACCGACGGGTCGCCAGCGCGGTGGACGGGCTGTTCCTCGGACGGTTCGCTCACGACCTCGGCGCTCTCGCAGCCGTCGTCGACGAGATCGCCGGCTGACGGCGCCACGACCGCGGGAGAGCGGCCCTAAAGCGACAGCATCGGAGAACGTTGACCGACGATCCTGTACGATCTAGGATCGACGTAACCGAGGAGGAACGTGGTCACCGCCCAGACAGCACCGGACGCCGCGCCGCTCCGGCTGCCAACGCGCCAAGTCCTGGCCGACCACGTTTACGACGCGATCCTCGACTCGCTGATCGACGGCAAGCTGGGTGCCGGTGAGGTTCTCGGGATCGATGCACTGGCCCGGCAGTTCGAGGTCTCCCAGACGCCGGTGCGCGAGGCGCTCGCCCGTATGGAATCGACCGGTCTTGTGCGTCGGACGGCGCTGAAGGGGTACCGCGTCGCACCCATGACGACGCCGGCCGAGCTCGAGCGCCTGATGGACGCCCGCCTCGCCGTCGAGCCAGTCCTAGCCGAGATTGCCGCGACCCGACTAGGCGCCGGCCACGTGCAAAAGCTCGAGCAAGCGGTCCGCGACCTCGGCACCGCGCCGCTCGGCCCGAGCTTCCACGAGTTCCGCAGATACTGGGAGGCCGACGAACGGTTCCACCGCATCGTCGCGGAAGCCACCGGCAACGAGTTCCTCCTGTCGGCCTACAACGCGCTCGGCGGACAGATCCAACGGTTCCGGCTGTTCGGAAACGGAATCGGCGTTACCGATTCCGTCCACTGCATCGCCGAGCACACGCGCGTCCTGGACGGCCTACGCACGGAGCAGCCCGCTCGGGCCCGGGCTGCTATGGCCGCTCACATCACCGAGGCCCGGACCCGCGCCCTGGCGTCCTACGCCGTCGCGAGCCAGCCCCCGCCCACCTGACGAATCCGACCAGCCCCGAGCTCCAAACAAAGAGGTGACGAGCCCTGTGACCACCGTCGAGGAACGCTTCAACCCAGGCCTGAACACCGACAGCAGCCACTTCCCGCGATCCGCGCCGTCCGAGCCGGACGCGCCCCACGTGACGTCGGCGGTCGTATCCGTCGACGTCTCCGACGATCGGGGAGCACTGCCCCCGATCTGGGCCTCGATCGGGTACGACGAGATCAACTGGACGTACACCCCGACCGGCAAGAAGCTGCTCCGCACGTTCGGCGAGTTCTCGCCGCACCCGTTCCACGTTCGCCCGCACTATGTCTACTGCTCCGGCAGTGGCTTCGGCCTGCCGCACTGGGGCAACGGGAACGTCTACCACGAGGACGCGGACGGAAACGTCAGCTACGACTGGACGATCGTCGACCAGACCTATGACGCGATAGTCGGCGCCGGCCACCACGTGCTGGTCGAACTCGGCTTTACGCCGCGCGACCTGCTGCCCCCCGAAGCGGACGAGCTCACGATCACGTCAAGCCCCACCAGCTACAGCAGCTACGAAGCCGGCGCCTGGGCCTACCCGCCTCGCGACCTCAGCAAGTGGGGCGCGCTCGTCGAGGCCCACGCCCGCCACTGCCTCGAGCGGTACGGGCCCGACGAAGTCGCGACCTGGCTGTGGGAGCTGTGGAACGAGCCGGACATCTTCTACTGGAAGGGAACGGTCGCCCAGTTCGGCGAGCTGTACGACGCGACCGCGGCGGCGGTCCGCCGCGTACTGCCGCAGGGACAGGTTGGCGGGCCCGCGGTGACCGGCGGCGGGGTTGACTTCCTCCGCGAGTTCCTGACCCACACCACGTCCGCGGGCACCCCGCTGGACTTCGTGTCCTTCCACACCAAAGGTTCCGCGTTCACCCCGTGGCGGGTCTACGGCCCGACCGGGGCAGCGGCACCGAAAAAGCAGAGTCCGTCGACGCACAAGATGCTGTTTGAGATCCGCCGGCTGCTGCGGGTCGTCGGTGAGTTCGAGGCATACCGTGGGCTACCCGCAATCGTCGACGAGTGCGACGCCGGGGTGCCGGCCCACCACAGCGCCTTCGACAACGCCAACTTCGGTTTCCAGAACACCGAGTACTACCCCGTGTTCCAGGTGAAGCTGTTCAAGCGCATCCTCGACCTGGGCGCCACGGAGCCAGTGCAGGTCGCCCAGGCAACGTCCTGGAGCTTCTACTTCGAGGGCGAGCGGTACTTCGAAGGGACCCGGGCGTTCCTCACCGCGGGCGGCGTCGAGAAGCCGCTGCTTAACGCTTACCGGATCATGGCGCGGCTGGGGTCGCGCCGCGTCCGCGCCATCTCGGACGCGGCCAGTCCCGCCGAGCTGTTGGACGCTGGCGACGGGCGGAGCATGCCTGAGGAGGTCGACGCGCTCGCGTCGGTCGACCCCGAAACCGGCCGGGTCTCGGTCGCGGTGTGGCGGCACACCGACGATCAGTACCAGCGCGACACCCAGTCAACGTCCGTCCGGCTCCGCGTCGCCGGCCTGGCCGACGGCGAATGGACCGTCACCCACGCACGCATCGACGCCGACCACAGCAACGCGCACACCGTGTGGGCGGAACTGGGCCGCCCGCAGGACCCGACGCCGGAGCAACTCGCCCAGATCACTGCTCGTCAAGGTCTCGAGGAAGTCGAACCGCCGCATACCGAAGTCGCCACAGACGGTGCGTTGACACTCGGCACCGAGCTCCCACTGCCATCGGTGTCACTGTTCGTGCTCGAGCGCCGGTGACCGCTCAGGCGCCGACCGACACGCTGCCGCTTAGCGGCGACGCGTCGATCCCGTCGCTGGGCCTGGGCGTCTTTCAGATCCCGGCCGACGAGGCCCAACGTGTCGTCGAGGACGCGATCGAACTCGGTTACCGGCACATCGACACAGCCGCCGCTTACGGCAACGAGGCCGGCGTGGGAGCGGCGATCCGCGCGTGCGGCCTCTCGCGGGATGAGCTGTTCGTCACCTCCAAGCTCCGAAACGGCGACCAAGGACACGACCAGACGCGTCGTGCCCACGACGAGTCGCTGCAGCGCCTGGGGTTGGCGTGGCTGGACCTGTACTTGATCCACTGGCCGTACCCGTCCGGTGGCCGCTACCTCGACACTTGGCGCGCCCTGACCGAGCTCCACGCCGACCGCGCGGTCCGTGCCGTCGGCGTGTCGAACTTCCTGCCCGAACACCTGGCTGCCATTGCTGACGCCGGCCTACCGGCGCCAGCGGTCAACCAGGTGGAGCTGCATCCGACCTTCCAGCAAGTGGACATAGTCACCGCGACCCGTCGGGCCGGCGCACTCATCGAGGCGTACTCCCCGCTGGGCCAGGGTGCCGACCTGTCCGCGCCAGTCGTAGAAGCGGCCGCTCAGGCGCACGGAGCGACGCCGGCTCAGGTCGTCCTGGCCTGGCACCTGGCCCACGGCCACGTCGTCATTCCGAAGAGCTCCCAGCGCCGACGACTCGCCGAAAACCTGGCCGCGCGCGATCTCCGCCTCACCGACGAGGAGGTCAGCGCGATCACTGCTCTGGAATCCGGCAACCGCATCGGCGGCGACCCCGCCACCTTTGCGCTCACCCAGATCCGGTAGACCCACCCGGGTCTTCCGCCCCGCTCCCCGGAGGCTCTCGATGACGAGCAGCACCGCCCAGGCGCAACCGCTCACCGCGGTCCCGCCGGTCGGCACGCACGACAGACCGGCACCACCACGCGGTCCCCGTCGAGCACGCGGCCAGACGTTGTGGATCTGGCTCTTTCTCCTGCCGACCGTCGTGCTCTACGGCGCGTACACCCTGTACCCGATCGTCGCCAGCTACTGGTACTCGCTCGTCGAATGGAACGGCTTTCAGGCGCACACCCGGTTCGTCGGGATCAGCAACTATCGCGCTGTCCTCGCCGACCCCGGCTTCTGGTCCTCGATCAAGATCACCCTGCTCTTCATGCTGCTGGTCGCGCCGGCGCGAGTGCTCCTGAGCTTGGTCCTCGCGGTGGTGCTCAACTCGCCGAAGCTCCCGCTGCGCAACCTGCTCCGGACGATGTACTTCCTGCCCGTCGTCACGACGACAGCGATCGTCGGCGTAGTGATGCAGTTCATCTTCGACCCGGCCAATGGCCCCCTGAACACCGCGCTGCGCAGCCTCGGCCTGTCCAACGGGGTCGACTTCATCGGCAGCTCCCGGACAGCACTCGTCACCGCCGCCGCCGTGTACGTCTGGAAGTTCTTCGGGATTACCATGATCTACTGGCTGGCCGCGCTGCAAACGATCCCCAACGACCTCTACGAAGCCGCACGGATCGACGGTGCCAACACCCGCCAGATCTTTCGGCGCATCACTCTCCCGCTGCTGCTGCCGTTCCTGCTGATCATCTCGGTGCTCACGATTGAGGACACCTTTCACGCCTTCGACCTCATGCAGACGATGACCGGCGGCGGACCGTTCTTCAGCACCGAGATCATCGAGATCTACATCTACCGCTGGGCGTTCAACGCCTCGGTCCCGCAGTTGGGCTTCGCCTCCGCGGCCGCGGTCCTGTTCGGCGTGCTCGTGCTCGTCATCGCCGCGCTGCAGGCGTGGGGACTGTGGGCCGGTCGTCGCGCGCGCCGGGAGCTCGGGTGAACGGGAAGGCGGCCGGGCGACGCCCCCCATCCCGGTTCCGCGATGCGCTGCACCGCGCTCCGTGGTGGGCCGCCGTGGTCGTCCTGGCGCTCGGGGCCGTCCTCTGGGTCTATCCGTTCATCTGGATGGTGTCGGCATCGCTGAAGTCCTCGATGGAGGTTTTCACCGCTGGGCTGCGGGTGATCCCGGAGACGTTCGCTTGGGAGAACTACTCACGTGCGTGGCGGGACGCCGGCTTCGGCGGGTACCTAGTCAACACCGTGCTCGTCACCGTCGCAACGGTCGTCATCGTCGTCGTCCGGTCGGCGCTGTGCGGGTACGTGCTGGGGCGTTACCAGTTCCGCGGGTCGCGGATCTTCCTCGGCGTCCTCGTCGCGACGCTGTTCGTCCCGACCGGCTACACGATCATCCCGGTCGTCAAGCTCTCGATGGAGCTCGGTTTGCTCAACTCCCTCAGCGGCATGGTGCTCGCGCTGTCTGGAGCGGCCAACGTCTCGGCGATCCTGCTGTACGCGGGCTACTTCCGGCAGCTGCCCAAGGAACTGGAGGAGGCCGCCGTCGTGGACGGCGCGGGCTTCCTGCGCGTCTTTGCCTCGATCATGTTGCCCCTGTCGATGCCGGTCACGGCGACAGTCGGCCTGCTGACGTTCCTCGCGACCTGGAACGCGTACTTCCTCCCGCTGGTGTTCTCCTTCAGCCGGCCAGAGCTGCGGACCCTGTCGGTCGGCATGCAGGCCTTCGTCGGCGAGAACGCGACCGACTGGTCCGGTATGGCGGCCGCAGGCGTCATCTCCATCCTCCCGATCGTCGCGCTCTTCCTGTTCCTGCAGCGCTACTTCGTCGACGGCATCGCCGGCGCCGTCAAGTCCTGACCCCCGACCCACCGCTCTCAACGAGGAGATCTCCGATGTCCGCATTCGACCGACGTTCGTTTCTGATCGGCAGCGGCGCCGCCCTGACCGCCGCTGCGCTCGCCGGCTGCGGGTCCGACAGCACCGCCGGATCTGCCGCCGCGGGCGGCCAGCTCCGATGGTGGGACCACTTCAGTGCCCTGCAGAAGTTGAACAAGGACTGGGCCGCCAAGCAGTCCACGGCGATCGGCAAGACGGTCACCTACACCTACACGGACGCGTCGAAATTGCCCGAGGCGCTCCAGCTGGCCAAGCAGGGCAACCAGCTGCCCGACGTTTTCACCAACGTCCTGAACCTCCCGCTGGCCGCACTCGTCGAGGGCGGCTGGCTCGGTGAACTCCAGATCAGCGACCAGGAGAGAGCAGCGCTCCCGAAGGGGACGCTGACCGAGGGCTTGACGATGCTCGACGGCAAGGTGTACTCGCTGCCGCTGTTTGCCTGGCAGCAGTACGCGGCGGCCATGTGGTTCAACGCTGACCTTTACAAGGCCGCGGGTCTGGACCCGGCTGCCCCGCCGAAGACGTACGACGAGTACCGCCAGACGCTCGAGAAGCTGAAGTCCGCAAAGGGCGGCGTAGCACCGATGATCCTGGCGCTCGGCGGGACAGCCCGGATGCGCGAGCAGATCGACGACCTCGCACAGGCCGCAGGGTTCCCGGGCTACCAGGGGATGCGGTTCCGCGACGGCCAGTACGCCTACGACGACGACACGTACGTCAACGCCATCGAGTTCTGGAAAGAGCTCAATTCGTCCGGGCTCATCTTGGCGGGCAGCGGGTCGTTGACGGTCGCCAACGCCCGCAGCCGCTGGGGTGCCGGAGCCGCGGTATTCTTTCCCGACGGCCCGTGGTGTGCCGGCGGGGTCCGCAACGTCGCGCCCGGGTTCGAAAAGAAGATCGACGTAGGACCGCTCCTCGTCCCCCAGGCCGGTACCACCCCGGTCACCTACCGCGGGGCGCCGACCGCCCAGTTCTTCGTGTCCAAGACCACCTCAGACGCCGCAGCCGCCTCTAAGCTCGTCAGCTCGTTCACCACCGACGAGTACCGCAAGCGGCTGGCCGCCGGGATGGACCAGCCGCCCATCGACCTGTCCGTCGTCAAGACCGCCGACGTCATCGAGCCCTACCGCAAGCTGGTCGGCTGGTTCTCCACGACCGTCCGGCGGGGCCCTGAGGCGGTCGTCCGCAACCCGCAGGTCGCGAAGGCGCAGGCCGCGGCCAAGCCGATCAGCCCCGATCTGGGGAACATCATCCAGGGCTACCTCGGCGGCGACGTGACCGACCTCCGAGCCGCCCTCAAGCAGCTGAGCGCCTCCTTCACCGCGGACCGCGAGCGGGCGATCGGGGTGGCCACCAAGGCCGGCGCGAAGGTCTCGCTGAGCGACTATGCGTTCCCGGACTGGAAGCCGGGTGTCAACTACACCTACAAGGCCTGAGCCCGCTGCAGTCCGGCAACCGATTCGCGCCGTCAACTCGCAGGAGCCACTCCCGGCCCACCCATCTCGGGATTGGCTCCTGCGAGGACCCCCGGCGCGAATCAAGCCGACGCCGAAGCGTCCTTCTACCGGCGAGGAACCACCCCAGGGAAGTCGCCTCTCGGGGTCACGAGCGGCGAATCAAGCCTCGAACTGCGCGGTTCGTGACCCCCGCGTCGTAGCAGCTCCAGGTCAGCAGGCCCGCCGCCGCCGGCCCCACCGATGTTCCCGCGAGCGATCGGGGCCGAGTGACCGGACGCGCGGCCGCTCCGCCGCTCGCGCCGGCGTCCTGGGCGGTGTCGCTGCGTGCAGGCTCCGAAGCGCCCAGGTAGCGACCACCAGCTGTAACTACCAGCTCACTCCCGACCGGGGAAGCATTGGTCACCCACTGGGACGCGCAGCTCGGGACGCCACGGCTCGCGCTGCAAGTTCTGGCCGAGGCTCACCCGCCACCCTGACCAAGAACCAGGTCGCCGCCCGCAGCGGCTTCGAGCAGTACGCCGATGCCTTCACCGCCGACCCCGGCCGCCACTGGCGATGCGATTCGACAGCACCGACGGCATCACGACTCATCCAAGATGGACCAGCCGGCGCGCACCGACTAGAGGAAGTCGCCGACTGGGCCCCCAGCGCACAACCTTCTGAAGATCTCGCCGCCACCGACTGGTCGGACGCCGACCCGGGGGACCGGGCAATGTTTGGTGGATAATGCCGATTATCCACCACGGCGTGCTGGCCCTGTCAGCGGGGGCTGTCGGCGGCTGGCGGTCAGACGCGGACGGCCGCGGTGGTGGGCCGTTCCGGCTGGCAAGGAGTTCGAGTGCTTCGGTTCGCGATTGAGGGACGTGCAAGGTTCTTGGCTGGGCTAGTCCTGCGACGGCCGTCGGCGCCACCGGTGGCCGCTTCGGGTGTCTGTTGCAACGGTTCGTCGCCGGTTGTTAGGTGTCGCCAGTGAGCGGCGCCCAGGTCACGGAGAGCTCGCTTCCTGCTGCCACTCGACGGCGATCCGGTCGAGGGTGTCGTGGTCGAGGCTCCTGGCGCCGAAGTTGGCCAGCGTGCTCATCGGCATCGTCCCGATCACGGCGAGGAACCCTTCGTCCAGAATCGCTGTCCGCCGAGCGGTTCCGGCCTCACGTTCCACGAGCTGTCGACCGATCGGATCAGCCATCCACTCGTGCAGCGTGGAGTCCCGGCTCAGCGGCCCAGCGAGGCGCGGCGCGGCGACGCTGATGGTCTGGGCGAGTGGGAGGTCGCGGGAGTTGGGACCAACGCCGACGACGAAGTCGCCCGCCTCGACCACCCAGCGCCGGTGCCGGATCGACCAGAACGCGAAGGCTCGCTGGTCGAGGTCGATGCTCACCCGCTTCGAGTCGCCAGCGCAGAGCTCGACCTTGGCGAAGCCCTTCAACTCACGTGTCGGACGGCTGACGGTCGACTCAACGTCTTGCACGTAGACCTGCACCACCTCGGCGCCGTCGACGGCGCCCGTGTTGGTGACGGTGACTTCAACGGTGGCGGCCAGGTTCCCGTCAGCAACTCTGCCCTGGGTCGTCACCTCCAGGTCGGACCGCGCGAAGCTGGTGTAGGACAGCCCGAAGCCGAAGGAGAACGCGACGTCCTGGAGAGCCTTGTCGTAGCCCCGGTAGCCGATGAAGAGACCTTCTCCGTAGTGCACCGTCTGAGAGTCGCCGGGGAAGTTGAGGTAGGACGAGGTGTCTTCCAGCCGGTTCGGAATCGTTTCGGCCAGCCGACCAGAGGGGTTGACCTTCCCGGTCAGCACGTCGGCGATGCCCCCACC
>JAABUT010001979.1_pt1 | contig 21255 bp, 21 predicted proteins | sample 5559281 | NCBI WGS metagenome assembly JAABUT01 (sample SAMN10711880, study PRJNA513359) | rock metagenome | isolation source: Antarctica rocks | place: Antarctica: Victoria Land, Ricker Hills nord | collected 2016-01-04
CCAGCCCGGCGGCGTCGCTCCAGGCGACGAACTTGTCCATCTTGCCGCCATCGATCTGGAGCTGCTCCTGGTAGAAGCGGTGGACCAGATCGCCGGTCTTCTGATCGGCGGCGACGTACTGTGCGGCGTCATAGGGCGCGACCGGCAGATTGGCCGGGAAACGCGGGTCCGGGACCGGGGGCTTCTGGGAATTGTCGATCGGCTGCGGCAGGGCGGCGTACGGTTTGCCGCTCTTGTCCACCTGCGTCACCGGCCCCGCACCGGCGAGCCCATTCGCGCCCGGGAAATTGCCGTAGAGGCCGTCGAAGCTCCAGTTCTCCTGATAGATCACGATGACGTGGTTGATCTTGTCGGTCGGCCCGGCTGCGGCGACGTTGGACACGGCGATCGTCGGTATGAGGGACGCGAGGATCGCCAGTACCAGCACGAGCGATGCGCCATGACGCCATTGCATCAGTTCCTCTCCTCCATGGAATGCTCCACGGCGCGACCCGTATCGCGCCGGGCGGCCTCGCTCAGGCAGCCGCACCCTATCCTAGAGCCGGGGCGTCGACGCGGAGATTAAGCGATCGTTAATTTCTGGTTAACACTCGGTAAAAAGCGACCACGAAGGTCGGGTGTGGCACGCGCTGGTCGCGGCGCAACGAGCGTGGTGCCAAAGTAGCGGGCAAGTCACCTAGACGGTGGATCGCTGCACCCCCCACCTGTCCTGGCCGAAAAGTTCATCCGGACCGCTGAGTCGGTGCCTCCGCGCTGAGGGGCGCTCCTGATCCCACCACGCCAGGGCCGTGGCGCGAGACCGCAGTCACACGCTCCTCCGGCCCCAGCGAGCACTGTACGCGAAGGAGGAGCCAACGATGCCTGCCCGCTTGCTACACCACCTGATCGGGACCGGCCGCGCTGCTTTGCCACGTCTCCGTCGTCGGATAATGACCGCCACGCGCCCGGATGTCGCGCCCCCGGCAGTCGGCACCCTCGTCGATCTGGCGCGGAGCAAGCCGGCGCTGGTGGCCGAGAACGCGCTCTTGCGCCGGTAGCGATAGCACCAGGTGCCATTGACTTTGCCGTACGTCTCGTCCGCGTGCCAGGACGTTCCGGTTCGGCCGCGCCGCTTGGATCGCAGGCGCGCGGCCAGCAGGGGCGCGAAGCGCGCCGCCCAGTCGCGCACGGTCTCGTGCGCGAAGACGAAGCCGCGTGCCAGGAACATTTCCGCCAAGTCCCGGAGGCGCAGCTTGTGGCGCAGCCGCCACAGCACGACGAGCAGGACGACGTCGGTCGGGTACTGGAGATGGTTATAGGGCGTGCCGGTCCGCTCGTTGAAGGCCCGGCGACAGGCCGGGCAGCGGAAGGTGGGGTAGCCCAGCGCGGTGCGCCGCCGCTGTTCGACGGTCGCGGTCGCGGCGCAGTGGGGACAGGGCACGGGCGACTCCTTCACGTGGCAGTCAGAACCGCTACGCTACCAGAATGCGATCGTTCTCACCAGGCGTCGTCTGAGTCCTGACACATCCCCTGCGCCACGTTCTCTCTGACTATGTTGTGCACTACAATTGGGCGCGCCCACACCAGGGGCTGGCGCAGCAGACGCCGCTTCCCTTCGCCCGGAGCGCCGGATGCGGGCAGGTTCGGCGGCGGGATGTGCTCGGCGGGCTCATCCACGAGTATGACCGGGAAGCTGCGTAGCCCATGGCCTGGTGGGAGACGAGGTTTCCACACCCGACACGCACGCGTTGGCGCGAGGAACCCCGCGAGCGTCGCTTCGGTTATGGCACTTGCCCGACGGCGAGGACGTTCCCCTCGCAGTGGTAGGCGGCCGGATCGTTGAGGGGGTTCTCCGGATGGTCGAGGTCGCCCAGCAGTCGCCAGGTGGCCTTGTCCCCCTCCGAGAGGTCCGGATAGCCAGCCGATTCGTCGGCCCGGTTGGGCATGATGTGGCGCAGCCCCTCGAGCAAGGTCGCGTCGAAGGGCGCGAAGCGCTCGATCGGCACCAGCCGCTGCCGGACCTCGGCCAGCCCCGCCTCCCCGAGCCAGCGGTAGAGCGACCGCCCGCGCGACCCTTGCCGCGCTTGCCCCGAGGCACGAGCGCGCGCCGCCCGGTAGCGCGCGAAGAGGAAGGGATCGCCCGGCAGGATGCAGTCGAGTGTCACCTCGGGCTCTTTCACGGCGATCAGCCCGCCCGAGCGCACCACGCGGCGGAACTCGGCCAGGGCCAGCGCCAATTCCTCGTCCGACAGGTACATCACCGTGTTCGCGCACCAGACCGCGTCGAACGCACCGTCCGGGTAAGGCAAGGCGGTGACACTGCCGGTGCGCACCTCCACCGGGCAGGGTATAGCCCACTCTCGCAGCCGCGCCTCGGCGACTGCGACGTTATCCGGGGCGAGATCGATCGCGTTAATGCTCCCGCTGGGGCCGACGAGATCGGCGATAGTCAGTAGGAAGCCGCCCGGCCCGCAGCCGGCGTCGAGGACGCGCCAGCCGGGCTGGATACCCACCGACCGGCACATCGCCTCGTACTCTGAGCGATTGAGCGCGAAATGACAATCCAGCCCGGCACTAGCCGTACCCGGCTGGCCGGTCGATGAGGCCGAGAACGGCGCCGACGACGACGCCCCGTGCGAATCCGCCACGCGATACCTCCAAAGTGAAGGGTGCGAACGTCCGGGATGGATACCCGGCGGCACCTATCGATTGTCGTGCATCTACCGCTGAGTATAGCACGCGCCAATGGCTGCGCGATCCTGCGTGTATCCGACAGCACCGGCTATTGGGCGGCTCTGCTCGCGCTACCCCAACGCAGATCCGCACGATGCCACAACCGAGTACGACGGGCGCATTCAACAACCTCTCCAACGGAAACCGCCGGTGCCTGATTGTGGGGCACTGTCAGGGTAACCGGTGGGGCCGCCGGTCGGCTCGGTGTGCGATACCCCGCCCATGAAAGAGGAAGCTGCTGCTCCTGACTACAAGCGCCACCGGTTCCCGCCGGCGATCATCGCGCACGCGGTGTGGCTCTATTTCCGCTTCGCCCTGCGTTATCGCGACGTCGAGGAGCTGCTCGCCGAGCGCGGCGTCATCCTCACGTACGAGACGGTGCGCCAGTGGTGCCAGAAGTTCGGCCAGGCCTACGCGAATGCGCTGCGCCGTCGTCGCCCCAAGCCTGGAGACAAATGGCACCTCGATGGCCTGATTGCAATACCACCTTTCGATGGGCGGCACCGCCGAACGGGATGATATAGCGGATCTCCACCTCGGGCGGGGCGACGAGGACGCGGTCGATCAGCAATTCGACCAACTCGCGCCGACGCGCGAAGGACGCCTGGTCCAGCCCGTGGGCGATGGTCGCCCGGAAGGCCTCCACTTGCGTGGCAAGCACGGCCACCTGCGCCTGCTGCTCCGCGCTCGTCGCCAGCTGTTGCTCGTCCCGTGCCAGGTCGGTGAGTCGCCCTTCCAGCGCCCGCACGCGGGCCTGCAACTCTTCCAGAGTGACCGCCTCGGCGGCGTAGGCATCGATGAGCCGCTGGCGTTGACGCTCGAGCGTGGCGCGGCGCTGCCGCAGGTCGTGCTGCCGGGCGGTGCGGGCATCGTCGTTGAGCCACCCGGCCTGCGCTCGCCGCACCGCCTCGGCAAGCACCGCCGGGTCGCTGAGCACCTGACGGAGGTCGGCCCAGACCACGGCATCGAGTGCGCCGGTGGGGATGGACTGCTCCTGGCAGCGCGCGTGGTGCTCGTCGGCACCGTCCCCCACCCGTGGCAGGCACCGGTAGTAGGCGTAGCGGCCGTTGTTGCTGACGCATTCGGCCCGGCCGCAGCGGCGGCAACTGACGAGGCGGCGCAGGAGGTACTCCCCCTGGGTGTTGCGCGGGGACCAGGCCCGGTTGCGCTCGAGGCGCTCCTGCGCCGCGGCGAACAGCTCCGGCGAGACCAGGGCCGGGACGGGCACCGCGATCCACACGTCTGCGGGGCGCGTACGTGCTGATACGCCGGCGGACGGCCGCGCCACGCGCCCGCTGCGTGGGTAGCGTCGTCGTGCCGGCACGCGCTGCTCCCGATTGCCGTAGGCGACGCCGCGGTAGCTGGTGTTGCGCAGGATGCCGCCGACGCTCGTCGGCCCCCAGCCTGGCCGCCCGGTCGCGGTCGGCGTCCCGGCGACGGTCAAGCGCCGCGCGATGGCCTGGAGGGTGAGCCCCTCCTCGACGTACCACGCGAACACCTGGCGGACCACGGCGGCGCGTTCCGCATCGATCGCGAGGCCGGCCGGGTCGCGCGGAGCCTGCGGGTCGACCCGATAGCCGTAGGGCGGGCTGCTCCAGGGCAGCAGGCGACCGGCCTGAAGCGCGGCCAGGCGCCCGCGGCGCGTGCGGTCGGCGATGACCGCCCGCTCATACTCCGCGACCGCCCCGCGGATTTGCACGAGCAACGCGTCTTGCGGATCGTCAGCCGGCGGCCGATCGAGGAAGATCACCGCGCAGCCGGCCCGCGCGAACTCCTCCAGCGGCCAGACCTGGTAGGCGTAGCGGCGGGCGAGGCGGTCGGGGCTGGCGATGAGGAGCGTGTCGACTTGCGCCCGCCCGATCGCGTCGCGCAGCCGGTCGAGCGCCGGGCGGTCGAGCCGGGCACCGCTCCAGCCTTCGTCGCGGTACACCTCGTCGGTGGCCAGTGCCCAGCCTTGCGCCCGGGCGTAGGCCCGCAATGCCGTGAGTTGCTGCTCAATCGTCTGACTCTCCGCCTGCCGCTCCGTCGAGACCCGCGCGTAGGCGGCCACAATCTTCCCCATGCTCATCCTCCTGTTCAGGGCGGTCAATCTGCTCCTTCCCTTCCGGGGCGAGCAGCAGGCGGAACGCGCGCAGCCACCGGCGCTCCGCGTCGGCCGTCCAGACCCAGGAATGGCTGGGGCGCAGGTCGGCACCGAGATATCGCCCGGACATCGCACACCTCCTCGGTGTGGATCCTCAGGCTTCGGCCTGTCCGGGGCCAGCGTCCAAAGCTGCCCGACCATGCGGAGGCCGCAACACCACCCGTGCGGTCCGCGTCAGCCCGAATAGGTGTGTTGTAAGCATGCCATCTCGACGAGGTCTTCATCACCATCGACGGCGCGACCCACTACCTCTGGCGCGCCGTCGATCAGGACGACACCGTGCTCGACATCCTCGTGCAGCCGCGGCGCGACCAGCGGGCGGCCGTGCGGTCCCTGCGGAGATTGCTCAAGGGCCGCGCGTATGTGCCGCGCGTGGTGATCACCGACACGCTCGCGAGCGACGGGGCGGCACAGCGAGACGTGCTGCCAAGCGTCGAGCAGCGCCGCCATACGGGGCCGAACAACCGGGCGGCGAACGCCCACCAACCAACAAGGGAGCGCGAGCGGCGGATGCGGCGGTTCAAGGACCCGGGGCACGCCCGGCGCTTCCTCGCCGCGTATGGCCCGCTCGCCGGCCACTGCCGCCCGCGCCGCCACCGCCTGTCCGCCGCTGCCTACCGCCAGATCCGCGCCGAACGTTTCGCCACCTGGCGGGCCGTCACCGGCACCCCGGCGCTGGACTAAGCGGCGACGCCCGCTCGCCTCATCACGCCTCCAAGCGCCAGCGAGTCGCCTGCCCCGACTTTGGTTGACAATGCCCCCAGGAGATCGTGGCGAGGCGTGACTCGTGGCGGCCTGGATTCGCCACCGATGTCGAGAGTGTCATCGCCGGGCATGCGCCCCGCTAGGCGCCCGGTCCTCCCGCGTCGCGCAAGGCCTCGTCGACCATCGTCTCCAGCGGCAACGCCCGCCCCACGTCCCAGGCCGCGGCGAAGATAGCTGGCACCATTCGCGCCTTCACGTCGGCCACCGCCCGCTCGTGGTCGGCTCGGTCGACCGGGGCCACCGGGAAGCCCAGGGCGGAGCGCAGCGAGTCGGCGGCCCCGAACAGCCGCGCCGCGCGCGGATCCTCACCCCGTGCGCTGGCCGTCAGCGCCCACCCTTCCAGGCAGAGGGCGATCCCGCTCCTATCACCGAGCGCGCGGAACAGCGCCAGGCTCTCGGTCAGCGCCGCGTGCGCCGCCTGCTCGTCGCCCTGCCCTTGCGCCACGACGCCGAGGCTGTGCAGGACGTGGGCGATGCGCGGCGTGCTGCCCTGCGCGCGGAAGTACGCCAGGCTCTCCGCGAGCAGCGTCCGGGCCCGGGCGAAGTCCCCGCGCGAGCGCGCACCTTCCCCCAGATTGAACAGGGCGATCGCGATCCCCTGCTGCTCACCCAAGGTGCGTTTGATGATCAGGCTCTCGGCGACGTAGCCCTCGAAGCGCGCGAAATCGCCCTGATCGTAGGCCGTCGCGCCGAGGTTGTTGAGGGTCATCGATACTTTCAAGTCCTGCCCGAGCGCGCGCCAGCGGGCGAGCGCCTCCTCGAAGAGTCGCGTCGCCCCCGCATAGTCCCCGCGCGATTTGTGGACCATCGCGAGGGTGCCGAGCGCCCCCGCGATGCCGACCCGATCCTCGAGCGCTCGCCACAAGATCAGGCTTTCCTCGGTCGATGCGGCGGCCCCCGCGTAGTCGCCTTGGCTGTGCGCCAGCGCGCCCGCCGCCGCCAGCGCCTTCGCGCGTACCGATGCCGTCGCCTCCACCGCCGGTGCGGCGGCGAGCGCCCGCCCCAGCCAGCGCCGCCCCTCGTCGGCATAGCCGCGTGTCAGCCAGAAACGCCAGATTGCCGCGGCCAGCCGCAGCGCGGCTAGCGGTTCGGATCCTTCCCCCAGCGACCAGTCGAGCGCCGCGCGCAGGTTATCGTGTTCGCGCGCCAGCCGGGCCAGCCAGGGCATCTGCCGTTCGCCGGCCAGGTGCGGCTCCGCCTCCTCGCCCAAGGCCAGATAATAGGCCGCGTGTCGTCGTCGCGTTGCGTCGGCCTCGCCCTGTCCGGCGGGTTCCCGTGCCAGGCGCTCCAGGGCATACTCGCGCACCGTCTCGAGCATGGTGAAGCGAGGCTCGTCCTCCTCGTCGTCCGGCGGGATCGTCCGCTGGATCAGGTGCTGATCCAGCAGCGCGCCGAGCCAATCCAGGAGTTCGACCGCCAACGGTTCGCCGGTCCCGCAGACGGCGGCGGCCTCCAGGGTACAGCCGCCCGCGAAGACCGCCAGCCGTCGGAAGACGACCTGCTCGCCCTGGTGCAGCAGATCGTGGCTCCAGTCGAGGGTCGCGCGCAGTGCCTGATGGCGTTCGGGCAGATCCCGCGCGCCGCCGGTCAGCAGCGGCAACGCCTGCGCCAGCCGTGTCAGCAACGCCGCCGGTGAGAGGGTCCGCACGCGCGCCGCCGCCAACTCGATCGCCAGCGGCAACCCGTCCAGGCGGCGGCAGATCGCGGCGATAGTCGTCGCGTTCGCCTCGCTCAGCGCGAAGCCTGGCACGGCGGCCTGCCCTTGCCGGACGAATAACGCGACGGCGGGGGAGCGCGCGAGGGCATCGAGCGTCGGCAGCGTCGCCGGGTCCGGCGTCACCAGGGGCGGCACCGTGTAGCGCCGCTCGCCCTGCAAGTGCAGCGGGGCGCGACTCGTCGCGAGGATCGCCAGGCGCGGGCAGGCGGCCAGGAACTCGGCGAGCAACGGCGCTGCCGGGGCGACGTGCTCGAAGTTGTCGAGCACCAGCAGCAGCAGCCGGTCGGCGAGATGGACGCGCAGCGCCTCCAGCGGCCCATCCCCCGCCGCCTCGCGTAGTCCCAGCGCGCCGACGATGGCGGAGGGCACCAGGCGATGATCGCGCAAGGACGCGAGCGGCACGAAACAGACGGCCCCGTCCGCGAAGTGTGTCGCCACCGCGCGCGCCGTCGCGAGCCCTAGGCGTGTCTTCCCGACCCCGCCCGGTCCGGTCAGGGTGATCAACCGCGCCCCCCCGATGAGCAGATCGGCGAGCGCCGCCACCGCCTCGTCGCGCCCCAACAAGGGGTCGGGAGGAATCGGTAAGCCGGGCCAGCGCTGCTCGGTCACGGGGGGGGCAGTCGGGGCGAGCGTTGTCGCGGGACCGCGCCGCCGCGCGACGCTGGCCTCGAACGCAGCGCGCTCGGCGGGATCGAGACCGAGCGCGTCGCCGAGCATCCGCACCGTGTCGCGATAGGGAGCCAGGCGCACCCCGCGCTCGAGCGCGCTGATCGCCTGTGCCGTCAGCCCCGCGCGCTCGGCCAGCGCCTCCTGCGAGAGGCCGACGGCCCGGCGGTAGCGCCGCAGCAACGCCCCGAAGTCCTCCTGGCCCCCCGTCGCGCCCACGATCCGCACCCCCGATCGTGTCGTCGTTCGATACCCCTTGCGCCGTCATCGTACCACGCCCCGTGAGAACACGACGGTCAATTGTATGGGGCAACTGTATGAGTTGTCGGTGGTGGCAGCCCGCGCTGCTCCCTACAGTGGGGAGGTGGTCAGTCGACCAGCGGCGAAGCGGTACTCGGTAGGAAAGGAGGCGAGTTATGGTGGCAACTTCCGGCGCGGCGACGCGGCCCTATACCCTCGATGCCGACGAGGGCGAGGCGATCTGGTATGTGAACAACCGCGCGACTATCCTGGCTACCGCCGCGCAGACCGGCGGCGCGTTCGGCCTCGTACACATGGAGGTCGCTATCGGCCATGGCCCGCCGCTCCATATCCACCGCGCCGAGGACGAGGCGTTTTGGATTCTGGAGGGCCAGCTCACCGTGCGCTGCGACGACGAGGAATTCGCCGCCGGACCTGGCACGTTCGTCTACACGCCGCGCGGCTTTCCCCATACCTTCCGCTTAGAGGGTGACGCCCCGGCGAAACTGCTGATGTTGCTGACGCCCGGGGGCGGCGAGGGCTTCTTCCGCGACGCCGGTCGTCCCGCCACAGGCCCGGGACTCCCTCCGCCAGCGCCGCCCGATGTCGCCGCCCTGGCGGCCATCGCGGCGCGCTACCGCCAGGAGTTCATCGGGCCGCCGCTGGAAGCGGCATCGAGAACGTGAGTCCGAGAAGCGGCGAGGACGCTCATCCCCGCCCTCGCGTCGGGAGCGCCTGGTCAGCTCCCGCGATGTGCGACCTGACAAGCCGCCAAACGGCGGGAGAGGACACGACGATGCACACCCTCAGCAATCTCATGCGGTTCGCCATGATGCTTGGTCTGGTCGTGACACTGAATTTCGCCACAGCCGGGACGAGCGATGCCGCGACGTTCGCGCTCGCCATCGGCGGCGTGCGCGACGCCTGCACCGGCGCACACCTCGGCGGGGCTTCGCTCACCTTCACGCCGGTTGGCACTTCGGAACACCCGCCCGCCCCGATCCGCATCGCGACCAACCCCGGCGGGCAGTTCAGGACCCTGCTCGCGCCGGGCGACTACAGCGTCGCGGTGCTGCTTGATGGCTATTCTCAGGTGGGGAACACCGACGGCGATGCCGTCAGCATCATCACTATGAGCACAGGGCGGGTTAACCACTTCTCCTTTGCCCTGCATCCACCAAGCCCCTGCTAAACCGGCGCGCGACGACCACGTAGCCACTCTTCGGCCTCGGGAAGAGAGGGACGATCGACACGAGCTGGACGCCGGATCTGGAGCGACAACCCGTTCCTCGAACGCCTGTTGCGGTATCCCTGAGAGCCGCACCACATGAAGAATCACCACAGGAGGAATCCGATGCGTACTCAGCAGCTCTTGCGCTCTATCGCCGCGATCGTGCTCGGCTTCGCGCTCTGGTCGGTCGCGGCCGTCGTCAGCGCCGCCGCGCCGAAGTGGGACTTGCCGCCGCGCCTGGTGGACGAGCCGCCTGGCATCGCCCAGCTGCGCGCCCGGTACGCGCCGCTGACCGAGGCCCAGTTAGTGGCGGCGGGCTTCCAGATCGATCCCATGTACGTGGCTGCAGACATGGTCGGGCTGCCCCCGGCGGTCGGCGCGATGGGCTATCACGCCATCAACCCCGCGCTGATGGGCGCGCAGTTCCCGCAGGGGACCATGGACGCGCAGCATCCGCCCGTGGTCCTGCTGGGGCCGGACAAGCGTGTGATCGGCGTGGAGTGGGAGGCCGCCGATCGCGGCCAGGCGCCGCCGCAGCTCTATGGCCAGACGGTCAACCTGGGGCCGGTGCACCCCGGCGTCGACCAGCCCCACTACATGTTCCACGCCTTCTTCCGTCCCGGCGGCAAGGTCCTCTTCGGCGATTTCGACCCGGCGCTGGCCACTCCGGGGCTGCCGAACACCGGTGCCGGTGGCGGGGGCGGGCAGCAACTACCGCTCCTGCCGTTCGTGGCGCTGGCGCTCGCGGTCACCGCCGCGGTCGCGCTGCTCGGCGCGCGAAGCCGCAACGCCCCGCGCGCCTGACCCGCGGGTCCGCGCGGTTGCGGCGCCCCATCGAGGGCAGGGCGACTACGGTCGCCCGCCCACCTGATGCCACCGGGTCGCGCCCTGGTGCGCGCCATGGCGGGCGGCGGCGAGCGGGCACGGTCGGAGCTCGGAGCGCGGACAGTTCCACGGTGCTCGGCGCGCGAGGAGCGCCGCCGTCGGCGAACGCGCAACGAACGGATGGGGCGGGGCATGTGGCGTCGCGCAACTCGGCTCGGTTGACCACTATCACGGAGGAGGAGGAGCATGCCCGTGCGCTCACCGGAGGAGCTGCACCCCGCGGTCGCCGCCGCGTGGTCGGCGCGGCACCACAGCTTTTCCACAGCCACCCGCTCGCGGCGTGCCCGACGTTGCAACTCGCCGGCAGCCTGGCGCGCGAGTTCGGCCGCCTCACCCGCCCCGGGCGGATGCCGTGCTCGACGACTGGCTCGCCCAAGCCGAGGGCGGCGGGATTGCCGAGTTCGTGGGCTGCGCCGCAAGCCGCACCAGGATCACGCGGCGGTGGCGGCAGTGCCCACCGAATCGTGGGGCAGCGGCCAGACGGGGGGCCGGGTGACGCGGCTGGAGCTGCTGAAGCGCCACCGGGCGGTCGTGGCGAGGGCTGCGACGTTTATTGTGGCGGTGGTCTGGTATCATCATGGCACCGCAAGGACGTACATGCGGATGGGTAACGAGCGGCGCTGACGATAGCGAGCAGGACCGGCGTGAGCGACACGGAGGCATGCGGGGTGGGTGCGGCGGTGCGGCGGTTCCTGGCGGATCTGCTCGGCGGGCCGGTGACGATCCAGGGGATATCCTCCGAGGCGCGGGTGGATACCGAGCTGGAGGAAACGCGGCCCGCCCGAGTCCGGGACGAGGAGGGCCGCGCGATCACCGGCATGTTGTTCGGCCTTCAGACGATGACGCACTGGAGCGCCGGGTTGCGGTTCCTCGCGAAGCGGTTCTCCCGGCGGCAGTAGCCGCAACCGTGCCTGACGACGTGGGCCACGCGGTGCGGCATGCCGGGCACGGGGCGGCGCACGCGCCCCCCGTGTACCGAGAAGCCCGCCGTGGGTATTGTCGGGTACACGCTCGGCCATGACCTCCGATACGCATGTGGGTCTTGTTGTTGGCCGATGCTCTCATCCTCGGCGAAGTTGGATCGTGAGGCGTGGTGCCGATAATGGGCGCGAGTCGCCCCTATTCATCGGCCAACAACATGTGAAGTATGTGTACAGGAGGGCGTGAGGAGGTGTGGACCGCAAGGGCAGTGTAAGGCGGCGGCCGGATCCCCGATCGGGAGTCGGCGTATCCGACGGCGGCGACGCGACCGGCACCCGCGCCGCCGTGGCCGGGCGGACCGGGCGGGTGTACGGGTGGCAGCATGGCAGCGTTCCTGCGCTCGTGGGGGCGCGATCCGGGGGCATGGCATGCGGGCCGCGCCCCGATCATAGGCGGTGCGGGGGCGGGGCGATGGAAGCGGCCGATGCGGCGGACACGATCAGGGAGGCGGCCGAGGGGGAGGGGGAGGCGGCGCGGGACAGCGCCGAGCGGTTCCGGCGGCGGGCGGCGGTCGCCATCGCCGTGCTGGCGATGCTGCTGGCGCTCACCAGCCTCGGCGGGGCGAACGCCACCAAGGAGACGACCAACAACACCATCCAGGCCTCGGACACCTACGCGTTCTACCAGGCGAAGAACATCCGCCAGACCCAGTACCAGCTCGCCGCCGACGACCTGCAGGAGCGCCTGGACACCGCCGCGCTCCCCCCCGCCGCGCGGGCCGCGACCCAGCGGCGCCTCGATGACTACGCGGCCACGATCGCGCGCTATGAGAGCGAGCCGGGGCGGGACGGGCAGCCGGGCCAGGGGAAGCGGGAGCTCCTCGCCCAGGCGCGCGACTTCGAGGCGCGGCGGGACCGCGCGCAGCGGCAAGACCCGAACTTCGACTACGCGCAGGCGCTCCTCCAGATCGCGATCGTCCTCGGGTCGGTGAGCATCGTGGCGACCTCGCGGCGGCTGCTCCTCCTGGCCCTGGCCCTGGGGGTCGTCGCCACGGCGCTGATGCTCAACGGCTACTTCCTCCTCGTCGCCCTGCCGCTCGGGTGAGGGCGCCACACGGCGCTGTACGGGGTCGGCGTGTGGGGGCGGTTGCGGCGCCGGTGGACGCGATGAGGAGCAGCGTTCCCCGGACGCTCGTTGGCGTCGCGGGCCGTCTCCTGCCGACGCTCACCGCGCTCCTCGACCCGGAGGCCCTCGTGGTGCGGGTCATGCCACGGCGGCCACCATCGCCCGATCCGCTCACGGTCGTCCTGTTGCTCGCGCTCGCCGGGGGCGCGCCCTATCTCTGGTTGCGCGACCACCCCCACGACTGCTGTGTCAGGTGCAGGAGGAGCCGATGAATAAGAACACGCTCGTCGCACTCGGGGTGCTGCTGGTCGCCGTGCTGCTCGGGCCAAACCCCGCCTTATGATGCTCCCCCTCATTCGGCAGTCGAGTTGGCAGGAAGCGAGTTTCTCGATCCGGGCATGCAGGCATCACCACCCTGCCGCTGGGACGGACGCGACACAGCACGCGAACAACGAGGCCGCGTCGGGGCGGCGCAGCGTGGCGATGCTTACCAGTTCGGGGAGAGCGCTGTTGCATTGCCTTCGCCAGAGTGATGTGATAGAGAGGATGAGCGGAGCGACCGCTTATGCTGGCGAAAGGACACGGCGACATGCACACCGCTATCGATCACCTGCTGCGTCAAGAGATTGATCCTCAGGGTCCGGGGGTCGCTGTCGCTGTCGTCATGGACGGCCAACCGGTGCATAGCGAGGGTTATGGGCACGCCAACCTGGAATGGGATTGCCCGATCCAACCCGATACCGTCTTCCGGCTCGCGTCCCTCACCAAGCAGTTCACGGCCACGGCGATCATGCTCTTGGAACGCCAGGGCAGGCTGCGCCTCGACGACCCGCTGACCGCCTACTTGCCGGACTATCCGGCCCCCGGCCGGGCCATCACGATCGCCCAGCTGCTCACGCACACGTCCGGCATCACGAGCTATACCGAACTCGACGATGTCGTGGCCACCGTCGCCAAACAGGATCTGGCCCCGGGCGATCTGCTCGCCTACTTCCAGGACCTCCCGCTCGACTTCGCGCCCGGTACGCGCTTCCGGTACAGCAACTCCGGCTATCATCTGCTGGGCCTGATCATCGAACGGATCGCGGGGGTGCGCTACGAGCAGTTCATCCAGCAGCATATTTTCCAGCCGCTCGGCATGCAGCAGTCCTACTACATGCACAATGACACGATCATCCCGCGCCGTGCCAGCGGGTACACGAAAACACCGGCCGGGTACCGCCAGGCCGACTATCTCAACATGATGATCCCCTACGCCGCCGGGGCGCTCGGCTCGACGGTCGAGGATCTGATCCGGTGGGATGCCGCACTGCGCGACGGGCGGCCGCTCGATGCGACGGCGCAAGAACGGATGTATACCCCGGTCCGCCTGGCCGACGGCCGGACGGAGGACTACGGCTTCGGCGTCCTCGCCACCCGGTACGCGGGGCGGCGGCTCATCGGGCACGGCGGCAGCATCCCGGGTTTCCACGCCTTCATGGCGCGTTTCATCGACGATGCGGCGATGATCGCGGTGCTGGCCAACACCCCGGGCCTGGCGGTCGAGAGAATCGTTCGGAAGATCGCGCGTCACCTCTTCAACCTTCCGGCCGTCGCGCATCCGCCGCTGCTGCTGGGTCCGGCGCTGCTCGACAAAGCCGTCGGCACTTACGTGAGTGAGGACGGTGTCCCGGTGGAGATCGCCCGCGAGGCGGGCCAGCTCGCGGTGCGCGGGCCGCTCGCCGCACGGCTGCTCCCACTCAGTGAGACGGCGTACTACGCCAGTCAGGATGGCGAGGTCGAGGTGCATTTTGCCGATGAGCACGAGGACGGCTTCAACCAACTCACGGTGCGCCTACCGATCTACCGTGCACTCAAAGCCACCAGGCGGCAAGGGTAAGCACGCTGCCAACGTGCACCGGGTGCGCAGGCAGTACCCGGTGACACGAGCGGTGCGACCACCCTTGCCGCGGTCGCTGCTTCGCTGACGCGTTCCTGATTGTCGGCAACGCGGGCTCGCGGGTGGAGCGATTGGCCCCTCACGCCCGATGGCACACGCTCCGCATCAACACGGCGTGGTGCTTCATCGCTCGTGAGCAGGCGCACCCGCGCCACGGTTTGGCGCTGGGGCAGGTGCAGGATGCGGTGTCGGTGAGGGTGCCCGATGGGGAAACGCGTTCGCGTCGAACCGACCAATGAGTGGCGGCAGGTCGAGCTGCTCACCCGATCGCCGGAGCAGCGGACCTACGAGTTGCTCCGCCCGGTGGTCCTCTTCGGCCGGTCCCCCGCCGAGCGCGCCCACGAGACCGGCGCGGCGGAGCGGACGCTCTACCGGCAGGCCGATCGCTTCGACCAACTCGGGATGCAGGGCCTGTTCACGCCCGCCAAGGTCGAGAAGCATCGGCGCATCCCCGAGGAGATTCGCCGGCATCTCCTCGCCCTCAAGGCCGAGCATCCCGCCTTTCGCGTCGAGGAACTGGTCCAGATCGGCACCATCCGCTTCGGGCGGCGCCTGAGTCACCACACGGTCAAGCGCCTCCTGGCCGAGGGCAAGGCACCACCCACCGAGCGACGACGATTCTCGGCCTATCACCAGATCGCCGCGCCGGCGGAACGCCGCTTGGCGGTCATCCGCCTCCACGCGGAGGGGTGGCGTGTCACCACTATCGCCGCGTACCTGGAAGTTGACCGCAAGACCGTCAGCACCGTCCTCAAGCGCTGGATCGCCGAGGGCGTGGCGGGCCTCGATGACCAGCCCCATGCGCGCAAGGGTGGGGTGCGCGTCGTCGACCTGGGTACCATCGCCCGCGTCCGGGAACTCCAGGAGAATCCGGGGCTGGGCGAGTTCCGGATGCACGCCGCGCTGCGCCAGGAGGGGATTTTCGTCAGCCCGCGTACCTGCGGGCGCATCATGGCGCAGAACCGCAAACTCTACCGCCTGCCCGGCACCGCCCCCGTATCGCCCCGCGAGCCGAAGCCCCTGCCGTTCGCGGCGACGCGCCGCCACCAGTACTGGGTGCTGGATATTCGGTACCTCGACCACCACCTCGACGACAAGCGGGTGTACTGCGTCTCGGTACTCGACAGCTACTCGCGGGTGATCCTCGCCAGCGGCCTCTCCCGCAGCCAGGACCTCGGCGCGGTCCTCCTGGTCTTCTACGCGGCGGTGCGCCAGCATGGCAGTCCGGAGGCGTTGGTGACCGACGGTGGCGGGGTCTTCCGGGCGAAACAGGCGCTCGCGATCTTCGCGCGCCTGGGCATCCGCAAGGAGCAGATCGCCAAACGGCAGCCCTGGCAGAGCTTGATCGAGACCCAATTCAACGTGCAGCGGCGGATGGCCGACTGGCCGTTCGCCCAGGCGGAGACGTGGGCCGAGCTCCTCGCCGCCCACGACCGCTTCGTCGCCGACTTCAATTACCAGGTCCATTGGGCGCATCGCCAGCGGGAGGACGGGCGGCACAGCCCGGCCGAGGTGCTGGGCTGGGTCAGCGGCAAGCAGCACACGCCGGAGGAGCTGCACCGGATCTTCTATAGCACCCGTTTCGGGCGCAAACTGGATCGCCTCGGGTTTTGCCGGTTCCGCCACTGGCGCGTCTACGGCGAGCAGGGCCTGGCCAGCACCGGCGTGGCGGTCTGGCTGTACGGCGAGCAGCTCACCGTCGAATTCGCCGACGAACCGCTGGCGCAATACCACGTGCGCTACGCGCCGGACAAGAAGCACTTGACCGAGGTGACCGTCGCTCAACTCTTCGAGACTCCCCATCGCTCGCCGCAGCTACCCCTGTGGGCACTCGACGACGAGGAGTGGCTGAAGGTGATCCGGCTGGACCCGTATGCCCCTCGCACGCAACGGCGCATGGCCGAGGCCCAGATGCGGTTATTCCCCTGACACCGGTACGCCAAGGGAAGTGCCGAACGAGGGGGAGCATCATGTGGCGGGGTTTGGGTGCACGCCTCGCCACATCATCGGGACACCGGCGTGCGGTCCCCGTGGCAGCAAAGCCCACCGTTCGCCGGTGAGGACTGGTGCCCGGGGTGCGCGGGTCGATGGCGGTATCCGGCGTCCGGGCGCGCTACTTCGTCGCCAGCAGACAGAAGCCGGTCGGGCTGTCCGGGGCACCCTGGGACGCGACGCGGACGTCCGCGAACCCGGCGGCGCGGGCGACCTGCTCGACCTCCCCGGGGCCGAAGAGCCGGGCGGCGATCTGGCCGGTGGTACGCAACGCCAGCGGGGGCATACGCTCCCGTTCCTGGTACGCGAGTGCCAGCGTCCCGCCGGGCCGCAGCACGCGGCGCAACTCGCGCACGGTGGCGACCGGATCGGCTCTTCCGCAATCTCGCTGCATGAGGCTACGCGGCTCTGAGAGCGCGCTTACGCACGAGGTCGAAGGTGCCGCGCCCGTACATCTGCCGCCGGAGCAATTTCAGCTTGAGGATTTGCCCCTCGGTCTGTCCCTGGCTCCACGGGAGCGTCAGGCCCGCGCGTACCGCCGCGAGGTCCTGGCGGAGCTTGGCGGCAAAGGCGGCCAATTCCGAGAGGCCACTCGCGGTCGCATCCACCAGCCAACGATCCAGTCGGCTTGCTTGCCCCGCATCTCCCCGCGCGCGGATCAGCGTGGCGAAGCGGTCCAGCGCCGTGAGCGCTGTCGCGATGTCCGGGTGGAGGGCACGCAGCTGCTGCGTCGCGGCCTCCTGTTCGGGCGTGCGCTCGCCCGGCCTCATCAGGAGCAGCCCGGCCGCTTGGGGCGGGGTGAGGCCGTCGCTCGGCGCGACCGCCGCCTGCCCGGTCGCTGCCGCCACGCGGAATTGCCGGATCACGCGGACGACCGGGCCATAGGAGCCGGGATAGCCCAGGGCGGCGATCTCGCGCCAGAGCGCCCGCGCATCGCGGCAACCCTGCCGCCAGCGCTCCCGGAGATAGCCCTCGTACGGGGCGAGGATGCTGACGCTGCGATTGGCGTGGCGTCGCTCGGGGGGGGCGTCGAGCGCCAGGTATTGCTGCACGGTGTGACGATGGATGCCGAGGGCGCGGGCGATGGCCGACTTGCTCAGCCCGCGCCCGGCGGCGGCGTGGATCGCCGCGAAGCAGTCGGCCATCTGCGCGCGCGTGCGCTCGCGCGAGGCGGCCCGATCCGGCCGCAGGCGGGTCAACGACGGGGCACCACCCGGCGAACGGACGCGTCGGACGAGATCCGCATGGCGCAGCAGCACCCGCCGAGTCACGTCGCCGAGGTTGCGCAGCAAGTGGAAGCGGTCGGCGACTTGCGTCGCTTGTGGCGCGCCACGACGGGCGCCATCGGCATACTCGCCGCCTCGGTCGCGGCTGATGACGGCGACCTCCGGGTGGGCGTGGAGCCAGGCGGCGACGCTCGCTGCTGACCGCTCGGGGAGCAGGTCGATGAGCCGGTGCCGCTCCAGATCGACGAGTGCCGTCCCGTAGCGTCGCCGCTTGCGCCAGGCGAAGTCGTCCACCCCGCAGATCCGCACCGGCGGGGCCGCCGGCTCGGGCGCCCGGCGGATCAGCCGTAGCAGGGTATCCGGGCTCGTCGGCACGCTGAGGCGGCGGGCAAGGCGCGATCCTGCCTCGCCGCCGAGCGCGAAGGCAACCGCTTCGAGCGCGGTGTCCGCCCGCGCCGTCCGCCGCGCATAGGGCATCGCGAAGGGTCCCAGCCGCTCGGCGAAGATGCGCCGCGGACAGTCGGCGGTGGCACACCAGAACCGCCGGATGGTGACGTGGAGGCGGATACGGCGGCCCGCCCACGATACGTCATCGAGCCGACGCACATACTTGCTCTGGACGTGCGTCGCCAACTGGCCGCAGTCGGGGCAATTGGTGCCGTGCCCTACCAATCGGGCGCGCACCACGACCGTATCCTCCGCCTCGGCAATCGCCTCGATCCGCAGCGGCCCTGGCAAGAGGGTAACTTCCAACGTCTGCATCGCGCACCTCCTGGGCAGTACAACACGACCTTTCCTCGTATCGATCTACCCAATATTTACGCCAATGCAGCGAGATTGCGGGAGAGCCACCGGATCGGGCCAGAAATAGACGACATGGGCCCCGCAGACCGCATCGAACGTCGCGGCGGCGTCGGGCAGGGCGGCGGCATCGCCCTGACGCACCAGCAGTCGCCCGGACGCGATGGCCGCCGACTGCCGCGCGCGCGCCTGGCGCACCATCAACTCCGACGCGTCGACCCCGACGACGAGGCCGTCCGAGGCGCGGGCGACCAGTGCGGCGAGGGCCACACCCGGCCCGAAGCCGATCTCGAGGACCCGCCCCCGCGGCTTGACGTCGAGGAGTTCGACCATCCAGAGGCTGAGCGAAGCGTTGCCTGTGCGCATCATGCCGGCGGTGAGGCGACCGACCGGACCACGCGGGTGTCCGAAGTTCCGGCCGATGATCCGGGCAAGTCGCTGCATGGCGGGCACCTCCTGACCAATGGCGCACTCGACGGGCACGAAACGGCATGCCAGCACCGAGATCACATCCTGCACCCGCCGATTATACGGCCATCGCCGGTACATGCCCGCGTCACCGATGATGCGGCGGGGCGCGCTCGGGGCGCTCGTGGACCGCACGCTGGCGCTGCGCCCGCCCGCATTCCGCCCGCGCATCGACCCGCCACGGCCCCGACCGGCACCGGCAGGGCGCGTCCCGCCCGGTCATGCCGACGGCCGTCTCGGCGCGGCTCTGGCGCGGCTAGTCGGCTTCGACCAGGATGTAGACCGAGGCGGTGTAGTTGAAGGGGAGGCCGGCCACCCCGACGGCGGTGCGCGTGTGCCGCCCCGCGTCGCCGAACACCGCCACCAGCAGATCGGACGCGCCGTCCATCGCCGCCGCCTGCCCGTCGCAGCCGGGCGCGCTGTTGACGAAGCCATGGACGCTCACGACCTGCCGCACCCGGTCGAGCGAGTCGAGCACCGTCAGGAGGGCCGCGAGGCAGTTGATCGCGCAGGCACGCGTCGCCTCCCGTCCCGCATCGAGGCCCACATCGCCCCCGAGTTGCCCCTGATACGCTCGCCCGCCCGCGATGGAGACCTGGCCGGCCGTGGTGACGAGGCTCCCGACACGTTTGGCCGGGACGTAGTTGGCGATCGGGGTCGGGACGGTGGGGAGGGTGAGCCCCAGCGCGCGCAGCCGGTCGTCGATGCGACCCATCAGCGTCTCCTCCGCGAAGATCGGTGCCATGAGCACGGCCGTCGCGGCGCTATCTGTGGCCCACCACGCAGCCACTGCGCCAGCCTAGTGCGGTGCCATTATCGCGCGCACAGGCCACCTGTCAAGCGGGCTGGTGGCGCGGAGACCAATCATCCGACCGCGGGACATGCCCAACGACGGCTACCATCCTCCGGCGAGATGCAGGGTGCGCTCCGCATTTGCTGCCACGCTCACCGCACGCCGGTGTCACCGATGATGGGTCTTGCCGACATTCGATGATCGCTCTCCGCTCGTTTTGGGCGTTGGCATGGGCGGATCGGCCGCGCCGGGTGCCCGCCGTCGCAAGGTCGTCGCCGACGGCCAACAACGCGCGCTGCCGCTCAGGAAAAGCCGGATCCGGCTCATCGAATGTCGGCAAGACCCCGCATCATACGGCGAGGTGTGGTGGTGCTGGTGGTGCAGGCGCTGCACCAGCTCCGGGCGACCTACGGGGCGGAGGGGGCGGCGACGATCCTGACGAACGCGACGACGAAGCTGTGCCTGGCGCGGGTGAGCGGCGACGACGCCGACTATTTCTCCCGCCTCACGGGCACGGCGACGGTGCACAGCCGCAATCAGGGCCGCAGCCGCGCGACGCCGGTGCCGCTGGCCGACCGGGGCACCGTGGGGACGGGGGAGGCGGGGCGCCCGCTGCTCACCCCGGACGAGTTGCGGACGCTGGGCGATGGGGTGCTGGTCGTGGCGGCCGACCGCCACCCGCTCCTCGCCCGCCAGCGGCGCTACTACCGGGTGCCCGAACTGGTGCGGCGGCTGCCGGGCGGACGGGTGCCCGGCCCCGGCGACCCCGACCCGCTCGCCCCCCTCCGGGCGCGCCGCGCCGCCGACCCGTTGCCGGACACGGCGCTGGCACCGCCCGAGGGACCGGCGGCGACACCGGCGAGCAGCCCGCCCGCCGCGACGCGGCCCGCCCGCGCGAAGCGCCCCCGGGCGGCCGTCACGCCGTCCGCTGCGTCGCCCGCCGCTGCGTCGCCCGCCGATCGCGCCGGCGGGCGACGCAGCGGCGGCACCGGCATCCCCGGGATCACGCGCCGAGCTTGCGGGCGGCACCCCCACCCCGGTCCGCCTGAGCGCCACGCAGTGGGCGGTGCTGGAGGCGCTGGCGTCCTGCGAGCGGCCGTCGGGCGCGGTCAGCAGCACGGAACTGGCCGCGCGGACCGGGATCAACCGGAGCACCGTGCGCGCGGCCCTGCGGGAGCTGCGTGGCAAACTGGGGCTCGACCAGGGGGACGACCCGGTGGTGGCGGCGCGGGCGGGCGGGCTGCTCGCCGACGGGCCGGACGACGGTGCCGGGCGGGTCGTCGCCTTCCGCCCGCGGCCGACGGGGGAGGGCTGACCTGACCTGGTGAGAGCTGCGGCGGACCCTGCGCGACCTCGCGCGGGCGGCCGACCGCCGGCGGCTGGTGGCGGCGACGCGCGGGCGTGGCGCGGACGAGTGGCGCGCGGTCGAGCGCTGCGTGCCTGCCCAGAACCTCCGCCAACCGCACGAACGCGCCTTCCCACGCCACGCCGCCCGCGTGGGTGAATTTGTGGTCAGCACTTTCAGCCACTTTCCCCGCTGCGATCGAGGGCCAGCAGGAGCAGGTCGATGCCGACGGTCATCCGCGCGAGGAAGTCCTCGCGCGTGCTCGTCTCGTGTTTGATCCCGTACG
>JAABUT010001981.1_pt1 | contig 21214 bp, 23 predicted proteins | sample 5559281 | NCBI WGS metagenome assembly JAABUT01 (sample SAMN10711880, study PRJNA513359) | rock metagenome | isolation source: Antarctica rocks | place: Antarctica: Victoria Land, Ricker Hills nord | collected 2016-01-04
GCGGCCTGCTCCGGGTCCTCGGGCAGCAGTGCCTCGACGACGGCGAGATCACGCCGGCTGACCGGCGCGGCGGCGACGCCCTCGACGGCGCGGGCGAGCACCCGTCGCACGTTGGTGTCGACCACTGGCTGGCGCTGCCGCAGCGCGAACGCCGCGACCGCCCGCGCGGTGTAGTCGCCCACACCGGGCAGCTCGAGCAGCTCGGGCACTGTTGTCGGGAGCTCTCCGCCGTGGCGCTCGACCACGGCCGTCGCCGCCGCGTGCAACCGCAGCGCCCGGCGCGGGTAGCCCAGCCGGCCCCACTGGCGCACCGCCTCGCCGGGAGCGTCCGCGGCCAGCGCCGCCGCCGTCGGCCAGCGCGTCAACCAGGCGCCGTACGCCGGCAGCACCCTGGCCGCCGGCGTCTGCTGCAGCATGACCTCGCTGACGAGCACGGCGTACGCCGAGGTGCCGGGCCGGCGCCAGGGCAGGTCGCGGGCCGCCCCGGCGTACCAGGCCAGCAGGGTGTCGGCACGCACCTGCCGGATGCTGCCACGCGTCCTCGGTACCGTCGGGCGGTGGGAGTCCACGTCCGGCCGGTCGGCGAGCTGTCAGGGCCGACCTACTGGCGCCGCCGCGCTCTGCTGGTCGTCCCGCTTGCGCTGGTGCTGTTCGTGCTGGCGAGGTCCTGCGGTGGGAACGGCGGGCCGTCGGACACGCTGGTCTCGTCCCCCGACGTGTCCTCCCCGGGTGCCGTCGTGCCGCCCCTGCCTGCATCCGGGCCGCCGTCCGCCGTCCGCTCCACCATGCCCTCCGCCGCGGCGTCCCGGCGGCCGTCGGCAACCGCCGCCGCCGTGCGGACGTGCCCCGACAGCGCGCTGCAGGTCACTGTGCGCAGCGCCGCCGCCAGCAACCCCGTCGGCACCTCGCCGCAGTTCCGGCTGGGGATCCGCAACACCTCGGCCGCGCCGTGCCGGCGGGACGTGGGGCCGGCGGCGGTCGAGCTGGTGGTGACCTCGGGGGCGGACCGGGTCTGGTCCAGCGACGACTGCTCCTCCGGCGGCGGGCGCGGACCGGTGGTGCTCCCGCCCGGCGCGGCGCAGGGCCTGGTCCTGTCCTGGTCCGGCACCCGCTCGCGACGTGGGTGCAAGGGCGCCCGCGAACGAGCCCTGCCCGGCACCTACCGCGTCTCGGCCCGGGTCGGCGGGGTGCGCAGCGCCAGCGACACCTTCCAGATCGGCTGACGGGGGCCAGATCGGCTGACGGGGCCGGATCGGCTGGCTCAAGCAGCCGTGGACAGGCGCCGACGTAGCAGCGTCGGGGCTGGTGGCGGGCAGGAGCGGCACGGTGACGCAGGTCGACGGTGCCGCGTGCCTGCCCGCGACCGCATGACCGCCGCTCCCGTGCCGGCGGCCCCGCTGGACGTCGTCCTCGTCGACGGGTCCCGGGGCCAGCGCCGCTTCCTGCGCTCCGCCGTCGAGGCGGGGGCCGGCTTCATCGTCGTCGGCGAGGCACGCAACGGCCGGGAGGCGGTTGCCCTCGTCGCGCGCCTGCGGCCCGCCGCGGTCCTCATGGAGCTCGACCTGCCCGTCATGAGCGGCATCGAGGTGATCGAGCGCATCATGGCGGCCAGCCCGACGCCGATCGTGGTCTGCAGCGCGTTCCGCGACGGGACGGCGAGCCCGGCAGCGCTGGAGGCGCTGGCCGCCGGCGCCGTGGACGTGCTCGCCAGGCCTGGCCCGGACGACGACGACCTCGACGCCTACGCCGACCTGTTGCGCGGCCGGCTCCGGGTAGCGGCCCGGGTGCGGGTCATCACCCACCCGCGCGGGCGGCTGCGCATCCAGAGCCCAGGCGCACCGGCCTCGGCGGCACGTTCATCGCTCGCGCGGGGACCGGCGGCGCCGGGACTGGCCCTTGCGGCGCCGCGGACGGGCGCGGCGGGGCGCCGGGGGTCAGCATGGCTTGCCCAGGAGACCTGGACTGCAGACCCGAGGGGATGCCGGAGCGCGGCAGGGGCGCCCCCTGCCCTGACAGCCCGGACGGGGATCCGGCTGATCGCCATCGGCGCCTCCACCGGCGGACCGCCGGCGCTGCTCACCGTGCTCTCGCAGCTGCCCGCCGACCTGGCGCAGGCGGTGCTCGTCGTACAGCACATGGCCGAGAGCTTCATCGCCGGGCTCGCCGGCTGGCTGGACGAGCTGGTCGCGCTCCCGGTCGTCGTCGGGGCCAGCGGGCGCCGCCTCGCGCCGGGCACGATCACGATCGCCCCGAGCGCCGGCAACCTGCTCGTGCAGGACGACCGGCTCCGGGTGCTGAACCTGCCGCCTGAACCGGGCCAGTTCCACGTGCCCGGCATCGACCAAAGCTTCCGCAGCATCGCGGCCGTCCTCGGTCCGGACGCGGTCGGCGTGCTGCTCACCGGGATGGGCAGGGACGGCGCCTCCGGCCTGCACCGCATGCGCGAGCGCGGCGCACTCACCCTTGGTCAGGACGAGGCGACCAGCGTCGTCTACGGCATGCCGGCGGCCGCCTTCTCCCTCGGCGCGGTCGACTACCAGCTGCCGGTGACGGGCATCGCACCGGCGCTGCTGCAGGCGGTGGGACGGTGAACCGGCTGGTCGTCTCCGACGCCGACTACGCCCGGGTACGCCGGGTGCTGGCGCGGGCGGCCGGGCTGGTGTTCGACGACGCGCGGCGGGAGTCCATGGCCTTCTCGCTGTCAGAGCGGCTGCAGGAGGTCGGCCTGACCGTCTTGGGGGACTACCTCGACCTGGTGGAGACCGACCCGCGGGAGTGCCAGCACCTGCTGGACGAGGTGACCATCCAGGAGACCCACTTCTTCCGCAACCCTCCCCAGGTGCGGGCGCTGCGCCGCCACGTGCTGCCCGAGCTGGTCCGGCATGCGGAGGCGCACGGCCGACGGCTGCGGGTCTGGAGCGCCGGCTGTTCGACCGGCGAGGAGGCCTACACCGTCGCGATGCTGCTGCGCGAGCTGCTGCCCCGGACCAGAGGCTGGGATGTGAAGGTGCTGGCCACCGACGTCTCCGAGCGCGCCCTCGACGTCGCCCGGGCCGCGCGTTACGGGCCGCGGGCCGTCCAGCTCGCCACTGCGGACCAGCGCACCCGCTTCTTCCGCACTTGCCAGGACGCCGGCTCCCAGGACGGCACTCACGAGGTCAGACCCGAGGTGCGCGACCTCGTCGAGGTGCGCCATCACAACCTCGTCACCGACCCCGTGCCGTTCGGTCCGGACGAGCCGGCCGACCTGGTGCTGTGCCGTAACGTGACCATCTACTTCGACCGGGACACCACGCGCGCGCTGATGCGCCGGCTGCACGCCACCGTGCGGGACGGCGGCTACCTGTTCCTCGGGCACGCCGAGACGCTGTGGCAGGTCAGCGAGCAGTTCCACCTGGTGACCCTCGGCACCGGCGACGCGCCCGCCTACGTCTACCGCCGGCTGGACGGGAGCTCTGCCGGCGACGGCCGGCGCGCGGTGCTGCCGGACCGGCGTACCGCCGACGAGGGGCCGCCGCCGGACGCGGGTGAGCGCCGGGTCGGTCCGCGACGCACTGCCGGGATGCGCCTGCCCCGCCGCTCGGTCCCGGCGTCGGCCGACGAAGCCGGCTCCGCACCCTCGCTGGCCCAGGTCAACACGGCGCTCGCCGCCGGCCGGTACGCCGAGGCCGCCCAGCTCGCAGGTGAGGTGGCGGCCGGCACGCCCATGCTGGCCGAGGCGCACTACCTGCGCGGAGTCGCGCTCGTCAACGCCGGCCGCGAGAGCGAGGCGCTGGTGGACCTGCGCAAGGTGGTCTACCTGGAGCCGGCCCGTGGGTTCGCGCACTTCCTGCTGGCCGGGGCGCTGGCCCGGCTCGGGGACGCGGCCGCCGCCGCCCGCGAGTACCGCGCCGCGGCGGGGACCCTCGGCGCTCAGCCGTCGGACGCGACGGCGCCCGAGCTGGGTGGGCGCGGCGTACGGGAGCTCGTGGCGCTGTGCGAGCAGCTCGGCCGAGTGGCGGGGACCGAGGTCCCCCCGGTGACCCGGGCGGGCTCGAGGGGGGCCCGGCTGGTGTCGGCGGCCGGACCGACGAAGGAGGCGCGATGAGCGGACTGGTGACCTTCCGGCTCGGGCAGCGGGAGTACGCGACGTCGCTGCAGGCGGTGCGCGAGGTTGTCCGCCTCCAGGGGCTGGCCGACCTGCCCGGCATGGCTGCGCCGCTGGCGGGTGTGCTCGACCTGCGCGGCACCGCACTGCCGGTGCTGGACCTGCGCACCGACGCCGGCCCGCAGGACCGCGGCGACGTGCTCGTGCTGGAGCAGGTCGGCCCGGTCGCGGGCGGGGTCGACGGCAGCTCGGTCGGCATCGCGGTGGACCGGGTGCGCGCGGTGGTCGCCCGCAGCGAGCTGCCGCCGGCCGGCGCCGCCGTGGAGGACGGGGTGCTGCCGCCGTACGTCCTGGAAGTGCTGCGCGGGGCTGCTGGGCCGGTGTTCCTCGTCGACCTGCCGGGCATGGTCGCGGCCGTGCGCCGGCCGGCTGCGGCCTGAGTCAGACCCTTCTGGTCAGACCCTCTTGGTCAGACATAGCGCTCGAGGATCGAGCTCTCGGCGAGGCGGGACAGGCCCTCCCGCACGCTCCGCGCCCGCGTCTCACCGACCCCCTCGACGGCCTGCAGGTCGTCGATGCCCGCGGCGAGCAGCTTCTGCAGCCCCCCGAAGTGCTCGACGAGACGGTCCACCACCGTGCGCGGCAGGCGCGGGACCTTGGCCAGCAGGCGGTAGCCGCGCGGGCTGACCGGGCTCTCCAGCGCCTCGCCGCCGGCCGGGAAGCCAACCGCCTTTGCGATCACCGCCAGGTCCAGCAGGTCGGCGGCGGACAGCGCATCGAGCTCGAGCAGGGCGTTGTCCACGGTGCGCTGGCGGCGGCTGCCGGAGACCAGGTAGTCCTGCACGATGAGCTCCCGCTCGCCGTCCACACCGGCCATCAGCTCGTCGAGCTGCAGGATCAGCAGGCGGCCGTCCGTGCCCAGCTCGAGGACGTAGCCCTCGATCTCCGCGGCGATGCGACGCACCATCTCCAGCCGCTGGCTCACGGCCATCGCGTCGCGCACCGTCACCAGGTCCTCGATCTCCAGCGCGGACAGGGTGCCGGCGACCTCGTCGAGGCGCAGCTTGTAGCGCTCCAGGGTCGCGAGGGCCTGGTTGGCGCGCGACAGGATCGCGGCCGAGTCGTCCAGGACGTAACGCCGACCGTGGACGTAGAGCGCGATGATCCGCATGGACTGGCTGACGCTGATCACCGGGAACCCGGTCTGCTTGGCCACCCGCTCGGCGGTGCGGTGCCGGGTGCCGGTCTCCTCGGTGACGATCGAGGGATCGGGCACGAGCTGTACGCCGGCCCGAACGATCTTGTCCAGGTCGCTGGTGACGACGACGGCGCCGTCCATCTTCGACAGCTCCCGCAGCCGGGTGGCGGAGAAGTCGACGTCGAGGGAGAACCCGCCGGTGGTCAGTGCCTCCACCGTCTTGTCGTGGCCGAGCACGATCAGGCCGCCGGTGTTGCCGCGCAGGATGCGCTCCAGCCCGTCGCGCAGGGCCGTCCCGGGAGCGACTGCGGCGAGCGTCGCGCGGAGCAGGTCGTCCGTGGTCGCCACGCGCGTGCCCCTCCTCGGTGCCGGCAGTCCTCGTCGGCTGGTGCAGCGGATCCGGTTGCGCCGGCAGGCCGAGTCTATTGAGCGCAGGCGTCACCGGAGTCGCGACACCGGTCACGGCTGCGTCACGGCCAGCGGCGACGCAAGCGGGCGGCGGGGCTGTCCGCCAGCTCGTGGAAGGCGAGCAGGGCCCGGATGACGTCGTCCACCTCGATCACCTGCATGCCGGCCGGCGCCGGCGCGCAGCCCCGCGGCACCAGGGCCCGGCGGAAGCCGAGACGGTGGGCCTCGGCGAGCCGGCGTGAGGCGTCCGCGACCGGTCGCACGTCGCCGGACAGCCCCACCTCGCCGAGGGCGACGACGTCGGACGGCAGCGCCTGCCCGCAGGCTGCGCTGGCGACCGCCAGGGCGACCGCGAGGTCGGTCGCCGGCTCGGTGAGCCGCACCCCGCCGACGGTGGCTGTGTAGACGTCGGACCGGCCGAGGGGGACCCCGCCCCGGCGGTCGGTCACAGCGAGCACCATCGCCACCCGGGAGGGGTCCAGCCCGGACACCGCCCGGCGCGCGGTCGCGTCGCCGACTGTCGGCGCGACCAGCGCCTGCACCTCCGCGAGCAGCGGGCGGCGGCCCTCGACGGTGACGGTGACGCAGGTGCCCGGCACCGCCTCGGGTCGCGCCGACAGGAAAAGCCCTGACGGGTCGGGCAGCTCGACGATGCCGCTGTCGGTGAGGGTGAAGCAGCCGACCTCCTCGGCCGGCCCGAATCGGTTCTTCACCGCGCGGACCATGCGCAGCGCGGAGTGGCGGTCGCCCTCGAAGTGCAGCACGACGTCGACGAGGTGCTCGAGCAGCCGCGGCCCGGCGATGCCGCCGTCCTTGGTCACGTGACCGACCAGCAGGGTGGCGATGCCCCGCTCCTTGGCCACGCCCACCAGGGCCGCGGTGACCGCACGCACCTGCGTGACGCCGCCGGCGCTGCCCTCGACCGCTGCGCTCGCGACGGCCTGCACGCTGTCCACGACCAGCAGGCCGGGCCGGACGGCGTCGATGTGCGACAGCACCGCGCCGAGCTCGGTCTCGGCCGCCAGCCAGAGGTGGGGGTCGAGCCCACCGGTGCGGCCGGCGCGCAGGCGCACCTGCGCCGCCGACTCCTCACCGGACACGTAGAGCGTCGGAGCGCCCTCGCGGGCGGCGCGGGCGGCCACCTCGAGCAGCAGCGTGGACTTGCCCACCCCCGGCTCACCGGCCAGCAGCACCACGGCTCCCGGCACCAGGCCGCCGCCGAGCACCCGGTCGAGCTCGGCCACCCCCGTCGGCCGGCAGGCCGCGGCGGCCGCATCCACCTGGTCGATCGGGCGGGCGGGGGCGCTGACGGCCGTCGGGACGGCCGCGACCCTGCTGGCCCCGGCCTCGGTCACCGTGCCCCAGGCCTGGCACTGGGGGCACTGGCCGACCCACTTGGCGAGGGTCTGGCCGCACTCGCCGCAGCGGTGGGCGGGACGGTCCCGGACGGCGCTGCGAGGCATGGCGCGGACGCTAGCGGCGGCCGCCGACAGGGCCGGTGCGCCCCGCCGGGTTGTGGACCAGCCCAGGGCTAGCCCGTGCCCTCCGGTCGCGCCGGTCGCTGCTGGTTGCGGGGCGCCGCCGCGTCGCCCGTCGCCACGGGCACGAGCAGCTGCGCGGAGCCGCTGCGCTCGAACGCGAACGTCATCCGGACGTACTCGCCGGGCCGCACCGCCCTGGTGAGACCCCGCAGCTCGAAGCCGGGGGTCGCGGTCCCGGTCGGCGGCACCGGCACGGCAGTCGCCGGCGTCGCCGCGGACGTGGCGCCCTGCAGCAGGCGGACGCTGCCCGCGTCGGAGGTCACCGACAGCAGCTGGTCGGGCTGGTCGGACTGGTTGACCAGTGTCATCGTGCCGCGCACCGTCGCCCCCGCCGGGTACAGCTCGCCGTCGGCGGGCGGTTCGAGGGCTAGGTCGCGCACGGCGATCGTGCCGACGCTCGCGTTGGTCGCGTCTGCGACGGTGCGCTCATGGTAGGTCTGGTTGCCTCGGCCCGCGCCGCAGCCGACGAGGAGCAGCGGCAGGACGGCGGCCAGCACGACGGTGCGACGGGCGGCGCGGCTCACGGTCGGTCCTTCTGGCGTGCGAGGACGGGCAGGTCGGCGGCGATGTCGGCAGGGGTGGAACCGCCCGGGTAGAGCACCGGAAGGCGGTCCGAGACGTCGTACGCCAAGATCACATTCTGGTGCGCGACAGCGTATCCGAGCCGCCCGACGTGCTTGTGGGGGGCCGCGCCCGCCTCGGACGGGTGCGCCGCAGGGTTGCCCGACAGGGTCGGGATCGGGCCCGCCCTGCTCGCCGGCGAGAGTCCCGCGGCCCGCTGCGCGGCGTCCAGCTCGGCCTGCGTCCCGGTCAATCCGACGAAGGAGGAGGAGAACTGGCCGAGCCAGCGGCGCACGACAGGGCCGGTGTCGCGGGCCGCGTCGGTGGTGACGAACACCACGCGCGCGCTGTCGCGCAGGGGAGCCGGCTGGCGGCGCAGCGCCGTGGCGAGGTCTGCCATGGCGGTCGGGCACTCGTCCGGGCAGTGCGTGTAGCCGAAGTAGAGGTAGGTCGGGTGGCCGTGGGTCTCGGCGGCGAAGTCGTAGCGCCTCCCGTCGGTGGCGGTGAGGGCGAACGACGGGCGTGCCGGGACCGGCTCGGGTTCGACGCCGTGATAGGCCTCGGCCGCGACCTGTCGCGCGGGTGCCGGCGCCTGGCTGGCGCAGCCGGTCAGCCCGAGCAGCGCGAGCACCAGGGCCGCAGTGCGTACGCCGATCAGCTGCCTGCCCGTCACCGGGTCATCCTCCCAGGTTCAGCCCAGGCTCGCTCCGCGGGTCAACAGGAGCGCGACGTCCACAGCCGCGACCACGATCACCGCGAGGAAGGCGGCTCTGGACCCCGGCCGACGGGCCAGCACGAGGCCACCGACGGTGACGACCGCGGCCACGCCGAGCGCCACGCCGCCACGCCTGCCCGCACCGGCTGCGAGCAGCGCCGTCGCGGCCAGCAGCAGCACCACCGCAAGGGCCGCCGCGGGACCGGCACCGAGGCGGTGCGGCAGCCCGCGCACCCCTGTCGCCTCGTCGTCGGCCAGGTCGGGCAGCGCGTTGGCGAGGTGGGCGCCGATCCCCAGCAGCGCGCCCGCGGCGCTCACCGACGGCGCCGCCCAGCCGTGGCCCGCGCCGTGCGTCACGATCGAGGGGATCAGGCCGAACGACAGGGCGTACGGCGCCCAGCTCAGCGGCGTGCCCTTGAGCCCGGCGTTGTAGGACAGGGCGGAGGCGACCGCGAGCAGGTGCAGGATCCCGGCGTACGTCCCCATGGCGAGGGAGAGCGGGACGCACAGGACCAGGGCGACCGCGGCCGCGACGAGAAGCGTCCTCGGCGCGAGCCGGCCCTGCACGACCGGCTTGTCGGCGCGGGCGGTGCGCACGTCCCGGTCGCTGTCGACCCAGTCGTTGCTCCAGCCGGTCGCCAGCTGCCCGGACAGGAACGCCGCCGCCACCCAGCCGGTCCGCGCGCCCGCGGTGTGCGCCAGCAGGGTCGTGATGGCGGTGACGGCGACGGTGGGCTCGGGGTGGCAGCCACGGACCAGCGCCGCCACCGGACCGGCCCTCACCACAGGCGCGAGCATGGCAGGGGAGGAAGGTGGGCGGGTGCCCGCGCCGCTCCGTCCCCGCAACGACCCGCGGCAGTACGACGACCTCGCCGGCTCCTGGTGGGAGGAGCGCAGCCCCTTCGCGATGCTGCACTGGATCGCCGCGGCCCGGGCCCGGCACGTGCCGCCGGCCACCCGCTCCGGCAGCCTGCTGGTCGACGTCGCGTGCGGCGGGGGCGTGCTCGCCCCGCACGTCGCCGGTCTCGGCCACCGGCACGTCGGCGTCGACCTGTCGGCCAGCGCCGTCCGAGTCGCCCGAGAGCACGGGGTGCGGGTGGTGCGCGGGGACGCCCAGCGCCTGCCGTTCGCCGACGCGGTGGCGGACGTCGTGGTCGCCGGTGAGGTGCTCGAGCACGTCCCGGACCTCGCGGCGGCGGTCGCCGAGGCGACCCGCGTGCTGCGGCCGGGCGGCACCCTGGTCGTGGACACGATCGCCGCGACCTGGTGGGGCCGGTTCAGCTCCGTCACCGTCGGTGAGCGTGTCCCGGCCGGGCCTCCGCCGCGGCTGCACGACCCGGCGCTGTTCGTGGACCGGGACCGGCTGCGCGCGCTGGCGTCGGCCGCCGGCGTACCCCTGACGTTCGTCGGACTGCGACCCAGCGTGCTCGACTATCTGCGCTGGCTCGCGGGCAGGAAGGACGCCGTGCGCATGCTCCCCACCCGCGTGACCGCCGGCCTGTTCCAGGCCTACGGCACCAAGACCGGCCCCTTGGAGACCAGGTGAGCGCAGTGGAGACCCCGTGACCGCGGTGCTGACCGGTGCGGCTGCCGCCCTGCCGCCGCCGATGCCGCAGCAGGGCCTGTGGGACGGCTTCTTCCGCGACCACTACGCCGACGCGCGGGTGGCCAGCAAGGTCTGGGAGCACAGCGGCATCACGACGCGGCGTGGGGTGGTGGACCCCACCCAGGAGGACATCAGCGGCTGGGGCACCGGCGACCGCATGCGGCGGTTCGTCGCCGAGGCGCTGCCGCTGGGCAAGGAGGCCGTGGCGGGGGCCTTGGCGGCGGCCGGCCTCGACGCGGCCGAGGTCGGGCTGTTCACGGTGGTCTCGTGCACCGGCTACGCCACCCCCGGGCTCGACATCCTGCTGGCCCGCGACCTCGGCATGACCGACCGCACGCAGCGGCTGCACGTCGGGCACATGGGCTGCTACGCCGCGCTGCCCGGGCTCGGCGCCGTCAGCGACTTCGTCACCGCCCGGTCCCGGCCGGCGGTGCTGCTGTGCCTGGAGCTCACCAGCCTGCACGTGCAGCCCACGACCCCGAGCGCCCGCAGCGGCCGGCCGACCGCCGAGGACCTGCAGCAGATGGTGGCGCACGCGCTGTTCAGCGACGCGGCGGCCGCGGTGGTGGTCCAGCCCGGGGGAGCGGGCGGTCTGCAGGTCGTCGACACGGTGGCCCGCACCGACGTGTCGACCTCCGACCACATGACCTGGGACGTCACCGACCTCGGGTTCAAGATGGGTCTGTCTCCCCGCGTCCCCGACGTGCTCGGCCGGCATGCCCGTCCGGTGGTCGAGGAGCTGCTCGGCGCACACGGCCTGTCCGTCGAGGACGTCGCCGGCTGGGCGGTGCACCCCGGCGGCCGGCGCATCGTCGAGGTCGTCGGGGAGGTGCTGGACCTGCCCGAGGAGCAGCTGTCGCCGTCGTACGACGTGCTCCGCGACGTCGGCAACTGCTCGAGCGCGACAGTGCTGCTGGTGCTGGAGCGGCTGCGGGCGACCCGCGAGCTGGCGCCCGGAGACCACGTGGTGGCCATGGCGTTCGGTCCCGGGCTGACCCTGTACGCCACTCTGCTGCGGGCCTGCTGAGCCGGCCTGCAGCATCACTCCGGGTCGATGTCAAGGGCCAGTTGCGGCTCGACATGCCTCCTGACCTGCGACGACGGCCGAGACCGACCGTGACGCCGTGTTATCCTGGGCCCCGGCGAAAGGGCTTCACCACATGACGTTCAAGGTCGGCGAGACCGTTGTCTACCCCCATCACGGGGCGGCTCTGATCGAGGCCATCGAGACCCGCAACATCAAGGGTGAGGACAAGATCTACCTCGTGCTCAAGGTCGCCCAGGGTGACCTGACCGTCCGGGTCCCGTCCGACAACGCCGAGATCGTCGGTGTGCGCGACGTCGTCGGCCAGGCCGGCCTGGACCGGGTGTTCGAGGTGCTGCGGGCGCCCGCCGTCGAGGAGCCGACCAACTGGTCGCGGCGTTACAAGGCCAACCTCGAGAAGCTCGCCAGCGGCGACATCAACAAGGTCGGCGAGGTCGTGCGCGACCTGTGGCGCCGCGACAAGGAGCGGGGGCTGTCCGCCGGCGAGAAGCGCATGCTCTCCAAGGCCCGCCAGATCCTCGTCTCCGAGCTGGCGCTCGCCGAGGGCACCAACGAGGACAAGGCCGAGGCCATCCTCGACGAGGTGCTCGCCTCCTAGCGCAACCCGGCGTCCGGCAGCCGGCCGACTTCGGTTTGCCGGTTCTCGTGCCGAAGCAACGCTCATGAACGCCGCATCCGGCCCGCCGGCCGAGCCGCCCCCGCCGGGCGGCCCGCCGGCGGGCCGGATGCGTGCGGTCCGGGCCGCCGGGCCGCGCACCCCCGACCTCGTGCTCGAGGTGCTGAGGCTGCTCGTCGTCGTCTTCTTCGCCGGCGCCGGCTACTCGCTGGGCAACGACGCCGGCCCGTCCCGTCCCGTCCTCGGTGCGCTCAACGGCACCGCGATCGGCCTGGTCCTCGGCTCGGGCATCGGCTACGTCCTCGGCGGTGTCCTCGGCCGGCGCACCGCCGCCACCGCCGTGACCGCCCGCGACCGGCTGCGCGAGGTGTCCGTCGACACCCTGGTCGCGGGCGCGCTCGGCACGGTCGGCGGCGTGCTGCTCGGCGCCGGCGTGGCCTGGCCGGTGTTCTTCCTGCCGCAGAGCTACCTGGCCTTCCCGCTGTTCGGCTTCGTGGTCGTCGCGCTGGGATACCTCGGCTTCCAGGTCGGAGCGAGCAAGCGCGAGGGTGTGCTCGCGATGTTCGGCGAGCGGGCGGGGCTGGCCAGCCGGGCGGTCCCGGCGGCCGCCCTCGAACGGGTCGTGGACACCTCGGTCGCCATCGACGGGCGGGTCCTGGACGTGGTGCGAGCCGGCTTCCTGCACGGCCGCATGGTGGTGCCTGCACCGGTGCTCGGCGAGCTGCAGGGGCTCGCCGACGCCGGTGACGACCTGCGCCGCAGCAAGGGGCGACGTGGGCTGGAGGCGCTCGAGGCACTGGCCCGCGAGCCGGGCGTGACCCTTGAAGTGCTCGACCTCGACCTGCCTGCCGTGCCCGAGGTGGACGCCAAGCTGGTCCGGATCTGCCTGGACCGCGGCAGCGCGCTGCTCACCCTCGACACCAACCTGGCCAAGGCGGCCGCGCTGGCCGGCGTTCCGGTGCTCAACCTGCACGCGCTGGCGCTGGCACTGCGACCGCCCGTGGCCGCCGGCGACGACGTGCCGGTGCTGTTGCTCAAGGCCGGCAAGGAGACCGGTCAGGCGGTCGGCTACCTCGGCGACGGCTCCATGGTGGTGGTGGAGCGGGCCCGGGCCCGGGTCGGCGCCGAGGTGGCCGTGCGGGTCACCTCCGTGCTGACCACGGCCAACGGGCGCCTCGTCTTCGGCCGCCCGGTCGACGAGCCGGAGCCGGCCGTTGTGCCGCGCACACGGTCGCCCCGCAGCGCTGCGCGGCCCACCCCCGCCGCCATGCCGGGTCGCCGTCCTTCCTGAGGGGTAGACGATGCAGGTCTCGCTTGCTGAGCTTCGCCGGCCCGGCGTGGCAGCCTGAGCCAATGATCGTCGGCGCCGTGGTCCCCGCAGCCGGCCGGGGCGTCCGGCTCGGCGGCGCCGCGCCCAAGGCGCTGCGTGAGCTCGCCGGGGAGCCGCTGCTGGTCCATGCAGTGCGGGGCCTGCGGGCCGCGCCCTCCGTCGGGACGGTCGTGGTGGTCGTGCCGCCCGCGCTGGTCGAGCCGGTCCGGGCGCTGCTCGCGGCGTACGACGTGGTGGTGGTGCCCGGCGGGGCCGAGCGGCAGGAGTCGGTCTCCCTGGGGCTGCACGCGCTTCCACCGGACGTCGACGCCGTGCTGGTGCACGACGCCGCCCGCTGCCTCACCCCGCCGGCGGTCTTCGAGGCCGTGGTCGTCGCGCTGCGGGCCGGTGCGGACGCCGTCGTGCCCGTGCTGCCCGTTGACGACACGGTCAAGCGGGTGGACGGCGACCGGGTCGTCGAGACGGTCGACCGCTCGGCCCTGCGGGCAGTGCAGACGCCGCAGGGCTTCCGGCGCGACGTGCTGTGGCAGGCGCACGCGGCGGCGTCCGGGCTGAGGCAGCACACCGACGACGCGGGCCTGGTGGAGGCGCTCGGCCGTACCGTCGTCGTCGTACCGGGCAGCGAGGAGGCCTTCAAGGTGACCCGACCGCTCGACCTGCTGCTCGCCGAGGCGGTGCTCCGTGCCCGTTGAGCTGCCGCGCACCGGGATCGGCGTGGACGTGCACCCGTTCGCGAGCGGCCGGCCGTGCTGGGTCGCCGGACTGCTGTGGCGCGGCGTGGACGGGCTGGCCGGCCACTCCGACGGGGACGTGGCCGCCCACGCGGCCTGCGACGCGCTGCTGTCGGCCGCCGGCCTCGGCGACCTCGGGGACAGCTTCGGGACCGCCGAGCCGCGCTGGGCCGGCGCGTCCGGCGCCGACCTGCTGGCCGAGACGGTGCGCCGCGTGCGCGCGGCCGGGTTCGTGGTGGGCAACGTCGCCGTGCAGGTCGTCGGCAACGTGCCCCGCCTCGGTCCCCGCCGGGTCGAGGCCGAGCAGGCGATGTCCGGGGCGCTGGGCGGCGTGCCGGTGAGCCTGTCCGCGACGACCACCGACGGTCTCGGCCTGACCGGCCGTGGTGAGGGACTGGCGGCCGTCGCCACCGCCCTCGTCGCCCGGGCCGCGCCGTGAGGCCCGCCGGCGACTAGCCTCGTTGGACGTGAGCCTGCGCCTGTACGACACCGCCACGCGCAGCGTCCGTCCCTTCGAGCCGCTGCACCCGGGCCGCGTCGGCGTCTACGTCTGCGGCCCGACGGTCCAGGCGCCGCCGCACGTCGGCCACCTGCGCAGCGCCGTCGCGCTGGACCTCCTGCACCGCTGGCTGCGCGAGAAGGGCCTGGCGGTCACCATCGTGCGCAACACCACCGACGTCGACGACAAGGTGATCCACGACGCCGCCCACGCCGGCGAGCCGTGGTGGGCGCTCGCGACGCGCTCCAGCCGCGCCTTCACCCAGGCGTACGACGCAGTCCAGGTCCTGCCGCCGACGGCCGAGCCCCGGGTCACCGGCTCGATCAGCGAGATCGTCGCGCTGGTGCAGCGCCTGGTCGACGGTGGGACGGCGTACGAGTCCGGCGGCGACGTCTACCTCTCGGTGCGCAAGGTCCCGTCGTACGGCGCCCTGTCGGGGCAGAGCCCGGACCATCTCAGGGCGAGCGAGCGGGCCGTCCCGCACGGCCACAGCGGGCAGAAGCGCGACCCGCTCGACTTCGCGCTGTGGAAGGCGGCCAAGGACGGCGAGCCGTCGTGGCCGTCACCGTGGGGCCCGGGCCGGCCGGGCTGGCACATCGAGTGCTCGGCGATGGCGGTGACGCACCTCGGCGAGGAGTTCGACCTGCACGCCGGCGGTGTCGACCTGCTCTTCCCGCACCACGAGAACGAGGCGGCCCAGTCGGCCGCGGCTGGGCACCGGTTCGCCCGGCACTGGCTGCATCACGGGCTGGTCGTGGGGCCGGGCGGAGAGAAGATGAGCAAGAGCCTGGGCACCGGTGCGCTGGTCGCCGAGGTGCTGCGTGGCTGCCGGCCGCAGGTGCTTCGCTACGCCCTCGGGGCCGCCCACTACCGCTCGAGCATGGAGTGGTCGGACCAGGTCGCGGCCGAGGCGGAGGCGGCGTACGGCCGGATCGAGAACTTCGTGCGCAAGGCCGGCGCGGCGACCGAGGGCATCGAGGTCGACGAGAGCCTGGGCAAGGCCTCCTGGGAGGAGTTCGCGGCGGCGCTGGACGACGACCTCGGGGTACCGCAGGCCCTCGCGACCGTGCACGCCGGCGTACGCGCCGGCAATGCCCTCCTCGCGGCCGACGAGCGCGGCCCGCTGGCGGCGACCCTCGCCGTCGTACGACGGATGCTGGCTGTCCTGGCGCTGGACCCGGTGACCCAGTGGCCGGCCTCCGAGCGCGACCTGCGTCCTGTCGTCGACGCCCTCGTCACCCTCGTCGTGCAGGCCCGGGCCGACGCCCGCGCGGCGCGGGACTGGCAGCGCGCCGACGCGATCCGGGACCGGCTGGCCGCTGCCGGCGTCGTGCTGGAGGACGGCGCGGACGCGGCGCAGTGGAGGCTGGCGTGACGCCCCGACCTCGCGGAGGGGTGGCCAAGGGCGGCCAGGGCGGGCGGGCCGGCAAGTCCGGCTCGCACCGCAAGGGTGCCGCGGCCGGCTCCGGGGGCCAGGGCCGCCGCAAGCTCGAGGGCCGGGGGGCCACCCCCCCGGCCGTGGAGCGCCCCGGCCACCCGGCCGCCCGTCGTGCCGCCGCTGCGGCTCGCCGGTCACCGACCCCCGCGGGCCGGACGGGCGGCCCTGCTGCGGACCGGATCGGCGCTGGGCGCGCGGAGCGCGCTCGGGGAGCCAAGGGCGGCGACACGGCGGAGACCGTCGTCGGGCGCAACCCGGTCGTGGAGGCGCTGCGCGCCAGGGTCCCGGCCACCGCGCTGTACGTCGCCCTCGGCCTGGACGCCGACGAGCGGGTCACCGAGGCAGTGGCCCTAGCCGGTCGGGGCCGCGTCGCGATCCTGGAACTCACGCGTCCGGAGCTGGACCGCATGACCGGACGGGCGCTGCACCAGGGGCTGGCGCTGCAGGTCCCGCCCTACGAATACGCCCATCCCGACGACCTGCTGGCCACGGCGCTGCGGGCCGACCGGCCGCTGCTGGTCGCGCTCGACGGGGTGACCGACCCGCGCAACCTGGGCGCAGTGGTGCGCTCGGCTGCCGCGTTCGGAGCCCAGGGGGTGCTGGTGCCGGAGCGGCGCGCGGCCGGGCTCACGGCCGCCGCCTGGCGCACGTCCGCCGGCGCCGCGGCCCGGCTGCCCGTGGCGCGGGCGACCAACCTGACGCGGACGCTGCGCAGCTACCGGGAGGCCGGCCTGTTCGTCGTCGGCCTCGCCGGCGACGGAGCGGTCACGCTCGACGCCCTCGAGCTGGCGACCGAGCCGCTGGTGCTCGTCGTCGGCTCCGAGGGCAGCGGGCTGTCCCGGCTCGTGGCGCAGACCTGCGACCTGACCGTGTCGGTGCCCATGGCCGCCGGCACCGAGTCGCTGAACGCCGGTATCGCCGCGGCCGTCGTGCTGGCCGAGGTCGCCCGCCGCCGTCGGGCCGCCGGCTGAGCGGTCGGCCGGTGCCGACCGGCCGGTTGGCCGGCCCGTCACCTCCCGGCCAGCGTCTCGTTGGGCCCCTCGCGAAGGCGGTCCGGTCCGGGACCGCCATGAGGCAGAGGGGTCACTGCATGCGACGGCTGCGGGACCGCAACACCAGGTCCGCGGCCATCCCTGCTTCCCCCACCGGCGCCGTCGGCGTCCTGTCCCTCGAGGGGGAGATCGCCGAAGCCGAGCGGCTGCTCGCAGACCTCCACCGGGAGGTGCGCCCGGACGCGCCGGACGTCATACGCAGCGCGGACGCCCGCGCCGACGACGCCCTGGTGCTGGCCGCCCGCAGCGGCAGCGACACGGCGCTGTCCGAGCTCCTGACGAAGTACCGCCCCTTCTCGCGGATGAAGGCACGGTCCTACTTCCTCGCCGGCGCCGACCGGGAGGACATCGTGCAGGAGGGCATGATCGGCCTGTACAAGGCGGTCCGGGACTTCGACCCGCACCGCGAGAGCTCCTTCCGGGCGTTCGCCGAGCTCTGCGTGACCCGGCAGATCATCACGGCGGTCAAGGCGGCGACCCGCCACAAGCACGGGCCGCTCAACAACTACGTGTCCTTCTCCCGCCCGGTGGCCGGCGACGAGGACGGCGAGCGGGAGCTCGGCGACGTGCTGCCCGCGGCCCCGGCCGCGACCAGTGACCCCGCCGACCTCGTCATCTCCGCAGAGCGCATCCGGGCCCTGCAGGCGCACTTCGACGCGGTGCTGTCCGACCTCGAGACCGAGGTCCTTCGGCTGTACGTCGAGGGCAAGAGCTACCAGGAGATCGCTGAGCGGCTGGACCGGCACGTGAAGTCGATCGACAACGCACTGCAGCGGACCAAGCGCAAGCTCGAGGGGCACCTCAAGGCGCGCGAGGCCGCCGACGCCGGCTGAGCAGCGCTCACGGTCGGTGCTCGTCCACCCGACGGGCGAAGCGGGTGAGCGCCCGGCGTCCAGTCGGGCCGTGAAGTGGTCGGGCCAGGCGCGCCAGGGGCCGCAACGGTCCGCGCAAGCCGCCGAGGAACGCGAAGCGGGTGGATCCGTCCTCGGAGGTGGCAGCCATGCCACCGAGCAGGAACCTGCTCTGCATCAGGCACCATCCCGGTTGCAGAACGACATCGAACCGGGCCCGCAGCCCGGAGTATCCGACCACGTGGGCCACGGACCGGTCTTCGGCCGCCGGGGTGACGTGCACGGAACGGATGTCGGCGAACAGCCAACGCGGCAGCTCGTTCTCCAGGTCTGCTGCCACCGCCCACACGGCGGCGAGCGGCGCGTCGAGGACGCGTTCGTGGATCTCGGCTCCCGGTGTCGTCGCCGCGATCACCCGGAGCCGCCGGATCGGGTCGAACTCAGCCACCGGCCAACCTGGTTCGGTCATGTCGTCCACTCCTTCCGGAAGCTGCGCCGGGCTCGTGAGAGCCGCGACTTCACCGTCCCGACGGGCACGGCGAGCAGGTCGGCGACGCGCTGCTCGGCGACGCCTTCCAGGGTGCGCAGCATCAGGACCGCTCGGTGTTCGGGGCTCAGCCGAGCCAGGACGTCTTGCACGTCGACGAGCAGCTGTGGGTCACCCGGCGCGGGGAGCTCGGTCAGCTCCGCCGGCTGCGGGCGCTGCTTGGCGACGCGGATGGCCTCGCGGACCGCGATGGTGCGCACCCACCCGAACAGCGCGGCCGGCTCGCGCACCTGGTGCAGGGTGCGCAGCACCACGACAAGAGTCTCCTGGGTGGCGTCGGCGCCCTCCTCGAGCGCGATCGGGCCGCACCACCTGCGCACGAACGGAGTGAGCAGCTCGAGCAGGTCCCCGCACGCCATCGTGTCAGCGCGCTGTGCCCGCTGCACCAACCCTGCGAGGTGCAGCGGGTCCACGCGCTGTGGGCGTGGCCGCATCTGCCACTCCTTGTGCTGGGGTCTGTCCTTGTTGTGCTTCCTGCGGTAGAGGACCCGACGGGAGGAAAGGTTCCGTCCGGTCGTCTGCCCTTGTCCTCCTCCGGCGGGGAACCTCCAACGGCGGCTCGCTCTCCAACTCGGTGACCCCCGGTCGTCGACTCCCTGGAGCAACCGATGAAGCACAGTCCCGTCCCGATCACGGAATCGGGCGCCGCCGCGGTGGCGCTGCTCAGCCTTGCGGCCGGAGGATGGGCGATGGCGGCGCCATCGTCGTTCTACCGCACCGCCGCGCCGTTCCCGCCGTACAGCCAGCACCTGATCCATGACATCGGCGCCTTCCAGATCGGGCTCGGCGCCTGTCTGGCCGCGGGGCTCGTCCTGTCCGACGCACTGCTGGCGGTGCTCGCCGGCAACACCGCGGGAGCTGTCGCGCACGTCGTCTCCCACCTCATGGACCGAGGTGACGGCGGGCACCCCAGCGACCCCCTGTCCATCGCAGCGGTCGCGCTGCTGCTCGCGGTCCTCGCCGTCGCCCGCTGGGTCGCAGGCCGCCGCTCGGCCTCGGCGAGCGCCCGGGGCATCGCCGGGCCCCTGCAGGACCAGTCATGAGGCGACGAGCGGCCCAGCTGCTGTGGCTCGCCCTCGCCGTTCAGGCGGCCTGGCTGCTCCTGAACGTCCTGGTGCGGCACCAGTCACCAGGACTTGATCCGACCGGCACCGTCATAGCCCTCAGCGTCGCCGGGTTCGCGCTCCTGCATCGGCGCTGGCGCGGCGCGGCCGTCGTCGTTCGGATCGTCATGGCGGTGGACTTCCTGCTCGCGGTCGCCGACCGCTTCGGCATCCTGGGGCCGCCCGGTGGGCCCGGAGTGTCCTGGGGCGACTTCTCCCACTTCGTCGGCTACACCCACACCGTTGCCGTCTTCCTGCCACGGGCTCTGGCGGGGCCGCTGGCTGTGCTGGCCACCATCACCGAGGGCGCTCTCGGTGTCGCGCTCCTGCTCGGCGTCCGGCTCCGCCTGGCCGCGCTGTCCTGCGCCGCCCTGCTGAGCGTGTACGGCGTCAGCATGTCGATCTCGCTGCCGGCCGCCCAGCAGTTCCACTACAACGTGTTCATCCTCGCCGCCGCGATGCTCGCTCTGGCGACCCTCCGTAGCCCCGGCACCCTCACCGCCGACCGGTGGCTGGCTCGCCGACACGAGCTCGCACAGCCTCCGCGCGGGGCGGGTGGTGTACGACGGGTCGTCTCCGCTGGGCCTAGGGTGGCCCCGAGTCAAGTCCTACTCCCACGCCGGATTAGCTCAGCGGTAGAGCAACCGCCTTGTAAGCGGTAGGTCGTCGGTTCGACCCCGACATCCGGCTCGGGGCTGCAGGGTCGGGGCCGCACATGTGCGGCGGCGTCGGGAGCGGCGGCGTCCCGGCCGGCGCGCGGAGCATTGCGTTGTGGCGGTACGGGTAGGGGTTCCTCGACCGGCGGCGGGCATCTCGACCAGCCAGGCCCCGCCGTCCGCCCTCGAGAGGTGCTCATGACCCGCCACGTGACCGCACGCACACTGCACGACCTCGGCCTGGCCGCCTGGTTCGGCGGCTCGCTGATGGGAGCGGTGGGCCTGAACGCCGCCGCCGCGTCCGTACGCGCGCCGGACGAGCGGTCCGCCGCCGCGACCGTGGGCTGGAACCGCTGGGCGCCCGTGAGCGCCCTGGCCATCGGTGCCCACCTCGTCGGTGGGGCGCAGCTGCTGCGGACCGAGCGGCACCGCGTCCGCCGCCAGGAGGGGGTCGGCCGCAGCTCGATGATCAAGGCTGCCCTCACGGCCGGCGCCGTCGGCGTGACGGCGTACAGCGGCGTCCTCAACCGGCGGATGGCGGCGGCCGGTCGCGTGCCGGTGGAGGGCGCCACCGAGCCGGGCCCGGCCACCGGACCTGACGTGGCCGCCGCCCAGCGGCAGCTGCGGGTGGCCCAGTGGGCCATCCCCGGGCTGACCGCCGGCCTCGTGGGCGTGACAGCCTGGCAGGGCGAGCAGATGCGCCCGGGGCAGGTCCTCAGCGGACTGGTGCGTCCGCGAGCCGTGGGCCGCACGCCGCTGACCCCGCTGCTCGGCGCGGCCGCGGGGCTGGCCCTGCTGGCGGGGCTCCGACGCCGGCGCAGCGCCGCGCGGCTGCCGGACGACGAGCTGCAGATCGCCGTCGTCGAGGACGTGACCGTCTATCCCGTCGACGGCAGCTCAGGGCTGCCCGACGGCACCAGCACCCGGCCCGCCGGGGGCTGGCCTACCGGCTCGCAGGACTGAGTCCGGGAACTCACCACAGCTCAGCTGCTACCGACACAAGGAGACAGACGGACATGGGCGTACCGAAGACTGAGGACGCGAAGAACTGGGCCGGCCTGGACGTGCTCGACCGTGACGGCACCCACATCGGCACCTGCACGGCCCTGTACGTCGACGAGGCGACCGACCAGCCCGAGTGGCTGTCGGTGGACCGCACGGACGGCCCGACCGCCTTCGTGCCGGTGCTCGAGGCGACGGAGCGGGACGGCCAGGTGCACCTGGCCTTCG
>JAABUT010001982.1_pt1 | contig 21192 bp, 20 predicted proteins | sample 5559281 | NCBI WGS metagenome assembly JAABUT01 (sample SAMN10711880, study PRJNA513359) | rock metagenome | isolation source: Antarctica rocks | place: Antarctica: Victoria Land, Ricker Hills nord | collected 2016-01-04
ACCGACTGCTGGGCCGCCTGAACCCCGTCCGGCGACGACGCTCAGCACCACGAGTGGTCAAACGCAAGTACACCAAGTGGCACGTCAAGCGAGCTGCTCACCGCACCTGGCCACAACCCTCCGGCGAACCCGAGCCCCGTATCGTCGCTAACTGAACGTTATTGGGGCTAGAGGACGTCGATGCGGCGGCGGGCGAGGGCGATGACGGCTTGGGTGTGGGTGCGCCCGTGGGCCCGCTTTTTGAGGTAGTAGTCCCGGTTGGGTCCGGGCCGCATGGTGGCGGTCTGGGCCGACAGGTAGAACACGTGGCGCAGTGGCCGGCTGTAGCGGTGGGCCTTGTGCAGGTTGCCCGATCGGCGCCCGGAGTCGTTCGGCACCGGCACCAGTCCGGCCGCGGCGGCGAGGTGGCCGGCGGTGGGGAACGCGCGTAGGTCACCGGCCGCGGCCAGCAGGGACGCCCCGAGGAACGGGCCGAACCCGGGCATCGAGAGGATGACGGCGGCCTGGGGGTGCAGCTGGAAGGTGGCGGCGATCTGGTTGTCGACGTTGGTGATGCGGACGTCGAGGGCCAGGACGCTGGCGGCGATTTCGGAGACGATCCCGGCGGAGATGTCCTGTCCGGGCAGGGCGACGTGCTGGGTGGCGGCGGCGGTCACCGCGCGGTCGGCGAGCTGGGCGTAGCTGCGGACGTGGCGGGCTCGTAGCCACGCGGCCAGACGTGTCCGCCCGAGGCGGCGCAACCGTTCGCAGTTCGGCTTCGGGGCAGCCCTGCTGCCGCTGATGGCCACCACGGGGCTGCGCGGGGACCTGACGATGGCGCTCGCGATGGTCGCCGGCCCTGGCCGTCCTGGACGTCCCCGTGCTGCCCGTGCTGCGCCGCGAGACAGTTGCGGCGCCCCGCAGGCCGGGCAAAGCACCTGCTACCCGCGCGGCCCGCAGTCCTGCTAAACCATATATGATCGGGCGCGGACGGCGACGGAGGCGGACGATGGTCGAGGGCACGACAGGCGTGGACGGTACGACGCTGGCGGGGTGGCTGGCGCGGCCGGTGCACGAGCGTGCCGGCCTGCGGGAACGTTCGTGGTCCCTGGCCCGCGCGATCGGCTGCCGACACCACGTCTGGACCGCCCTGGCCGAGCCGGCGGACGGTGTGCCGACGGACGGTGTGCCGACGGACGGGCCGCTGGCCGGCGTGGCGATCTCGGTGAAGGACAACATCGACGTGCGCGGCCTGGCGACCACCGCCGGCAGCACCCTGCTGCCCGCGGATCCCGTTGCCGCCGACGCCGCGACGGTCGCCGCCCTGCGGGCCGCCGGCGCGGTGGTTGTGGGCAAGACCAACATGCACGAGCTCGCCTTGGGGGTCACCAGCGACAACGACACCCACGGACCGGTGCTCCTGCCGGCCGACCCGCTGCGCAGCGCTGGGGGCTCTAGCGGCGGCAGCGCGGCCAGCGTGGCCCTCGGGGTGGTCCCGGTCGCGCTGGGCACCGATACCGGGGGGTCCGTCTCGATCCCGGCATCGTGCTGCGGGGTCGTCGGCTTCCGCCCCACGACGGGGCGTTGGCCCGGTGACGGGGTGGTCCAGCTCTCCACCAGCCGCGACACCGTCGGGGTCCACGCCCGCACCGTCGTCGACGCGTGGCGCGTCGACGCGGTCATCACCCACGCGCGGTCGGCCCAGGACCCTCGAGCCGACCCACTGTTGGTGGCGGGGCTGCGGCTGGGCGTCCCGCGCAGCCGTCACGCCGACCTGGACCCGGAGGTGGCGGCGGTGACCTCCGCTGCCCTGGGCGCCCTGGAGGCCGCGGGCGCCCTCCTGGTGGAGGTCGACGTCGGTGACGACATCGCCGTGGGCGCCGGGGCGGGCATGACGCTGGTGCTCTTCGAGCTGGTGCGGCTGCTGCGCGCCCGCCTGACCCTCCAGGGCTCCGACCTGGCGAGGGCACCCCTGGCCGACCTCGCCGCCCGCGTGGCCTCCCCGGACGTACGAGCCGTCGTGGAGGCCGCGGCGGTCTCCCCCGTCCCGCCTTCGGCCTACGACGCCGCGCGCAGGTCCCGGTGGTGCCTGCAGCGCGACCTGGCCATGACCTTCGACGCCGGCCGGCTCGACGCGCTGGTGTGGCCGACGATCCCGGTGCTCCCGCCGCCGGTGGGGGCGGCGACCGTGCACCTGGCTGGGCGCGAGGAGGCCGTTTTCCCCGTCCTGACGCGCAACACCGGCCCCGGCAGCGTGGCGGGCCTGCCCGTGGTGACAGTGCCGGCGGGCCGCAGCGGCGCCGGCTTGCCGGTGGGGCTCTGCATCGAGGGTCGCCCCCACGGCGACGACCACCTGCTGCGGGTGTCCGCCGCTGTGGAGGCGGCGCTCTTGGCCGAGCCCACGCCGGGCCGGCCGTGAGGCCGAGCGGGGACGTCCTGCCCCCGCCGCGGGAGCGGGTGTGGAGCACCGACGACGTCACCCCGCGCGAGCGGTTCGACTACTGGCGCGACGCGATCTGCGCGGCCTATGTCCGTCTGGACGCGTCCCCGGTGGGCGCCGGCACCTTCAGCGGCAGCGTGACCGCGCAGGACTGGCCGGGCCTGCGCCTCTCGCGGGTCGCCTCCAGCGCTCAGCACGTGCGGCGCCGCCCCGACGACGGCAGCGACGACTGCCTGGTGAGCCTCCAGGTCCGGGGGCGCTCGAGGATCGGCCAGTCGGGCCGCAGCGCCGCGCTCGTGCCGGGCACCCTGGCCCTCTACGAGGCGGGGCGCGCCTACTCCCTGGACTTCGACGACCCCTACGAGCAGGTTGTCGTCCAGTTCCCCCGTGCAGAGCTGGTTGCGCGGGGCGTGGACGTGAGCGCGGTGGCGGCGCGCCGCTGCGAGGGGGGCATGGCGCGCGTCAGCGCCGCGCTGGTTCTGGCGGCCCTGGCCGAGGCGCACGACCTGGGACCGTCGGCCCGCGTGCAGTTGTCAAGCCAGGTGCTCGACTGCCTGACGACCGCGTTGGTGTCGTGCGCAGCCTTCAAGGTCGACGCGCAGGCCGCGCGCAGCGCGCAGCGCTACGCCGTCCTGGCCCTAGTGCGCGAGCGCCTGACCGACCCCGGCCTGTCCGTGGAAGGGATTGCCAGGGCGTCGGGCCGCTCACCGCGCAGCCTGCAGCGCCTCTTCGCCGACCAGCCGCACGGCCTAAGCGAGGTGGTGAGGCGCGCGCGCCTGGCACGGGCCACCGCCGCCCTGGTCGACCCCGCCCGCGCGGATTGCAGCATCGCTCGCATCGCCGCCGAGCACGGCTACGCCGACGCCGCCCACTTCGCGCGCGTCTTCCGCTCCTACCACGGTAGCTCCCCGTCCGAGCACCGCCACGGCTGGGCGACCCGCACCACCTCCACCGCCCACCCCACCTCCCCCGACGAAGGACGCGATCACCCGTGATGTCGCCAATCGGCAAGCCGGGTGTCGCCACCGTCCTCGCCCCGCACAGGCGCGCGGTGTTTGCTCGCCTTAACCCCGACCGCGAGGAGCCCCCGTGCTGAGTCGTCCCGTCACCGTCGCCGCCGTCCAGGCCGAGCCCGTCTGGTTCGACATGGAAGCCACCACTGACAAGATCGTCGACATCATCGCCGAGTCCGCCGGGAACGGCGCCGAGATCGTGGCATTCCCTGAGACTTTCCTGCCCGGCTACCCGTGGCAGATCTGGTTGGACTCCCCGGCGGCCAGCATGGCCTTCGTGCCGCGATACACCCTGAACTCCCCCGCGGCCGACGGTCCAGAGTTGGCGCGCATCGCGCAGGCGGCCCGGGGGCACGAGATCGCGGTGGGTCTGGGCTACAGCGAGCGCGACCGCGGCAGCCTGTACATGGGGCAGGCGATCATCGACGCGCGCGGCGAACGGGTGCTGACCCGCCGCAAGCTCAAGCCCACCCACGTCGAGCGCACCGTGTTCGGCGAGGGCGACGGCAGCGACCTGACCGTGGCCGACCTGGGTTACGCCATGGTGGGGGCGCTGTGCTGCTGGGAGCACCTGCAGCCGCTGTCGAAGTACGCGATGTACTCCCTTGGGGAGGACATCCACGTCGCCTCGTGGCCGGCCTTCTCCCTGTACGTGGGCCAGGCCCACGCGCTGGGCGCCGAAGTCAACACCTCCGCCTCCAGGATTTACGCTGTTGAGGGGCAGTCCTTCGTGGTCGCTCCCTGCACCGTGATCGGCCCTAGCGCCCGCGCGATCTTCTGTGACACCCCGGCCAAGGAGGAGATGCTGGGCCTGGGCGGGGGGTGCGCCCGCATCTTCGGTCCTGACGGGTCCTCGCTGGCCGCGCCGCTGGCCGAGGACGCTGAGGGCATCCTGTACGCGGTGTGCGAGCCGGCCCTGCAGATGGTCGCCAAGTCCGTCGCGGACCCCACGGGCCACTACAGCCGCCCCGACGTCACCCGCCTGCTGCTGGATCGCGGGCAGCGCTCTGCGGCGGTGGACGCGCAGGGCCGTGGGCGACCCCGGCCGGGCACCGTCCCCGCGGCGGACGTCGAAGCCGTCGGGGCCGGGCCAGCAGGGTCGGTGGAACTGGTCGGCCTTGCGGGGGAAGTTCCCGCGTGAGTTTCTACACCCCCGCCCAGCGCCGGATGCAGGATCTCAGCGGGTCTCGGCGATTGGCCGACCGCGTGGAGTCCATGATTGTGGCCGACGAGATTGACGAGGCCGACGAGTTCTTCATCACCTCACGGGACTTCTTCTTCCTCGCCTCGGTGGACGCGTCGGGAATGCCGACGGTGTCCTACAAGGGCGGCGACGCCGGTCTGGTGCACGTGGCCAGCCCGACCACGCTGCTCTTCCCCAGCTACGACGGTAACGGCATGTTCTTGTCCATGGGCAACATCTCCGAGACCGCGAGCATCGGGATGCTGTTCATCGACATGGAGCGCCCCAACCGCGTGCGCGTGCAGGCCGTGGCCACGGTCGGGGACGACGACGCGGAGCTGCAGCGCTGGCCCGGCGCCAGCCTGGTGGTGCGCGCGCAGGTCACCAAGGTGTTCAAGAACTGTGGGCGTTACGTCCACCGGCACCAGAGGGTGGCCTCCTCCCCGTACGTGCCCGACGCCCGGGGCGAGGCGCCCCAGCCGTCGTGGAAGCGCATCGACGCCCTCCAGGACGTCATGCCGGACCAGGAGCGGCGCCGCACGGAGCGGGCCGGTGGCTCCATCACCCCCCAGGAGTACGACCGCAGGGTCGCGACCGGCACCTCCTGACCGACCACCACCTGGCGCGCCGCTCCGGCTGCCGGGGCCAACCGCACGAGGAGGCACCCATGGAGATCCGCAGGCTCGGCTGGGCCGGGCTCGAGATCAGCGCGCAGGGCGAGTCGCTGGTCGTCGACCACGCGCACGACTCCTCCCCCCTGCTGCAGAACTTCTGGCCCGGCCAGCCCGTGGCGCCCGCCCGCATCCCGGCCCTGGCAGCCCTGGTTACTCACCTGCACGAGGACCACACCGACGTCCCGGCGATCGAGGCCGCCGTCGACGTCGACGGCCTGTTGCTGCGCCCGGCGCCGGCGGTCGGCACTGACGCGGAGAACGTCTTCACCGCCGACGCGGAGACCGCCGTCGCGGCCAGCCGCCTGCGCCCGCGCGTGATGCGGGAGTGGGAGGTCATGCAGATCGGCCCCTTCAACGTGACAGCGGTGCCCGCCATCGACGGCCTAGGCGACCCGCAGCTGAACTGGGTCGTTGAGGCCGACGGCCAGCGCGTCCTCCACGGCGGCGACACACTGTTCCACGGCTGGTGGTGGCTGATCGCGGGGCGCACCGGACCGATCAACGTCGCCGCCCTACCGGTCAACGGCGCGGTGGTGAACCTGCCGCACCTGCAACCCCGGAGCACCCAGGCCGCCTGCATGGGCCCTTCCGACGCCGTCCAGGCGGCGGTGAGCCTAGCCGCGGGGACCTTGGTGCCCATCCACTACGGCGTCGTGTGGCCCGGGATGTACGACGAGGACGACCAACCGATCGCCCACGTGCGCCAGTTGGCGGAGCGCGCGGGCCAGCACGTCGCCGTCCTAGAGCCGGGGGACACCCTGGACGTCGGCGCGGCCGTGACCACCTCCCGGTGAGCGCGCCGCGCCTGCTGGGCGTCAACGCCGGGGTCGTGCGCGACCAGGTCGTCAACGGCGCCTCGGTGCCCACCGCTCACGTCAAGGCGCCGCTCCCCCTGCCCTGGGTGGTCACCCCCACCGGGGTCATGGGCGACGAGGTCGCTGCCCACACCGACCACCTCTACGTCTTTGACCACGCCAGCTACGACTTTTGGTCCCGCGAGCTGGGGGTAGATCGCTCGGCGTGGCCCGACGGCACGTTCGCGGAGAACCTCACCCTGGACCACCTGAACGCCCCGTCGCTGCACCTAGGCGACGTCTTCGCCCTGGGCGGCACCAGGCTGGTGGTGACGGGTCCCCGGATCCCGTGCGCGAAGCTCACCTGGCGCCTGGGGCAGCCGCCCTCGTTCATGGACCGCTTCCGCCTCTCGGGCCATGCGGGGGTCTACCTGGGGGTGCTGCAGCCGGGCGAGGTCGCGCCCGGCGACCGCCTGGAGCTCGTCGAGCGGGCCTCCGCCAGCCCCACCGTCGGGCAGATCGTCCAGGTCGCCAGCGCCAGCGCGGAGATCACCGCCGTCGAGCACGAGGTGCTGGCCGCGACGCTGGCCTCCCCGCATCTGAGCCGCTCTGCTCGCAGGAGGTTGGAGGCCAGGGTCGGCGCGGGCCGCGAGCGCGAGCGCCGCGCGGCACGGGCATGGCAGGGCTGGCGGTCCTTCGTGGTGGGGGCGCCGGAGGCCGCGTGCGAGGACATCTTGTCCTACGCGCTGACGCCGGCCGACGGCGGCGGCCTCGCCGCCCCCGAGGCGGGCCAGCACGTTTCGGTGCGCATGGCCGCCGCTGACGGGGAGGACGTGGTCCGCACGTGGAGCCTATCGGAGCACCGCGAGGTACCCGACCGCCTGCGGATCAGCGTCAAGACCCTGGAGGGAGGTCGTGGCTCGCGGGCCTTGGCGCTGGCGGCCGCGCGGGGGGCGCCGGTGCAGGTGCGCGCGCCGGCGGGCTCGATGACGCTGTCCACCTCTAGCCCGCGGCCACTGGTCATGATTGCCGCGGGAGTGGGCGTCACCCCATTCGTGGCCATGGCGCAGGCGCACCTGCGGCGCGCCGACCCCCCGCCGGCGTGGATGTTCCTTACCGCGCCCACCACAGCCCGCACCCCATTTCGCGAGGAGCTGACCGCGCTCTTCGACGCCGCCGGCGAGCCCCACCGGCTGGTGCGCTTTCTCACCAGGGCGGGCGACGAGGTCGCCGAGGACGGGGTGCGCCACGGTCGCCTGAGCGCGGCGGTCGTCATCGAGGTGCTCTCGGGCGGCTCCGCGGGGGACGGTCGCGCCGGGCGGACCGTCGGGGCCCCCTGGTTCGAGGCCGACCACCACCTGTGCGGGCCGCCGTCGTTCGTGCGGGAGGTCCGCGAGGGCCTGCTGGCCGCCGGCGCGCAGGAGGAGCGCATCACCGCGGAGAGCTTCGAGCCCGCCCACGACGCCGCCCCTAAGGACCGGCGCCTCTCGGCCGCGGAGGTGGTCTTCCGTGGCCGGGGGGTGCGTGCCCGCTGGGAGGGCGACGAGTCCGGCACGCTGCTGGATCTGGGCGAGTCCGCCGGTTTGGCACTGCCCTTTGACTGCCGCAGCGGGAGCTGCCACGCGTGCGTGGCCACGCTGGTCTCGGGGGAGGTCGACGGCGCGGTGCTGGACGGTGTGGACGGGCGGGCCCGGGTGCTGCTGTGCTCGAGCTGGCCGCGTTCGCGAGAGGTCGTGCTCGAGGAGGCCGGTGGCTGAGGGGTGGTCGCGCCCCCAGCGGCAGTCGTGGCCGGGGTCGGCGGGGCCACTCTGGTGGTCCAGCACCAGGGCGGGGGTACGTAGGCGGTGCTCGCGCGAGGTGGTCTCGACGCGGGCGGGCCCGCGGGGGGTCATCCGTTCGGTCAGCGCGTAGCGCTTGCCACCGAGGTCGTTGAACGCTCGGGCAGGAAAGGTGAACACTGGGGATCGCGGCGGGTCCAGGCCGGCCAGCCCCAACCGCATCGCCGCGGTCAGCGATCGAGCCCGAGCGATCGTGCCGTCATCCAACAGGGGCGCGGAGGCCATGGTGGCCGTGTCCTCGACCAACGCCAGGGTCTCCACTGTTCAGCGGTGCTGCTCCGCGTCTAGCCCGTGCACCGGCACCGTGGAGACCCCAGCTTGGTCCCCAGGATCAGCCGGTAGCCCGGGATGTCGGCGACGGAGATGATCCGCACAGGGATCATCTCGTAGGCCAGGTCCACCGTGTGGCCCCCGCGCGACGGGACAACGTAATGGGCGGATTCTCTCGGCGTCGTCGCGGGCACATCATCATAAAAATGGCTCTCCTGAACGGCGTGCGCAACGGAAGGGTATGGGCGGGGTTGCTCGGCGTCGAGAAGTCGCGAACACGACGGTGGAGCGGGTCGAGCGATCGAGCTCGACGAGGAGTCCGGGAGGCTGGTCGCGCACGTGCGGCCGGCACGGTGCTCTCGGCTGCGGTGTGGGATCTCTCTGCGCTGTTGCCCAGGTTACGACCAGGGGCGGGTCGGCGGCGGTGGCGGGCGTTGCACCTGGGAACGGTGCAGGCGGTGGTGGAGGCTGACGCCCCGCGGGTGTCTCGCGGTGACCACGTCGTAGACGTCCGTGACGAGACTGATGGTTATCGCCTGGCGCACCGTGGGGGCGATCGTGACCCGGGTCGCCGACGATCCGATGGCGAGCAGCGACCCGCTGGCCGGGCTGTTCGCATCGGTATCGACGGGATCTCGTTTCAAGTCAGGGCGCCGCTACCTGACCGTGGTCGTCGACCACGACAGCCGCCGACTGGTGTGGGCGGCACCGGGCAGGGACAGGGCAACCCTGCGCGGATTCTTCGACACCTTGGGCCCGCTGCTGCGCCCTGATCACCCACGTCTCCGCCGACGCCGCCGACTCCGTTCGCCGCCGTGGTCGCCGAACGCTGCCCGAACGCGGTGCGGTGCGCCGATGCCGTCCACGTCGTGGCTGGGCCACCTTCCGTTGACAGAACCAACGACGCCCTCGACGAGGTCCGCCGCCAAGCCTTGAACGACGCCCGAGCCCACGCCCGCACCGAGAGCACCCGCCGGCGTGGTCGACCCAGGGCCGACGCGCCACCGCGGCCCGGCAACGACCGCGCCCGGGCCCGGGCCCCGGCCCTGAAGAACGCCCGTTACGCGTTGTTGGAAGAACCCCGACAACCTCACCAACCACCAAGCCGACAAGCTCGCGTGGATCGCGAAGACCGACCTCCGCCTGCACCGCGCCTACCTGCTCAGAGAAGGCCTACGACACGTCTTAGCCGTAAGGGCGAGCCCGGGAAGGAAGCGTTGACACGGTGGCTGTCCTGGGCCCGACGCTGCCGCATCCCCGCCTTCGTCACCCTCGCCCGCAGGATCGTCAACCACCGGCCCAGCATCGAGGCCACCCTCCAACACAACCTGACCAACGCCTTCTCGAGAGCACCAACACCAAGATCCGGTTCCTGCAACGCATGGCGTTCGGCTTCACCAACGGCCACGCCCTCATCGCCCTGGCCATGCTCGCTCTCGGCGCTACCGCCCCAACCTCCCCGGCCGCACCACGGATGAGTCAGGAGAGCCATAAAGAAGCCCTCCGTCTCGATCGGTACAGAAGGGTCAGGAGGCTACCAAAATTGTATATAGTCCACCATAGCAAAATCATATATAGTCCGCTCGGGCGCAGAGCAGCGCCGCACCGCCTCCAGATGAACGAGGGAGCACCATGCGATCAGCTGTCCTCCGCACCGCGCCGCCCGATCCCGCCCACCCGATCCCTCCGGGCCGCAGTAGGCCCGTGCGCGCCGCCCTGGTGCTCGCCGCCCTCGCCGCGTGCACCCTGGTCCTGTCTGGTTGCGTGGCCGCCGCCAAGGACGGGCCGGGCGCCGCGGCCAAGGGCTCCATCGCCAAGTCGGACTTGAAGTGCGGGGCCGGCACCGGCCAGAAGGCCACCGGAACGCCCATCCAGGTGCGGGCAATCACCACCGCCTCCGGAGGGGTCGACTTCTCCTCCTCGACCACCGCCGCCGCGGCCTACTTCGGGTGCCTGAACGCCAACGGGGGCATCAACGGCCACCCGGTGTCCTACCAGGTCGGCGACGACGGGTTCAACCCGACCAAGACCGGCCAGCTGGCCGCGCAGTACGGTGCCGACTCCACCGTGGTCGCCAACGTCGGCGACTCCACCTACAGCGGCTGCGGTGTCGCCAACGTCCAGTACGTCAAGTACGGCCTGTACTCCATCACCGGGGTCGGCGTGGCGCAGGAGTGCTTCGAGTCTTCCAACATCGCACCGGTCAATGCTGGCCCACGTATCAGCTCCATCGGAGCGTTGACGAGCCTGTTCAAGAACGGCAAGGCCGAGTCGGTCTACCTGACCGGCATCAACACGCAGGCCACCGCCTGGGCCAACGACGGCTTGAAGGCGTACGCGAAGGCCAACGGCATCAAGGTCGTCGGCAGCGATCTCACCGACCCCGGCGAGTCGAACTTTCTGCCGCTGCTCAACAAGATCAAGGCATCGGGGGCGAAGTCCGTCATCCTGACTACCCCTGGGCCGGACGCCGCCGCAACGCTCGCGGCCGCGGAGAAGCAGGGCATGAAGGAGGGCATAGCGTGGGCGTGCCCGGCGTCGTGCTACGACGCCCAGTTCGGCGCCCAGGTCGGGGACTACTGGAACGGCCTCACAGTCGACTCCGAGCTGGCGTTGACCGATTCGAGCGGCAAGGACAACGAGCTCTGGAAGTCGGTCATGGATGGCTATGCCGCCAGCAGCGCCCCACGCGACACGTTCAGCCAGGCCGGGTTCCTCGCGGCGAAGATCTTCAGCGACACGCTAATCGAAGCCAAACCAGCTACGTACGATCGGCCCACGGTCAGCAAGATCTTGCTCGGGATCAAGAACTACCACTCAGACCTGGAGTGCGCCCCGTGGTACTTCGGTAAGGCTGATCGTCACAACGCTGACCACGCCACCCGCGTGGCGGTGCTCACGAACGGCAAGTACGAGCAGCTCTCCGGTTGCTCGTCCAGCGAGGACCCGGGGCTGGCGGCGATCCTCGAGCGTGAGAAGTCGCAAGGCCTGGTCGGGTGAACGCGATGCTGCCGTTCTTCATCTCGGGTGTGGTCATCGGGTCGCTCTATGCACTGTCCGGCGTCGGCATGCTGGTGCTCTTCCGCACCACCGGGGTGCTGAACTTCGCCTACGGGGCGCTGGGCGCCGCAGCCGGGATGGTGGCATGGCAGCTGGTCGAGATGCTGCTGCAGCCCGCGGTCGCGCTCCTGCTCGGGGTGCTGGCGGCGGCAGCGCTGTCCCTGCTCTTCGGGGTGGTCGCCGGTCCGGCGCTCGCGCGCACCACCGAGCTGGGCAAGGCCATCGCGACGCTGGGGCTGGCGCTGGCGCTGCTCGGGGCGATGTACACGATCTGGAACGACAAGGCGCGCACCCTGCGCCTGGTGACCGACTCCTCCGGATTCGAGGTGGCTGGCACCAGGATCACGCTAACGCAAGTGCTTTCCCTGGTGCTGGTGGCCCTCGTCGTGGCCGCCACGTCGATATTCCTGCGGCGTTCGGGCACAGGCACAGCGATGCGCGCACTCGCCGGTGACCGCGAGCTCTCAGCGATGCTCGGGGTGCGCGTGCGCCGCGTGGAGCTGATGGCGTGGGCGACCTCGGGGGCCCTCGCGGGGATCTCCGGGCTGCTGCTCGCCGCGCAGACCCAGCTGGAGCCGGGGTACCTGACGTTTCTGGTCATTCCGGCGCTGGCCACTGTGGTCGTCGGGCGCTTCGTGTCGCTGCCGGGCACCCTCGTCGGCGGTCTGGTGCTCGGCGTGGGTCAGGCCCTCGTCTCGTACTGGCCCCTGACGTCGTCGCTCGCCAGCGCGACGCCATTCATCTTGGCCGTCGTGGCTGTCCTATACCTGCAACGCCACAAGACCGTGACGATCGAGGTGGCCCGATGAGCACGACCAGTTCCGGGGAGCGCCACCGACCTTATGACGCTGTTCCAGCCGGAGGATCCGCCATCTCAGACCACACGACTACCGCGAGCGGTGACGCGGCGCAACCACGCGCGGCGAAACGATGGGGAGCACTGCTGACCCCGTCCCGAGCGGGCGTCGTCGCGCTCGTCGCGATCGTGCTTGTCGCCGGACCTGCACTCGCGGGCGCCTTCTGGACACGCATCCTCACCGTGTGCGTGATCTACGCGGTCGCGGCAGCGGGCACCGGTCTCCTCTACGGTCGCCTCGGCCTGATCTCCTTGGGGCAGGTGTCCATCCTGGGCGTCGGGGGGTGGGTGACCCTGCGCGTCGGTCATGCAGGAGCACCCTTCGAGGTAGCCCTCCTCGCGGGCACCGTGGCCAGCGCGGTCGTCGGCGTGGTGGTGGGGCTGCCGGCGCTGCGCCTGTCGGGCCTGAACCTCGCCATCGTGACCCTCATGCTCGCCGGCGCCTTCGAAGTGGTGTTCAACATCACCCGCTTCCCGAACGGCGGCTCGGGTCTACAGGGGCGAGCCAGCTCGGCCGAGGTGGCGCTGCCCCGGACCACGCTGGCCACCAGCGACGCGGCGTACTTTCGTTACGTCGTAGTCGCCGCCGCCGTGATCTTTGCCCTCCTGGCGGTGCACCTCGTGCGTCGGCCGGGCAGAGCCTGGGCAGCCATCCGTCAAAGCGAGGCGGGGGCGCTGGCGTCGGGGGTCGCTACGGTGCGCTATCGGCTGTGGGCCCTGGCAATCGTCTCGGCAACGACCGGTCTTGCTGGTGGGCTGCTGGCCGGTGTCGACGGTCTCCTGGATCCGGTGACCTTCCCCGCCTCGCAGTCGATTCTGCTGTTCGCCACCGTGCTGGTGGGTGGGGCCTTCTCATTGTGGGGCGCACTCATCGCGGGATTCCTCATCCAGGGCGTTCCGCAGCTGCTAAACGAGATTGGCGTCAGCGGAAATCTGGTGTTCGTCATCCTCGGGCTGCTCACCGTGCAGGCCATCATCACCAACCCCGATGGCGCGGCCGGTCAACTGGGGCGGCTTCTCGTTCGGATCGGTGGACGGTCGCGCCGGAGACCGTCGGCGCCGCGGGACGTGCCCGCGGACCGGGGGACGTCGTGAGTGGCCACGAGCTGGTGGTGAGGGACCTGACCGTGCGCTACGGGGGTGTGACCCCTCTTGATGGAGTTTCGCTCACCTTCCCGGGAGGGGTGTGCGGTCTCATCGGACCCAATGGCGCGGGCAAGACCACATTATTCAACGTCGTGTCGGGCTTCGCCCGGGCCACCACCGGCACCATCTCAGTGGGTGGAGTGGACCTGCTGGACCTCACACCGGCTCGGCGCGCCCGGAGCGGATTGCGCCGTACCTTTCAGCAGGAGCAGGTGGTCCACTCGCTCAGCGCGCGCGACAACGTGCTGCTGACCGCCGAGCACACCGGTGCGGGCACCGACGACGTCGACCGAGCGTTGGCTTTCGTCGGACTGGAGGCGCAGTGGCGACGCGGTGGCGCGCTGAGCATGCTCGAGCGCCGTCTGGTCGAGATCGCGAAGACCGTGGTCGGTGCACCGAGCGTCGTTCTGCTCGACGAGCCCGCCGCTGGCCTGGATGCCGTCGAGACGGCGAGGCTGTCCGAGCTGATCCGGGCAATCCCACTGGTGTGCGGGGCCCTGGTGATTCTCATCGATCACGATATGGACCTCGTCGAGGGAGTGTGCCAGACCCTCGCCGTGCTCGACTTCGGTCATCTGGTCGCTCTGGGCCAGACCGCTGACGTGCTGGCCTCGCCGCAAGTTCGCCGGGCCTACCTAGGGACTGCAGACGTGGAAGGAATGACATGAGCAACGGCTTGGTCGTAACCGGCCTCACGGTTTCACGGGGCGGTCGCCAAGTGGTCCACGGGGTTGATCTCACCGTCTCGCCGGGCGCCATAACGGCGCTGTTGGGGCCCAACGGGGCGGGCAAATCCTCCCTCGTGCTGGCCATGGCAGGGGTCCTGACCGCCAATTCCGGCTCGGTGGAGCTGAATGGGGTCGGCCTGACCGGCCGCCACCCCGACTGCGTGCGTGGCGCCGGGCTGGCCACCGTCCCTGAAGGTCACCGGGTGCTTAAGGACCTCACAGTGGCGGATAACCTGCGTACCGCCGCCCTGGTGCTTCCGCGTCGTGAGCGTGCCCGGGCCGTCGAGGTGGTGTTCGACCTGTTCGGCGAGCTGACGGCGCTGCAGCAGGCGACGGCCGGGACGTTGTCCGGAGGCCAGCAGCAGATGCTGGCGCTCGGTCAGGCCATGGTCGGTCGGCCTAGCGTTCTTGTCGTGGACGAGATGTCGCTGGGGCTCGCGCCGGTCGTGGTACGCCGACTGGGACCGGCGCTGACGTCCATTGCCGCCGGCGGGGTGGCGGTGCTGCTCATTGAACAGTTCACGCACGTCGCCCTGGGGCTGGCGCGCGATGCCTACGCCATGTCGCAGGGTCGGGTGGTGCTGCACGAGGATGCCGCCCGCCTGGCGTCTGAGCCCGCGCTGCTGGATCAGGCCTACAAGCTGGGGGCCAACGCGGCCTGATCCGCGCCGGCGCCGCTCGAGGTGAGCGCGTCCTCCACGGCGGCGGCCACGCGCAGCAGGTGGTCGTCGCCGTGGGCGCGGCCCTCGACGGCGAGCCCGAACGGCAGCCCGCTAGCGCCCCGACCGGCCGGCACCGAGACGCACGGCAGCCCGGCCACCGCGCCGGGACCGATGTTGCGGGTAACAGTGGCGAAAACCGGAACGGCGCGCCCGTTCAGGACCACCATCTCGTTCTCACCGATCAGCGGCGGAAGAACCGGGACAGAGGGCCACACCAGGGCGTCGAGCGCCCAGCGTGCAAAGGTCGCGGCGTGGTCGCGCTGTAGGCGCCAGCTTGCCGCCCGGACGGCGGCGTACTCCTGCGCCGAGACCGGCTGGGCAGCCATAAGCTCGATGAGCGCCCTGACGTCCGGCGAGGCCATCCGCGTAGCCAGGTCGGCCAGCGAGGCGTTGGCGTGCGGGGAGTCCGCGGCGGCGAGGCGAGCACGCACCAGTCGTGGGGCTTCGTAGAACACCTTGGTCGTCCCGGCCTGCGCACCGACTGCGACATCATCGGCCACATCGACCTGCACCGGGTGGGCGCCGGCAGCTTTCAGTGCCGCGAGCGCGCGCCTGTCAAGCGCGCCACCTCGGGGTCGAGGTCGGCGTGGTGGCTGCGGGGGAGGCCGAGGCGCAGGCCGGCAAGCGCCAGGGGATCGGCCGTGGCGGGGACGTAGGTGATCAGCTCGTCGACGCGCCGGACGTCGGCCACGCTCCACGCGTGGACCCCGACGGTGTCGTGCGTCGTGGAAAGGTTGACTACCCCGTCCCCGGGCCAGCGCCCCGTCATGGGGCGGTAGCCGACAACACCGCAGAACGATGCCGGGATAGTCACCGAACCCCCGTGTCGCTGCCGAAGGCGATTGGCACGACGCCGAGCGGGCCGCGGGCCGCGCTACCCCCGCTGGAGCCGCCCGCGCTGCGCGCTGGGTCCGCAGAGTTGCGGGCCGGTCCGTAGGTGGCGTTATCGTTGGTGATCCCCAGGGCAAGCTCGTGTATGTTGGTCTTGCCGACGATGACCGCTCCGGCGGCCCGGAGCGCGGACACGGCCCCGGCGTCGGCCGCCGAGGACTCCATCCTGGGGCTGCCCGCAGCTGGTCGCCAGCCCGCTGACGTCGATGTTGTCCTTGACCGAGACCGCTACCCCGCTCAGTGGTCCCAGCGGGGCCTCGTCTCCAGCCGGCTCGGCGAGACTGGCCCAGGTTCCGTGGGTTGCCGACGTCGCTCGCGCCAGCTCGCGGGTGCAAGCCACCAGCACCACGCGCTCGGCGGGCGAGCGCGGCGTCCAATCATCTACCGTCGTTGCCGGGTGCTCCACATCCAATGCCTCCTCGTGATGCCCCAAGCGAGCGTAGAGCATCACGTGATCTCGTATATGACCCGACTACCGATCCCAACGTCGCCGCGCGGCGGGTCGCCACGAGCCGGCGGGGTGGGGCCGGGAGATGGGTTCCATGCCGGAGACGCCCACACCGAGACCAGGGCTCTGCAGCAGCAGCATGCTGGTGGCGGTGGTGGGGTGGGGTGGGGTGCCCCGATCAACCGTTGCGGACGGCCTCGGTCTCCGGCGCGCCCTGGGTCTCCAGGACAGCGGCTAGGGTGCGGCGCCGGTGCTCGCGGGCGGCGAACTCGACGTCCTGAGCGTCGGCGCCGGAGGCAATGAGATCAATGAGGGCGTCATGCTCCTTGACCGAGGGGGCCGCCCGTTCGGGCACGAAGGAGAACACCGATGATCGCAGCGTGGCCAGTCGCGCCCAGCCCCGGTCGACGAGGTCGAGCAGGTGTGAGTTGGGGCAGGCCGAGGCCAGGGTGCGGTGCAGCTGCTGGTTGAGGTCGGAGTACAACAGCGGGTCCAGGTCGTGCAGGCCCGCGCGCATCCGCTCGTTGAGCGCGTGGGCGCGGGCGATCGCGGCGTCGTCGAGCAGCGGGGCCGAGGCGCCGGTTGCCGCCGCCTCGACGACGGCCAGGGTCTCCAGGGCCCAGCGGTACTCCACCGGGTCCAGCCCCCGCACCGTCGCACCGACGTGCAGGGTGAAGTCCACCAGGTGCTCCGCCTCGAGGCGTCGTACCGCCTCGCGCACGGGCACCGTCGAGACCCCCAGCTCGCGGGCCAGGGTCCCCAGCACGAGCCGGTAGCCGGGTGTGTAGGTGCGGTCGAGGATGCGCCCGCGGATCACCTGGTGGGCGCGGTCGACCTTCGATCCCCCGCCCGGGGCGTCCGTGGATGTGGTCACCCGGCAACTCTGCCCTATCTACGGTCGTATATCATTTCCCATGGTGCGACGACGCACGCACCGCAGGAAGGTGGCAAGGCTGTGCAGTTCCACCACCATGGTTACGTCTCGGGTGACCCCAGGGTGCTGCCGGCGGCCGGCACGGGGATCGATCGGCCCGAAGATCTGCCGGAGGTGGTCGATGTGCTCATCGTTGGGACGGGTCCGGCCGGGATGATCACCGCCGCCCAGCTCTCCCAGTTCCCGGGGCTGACCACGCGGATCATCGACCGCAGGGACGGACGGCTCGCGATCGGTCAGGCGGACGGCATCCAGGCGCGCAGCGTGGAGACCTTCCAGGCTTTCGGTTTCGCCGAGCGGATCGTGGCCGAGGCGTACCGCATCACCGAGATGGCGTTCTGGAAGCCTGACCCGGCGGACCCGTCGGCGATCGTGCGCGCCGCACTGACCCCCGACGACCCCACCGGCATCAGCGAGTTCCCGCACCTGATCGTCAACCAGGCGCGGGTGCTGGACTACTTCGCTGAGGTAATGGCGCTCTCGCCGACGCGGATGGTCCCGGACTACGGCTACGAGCTGCGCGACCTCGTGGTCGGTGGCGGTGTGGTGAACGGCGACGAGCAGCACCCCGTCAAGGTCACGCTGGCCCGCACGGCCGGGGAGCGCGCCGGCGAGATCGTGCAGGTGCAGGCGGGGTACGTCGTCGGTGCCGACGGCGCGCGCAGCCGCGTCCGCGAGGCGATCGGGTCATCCATGACCGGCGACCAGGCCAACCACGCGTGGGGGGTGATGGACGCGCTCGCCACGACCGACTTCCCCGACATCAGACGCAAGTGCGCCATCGCCTCCGGCAGCGGAGGCAGCATCCTGCACATCCCGCGCGAGGGCCAGCATCTGTTCCGCATGTACGTCGACCTGGGCGAGGTGCCACAGGGTGACGGCGGGGCAGTGCGCGCCACGAGCCTGGAGCAGATCATCGCCAGGGCCCAGGAGATCCTGCACCCCTACACCCTCGACGTCAGGCACGTGGCCTGGCACAGCGTCTACGAGGTCGGTCACCGGTTGGCCGACCGTTTCGACGACGTGCGCCCGGAGGAGGCCGGGCAGCGCACGCCGCGGGTGTTCATCACCGGGGACGCATGCCACACGCACAGTGCGAAGGCCGGGCAGGGCATGAATGTCTCGATGCAGGACGGCTTCAACCTGGGCTGGAAGCTCGGCCACGTGCTGGAGGGCCGCAGCCCGCAGGAGCTGCTCGCCACGTATTCCGCGGAGCGGCAGGTGGTGGCCAAGAATCTGATCGACTTCGACCGAACGTGGTCGACGCTGATGGCCAAGAAGCCCGAGGACTTTGACGACCCGTCGGAGCTGGAGGACTTCTACGTCAGCACGATCGAGTTCCCGGCGGGTTTCATGACGGAGTACGCCCCATCGATGATTACGGGTGAGCCCACCCACCAGCACCTCGCCACCGGCTTCCCTATCGGCAAGCGCTTCAAGTCCCCGCCGGTGGTGCGCGTGTGCGACGGCAATCCGGTTCACCTGGGCCACCACGCCCGGGCGGACGGGCGCTGGCGGCTGTACGTTTTCGCCGACAGGGCACCGGTGGGCGAGGCCTCGGGCGTGGGGGAGCTGGCGCGGTGGATGGTCGAGGCCGGGAACTCATCGCTGACCGCCACCCCGCCCGACGCGGAGACCGACGCCTGGTTCGACGTCAAGGTGGTATATCAGCAGGACCATGCGGGCATCAGCGTGGGCCACGCACCGGTGGTGTTCCGCCCGAGCAGCGGTCCGTTCGGCTTGACCGACTACGAGAAGGTATACGCGGCCGACCCCGGCGCGGACGTCTTCGACCTGCACGGGGTGGACCGTGCCGGCGCGGTCGTGGTGGTGCGCCCGGACCAGTACGTCGCCCACGTGCTGCCGCTGGGCGCGCACGCCGAGCTCGCATCGTTCTTCGACGCGGTCCGCGGGTGCTGACCCAGGCCCGTCCGGGGGGCGGTGTCCGGCCGCGCCGTCGCGATCATGAGTCGAACGCCTCCGCGGCCGGGTCGCGCGCAGGATCTCCTGTGGTAGGGCGCGACCACGTCGGGGGAGATCCGTAGGTCCAGCAGCAGGAAGCGCGCTGCCCGGCGTGCTCTTCGCTCCACGAGCGCAGCCGCTCCAGGTCCGCCACGGTGCGCACCACCACGCCCTCCGCGCGGAAGCCCGGCGCCACCAAGGCGAAGTCGACCTCCGCAATTATCATCGGCGAGCTGGCCAGTCCGATGGCCCCGTAGACGTTGACCTCGGCCCCGTAGGCGCCGTCGTTCCACACCTCTGCCACTCCCCGCCCGCCGTCCGCACGGTCGACTCCAGGTTGGCCAGGGCCATCAGCCCCCCACTGTCGCCCGTGCTCAGGACGATAGTGGAGTCGGGGTGGGCGAGGGCAGCGCCCACGACGCTGGGCGGGCCCAACCCGATCGACTGGAACGCCGTGCCCACCATGATCATCCGCTCGGGCGAGGTCCCCGGCCAGTACATGTTCCCCCGGCCGATGAAGTGGCCGCCGTCGGAGACGACGACGCGGTCCGCAGGCGGCAGCCCGGCGATGGTCGCCGCGGCCGAGCGCGGGTCGAGCCGACCGTCGGGGGCGGGGGCGGTGCCAGGGTCGTAGCGTCGCAGGGCGGGCACGTCGACGCGCTCGCGCCACCCCGACGGCGTCGCCCCCGCCAGCTCACCGAGCAGTGCCTGCGCGACCAGGCGGGCGTCGCCCCGCAGGAACCGCCCGACGTACGGGTGGTTGGCGGTCGGTGCGGTGTCCACCTGCACCACGCACGTGCCGGGGCGAACAGCTCACCGAAGCGCATCGTGAACTGATTGAGGCCGGCACCGAACATCACGGCGACATCGGCCTGGCGGACGGTCTCCATGGCGCCGGACGCACCCCACCCGCACCCCATCCGCAGGCCACCCCGAGGTCGAACCCGGCGGCCGGGAAGAGTCCGCGGCCCAGCGACGTCCTGGCCGTCACCGCCCCGGGTGGCGTCGGCCAGCTGGCTTCTAGTGCGGCGTGTCGTAAGTTAGTTTCCGGTGTTGGGGCTGCGATAATGGCGTATGCGATTGGTTCCGTTGGTGCTGCGGCCGGGTGATGGGCCGCGGTTGTCGTCGTGGGTGCGGTCGTCGTCGATCCGAGCGGGATTGGCGCAGCGGGCGAGGATCGTGTTGCTGGCGGCGGACGGGGTGTCGAACACTGCTATCACAGCGCGAGTGGGGGTGTCACGTCCGACGGTGACGTTGTGGCGCATCCGCTATGAGCTGTCGGGGATGGGCGGTTTGCTTGATGAGGCGCGGTCGGGTCGGCCGCGGACGGTGGACCGGGAGGCGATCATCGCCGCGACCTTGCGGACCCCGCCGAAGAGCCTGGGGGTGACGCACTGGTCGTCGCGGTTGCTGGCGTCTAGGTTGAAGACGTCCAACGGCACGGTGGCCAAGGCGTGGCGGGAGGTCGGTGTGCAGCCGTGGCGGTTGCAGACCTTCAAGTTCAGCACTGACCCCGAGCTTGTCGCGAAGGTCACCGGCATCGTCGGGTTGTACCTGGCCCCACCGGAGAACGCGGTCGTGTTGTGTGTGGATGAGAAGTCCCAGATCCAAGCCCTGGACCGCACCGCGGTGATGCTGCCGATGCAACCGGGGTTGCCGGCGCGGCGCACCGCTGACTACGTCCGCAACGGAACCACCACCCTGTTCGCCGCCCTGAACATCGCCACCGGCCACGTCACCGGCCTGTGCCAACCGCGCCACCGCAACCAGGAGTTCCTGCGGTTCCTGCGCCAGGTCGCCCGCGCCTACCCCCAGGGTGAGCTGCACCTGGTGATGGATAACTACGCCGCCCACAAACGCATCGAGATCCGCGACTGGCTGCAGGCCAACCCCCGCATCCACGTCCACTTCACCCCCACGTCGGCGTCGTGGATGAACCTCGTCGAAGTCTGGTTCGGCATCATCGAGAAACAGGCCATCCACCGCGGCACCTTCACCTCCGTCCGCGACCTCACCACCAAGATCCGGGCCTTCATCGACGGCTGGAACACCCGCTCCCACCCATTCACCTGGACCAAACCGCCGACCAGATCCTCGCGAAAGCCGACCGCCAAACAACTTCAAACACGGCGCACTAGTGTCCTGCGTCCGAAATTCGTGAGATATATCTAGCGAGGGAGTCGAGGATCTCCTCGGCGGTCTTGGTCCAGACGAATGGCTTGGGGCTGTCGTTCCAGATCTTGATCCAGTCGCG